>ERZ1066117.1082-NODE-1082-length-15093-cov-7.982045_pt1 | contig 15093 bp, 11 predicted proteins | sample MGYA00382764_ERZ1066117 | MGnify/ENA primary metagenome ERZ1066117 (study PRJEB33369, sample SAMEA5778347) | biofilm metagenome | biome: Industrial cooling water; feature: Water cooling tower basin; material: Biofilm | place: United Arab Emirates | collected...
CTATCAACTATCAACTATCAACTATCAACTATCAACTATCAACTATCAACTGTTTAATCGGACATATCCTGATGAAAAGGGTTTTGGAAAAATTTTCCAGTTTGGGGTGGTAGGGTTGGATCTAAAACAATTTCAGCTACGCTTTTGAGCGCACCAGTAAGCGGAATTGCCAGAATTACGCCTAATAATCCGCCGATTCTCGCGCCGATTAGTAACGAGACAAATATCACCACGGGGGATAATCCTGTGAGATTGCCCATGATGCGAGGGGCGACTAAATTATCTTTGATTTGTTGTAATGCGATCGCAACGGCTAAAACCTCCAATGCCAACCACCAATCGATAAACGCAACTACGATTACAACCGTAGCAATTCCTAACGTGGCGCCAATAAACGGAATCACTTCCATAATCCCGATAAACACGGCAAATAATAGGAAGAAAGGCACTCGTAACGCTGAAAATCCCACTGTTAAAGTCGTTGCCATAAATAAGCCTAACAACAGTTGTCCGGAAACAAACTGTTGCAGATTGCGTTGCAGAGATTCGGTTAAACCTGTTTGAATGTGGGGCGAAAAAATACTGGTGATTCCCTCCCACAAGCGCTCGCCATCGACGAGCATGTAAAACGAGATGACCAAAATCAAAATTAAGTCTAAAAACCAGTTAAACGTGCCCAATACTAAACCGAAACCTCTGGAAGCGATCGCTTGCGCCCTAGCCTGGATTTGTTCTAATACCTGAAACGCCAATCCTTTGACATCAAAGGGCAAATTATGCTCTGTACTCCAAATTTGAAATTCGGATAATTGCTGCCGCGCCGATTCTAATAAAGAAGGGAAATTATTCACCAATTGTCGCCCTTGATTAAATACAGGTGGCACGACGGTAAGGCCAATCAGCGTTACCACAATCGCGGCGAATAAATAAACGAGTAGCGCTGCGACAGTTCGGGGTAAAAACCTTTGCAGCGCTACCACGGCGTAGTTAAGTAGAAAAGCAATCAGCGCTGCTGTGAGCAAAATACTAATCGTTTCGCCCACATAACTCAGCGCCACCAGCGTCAACCAACCCGTTATTAAAACTAGCAGCCAAGTGAGTAGAAATTGTTGGAAAGGTGTAAACAGCCGATTCATTTAACCTCTACCTGCATCAATGTAGAACTACAGCCCTGCTTGATAATATAGTTAAGCTTGCCAATCGCCAAGTTGCACCCAGCAGGAAGAATTTGATGAAACAACAACCAACAACGATCGCGATTGTCGATGATTCCCCCGAAGATCGGGAAACAATTCGGCGCTACCTGCTGGGAGATGAGCAATCTAGATACAGGATTTTCGAGGCAGAGGATGGGGAAACTGGGCTGGCTTTGTGCCTAAAAGTGCAGACAGATGCCATTGTACTGGACTTTTTGCTGCCAGATATGGATGGGCTGGAATTTCTGGAGGAATTGAAACCGCTGCTAGACACAAGGAACTTGCCTGTGGTAATGCTAACTGCTCAGGGGAATGAAGCGATCGCAGTGCAGGCAATCAAAAGCGGCGCCAAGGAATATTTAGTTAAAGACAAAATCACCCCGATAAATCTTCGGATTGCCATTACCAATGCTATAGAACAAACTCAGCTGCAACAACAGCTAGAAGCAAGAGAAGCCTGGTTTCAGGCTACATTCGAGCAAGCAGCTGTCGGCATGGCTCGCGTCGGACTAGATAGAAAATGGTTGCAGGTAAACCAAAGGCTTTGCGAGATTGTCGGGTATAGTCGGGCAGAATTGCTAGGGCGAAGCTGGCAAGAAATTACCCACCCCGATGACGTGGATGCGGATATAAATGACTTTACCCGTCTATTGGCGGGTGAAATCGAAAATTACTCTTTCGATTGGCGCTGCATTCGCAAAAATGGTACTTGCGTTCCAGTGGATGTGAATGTTTCCCTCACCCGCAAACCAAACGGCGAGCCGAATTATTTGATCTTGGCGCTGCAAGATATAAGCGATCGCGCATCTGCACAACATGCAATCGAACAAGCCCGCGATCGGTTAGAAATACAAGTAGCACAACGAACCGACGAACTCCAGCAAGCCAACGAAGAATTGCAAACAATGCTGGAAGAACTGCATGTCGCCGAAGAAGAATTGCGCCAGCAAAACGAAGAACTGCTCAAAAGTCAGCAAGCAATAGAATTGGAACGTCTGCGTTACCTGGATTTATTCGAGTTCGCTCCAGATGGGTATTTAGTCACAGATATCAAGGGAAATATTCAAGAAGCTAACCGCGCAGCTGGCAGCTTGTTAGGCGTAGAGCAACAGCGTTTAATTGGCAAACCACTGAGCGTTTTTATTCCCCAGCAAGAACGCCAAAGCTTTCGGATTCGCTTGGTAGGATTGCAGCAGGTGCAAGGCTGGGAAATTCAACTCCAGCCACGAGATGGCGATCCTTTTCCTGCCATGCTTGCTGTCAGCAGTATCAAAGATTTAGAGGGTGAGCAAATCGGTTTGCGCTGGCTAATCCGGGATATTAGCCTTCGCAAACAAATGGAGCAACAATTGCAGGCGGCGCGGGAGCGATTAGAAATTCGAGTAGAAGAACGCACTGCCGAATTGTCCCAAGCATATACCCTGCTGGAACAACAATACCAACAGCAGCGACTGGTGACGCAAATGGCTTTACACATTCGTCAATCGCTAAACTTAGATGAAATTCTTCAGACAACGGTAGAAGAAGTGCGACAATTTTTGGCTTGCGATCGCGTCGTTATTTTCCGCTTCAATCCAGACTGGAGTGGCAGGGTAATTGTAGAATCTGTTGCTGCTCAATCCCTTGCCATCCTGTCAACGCTAATCTATGACCCTTGTTTTAGGGAAAAATATATCGAACCTTATCGGCAAGGTGCGATTTCCATGCACTCCGATATTTACGCCGACCAAATCGAAACTTGTTACCTTGAATTATTGGCTCAGTTTCAAGCCAGGGCAAATCTAGTCGTTCCCATCTTAATAGAAAATCGGGAAGTAGAAACCCAAGAGAATTATCCCATCCAAAATCCCCAATTGTGGGGGCTATTAATTGCCCATCACTGTTCGGAACCTCGGCAGTGGCAAACTTTGGAAATCGATTTACTCAAACAATTGGCAACTCAGGTAGGCATTGCAATTCAACAATCTACCTTGTTCCAGCAGACACAAATCGAACTTGCCGAACGCAGGCGGGCAGAACAGAAAATCCGCGAACAAGCAGCCCTGCTTGATGTTGCCACCGATGCTATTTTTGTGCGAGATCTGGAAGGCAAAATCTTATATTGGAACAAAGGTGCCGAGGATTTGTACGGCTGGCAGGTATCAGAAACTTTGGGAAAAAATGCCTTTCAGCTTTTATTCAAGCAAATTTCACCCCAACTCGAAGAATCGCTGACAAATATTATCGAGCAAGGCTCGTGGCAAGGTGAATTGCAGAAAGTAACAAAATCAGGAAAAGATGTTATAGTCGAAAGCCGCTGGACTCTCGTCGGCGACGAGGCAGGACAACCCAAATCTATCCTCATTGTTGACACTGACATCACCGAAAAAAAGCACCTAGAGCAACAGTTTCTCCGCGCTCAACGCCTGGAAAGTTTAGGCACTTTAGCAGGCGGCATTGCCCACGACCTCAACAATATGCTGACGCCAATTCTGCTATCGGCGCAATTGTTGAAACAAAGACTCGCCGACGCCCAATCTCAAAAATTATTTGATTTGATCGAAAACAATGCCAAACGCGGTGCCGATCTGGTCAAGCAAGTTTTATCTTTTGCACGGGGCGTAGAAGGCAAGCGCGTTCCCTTACAATTAGAACATTTACTATTAGAAATAGAGCAAATTATTAATAGAACATTTTCCAAATCAATCGCATTACATACAAATATACCAACTAACAAACTTTGGACGGTTAGCGGCGATGCTACCCAACTGCATCAGGTATTGATGAATCTCTGCGTTAATGCTCGCGATGCCATGCCCGATGGCGGTACTCTGGATCTGTCTGCGGAAAATATTTTGATTGATGAAAACTATGCTCGCATGAATCTAAATGCCCAAGTTGGCCCCTATGTAGTTATCACCATTTCAGATACAGGAGTTGGCATTCCTGAAGCACAATTAGAGCGCATTTTTGAACCTTTTTTCACGACTAAAGAAGTCGGCAAAGGCACTGGATTGGGACTTTCTACCGTCCTGGGCATTGTCAAAAGCCACGGCGGTTTTGTGAATGTCACCAGCGAGGTGAGACTTGGTAGCCAATTTAAAGTCTACTTACCAGCGGTGGCGGCAACGGTAACGCCGCCAACAGAAGACTTAAACCTGCCGCGAGGACAAGGCGAATTGATTCTGATCGTAGATGATGAAGCACCGATTCAGGAAGCGATCGCAGCCTCGTTAGAAGCCTACAATTACCGCGTGTTGACAGCTAGGGATGGACTGGAAGCGATCGCGCTTTTCGCCCGCTACCAAAATGAAATTAGCGTCGTGTTGATGGATATCATGATGCCCAATCTGGATGGAATCACCGCCATCCGTACCCTGCAAAAAATGAACCCCCAAGTCAAGATTATCGGTAGCAGCGGACTCGTCTCCAACGATAAGCTAACCGCAGCAGCTGGCGCTGGCGTGCAAGCATTTTTACAAAAGCCCTATACAGCAAAGGATTTATTGGCAGCTTTGGATTTAGCGATCAATGCTAACAGTTGATAGTTGATAGTTGATAGTTGATAGTTGATAGTTGATAGTTGATAGTTGATAGTGAACACTTTATTTTGCTTGAGTTAATAGTCCGCGTAGGCGGACTTTGTTTGTGTAGCGGCAGCGTTAACGCTGCCGCTACACAAACTTGCGCCACAAGGGCTGTATTTCACCAAGTTATGTAGTTATGTAGTTATGTAGGGTGCGTTAGCGATAGCGTAACGCACCATGACTACTCTCTGGAACCACGAGATATTTCGTTAAAGTAGCCCCCTCCGTGGGATGCCCAACGCCTTTAAAGCAACCCGACAAAGTGCAGCGGGCCTTGACCTGTCATTAACTCTATAAACAAGGCAATTAACACGATCATCGCTACCCTTCCGTTCCACACTTCCGCCGAAGGAGTCAAGCCCCATTCCCAATTTTCTTGGGGATACATCTTGACTTTTTTCTTCATTTGTGTTACTTGCGATAGCTCAACTTTGGGCGAGTTGAGCGCATCCACCACCAAATCGGCGAGGGCGTCTATAAAGACGGGATGGGTGTTGAGGGCGGGGACGCGGCGGAAGTTGTGGATGCCGGATTCTTCGGCGACTTCCCGATACTCGATGTCGATTTCTTCTAAAGTTTCGATATGCTCGCTCACAAAGCTGATCGGCACGACGACCATATCCTTTACCCCGTCTTTGCCGAGTTCGATAATCGCTTCTTCAGTATAGGGTTTGAGCCATTCCACTGGGCCGACGCGACTTTGATAAGCCAGGGTGTAGGGATTGGGACGGCTTAGCGTCTCCATAATCAACGACGTACATGCCTCGATTTCTTTTTGGTAGGGATCGCCCGCTTCTTCAACGTAGCTGACTGGGACGCCGTGGGCGCTAAAGAAAATGTGAACGTTGTCGGGATTTTCAAATTGGTCGAGTTCGGTAGCGATTAACTGCGCCATTGCTTGTAGATAACCGGGTTGTTCGTACCAAGAACGAATGACGGTGTAATTAATCGGGCGCAGGTAGGGGTCTTCTTGCCAAATTTTTTCGAGTAGGCGGAAGCTGGAACCGCTGGTGCTGATGGAAAATTGGGGATACAGGGGCAGGATGACGAGGCGGTCGATGCGATCGCGTTTGATTTTAGCGATCGCTTCCTCTGTAAATGGATGCCAGTACCGCATCCCGATGTAAATCCCTGCCTCTTCCCCTTTTTGCTCTAAACTCTCTTGCAGCGCTTGCGCCTGTTCTTCTGTAATTCGACGCAGGGGCGAACCACCGCCAATCGCGCGGTAGTTTTCTTGGGACTTTTTCGCCCGCGATGTCGAAATCAGCCATGCTAGAGGTTTCTGCAACCACGGAAAGGGCAGCCGAATAATCTCTGGATCGGAAAACAGGTTAAACAGAAAGGGTCGGACATCATCGAGCTGATCCGGCCCGCCCAAGTTCAGCAGCAAAACCCCAGTACGCGCCATAGCGGTGACAACTTCCCAAACAAAAATTTCATTTTCGTTACCGATTTTAACAATATTAGCTTAATAGTGGGTAAGGGTAACAGCAAATATGACAAATTTTTTGGAGGGATTGCGGCGTGGGAACGATTTTCAGAACCTGGAGTTACCGATATCAGTGGCTTTACGACACTATTTCCGCGATCGCTGCGCTGAGCGTGGGCGGTGAATCAAGATTTCGTCAACTTTCTTTACAAGATTTAATAATTCGCCCAGATACAAAGGTGCTAGATCTGTGTTGCGGCAGCGGTCAAGCGACCTCTGTCTTAGTGCAGCGCTCTCAAGATGTTACCGGATTAGATGCTTCTCCACTATCCCTAGAGCGAGCGAAAAAAAATGTTCCGCAAGCACAGTATGTGGAAGCATTAGCGGAAGAAATGCCGTTTCCGGATAATTTATTTGACCTGGTACACACCAGCGTTGCCATGCACGAGATGAGGCCAAAACAGTTACGGCAGATTGTTCAGGAAGTATACCGGGTTCTCAAACCGGGGGGCATCTTCACTTTGGTAGATTTTCACCAACCGACAAACCCGATATTTTGGCCTGGGGTAGCGGTATTCTTGTTATTGTTTGAAACGGAAACCGCGTGGCAGTTGTTAGATACGGATTTAGTTGGCTTGCTTAAGGAAATCGGGTTTGAGGTGAAGGAACCTCAGTTATACGCGGGCGGAAGCTTGCAGGTAATTCAGGCAAAGAAAGTTTAGATTGGAGATTGGAGATTTGAGATTAAATCTGCAATCTCCAATCTCCAATCTCCAATCTTCATTCTTCCTCTTCTGGTTTTGTATCAACTTGCTGCCGAGTTTCTTTCCATCTCCCACTCTTACGCGCTGCTTCAGCCAACAAATACTCAATTTGGGCGTTGACGCTCCTCAATTCGTCGGCAGACCATTTTTCTAGCACGTCGTATAACTTCGGATCTAACCGGAGCAAAAACCGTTTTTTCTGGCTCATGTCTTAGGTGTAAAGGCTGCCAGCATTCACCACAGGTTGGGCATTTTGTTCTGAGGTTAAGACAACCAGTAGATTGTTAATCATAGCGGCTTTTCGTTCTTCATCCAACTCAACAATTTGTCGTTCGCTCAATCCTTTTAGTGCTTCATCGACCATTCCCACCGCGCTTTCAACTATTTGCCTGCGCGCATCAATAATGGCTCTGGCTTGTTGGCGACGCAGCATCATTTGAGCAATTTCAGGCGCATAAGCGAGGTGGGAAAGTCTGGCTTCTAATATTTCAATTCCAGCTACTTCGAGTCGCACCTGCAATTCTTTTTGCAGGGAATTGGCAATTTCGTCGGGAATTCCCCGCAAGGAAGGAATCGCCGCTTCATCGGGTGCGTCATAAGGGTAGCGAATTGCCAGAGCGCGGATCGCTGTTTCGCTTTGAATCGCGATAAATTCTTCGTAATCATTGACGGCGAATTGAGATTTGGCTGAGTCTACTACCTGCCACACAACTACTGCACCAATTTCTATCGGACTGCCTTGAGCATCGTTGACTTTAAGTATTTTGCTGTTAAAGTTGCGAATTCGCAAGGAAACTGTACGTCTGCTGGTGAAGGGGTTTGTCCACCAAAAACCTGCTTCTCGCACTGTTCCCACATAACGCCCAAAAAACACTAGCACAACGGCTTGGTTTGGTTCGACGGTTAAGAAGCCCAATAAAGAGGGAATGACGAATACAAGCAGAATTCCGCCTAACCATGCACCGATTTCGGCGACTACATCCCCTGCTTCCAAAAAATCGACGATTTCGATGCCTTTTGCTAATGCTGCTGTCAATGCTTCAATTGCTGGCTTTGCCTGCCAAAAGCCCAAAATCCCTAGTGCTACCAGGACAAAGAGCGCTAAAAAACCGTTGACTTTAAACGCAGGCACTTCTTTCAGGCGTTCCATAAATCTATTCCTGAGCTTGTTTGTTATCACTATGATATCATCGTAGTATCAAAGCTGCCAGTCGAGCTGGTAATAACTCAAGTTGCTAGTTATGAGGTCAAGCATTTTAGCTCCCCCTAAATCCCCCTTGATAAGGGGGACTAAGAATCCGGTTCCCCCCTTATCAAGGGGGGTTAGGGGGGATCAAAGCGACAATATTTGTAACTAGGACATGATATAATCTCAGATTGCAGATTGCAGATTTAATCTAAAAATCTGCAATCTAAAATCTCAAATCTGCAATTCTTTAAATCAGTGCTTTTAACAAGGGCTGAAATTTTAATTGAATTTCTGCTAATTCTTTATTGGGGTCGGAACCGGCTACAATTCCAGCACCTGCATATAATCTGGCGCTACAGCCATCGATTAATGCCGAACGAATTCCGACTATAAATTCGCTATTACCGCGATGATCTATCCAACCCAGAGGCGCGGCATAAAGACAGCGATCAAAGTTTTCGTAGCGGCGAATTTGCTCCAGGGCAATATTTCTAGGAACCCCGGCGACGGCTGGAGTTGGATGCAGTTCTGCTACAATTTCTAATGGATGTACTTTACCAGGAACTTTGGCGCGGATCGGCGTCCATAAATGTTGTATATTTGAGAGTTGCAGCAGGCATGGCAGCGTCAATCGCTGGGGGTTTAAACCCAAGTTAGTTAAGCCATTAACAATAAAGTTACTCACAACTTGATGCTCGTGCCTTTCTTTTTCACTGCTCAGTAAACCATCGGCAAAATAGGCATCTTCGGCAGCAGTTTTTCCCCGCGGTGCCGATCCGGCTAAAGCATCGGTTTCTAATTCTTTGTTTTGAATCTTGATTAATCGCTCTGGACTCGCACCAATAAAATTCTTTCCCTGTCCGTTACTCGTGGAAAAAATATAGCAATCTGGATGGAATTTACGCAAATTATTTAATGTTTCTATCTGTTGAAATGGAGCGGTTGCACTAACTTCTATCGTGCTGGCAAGCACAATTTTACTAATTTGATTGGCTCGAATTGATTCTAAAGCCGAGCGAACTGAAGCTTTAAAATAATCTCGATTAGCAATCTGTTGAAAATTACCTTCTTTTTTGGGCTTCTGTATAATGGGTTGAGTAACTGAAGCTTTGATTAATTTATACTGGTGGGCAACTTCGGCGATTAACCTTTCTAGATTGACATCAAGATCGATGACAATATTAGCGACAATAACCGCAGAATCTTGGCGACAAGCAACCTGCCAGCGCGGTAAAAAAACCGTGGCAGCGGGAAAAGGAGAATTCGTCGCTAAGCTATCTTCAAAAAAAGTAAAGCTACAGAAAAAGTGCGGCCCCGAAAAGGGTAAGTGCAAATCTCCCGTAGCATTGGTATTTGCCAGACAAGAATTAATAAATGCTTGTGATTGTAAAAAGCGATCGCTTCCTTTTATTCTTAATTTTATCGCCGCATCGATGGCGGCGATCGCTTCCCCTTGGTGAGGTCTTTCTATGTAAAAATGCAGTTTGTTTGGTTCGCCTATTTTCTCCAAGACTACCAGCGGATCGACTCGTTGACTTTTTACCGAAATACTTACTATTTTTGAGCGTTCTTTTTCTCTTAACGTTTCTTTACAATGTAAGAGAAACTGGTACAGTTCCTTGCGTTCCTGAAACAGATTAGCATGAATGGGTGTAACTGTCATGGAAGAGAATATAGCAAATTTTTAAAGGTTGGGAGCGAAGCGCTGTTGGATGTTAAGCGCGTGGTATGTATAGAGTTAGCATATTTATGCAACTTATGATCCACGCGCGATCGCAATTCTATGATAGGATTTTGGGCGATACCGCCGCTGCTACCTTTGATAGCACCGAATCGCAACTAAACTATCCTAGCTGGATTGGCAAGGCTCTTGTCAACCAAAATCTGCCGCCGATGGGAGAGGAAAGCTGGTATCGGGGAGAATTCTCCAGATCGAGTGCATCTTTGCTCGCTGGCGATTGTAAAATAATTGAGATTCTACAAATCAAATTAATAAATTCTGATGACTACCAAGGTAATTGCTCAAGACAACAGTAAGTTGTGGATGGCAGCAATTAAGCCACCCATGTACAGCGTAGCGATTATCCCCATTTGGGTGGGAAGTGCCGTCGCGATCGCTGAAACAAAGATCTTTCATCCAGGCATATTTTCTATCTTTCTGTTCTCAGCAATTTTAATTATTGCATGGCTGAATCTCAGCAACGATGTCTTTGATTCGGAAACCGGCATCGATAAAAATAAAGCCCATTCCGTGGTGAATTTGACAGGCAACAAATCTTTAATTTTCTTCTTGGCGAATCTGTTTTTAGCGATCGCGATTTTGGGGATAGGAGCGATCGCCTACTTGCAACAAGACTTAACAGTAATCTGGTTGATACTGTTGTGTTGTGCCTTGGGATACAGCTACCAAGGGCCACCGTTTCGTTTAGGTTACCAGGGTTTGGGGGAAATTATCTGTTTAATTGCCTTTGGGCCGTTAGGCGTAGGGGCAGCTTACTACAGCCAAGCGCAAACCTGGTCAATGATGAGTTTAGCAGCTTCGGTTATCGTCGGCATCGCGACCAGCTTAATATTGTTTTGCTCCCATTTCCACCAAGTCGAGGATGACTTAGCGGCAGGGAAGCTTTCCCCCATCGTCCGACTCGGCACCGCCAGGGGTGCCCAACTCTTGCGTTGGTTTGGCGGCAGCATTTATGTTTTAACTGGCTTATTTGTAGCGTTGGGAATGTTCCCAATTTGGACGCTGCTGTTATTCATTAGCTTACCTTTTACGATCCAGCTATTGAGCCACGTTAACCAATATCACGATCGACCGGAAAAAGTCAGCAACTGCAAATTTATTGCCGTCGCGGTGCATTTCTGGAGTGGGTTAATGTTGGGTTTGGGGTTTGTACTTGCAGGCGTCTAAATGACCTATCAGTTCGAGTTTCGTCCTTATCGGCGGCAGTTTGCCCGCAGTCTTTCTACAAATCACGGCACTTGGGATACCCGCGAAGGTATTATCATTCGCCTGAGTGATGATATGGGAAAATGTGGCTGGGGTGAAATTGCGCCGATTCCCTGGTTTGGATCGGAAACTTTAGAACAAGCTTTGCACTTTTGCCACCTATTACGAGGGAAAATTACCGCAAAAAGAATTGTTTCTATCCCATTTAATTTACCCGCGTGTCAGTTTGGCTTTGAATCTGCTTTGGCAGATCTAAAGGCAGAGCCTCTTGGCGGCGATTTTCCCTCTCAAATCGCCTATAGCGGCTTATTACCAGCTGGAGAAGCGGCGTTACAGCAATGGGAAATTCTTTGGCATCAGGGATATCGCACGTTTAAATGGAAAATTGGTGTGTTTCCAATTGAAGAGGAATTGAAAATTTTGCACCAACTTGTTGGGGCATTCCCAGAATCGGTCAAACTGCGATTAGATGCGAATGGGGGGTTAAATTGGCAGCAAGCCAATGCATGGTTAGCAGAGTGCGATCGCGTTGGGCAAATCGAATTTTTAGAACAACCTTTGCCGTATCACCAACTCAACGGCATGGTGAATTTAAGTAATCGGTATTCTACTGCGATCGCTTTAGATGAATCCGTAGCCACCCTCAACCAAATGGACTCCTGCTATCGCTTGGGGTGGCGGGGAATCTATGTTATAAAACCTGCGATCGCTGGTTATCCTTCTCACTTGCGTCAGTTTTGCCAAAAATACAATATCGATGCGGTATTCTCTTCTGTATTTGAAACTGCAATTGGCAGAAAAGCCGCATTGAAACTTGCCGCCGAACTTTCTCACCCGCAGCGGGCAATTGGTTTTGGCGTCAACCACTTCTTTGCCGAAGATGAAGCAACTTATATCTGGCAACTATGGAACAACTCTTAATTGATTTAAAACAGCGTAGCGATGAAGATTGGTTAATTGGTTATAACAGCCGGGAATTTACTCAACAAGCGATTGAATTATATTTAAAATTAAAACAGAAATCCCATTGCGACACGCCGCCCAGAATTATCCTAGCAGAACGCAACCCGATCAAATTTCTAGCCGGATTCATCGCCGCCGCTGCTGCCAATTGTCCCATCTTTCTCTGTAACCCCGATTGGGTAGAGTCCGAATGGCAACAAGTCTTTGAATTAGTCCAACCAGACCTAATTTTAGGACAAGCAGCACCAGCACATAGCCAATTATTTGAACATCCATTACCAATTACCCATTACCAATTACCCATTACCAATTCCCCCATAATGATTCCCACAGGAGGATCTTCTGGTAAGATTCGATTTGCCATTCATACCTGGGAAACTTTAATCGCATCCGTCAATGGATTTAGACAATATTTTGCTCTAAAACAAGTCAATTCTTTTTGCGTATTGCCGCTTTATCACGTCAGCGGTTTAATGCAATTTATGCGTTCCTTCACCACAGGCGGGCGTTTAGTTGTTTTACCATTTAAAGCTCTAGAAATTGGCAATACAACCGATATAAACCCAGCAGAATATTTTATTTCCCTAGTTCCTACTCAACTCCAACGCCTGCTACAACACCAATATCATTGGTTAGCTGAATTTCAAACAGTACTATTAGGAGGCGCGCCCGCTTGGAAAGAACTCCTAGAAACCGCAAGACATTGCCGCATTCGCTTAGCACCTACCTACGGCATGACAGAAACCGCTTCCCAAATTGTCACCCTCAAACCCGATGATTTTCTCAATGGAAATAATAGCAGCGGACAAGTTTTACCCCATGTAAGCGTAACAATTCGCAGCCCCAAAGGCGAAATATTAGAGGCAAAAAATTTAGGAACTATTGCGATTGAATCTAATTCTTTATTTATTGGTTATTATAGCGAAGAAAACCAAATAAAAACTACATTATTTCAAGCAGATGACTTAGGATATTTTGACGAAAAAGGTTATTTACATATTATCGGACGCAACAGCAATAAGATCGTTACCGGCGGTGAAAATGTATTTCCATCTGAAGTAGAAGCAGCGATTCAATCAACTAATTTAGTGATTGATGTTTGTGTAATTGGATTACCAGATCGCCATTGGGGGCAAGTGGTAACAGCAATTTACATTCCCAAACATGCAAAAGTTTCAACCGATATTTTAAAAACAGCCCTTGAGCATAAATTGTGCAAATTCAAGCGGCCTAAATATTGGTTTCCAGTGGAAAGCTTGCCCCGCAATGCACAAGGAAAAGTCAACCGGGAAAAACTAAAAAAACTATCAATGGCGCTAATGGCTAATGGCTCTTAGATATCCAATTAGCAATTAGCCATTAGCCATTAGCATTACCTTTGAATTCCACGGTTTAAAAGCTTGTCAAGTCGAAATTCTGGCGGCTCGACGAGATCTCGCTCGGTTCGGCTCCAGGTTGTTTGAGGCTGAATCAGAAAAGCTAGATAAAGAGGAATTTTCCAAAGAATGTAAAAAGGTACAGCTAAAAGCGTTAGTGCCGGGAATTCCTCGTACCCGAACTTAGCCCAACTCCCCACAATGGAGATAAAAATGAGAACACCTTCTAGGGCTAAAAGATTAGTAGGAATCCAATATCCTTCTAATAACCCAGCGAATAACGATCCCCCTATAGCAGCGATCCAGATTACGACTAATAGGGAAAGTGGGGGTATGCATAAGTCTAGCGCGATCGCTAACAAATCAAAACGTCTTTGGCGCACAGATTCTATTAGCAACAAAGGAACTTGTGTGAGTATAATCTCTAAATGACCGTGTTCCCATCGGGTTCTTTGACTTTTGGCTGCTTGTTGTTTCATCAGACGCCCGGTTATTTCAGCTTCCTCAGCAAAAGCTGGGGGATATCCGGCGATACTTAAATCTACAGCTAACTGCATATCATCAGCAGTTTTACTACCTGCTAAACAGACTTGGGAAATCGCCGCCCAGGGAAAAGCCATACCCGATCCTGTTAACAATACCGGGCATCCCAGTCGCTGTAAACCCCGAAACCGGACTAAATTTTTCACCTTAATTGCTAACATCGAAATCGAATCTTTCAACCCCGGATTGTCTTTTTGTTTCATCAGATAAGTGGCTTGGACAGGTCGTTTTAAAGCCATTGCTTGTCTAACAATCCGATCGATTGTGCCGGGATGAACGATACAATCGGCATCGATTACTACAACTACATCGGGCGGATCTGATTTGATGAAGCGCAGAGCATAATCTAAAGCGTACCCTTTTCCTCGCAAATTGGGATTAATTCGTTCGATTACTAAAGCACCAGATGCACGCGCGATCGCACCTGTTTGATCGGTGCAATTATCCGCTATCACTACTACCCGATCTCGCTCTGTTAACTGTGGCATTACTGTCAATAGCGTTGCCCGAATGTCTGCTGCTTCATTGTGGGCTGGAATCAATACAGCAACACGATGACTATCCACCCCTTCATCCCATTTTTCCCATCGATCGGGCAACAATGCTGCACTGCATTCGAGCCAAAGAACCGCAATCGGAACGGCAATTCCAAGGGCGATTATCAATATACTAATATTGACAATTATCAGCATGGTTCCTACCTCTGCAAATCGATGGTTTAAATTCACATCTTGCCTACCTAAATTTGCAATTTAGGCGGACATGCTCAAAATTTTCCTCCTATCATATACCCATTTTATCTACCAATGCCATTGCAATGGCTATTTGATTATTGTTAACCAGCAAACTTTAAAATTATAGCTTTATATAAATTACTTGTATCTGTCTAAAGATATAGTATTTAATATTTGTAGGCTAGAAAAACGAGGTTTATGTATATATTAATACAGTGTATTTATATATACATAAATTCAATCTGTTCGCATCTTTCACCTACCCGATAAACATCCTCCAAATAAATTTGGGGCTGAAAGCTTAAGTAAGCTAAAGCTAACTAAAATCAACGTTTTAACCCGTTTCAACGGGTTTTAGCTTTCAGCCAGAAATTTATTTCTGTTGG
>ERZ1066117.1085-NODE-1085-length-15022-cov-6.231108_pt1 | contig 15022 bp, 9 predicted proteins | sample MGYA00382764_ERZ1066117 | MGnify/ENA primary metagenome ERZ1066117 (study PRJEB33369, sample SAMEA5778347) | biofilm metagenome | biome: Industrial cooling water; feature: Water cooling tower basin; material: Biofilm | place: United Arab Emirates | collected...
GCCTTGGGCAACTGGTGGGTGCTGGCGGTTGGCGCCGCCGTGCTGGCCAGCATCGTGGTGTTCCTGCTCTGCGGCCTGCTGGTGGCCAGCCTGCTGGGCTGGCGCTGGTGGCTGATCGGCCTTGTCTGGCTGGTGTTTGCCGGCGTGGCCGGCTGGCGCTGGTGGCGCCGGCGCAAGGCAGATGCGGCGCTCACCGAAGCCATTGCCAAGCCGGCTGACCTTGAGGGTGAGGCGATGGCTGCCAAGATGCGCGCCGCGCTCGATCGGGTGAAGGCGGATGGGAAGGGCGCGCTCTACGCCAAGCCCTGGTATGTGATCATCGGCCCGCCCGGTTCGGGCAAGACCACGCTGATCCAGAAGAGCGGCCTGCGCCTGCTGAACGACGAGGCGGCTGCCGGTGTGGGCGGCACGCGCAACTGCGATTGGTGGTTTGCCGATGAAGCGGTGCTGATCGATACGGCCGGCCGCTACACCAGCCAGGACAGCAGCGCCGATGCCGATGCGCAGGGCTGGCGCAAATTCCTGGGCACACTGAAAAAGGCCCGCCCGCTGCAGCCGCTGAACGGCGTCATCGTTGCCATCGGCCTCGATGAACTGGGCCGCAGCAGTGCCGAGGCGCTGGACAAGCATGTGGTGACGCTGCGCGCCCGCATCGCAGAACTGTCGCGCGAACTGGGCCTGGAACTGCCCGTGTATGTGCTGTTCACCAAGGCCGACCTGCTGGTGGGCTTCACCGAGTTCTTCGATGATCTGTCCGTGGAAGGCCGGCGTTCGGTGGTGGGCCACACGCTGCCGCTGGTGGCGGATCGGCCCACGGTGGCCAGCCTCGCCGCCGGCTATGATGATGCGGTGCAGGCGCTGGCCGATCGGTTGCCGGCGCGGCTGCAGGCCGAAGGCGATCCGGTGCGGCGCGGGGCGGCCTTCACCCTGCCGGCGCGCTTCATTGATCTGCGTGCGCGCCTGATCCGGCTGCTCGATGGGGTGTTTGGCGCCGGCGCAGCCGCCACGCCCAACGCGGCCGCCGCTCGCCTGCGCGGTTTCTATTTCACCAGCGGGGTGCAGCAGGGCACGCCCTTTGATCGCCTGCTCGGCAGCCTGGCCGGCAGCATCGGCATGGGCCAGCGCGCGCGGCCTTCCAACCCGCGCGCCTTCTTCGTCAATCGCCTGCTGGCCGAGGTGATCATTCCCGAAGCCGGCCTGGCCGGGCCGGACATGGCGCGGCGCAAGCGGCTGCGCCAGCTGCAACTGGGCGCGGCAGCCATCGGCGGCGTGGCGGCGCTGGCGCTGGCCGGCGCCTTCGTGTGGAGCTTCATCAACAACCGCGGCGGGCAGGATGCCACGCTGGCCACCGCCGAAACGCTGAAGGCCGCGCAGGCCAGCCTTGATCCCGGTGACCGCGTGGCGCTTTCGGCCTCGCTGGCCGAGCCGCTGGATCTGCTCGATGCGCTGCGCGATCGCCTGCCCTATGGCGTCACCCCGGCGGTGGACCCGCCGATGAGCCAACGTTTTGGCCTGTATCGCGGCGCCCTGGCCGATGAATCGGCGCGCGCCTACCGCGATGGCCTGCAGCGCTATCTGCTGCCGCGCCTGATCGTGGCCGCTGAAAGCGCGCTGCGCGCGGCGGGCGATGATCCGGTGGCGGTGTATGAGCCGCTGAAGGTCTATCTGATGCTGGGCAATCGCGCCGGCGCCCGGCGCGACAACGCCTATATCCTGCAGTGGCTGGAGGGGGATCTGATCACCCGCGAGTTTCCGGGTGAGGAAAATGCCGCCATCCGCGGGCGCATCCTGGCCCATGCCCGGGCGCTGCTGGGCGACGAGGGCCGCTTTGGCCGGCAGCTGACCGGGCCGTTGCTGGATGGCCCGCTGGTGCAGGCGACGCAGGGCATCGTGGCGGCGATGAGCCCGGAGCAGCGCGCGCTGGCGCTGATGAAGCAGCAGGTATCGGGCGAAAACTGGCGGCTGGTGGGCAATGCCCTGCTGCCCGGCGAGGTGGATGCCTTTGCCAATCCGGCCGAGCTGGAAGCGCTGAACGTGCCCTATATCTTCACGCGCGCCGGCTTCCAGAAAGGCTTTGCCGCCAATCTGGCCACCATCCGCGACGCGCTGGCGCGGGACAGCTGGATGCTGGGCACCAGCGCCGCCGCGCAGGTGCCGCTCAACATGGAGCAACTGGGCGCGCTCTATGCCGATGAATATACGCGGCGCTGGAAGGCGGTGCTCAATGCGCCCCAGCCCGGCGATTATGCCAGCAACACCACGGCGCTGGCGCGGCTGGCCAACAAGGGTTCATCGCCGCTGAAGAAGATCAGCGACCAGGTGGTCGCCAATACCGGCGGCCTGATGCCGGCGATCAAGAAGGCGCCCACCCTGCCGGGCGGCGCGCTGGGCAAGGCGGCCGGCGCGGCACTGGCCGGCGAGCTGGGCAGCGGGGCTGCGGCCACTGCGGCGCGCATGATCGAGGCCAATTTCCAGGGCCTGAAGGATTATGCCGGCGGGCCCACCCCGCAGATCGGGCAATTGCTGGATGCGCTGGGCAAATATCAGCTGGCGCTGGCGCAGGCGAAGGTGGCCGGCGGTGGCGGTGGCGGCGGCGGCGGTGGTGGCGGCGGTGCGGCCGGCATTGCGGCGGCAGCGGCCGAACTGCAGGTGGCGGCACAGAATGCCAGCGCCGGGGCGCCGGAACTGGGCAGCTTCGTGGCGCAGGTGGCCAGCGGATCGAGTGATGCCGCGGAAACCCAGCGCACCAGCGAACTGCGCGCCGCTTACCAGCAAACCGTGGCACCCGATTGCGAGCGCGTGTTTGGGCAGGGCTATCCCTTTGGCACCGGCGCCGATCTGGCGCCCGCCGATGTCAGCCGGGCGGCGGCGCAGATGTCGGGCTTTGCGCGCGACACGCTGGGCAGCTTCATCAATCGCGGCGCGCCGAACAAGCCGTGGACCTGGATCGCCGAGCCCACGGTGCGCAGTTTCCGCGCCACCTCGGCCCGGCAGTTCCAGCGCGCCGCTGATGCCGAAGCGCTGATGGGCGGCAACCTGGTGCTGCGGGTGAGCGCGGCGCCCGGCACCAAGGGCGCCATCCGCCTGCGCGCCGGCGGCGTGCCGATGGATCTGGTGCCCGGCAATCCGCCCGAGCGCTTTGGCTGGTCGGCCGCTGGCAGCCAGATTGCCGAACTGGCAGCGCTGCAGGGCGGCACCGCCCCGCAACTGCGCGAGGAGGGGCCGTGGTCCTTGTTCCGCCTGCTGGGCAAGGGCCGCAAGCAGTTGCTGGGCGCCGGCCGCTACCGCTTTGCCTATGGCGCGGATGCTGCACTGGATGTGGAAGTGGTGGGCGGGCCCGATCCCTTTGCCAATGATGGCGTGTTTGCCTTGCGCTGCCCGGCGGGCCTGTGATGCTGGCGGCTGGCCTCTACGGGAAATTGCCGGCGCACGGCGATTTCGTGTGGCGCGGCTGGCCGGATGCGCTGGTGGCGCGGCTGGATGGCTGGCTCACCGCCGGGGTGGCGGCGCTGCGCAGCCAATTGGGGGAGGCCGGCTTTCACCAGGCGATGACCACCGGGCCGTTGTGGCACGCGTGGCTGGCGCTGGACGGGCAGACGTGCGTGCACGGCGTGATCACGCCCACGGTGGATTCGGCCGGGCGGCTGTTCATGCTGCTGGCGGGCATCGCCGGGCCGCCGGGGCTGGTGTGGGCCGTGGCCAGCCAGCAGCCGGTGTTTGCGGCGGCGGCAGAGGCGGCGGCCTATGATGCGCTGGCCGGCACGCTGGATGCCGATGCGCTGCACGCCCGATTGGCCGAGGCGGTGCCGGTGGTGGACGGCGTGGGGCGGTTCCTCGCCGATCTGTCGCGCCCGGCGGCGAGCGCCTTCTGGGTGCCCAATCCCGCCGCAGGCCCGCCGGTGGCGCTGCCGGCCGAGGTGCTGGGGCCCGATACGCTGGGCCATCTGGTGCGGGGAGCGATGAACGATGCGGCTTAGATATCGCTCCGCCATGCGCAGCCACACCGGCAATGTGCGCCAGGTGAACGAGGATTCGGCGCTGGCCCGGGATGATGTGGCCCTGTGGCTGGTCGCCGATGGCATGGGCGGGCATGCCCACGGCGATTGGGCTTCGCAAACGGTGGCGGGGCATCTGGCGGCGGTGGATCTGTCTGGCCCGGTGGCCGAACGGGGCCCTGCGATCGTGGCCGCGCTGAAGGCCGGCAATGCCGCCATCGTGGAGGCCGCCGCCCGCTCTGGCAGCCAGATGGGCACCACCGCCGTGCTGCTCCACCTGGAGGGCCAGGATCTGCTGTGCCTGTGGGTGGGGGACAGCCGGGCCTATCGCTTCCGCCGCGGCGGGCTGGTGCAGCTGAGCCGCGATCACAGCGTGGTGCAGGAACTGATCGATCGCGGCGTGCTGGATGCCAGCGAGGCCGAAAGCCACCCGATGGCGCACGTGCTGTCCCGCGCGGTGGGCACAGAGGCCGAACTGCGCACGGAGGCGATCCACGATCAGGCGATGCCCGGCGATCAATATCTGCTGTGCAGCGATGGGCTGACCAAGGTGGTGCCCGAAGACGTGATTGCCCGGCTGCTGCGCCTGCCCTCGGTCAACGCGGTGGCGGATCGGCTGATCGCCGAAACACTGGCGCGCGGGGCGCCGGATAATGTAACGGTGATCGTGATCTCGGTGGAAGAAGTGACCGAATTGATGCGGATCGAGCCATGAGCGGCAACACCCAGCCACCGGTGGATGGCCCGAAACCGGCAGGTACGCCTGCCGCCGGGCCCGATCGCACGGTGATCGCCTCTGCCGAAGACATTGCCGCGGCGCTCGCTGGCAGCACACCGCCGCCGCCGGCTGCCAGCGTGCCGCCCGCGTCATCCCTGCCGCCAATGCCGGCCTTTGTTGCCACCGGGCCGGGCAGCGCCGATGCGCTGATCGGCGTGCAGCTGAACGATCTGTTCGAAGTGGTGCGCTTCATTGCCGAAGGCGGCATGGGCCGCGTGTATGAAGGGCGCAACATCGCCTCCGGGGAACGCGTCGCCATCAAGGTGATCCTGGGCCAATATGCGGCCGACGAACAGTTCATGGCGCTGTTCCGCCGCGAAGCCGGCGCGCTGGAAAAGATCGGCCATGATGCGCTGGTGAAATATCGCGCGCTGGCCTTCGATCGCGGCCGCGGCATCCATTATCTGGCCATCGAATATGTGGATGGCACCTCGATGGCCGATGCGCTCACTGGCCAGCCGGCCGATCCGGGGCTGGTGCGGCGCGTGCTGCGCCGGCTGGCGCAGGGCCTGCACGCCGCCCACGAAGCCGGGGTGATCCATCGCGATCTCAGCCCTGACAATGTGCTGATGCCCGGCGGCAACATCGAACGGGCCAAGATCATCGATTTCGGCATCGCCAAGGACAACAACCCCGGCCAGAAGAGCGTGGTGGGCGAAGCCTTTGCCGGCAAGTTTGGCTATGCCGCGCCCGAGGTGTTCGGCAAATATGGCCGCCGCATCGGCCCGTGGACTGATATCTACAGCCTGGGCCTGGTGATCGCCGCCCTGGCCCGCGGCACCCCGGTGGACATGGGCATCACCATCGTCGATGCGCTGGAAGCCCGCGAGAGTGTGCCCGATCTGTCCGATCTGGCGCCCGAACTGCAGCCGATCCTGGCGCGCATGCTCGCCCCCGATCCGGCCGACCGCTTCCAGACGATGGAGGAAGTGGCCGAGGCCGCCGATCCGCGCGGCACCGCCACCTATTCCGGCACCACCGTGCAGCCGGCCGCGCCGGCCTTCGTGCGCGCCGAGGCGGCGCCGGCGGCGGCGGAAAAGCCCAAGCCCAAGGTGCCGGTGGCAGCGATTGCCGGCGTGGTGGTGGCGCTGCTCGCCGGTGTGGGCTGGTTTGCCTTCTCGGGCGGTCCGGAACCGGCCGCCGACAACAGCGCGCCCGCGGAAGATGTTGCCGCGGCACCGGTGGTGCCGGCGCCCGCTGGCAATGCCGTGGCCGATGCCGCCAATTGGGCCACATCTGCCCCGCAGGTGCATGCCGCGCTGGCCGCGCTGCGCTGTGCCGATATCCGCATCGATGGCGTGCCGCAGGGCGGGCGCGTGCGGCTGGCCGGCTGGCGATCGGGCAGCACCATCCTGCCGGCGAGCGTGGCCGGCTGGCAGCTGGATGGCAGCGCCGTGCAGGCGGTGGCGGCCCCGGCGGCGGCCACCTGCCAGATCGTGGACCAGCTGCGCGCCGCCGCCCGCACCAGCCCCGAACACGCCTACAGCCTGCCAGGCAGCCAGATGCTGAGCCTGTCCAGCCTGCCGCGCGATGCCGATGGCAATGTGCTGCTGGATCTGAAGGTCACCGATCGCCCCGAAGGCCGCGTGCTGCTGACCTCCATCGATGATCGCGCCACCTCGGCCAGCGGCCGGGTGGTTTCGGGCGATCTGGATGATGCCGGCATCGATGTAGGCGGCATCCCCTTCGAGGCGAAGCCGGCACGCTATCTGCTGGTGATGGTGGCCGCGCCCACCAAGCTCCCGGCCACCAGCCCGGCTGGGCCGGATCCCGGTGTGGCGGCCGCCTGCGCGCAGGCGCGCTGCACGCTGGCCAGCGGCTGGGTGGAGATTCGTTAACCGATAAGCACGGTCGGCAGGCCCACCACGATGGCGCCGCCGTGGGCGGTCATGTCGCCGATGCGCGCGGCCGGCATCCCGCCCACCAGCACGGTGAAGCTGCCCAGCGCGATCGTGTCGGGCGGGCCGACGCACACCGCCATGTCGCCCACGCGCGCCTGCGGCAGGCTGCCGGTGAGCACGGTGAAGCAGCCCAGCGCGATCGGGCCGCCCACGTGCGGCACCACGCCGGTCACCATCGGGCACACGTGCATGTCGGTAACGCGGGCGGCAGGCGGTCCGGGCATGGGGCTCAGCCTTTCTTGATGTTGCGCTCGTAGGCAGCGCGGAACTGGCGGGCGAACAGATCAAGGTAGGCCGCCTCGGATTCAGCGGCGAGCGCGCGATATTCGGTCTCGAAGGCTCGCCACAATGCCGCTTCCTTGGCGCCGGGCAGGATGCCGCCCTTGGCCTGCGCGCGCGCCTTGATGGCATCGGGCGAGAAGCGTTGCACGGTGGCGGCCAGCGCCTCCTGCATGGCCGCCAGCATGGCGACTTCGTGGGCCTGCAGATCCTCGAAGGCGCCCTGCACCGCCTGCGGGCCGGGCAGGAAGCCGCGATCAGGCTCACCCACCAGCTGCCGCAGCGCCTGTTCGGGCACGCGCGTCCATTTCAGCGGGTTGTTGCCCTGCGCCTGGAAGCTCGTCACCTGCGCGCCCACGCCAAACTGGTGGCGTACGCGGGTGCGCGCGTCGAGCAGGCGGATCAGGCCATCGGCCGTCTGCCGCAACAGGCGCCCGGCGGCTTCCAGCACGCTGGCCGGCGGCAGATCGGCAACATCCCTGGGCTTCAGCCCGGCCGCGGCCAGGAAGCGGGCAAAGCCTTCGCCGCCATCACCAGCCATGGCGGCGGCGGGCGCGCCGGGCGTTGCGGCGGGTGCCGTGGGGGCCGGCGCCGTGGGTGTGGTGGCGGCCGTGGCAAAGTCAATCTGGTCAAAGGCGTGGAGCTTGGCCCACGGATTGTCGGCCGGGGGGTCTGCCGCCGCAGGCGCAGGCGCGCCGCCGCCCAGGCCGAATGGATCGGCAGCCGGGGCCGGCGCCGCCACGCCAAAGGGATTGGCCGCAGCTGGCGGTGGCGGCGCCGCCGCGGGGGCGCCGATGCCGAACGGGTTGGCCGCCGGCGGTGACGGGGCCGGCGCGGGTGCTGCCAATCCAAACGGGTCTGCTGCGGGCGGCGGTGCGGCCGGTGCGGCCCCGCCCAGCCCGAAGGGATCGGCCGCCGGCGCGGCAAAGGCCGGAGGGGCGAAATTGGCCATCAGCGGATCGGCGCCCGATTGGAACAGCGGTTTGGGCGCTTCCTTGCCAAAGCGCTCCACATTCGCCGGCTGGCTGCCGCCGCCGGCTGCGGCCAGCCAGTCCAGCCCGCTGCTGCCGGCCGCGCCAGCAAAGCCGCCGCCGGCCCCGGCGCCGGCGGCAGCACCCGCCAGGCTCACGCGCACCTCATAGGGGCCGATGGTGATCAGATCGCCGTGGCGCAGCACGTGCGGCCCGGGCAGGCGCTGGCCGGCGCCGTTCACGAACGTGCCATTCGTGGAGCGATCGGTGAGGATATATTGGCCATCGATGAAATCGATGTCGGCGTGCAACGACGAGATGAAGTTGCGCGGATCGGGCAGCGTCCAGTCGGCATGGGCGGCGCGCCCGATGGACAGGCCATGTTCGGACAGCACCATGGTGACCGGATCACCGGAGGTGAGGCTGTCCACATTCTCGATCTGAAGCGTGCAGCTCATTGGCCGGCATCCGTCGCCAGTTGCTCGGCGGCATCGAGCGCGGCGGCCAGCCGCCGGCCATAATTAATCGGATCATCATTGAGCGCGGCCATCATCACCGCGCCGGCCAGTGCCTGGCCAAAGGCGTGCGCCGGCGCCGGCACCGGCTGTTCCTGCGTGGCCGGGGCCATGCTGCCGCCAGAGAGGAACACGGCAAGGCAGGCCGAACCTTCCGCCGTGCCAAAGCCTGCGGCCTCGCCCGCCTGGAAGGCCAGCCGGCGATTGCTGTCAGAGGCTTCGGCCAGCCAGCGGTTCACGGCCTTGCGGGCTGCCAGCCGGCGGGCGTGGCTGGTGGGGGCCATGCTGGTCAGGCATTGCCCCAGCCAGCGCACCGCCTCCAGCCGCGGCAGGCAATGGGCGATGAAGCGGGTGGCCTGCACCGGATCGCGGGCGCGCAGCCGGGCAAAGGCCTCGTGCGGGGGGAGGTCCATCAGGTCGTCCAGCTCGACGAGATCGCCGGTCAGATGGGCGAGCTGGCCCGCGCGCGTCCATTTCACGCGCGGCCAGGGGCGGGAGGCGGTGACCGTGGCCATCAGTTGATCATCACCATGGCGCCCTTCACGATGTGAATGGCGCTGGCTTCCTGCTGCACCATCAGCCCCTTGGTCTGGAGCATGGTGGTGGCCTCGATCTTGATGGTCATGCCCTTGATGGTCACGCCCATCTGGTCGATCTTGATGGAACTGCTGCCCACCTTCAGCTCGATCGACTGCATCGCCTCGGTCTCCTGCTTGCCGAGATCGATCTTCAGCGTGTCGTTGCCCGTCTTCACGGCGGTGGCGCGGTTGCCCATCGAGACGGTGAGCGTTTCATTGCCCTGGGAAATCTCGGTCTCGCGGTTGCCCTGCTGCACCGTCAGTTTTTCATCGGCCTTGATCTCGGTGAGCCGGCCGCCGGTTTTCACAAAGAGCTTTTCCTCGCCCTTGTCGATGGTGGTGGTGCGGTTGCCTTCCTTGATGTCGCGGGTTTCATCGCCCTTCAGCACCAGCGTTTTCAGGTCCTTCTGGGCCTGGACGGAGAAGACCTCGGTGTCCTTGGTGTCGTCGAAGCGGATTTCGTTGAAGCCGCCGCCGCCCTTGGTGCTGTTGGTGCGGATGCCCTGCATCGGGTTGGCCGCGGCATTGCCGAAGGCGGGCAGGTTGTTCTCGTTGTAGACGGAACCTGTCACCAGCGGCCGGTCGGGATCGCCGTTCAGGAATTCCACCACCACTTCATGGCCGATGCGCGGGATCATGAAGGCGCCAAAGCCGCTGCCGGCGCTCATCTGCGCCACGCGCACCCACAGGCTGCGGGCGTGCACTTCGCCGCCGCCTTCATAGGGCTGGATGTCCCAGAAGAACTTAACCTTTATGCGGCCATATTTGTCCGTGTAGATTTCCTCGCCAGGCGGGCCCACCACAACGGCGGTCTGCGGGCCGGCGATGCGCGGCATCGGCGTTTTCTGCGCCGGGCGGAACGGATGGCGCAGCGGCATCAGCTCCAGCTCAACCCGCATGTCCTCGATGCCGCCGCCGCCGGAACGGTAGCCGGCCGCGCTGTAGGTGTGGCGCGTGCCAACCACCAGATATTCATTCTCAGAACTGAACATGTGGTTGCCGCTGCTGTCGTAATGATTGACCTTCAGCTTGCGGCCCACGGCCACGCCAAAGCAGTTGCCCTCGGCATGGCTGCGCGCCATTTCCGCCCGGTCCGCGTCCAGCCGGACCGTGGCATAGCGCGTGCCGGTCGTGCCCGCCGAGGGCTGATCATAGTTGCCGGGATATTCAAAACGGTCAGCAATGGTGCCGGCCACATCGGAAGGGTCCGACGTGCGCCAGCGCCGGGCACCCTGGCCCACGTTGCGCAGCGCCTTGTTCTGCTTCAGCGAGGCGGTGGGCGCGGTGTAATCATAATCATCCACCGTGTAGCCGGTGGCGGCAAAGCGGCGATGCTCGCGCAGGCCCCAGATCAGGCCTTCCTGACCGTCGATGTTGCCGCTTTCCAGCCGCACCGTCTCAACCGTGCCGGCGGTGTGCGCGGCCGGTGCATCCACGGCCACCAGCGTGTGGCTGCCTTGCTGGTGATCGAAGAAATAATAGATGCCCTCCCGCTCCATATGACGGGAAACGAACGCGAAATCGCTTTCATCATATTGCACGCGATATTCGCTGGCGGCGTAGCTGGCCTGGAAACGCTGTTCCTGCGGGGCCAGCATCGTCACCAGATCGGCGACGGTCTTGCGGTAGAAGATCTTGGACCAGCGGTTGAGGCTGGCCAGATAATGCTGCGGGCGCACCACCAGCCGGTAGATGAAATCATCACTGTCTGTGTCGCGGCCGATTTCGGCATATTCGCACAATATGCCGTGGAAGTAGCGCGACACATGTGGCAGGCCCTGGAAGGCGAAGCTGACCGGCTTGGCCAAGCACGGGTGAAGATCAACAGGCCCGCCGCGCGCCACCACTTCGGCTTCGATGACAAACAATTCCGACAAGCGCTCGATCGCGGTCATGCCGACCAGCAACAGCTGGCAATCGGGCGAGGTTGTCACCTTGCCGATGCGATCGCTGTCCGATGGCATGCGCCTCTCTCCCCTGTGGCAGATGGCCAGCATAGCACGCGGCGGTGGGCAGGCAACACGCCGCACGCCGCCAGCGGGGCGGAATCTTCACGCCGGATCAATCATCCGGGCCCAGGCTGGGATCCAGGTCGCGGGGGCGCACAAACACTGCCAGCTCGGCGCGGCCGCCATCGATCTGCGCCCAGCGATCGATGGCGATGTCCAGCCGGGCGATGGTGGCGGTGGGGTATTTCAGCGCCGCTTCGGCACGCAGTGCGCCGCCCGGCGGCACCAGTTCCAGCAGCAGATCTTCCAGCCCCGGATTGTGGCCAACCAGCATGGCGTTGTGCGCATCGTCGGGAAAGCCGGCCACCAGTTCCACCAGCGTGGCCGACGATGAAAGATAGATGCGCCGCTCGTAGATGGGCGCCAGCGGCTGGCCCATGCCGGCCTCCACGCCCTCGATCGTCTGGCGCACGCGCACGGCCGGGCTGGCCAGCACGTGGCGGATATCGGGCATCTGGCCCTGGCGCATGGCGCGGCCCAGCCACTGGCCGATGCGCATGGCGGCGCGGCGGCCGCGATCGTTCAGCGGCCGATCGAAATCGCGCAGCAGCGGATCATCATACCCCGATTTGGCATGGCGCAGCAGCGTCAGCGTCTTCACTCGTCGTCCCCGATGGCAGCGGCGGCACCATGGCCCGTCGGGGCGGCATCCGCAATGCCGGCGCGCACCATGCTGACCGCTTCATCCAGCCCCACGCGCGCCACCGGCACCCCGGCCGGGAAGGCGGCGAGCAGCCGGCTGGGCACCGCCGCGCCGATCAGCACGAAGGTGCCGCGATCGTCGGCGCGGCGGATCAGCCGGCCAAAGGCCTGCGCCAGCCGGTCCATCACCAGCCGGTCATCAAAGGCGGTGCCGCCGGCCGGATGGGCGGCGCGGCGGGCGGCGTGCAGCACGGTGGGCCGCGGCCATGGCACGCCCTCCATGATCACCTGGCGCAGCGATTCCCCCGGCACATCCACCCCGTCGCGCAAGGCATCGGTGCCCAGCAGCGATGCGCGCGGTTCGGCGCGGAAGATATCGACCAGCGTGCCGGTATCGATGGGATCGACATGCTGGGCATAGAGCGGCAGCCCGGCGCGGGCGAGCGGATCGGCGATGCGGGCGTGCACGGCACGCAGGCGGGCAATGGCGGTGAACAGGCCCAGCGTGCCGCCGCCGGCCGCCTCGATCAGGCTGCGATAGGCATGGGCCAGCGCCGCCAGATCGCCGCGCTTCACGTCCGTGATGATCAGCACGCGGGCATGTGCGGCATAATCAAAGGGGCTGGCGGCGCTGAAATGCCGGGCCGGCGCCGGCAGCAGCGCCGCCCCCGTGCGCCGATCGGCATCCTGCCAATCATCGGCCTCTGCATCGGGGCGGGATCGCAGCGTGGCGGATGTGACCAGCACGCCGTGTGCGCCTTCCAGCACCACGCGGGCAAACGGCCGCATCGGATCGACCCAGCGGCGGTGGATCCCAACATCCAGCAGCCGGCCTTCCACCCGCGCCACATCGAACCAATCGATGAAATCGGCGTCCGCTGGCCCGCCCAGCCGCGCGAGCAGGCGTGTCCAGGCGCCGATCGTTTCCAGCCGCAGCGCGATGCCGCTGGCGGCGCCGTCCAGCCGGGCGCGGCCGGCACCATCCAGCCAGTCGGGCGGGTCTTCCAGCAGGGCCTCGATGGCCGCGGCCAGCGCCTGCAGCGGCGTCGCCAGTCCGGCCAGCGCCGCCTGTGCATCGGCGGCGGCCTCGATCACCCGGGGCAGCACATTGGCCACCTCCGTTTCCAGGCCATAGCCGGCATCCGCCTCGCTGCTGGCCCGCGCCAGCACCTGCATGTGCACGGCGGCGAGCAGCGCTTCGATCGGGCCATCCGGGGTGCCGCCGGCGATGCGCTGCAGCCAGGCCTCTGCCGGCAGGGCGCGCGCGGCGGCGCTCACCCGCTCGATGGCGGCGGCGCCGGCTTCATCATAGCTGGCCAGATCGGCCAGCCGCGCCGCCAGCCCGCGCCGCCGGCCGCGCGTGGCGCGATCCGGGCCCAGCAGCCAGTGGCGCATCTCCACCGCCTCGCGGCCGGTGAGGGCAACGGCAAAGGTGGCATCGGCGGCGTCAAACAGGTGATGGCCTTCATCAAACACCAGCCGCTGCAGATTCTGCCCTTCGGCGCGGCCGCGGGCGGCGTTGATCATCACCAGCGCGTGATTGGCGATCACCATGTCGGCCTGCGCCGATGCCCGCACCGCGCGTTCGATGAAGCAGCTGCGGTAATGCGGGCAGGCGGCATGGATGCACTCGCCGCGCCGATCGGTGAGCCCGGAAAAGCTGGTGCGGCCAAACAGCGCCGGCAGCCAGCCGGGCAGATCGCCGCCCACCATGTCGCCATCGCGGCTGTAGCCGGCCCAGCGCTCGGCCAGCCGGGCAAAGATGGCGGCGCGCCCGGCAAAGCCGCCCTGCACGGCATCTTCCAGATTGAGCAGGCACAGGTAATTCTCGCGCCCCTTGCGCACCACCACCTTTTCGCGCCGCACCGCCGGATCGGGCCAGGCGCGCTCGGCCTCCTTGCCCAATTGGCGTTGCAGCGCCTTGGTATAGGTGGAAACCCACACCGCGCCCTGCGCCTCCCGCGCCCAGGCGCTCACCGGGGCGAGATAGGCGAGCGTCTTGCCGATGCCGGTGCCGGCTTCGGCAAGCACCATCTGTGGCTGGCCGGGGGCAGCGCGCGGCGCAAAGGCCTGCGCGGCGGCCAGCGCCAGCCGGCGCTGGCCATCGCGCTGTTCGGCTCCTGGCCCCAGCATATCGGCCAGCCGCCCCGCCACCGCCGCATCGGGCAGGGTGATGCTGCGCGGGGCGGGGCGCGGCCCGGCCTCCTCCCAGCGCGGCAGCCGGGTGAACAGGCTGCGTTCCGGTTCGGCCGGGCGCCGCAGCCGCCTGGCCAGCCAGGGCGCCCAGGCCCAGCGCGCGCGGGTGAGCGCCTGCAGGGCATCCCAGGCACCGTGGCGTTCCGGCCAGGCCGGATCATCCAGCGTATCGATCAGCACGCCGGCCGCCTGCGCCAGAAAGGCCACATCATCCCCCGCCGGCGCCGCCATGCCCAGCGCGGCGGCCAGGCCGCGCGGCGTGGGCACGGCAAAGCGCGCCGGATGCACAAAGGCAAAAAGCTCCAGCAGATCGAGGCCCGAAAGCTCAGGATAGCCCAGCCGGCTGGCGGTGACCGGCGCATTCAGCAGCAGGTGCGGGGTTTCGGCGGCCCGCGCGATGGCGGTGCCGCGCGGCACGGCGCTCACGCGGCCATCGGCATCGGCGATCCACACGCCGGCATGGGTGGCGATCAGGGCGGGGCAGGCCATCACGCGGCACAAAGCTTCGGCCACCGCGACACGCTTGCACGGTGCGGCAAAGGTTGCGTTAGGGCGCGGGCGCGGCCAAGGAGCATCGACAGCAGAGATAGACGCAGCCCATGACCAACGCCACCCCGCCCAGCCTGCAAGCCGCCGCCCTGGACAACAAGGCATGGCCCTACGAGGAAGCCCGCAAGGTGCTGGCCCGCTATCCCGGCGGGGTGCCGGCGGGCCATACGGTGATTTTTGAAACCGGCTATGGCCCATCGGGCCTGCCGCACATCGGCACCTTTGGCGAAGTGGTGCGCACCACCATGGTGCGCCGCGCCTTTGAAGCGATGGCGCCGGGCGTGAAGACGCAGCTGATCGCCTTTTCCGACGACATGGACGGGCTGCGCAAGGTGCCGGACGGCATCCCCAATCCCGAGATGCTGCGCGAAGACCTGGGCAAGCCGCTGACGGTGGTGCGCGATCCCTTCGGCACGCACCCCAGCTTTGGCGCCCACAACAACGCCCGGCTGCGCGCCTTCCTGGATTCGTTCGGCTTTGATTACACGTTCATATCGTCGACCGAATGCTACAAGTCCGGCATGTTCGATGCGACGCTGCGGCTGATCCTCGAACATTATGACACGGTCACCGGCATTATCCTGCCCACGCTGGGGCCGGAACGCCGCG
>ERZ1066117.1086-NODE-1086-length-15019-cov-5.472868_pt1 | contig 15019 bp, 14 predicted proteins | sample MGYA00382764_ERZ1066117 | MGnify/ENA primary metagenome ERZ1066117 (study PRJEB33369, sample SAMEA5778347) | biofilm metagenome | biome: Industrial cooling water; feature: Water cooling tower basin; material: Biofilm | place: United Arab Emirates | collected...
GTCCAATCCAGCGGTCCCTCGGGCGTCGCCGCCCACCACTGGTGGTAGTGGCCCAGGAATTGGAGCCGTGAATCGACCGCCGAGAAGGCTCGGCCAGCGAGCCGAAACAGCCCGTCGGGGCCACGAGAGTCCTCGCCGAGTTCCCAAAGTTGGGTGATCTCCAGCGGATCAATCGGCGATTCGCGGTGACTGAAGTGATACTCCCCGATCATCAACCGCGGATGCATGCGAGCCATGACCTCGAAAACAATCGCCGGATAACGCTCCCGAGCGCGGGGATGCACTTCGCGGCACAGGCCATAGTCGTGATTGCCCCACACACCCATCGCACCACAAGCGTCAAGCAGAGCGGCCACCTGGGCCGCTTCCTCCCCGCTTCCCAACGAATCGCAGGTATCGCCCAGGGTCAGGACTCGATCCACTCCACGCTGCTCAAAACATGCCAGCGCAACGGCCAATTCGGCGGCATGGTTGTGAATATCGGTAATCAGACCAATTCGCATGGGCAACCCCTTGAAAAGAACTGTCACCATCGAAACAAACCGCTCCGAATCGCTACTATAGTCTCAAAACCACCGTTAGCCGAGAGCTTTGCCATGTTCCCGCTGCCGATCCCATCGCATGATCCCGTTGCTGAGGTGGAGTTGCTCGTACGCGTGAAAAAGATGGAGGCCATGCTGATGCGATCGCTTCACTTGCTGGAGCGGCTCGCGGCTGCATTGCCCTTGGGGGCTGGCAACGAGAGTCGTCGCAGCGAGGTGGAAGCCCTTCGGGCGACGCAGCCGAACGCCGAGCCACGCGTACGGAACTTGGACGATCTGGTCGCCCGAGGAAGGACAGGCGCGGTCGCCCGGTGCCTCCGCGAAGCCCTGCAATTAACCTGGGATCAGGCCCACACGCTGGCCAATGGCTGGTCCACTCTCTCCGCAGAGCGTAAGCACGCGTTGCTGCGTTTCTCCCACGCCTGACGACGTAAGTGCGACGAATCACTTTTGAGGTTTGGCTCTGGGAAGTGGCGAGTCGCCACTTACGGCCGCCAACAGCCGATTCGTCTTGTTCCCGACGACACGCTGGCGATACCATGCCGCGTCACGGAGGGTGCGTATCATGTCCACCAGGGTGGAGCGTGGCGTTTATGCGTTTCTGATCCTCGTCCTGCTCGCCGGTGCTTTTCGCGCCGCCGACAAGGCCGATGAGGACCGCAGTGCGTTTAATCGCTGGCGGCATCAGTTGCTCAAACTTAAGGACGGCGTGGATATTTCTGCCGCCGATAATTACCCCAATCCGCCCATCATGGCCGTGATCCTGGAACCGCTGGCCTATCTGCCGCCCGTCACCGGGGCCCTCTGCTGGTATCTGCTCAAGGTGCTCATGGCCATCGCTGCGTTTGTGGGCATGGTTCGGCTCATTGAGGCCGGCGGGGCCGAGTTCCCCTCCTGGGCGCGGGTGCTGGCGGCCCTGCTCTCGCTCAAACCAGTGCTCGACGATCTGTCTCACGGCAATGTGAATATCTTCATTCTCTTTCTGGTCGTGGCCTGCTTCGTTGCCCGGCAGCATCGCTGGGATGGCCTCTCGGGTGGATGTCTCGCGCTGGCCATCGCCTGCAAGGTGACGCCCGCGCTGCTGGTCCCCTACTTTCTCTACAAACGCGCCTGGGGCGTGCTCATCGGTACGGCTGTCGGCCTGATGCTTTTCCTCGCACCGGGGTTCGTGCCTGCGGCACGTCTGGGGATGGATCACAATCAACGCCAGTTGACCAGTTGGTTCAACGTGATGGTGAAGCCATTCATCCTCGAAGGCAAGGTGACGGCTGAGCATATTAACCAGTCGCTGCCAGGGCTAACGCATCGATTGCTGACGCCCACGCCATCGTTTGTGATCTTCGTCGACGGGCACGAGACACCCGCACGCTACGATAACTTCCTTTCGCTCGCCCCGGAGACGGCTGGCCGACTCACCAAACTGGCACTGGTCGCATTCCTGGCGGTGGTGGTGTGGTCGTGCCGGAGCACACGGCGAGCGGGGTGGCAGGTGGGGGCCGAGGCAGGATTGATCGCACTGGGGATGCTGCTCTTCAGCGAACGCACCTGGAAGCATCACGCGGTCACCATGATGATTCCCTTCGTGGTGCTGGCCTATGGAGTGGCCCGCGAGCCCCGGCTGTGGGGGGTAGTAGCCGGCTCGTTTGTGCTGATGTTGCTGCCAGGGCTAGGTGGAGGCAACGAGCGCGAAACGGTCTGGAAATCGCCGCCGTTCAATAAAATGGTCCTGGTCTACGGAGCCTACACCTGGCTGTTTTTGCTGCTGAGTGTCACGATGGTGTGGCAACTCCGGCGCGGGGCCGGCGGCGCAAGTCAGGCGGGGAACGACGTTCCTTCGGCAGGGAAGACAGCGAGCCTCACTCAGGCCGCCTGACCCCGGCCTCCCCTGATTCCATCGCCGGCGATGGCTTACCATAACGACCGACTCGGGCTTTTCCGCTGGCCCGGGTCGGTTGGCGTTTTTACGACTCCACCTCGCCTGCATAGACGGCCCCGGGCAGTTCCTCTTGGCCCAGCCACGGCTGAAGGAACAATCGCACGCTGCCGCCCTGCGCCTGGGCGACGGCGTCGAGCAAGGGACCATACGCCGAGACACTGTCGCGCAACCACTCGTTGAGGCGATCGGTGTCGGCCCCGATTAGCCGGGCCGCCTGCACATAACGCTGGCTCGCCAGAACATACGGCACCCGGGCCATGACTTCGACGGCGGCCTTCGCCTCGGCATCCTCCTGGAGTGTGGGCTCCTGCAACGTCCGCAGGATGGGCACCAGGGCGCGATCGCTGCCGCGCTCGTGAATGACGCTGATCCAGCCCTCGTCGGCGCGACGCAGCATGGCCTTGTCGTCCAGGGGCGTCTCCACGGGCGCAAAGAGCACACTCTCGCCGTCGGCATCGCGATAACTGGGCGTGGGCAATCCCTCCAACCGCAGCCCGTGCAGTTTCGCGAACCAGCCCGTCTCGGCGACGGAGGCCAGCAGGGCCGCCCCGACGCGCCAGATGGCATTTGCCCAGAGATACTGGCCTCGGTCGCTCGGCTCGGTGATCTCGGTAAACTCGTCACTGGCATGGGGATAGCGCGCCAGCACGCGCGGCCCCACCAGCGCCAGTTGCCGGGCGGCATCCAGTCGGCGGAACACCGGCCACGCCTGGCCCGGCTGCGTGTTGGGCTGCTCGCCGGCCAATAGCAAGGTGCCTCGCTGTGCTAGCAGCTTTGCCAGGGGGTAGAGATGGGTCACATCGTCATCGGTGCGGCCAAAAGGGAAATCGGCCAGCACGAGATTGATCGGCTCCGTGGCGGGAAGTGTCTCCAGCGCCGTGGCGAGTTGGTCGTGGCGAGCATCGCAGACGCGCAGTCGCAGGCCGGCATCGGTATCGACATTGCGGACCAGATGATACAGGCCACGCCAGGTCGCCTCCAGAGCGCGAAAGGCTGGCTCGCGCAACACCTCCCGGACGCGGGTGGCTCCAGGCAAGCGCGAGGAGGGTTCGTCGCCTCGGTGGATGGTGGTGCCCTCCAGTGCCCGGCCGATGAAGGCATCCAGCGGATTGGCCGGGGCAGGGCGGGGCGGGGCGGAGGAACGCAGGGCGTCAAGCAGGGCGTTGGCTCCCAGCGGCGTAGGGTCATCGTCACCCAGACGGGCCGACAACGCGGGCGGCTCGAAGTCGTCCAGGGTGCGGAATGGGAACGTTCCCTGGGGCAGCGTTAACGTCGGGGCCAACTCGGCAAGCAGTTCGTCGAAGTTGTCGCGATCGATCCAGCGCCAGCGCGGCGTGGGGCTTTCCTCGGTGGTCAGCGCTGCCATCACGCCGACCACGAACGGCAGTTCCTGGTAGCCTTGCGAATCGAGGAACAGACGCACCCGCCGCATGAGATTGCCTCCCTAAGATTCATAGGTAACACGCACCAGAAACAACCCGCACGCCGGCGCCGTGGGGCCGGCCTGCGTTCGGTCGCCCTCACGTACCAGCCGTTCGACATAATCCACCGGCCAGTAGCCGCGCCCCACCTGAATCAGGGTGCCGGCGATCGCCCGTACCATGTTGTACAGGAAACCGTCGGCCTCCACCTCCAGATGGAGAAATTCGCCGCCGCGGTGGGCGGGGCGTTCGACGGCGATGTGGGTGATGGTGCGGATGCTAGTGGCGCGATTGGGCCATTCCGTCTCGAAACAGCGAAAGTCGTGCGTGCCGAGCAGAAACTGAGCGGCAGCATTCATCCGCTCGGCATCGAGGCGGTAGCGGGTGTGATAGGCATAGCGACGCTGAAACAGATCGGGCACCTCACCGTCGTGGATCACGTAGCGGTACAGCTTGCGCAGCGCGTCGCGGTTGGCGTCGAACCCTTCGGGCACCACCTCAACCTGCCGGACGATCACATCTTCGGGCAAGCGTGCGTTGATGGCACGGCGAAGCACCTCGGGCGCCAGCCGCGTCTCCAGGGCGAAACTGACCACCTGGCCCAGCGCGTGAACACCCGTGTCGGTGCGTCCGCTCGCTGTCACCCGCACACGCGGTAGACCGGCCAGATCGGCCAACGCACTCTCAAGCGTTTCCTGCACCGTCCGTAGGCCCGGCTGAATCTGCCAGCCGTGGAAGGCCGTCCCGTCGTAGCTCAGCGTTGCTCGGAAGGTGGACATCGGCCTCCTTGATCGACATGGCCACGCGAAAGCCATAATACTCCAGGCGGTACTCCATGGGCCGCTGGTAGCGTGAGGCACTGCGGGCATCCTCGGCGGTATAGTACCACGAGCCGCCCCGGACAACGCGGTGGACGTTGCTAAATGGGCCGCACGGGTCGATTTGTTCCTCGGCGGTGTACTCGCGCAGGTCGTCGGCGCACCACTCGCGCACATTGCCGTGCATGTCGTGCAGCCCCCAGGCGTTGGCCAGCAGTCGGCCCACGGCGCGGGTGGAGCGTGCCGAACCGGGGTTGGCGCGCGAGCACCAGCCGGCCCGCCGCATGACGCCGACGCCATTCCCCGTGAAAAAGGTCGTCTGGGTACCGGCACGGCAGCCGTATTCCCACTCGGCCTCGGTCGGTAGGCGAAAGGTGCGGCCGAATCTCGCCGACAGGCGCTGGCAGAAGTTCTCGGCATCGTAGGCGTTGATGCTATCCGCCGGGCGCTCGGGCCCCAGGAAGCGGAAGGCGGTGTTGCCCATGATGCTTCGCCACTGCCGCTGCGTCACCGGGACGATGCCAAGATAGTACGGCCGGGTGATGCGAACGGGGTGGCGTGGCCCCTCGTTTTCGTAGCGTTCGGGCTCTTCGGGGAGGCTGCCCATGAGGAAGTAGCCCGGTGCGATGAGCGCGACCGTCAGCGGAAGATCCGGCTGCAAGTGCAGCGTCGTCGTGGCCGTGGGAGCGGGCACCCCGGCGAGCAGCAGGCGAGTGAGTTCCCGCTGGGCGCGGGTGCGTTCCGGGCTGGGAAACGGATCTTGCGTGAGGCGATCTCGCAGCCGAACCACCCGCGCTTCCTCCAGGCGGCCCTGTTCCTCAAGCCAATCGGAGAAGATCAGCCAGGCCGAGCGATCATGAGGCTCGGCCTGGATCGCCTGGAGAAAGTCCGCTTCGGTCACGACGGGGCCTCAGCAATCAGCGTTTCGGCAGCCAACCTCGGGCCACCAGAGTCTCGGCGATCTGCACCGCGTTGGTGGCGGCCCCCTTGCGGAGATTGTCCGAGACTACCCAGAGATTCAGCCCCTTGCCCTCGGGGAGTGTTGCGTCGGGCCGAATCCGCCCCACGAACACCTCGTCTCGGTCGGCACAATGCAACGGTTGCGGTGCCTGGCCCGGACCATCCACCACGATCACCCCGGGAGCCTGACGCAGCACCTCGCGCGCCTCCTCGGCCGTGATGGAGCGATGGAACTCGAGGTTGATGGCTTCGGAATGGCCGACCCGCACGGGAACGCGCACCGTGGTGGGCGAGACGAGGATGGAGTCGTCGCCCATGATCTTGCGTGTCTCCTTGATCATCTTCAACTCTTCCTCGGTGTAGCCATCCTCACCCGGTTTCCAGTCGGCCGCCAGAACATTGAGGGCCAACTGGCCACTGTGGGCGGTCACGGGAGGAATGGGCTGTCCGCGGCCGATTGCGTCGAGTTGGGCATTGAGTTCGTTCAGTCCCGTCGCGCCCTTGCCGCTGCTGGCCTGATAGGTAGCGACAACGATCCGGCGAATCCCAGCGCGATCGTGCAGAGGCTTGAGTGCCACCACCATCTGAATGGTGGAGCAGTTGGGATTGGCGACGATGCCCTTGGGAATGTGACGAAGCGCATCGGCGTTGACCTCAGGCACCACCAGCGGCACCTCCGGGTCCATCCGCCAAGCCGACGAATTGTCGATCACGATGGCTCCGGCCCGCGCGGCCAGCGGCGACACCTCGCGGCTCACCGAGGCGGGGGTGCTGGAGAGCACGATATCCACGCCGGCAAAGGCCTCGGCGGAGATGGGCTCGACCATGAAGGTCTGGCGTTTGAACGTGATCGGTTTCCCGGCAGAGCGTTCCGAGGCGAGGAATTTGATGGAGCGGAACGCGAACTGGCGTTCCTCCAGCACACGCCGCATCATCTCGCCGACCGCACCGGTCGCGCCGACCACCGCCAGACTGGGAGCCACGTGAGGGTTCCTTTCGTTGAACTTGAGGCCAAAACGGAAAAAGACAGGATCAGTATACACGAACGAACGGCTGGCGCAACCGCTCAAGTTCGATCAAGGCCAAGGATTTTTCGCAAGAATCCCAGCGAGATGATTTGTCCTCGGGCGATCATGGGGTATACTCGACGAGGACCAATGCGCTTTTCAACTCCCCCGAAAGGTCGAGATTTCCATGAATACGGAAGATACCCCTCCGCAAAGCGAGAAAGCCACCATCGAATCCCGTCGGGGTGATCGGCGCAAGAAGTCGATTCCCGTGGCGGTCGAGCGTCGCAGTGGCAAGGACCGCCGGGCCGAGCGTGAGATGGAACCCGAAGAGGGGTCGCGTCGTCGGCAGGTCGATCCGACGACCTGCGAAAAAGAGTACACCGAGGAAGAACTTGCCTTCATGAAGGCAATGGATCTGTACAAGCGAAACAACCGCCGCCCCTTCCCGACCTGGAGCGAGGTGCTGGAAGTTATCCACTCTTTGGGCTACCGCAAGGTCGAGGCCGCCACGGCGCTGCCCGGAGTGCCGGTGGCGCGTCGCGCCTCCGAAGGATAAGCTGGCCCGTTGACGTACCTGCGAAGTTAACCGTGGGGATCGAACACCGTTTGCGTCGGAAAATGGGGCTTCACGTCCGATCGGGTTGCCCCTAGGATAGGCATCATGATGCGCAAACGGTCGCGGGCACGTGAAGTCGCCCTCCAACTCATGTTCCTGTTCGATCTCAACCCTTCTCTGCCTCGCCCAGAGATCGAAAAATTCGTGCGCGAACGCCTCGGCGAACCGGAACTCGTCACCTTCGCTCTGCAACTCTACGACGGTGTCCGCCGTAACCTCGGCACCCTTGACACCGCCATCGGCAAGGCGGCCACGAACTGGCGCATCCACCGCCTGGCAGTGGTGGACCGTAATGCGCTGCGTGTCGGTGCCTTTGAACTTCTCCATTTGCCCGAGACTCCCGTGAATGTGGCCATGAACGAGGCCATCGAGTTGGCTCGCCGCTTCGGCTCGGCTGACTCTCCCGGGTTCGTTAATGGGGTTCTGGACCGCATCCGAAAGGACGCAGGACGCTGATGCCGGCCGGTTCGCCTTTTACGGCCCTGTGTCAGGCACTGGCGCGTGGCCCCGCGGCTGATCGTGCCGATTTGCACCTGCATAGCACGGCGAGTGACGGCACCTATACACCGACGCAGCTGGTGGAACTGGGCCGACGCTGCCTGCTGCGGGCGATCGCACTGACGGATCACGACACACTGGCCGGTCTGGAGGAGGCGCGGGCGGCAGCCCAGGGAAGCTCGCTGGAGGTGATCGCCGGTGTCGAGATCACGACCCGTCATGCCGGACACGAGATCCATTTGCTGGGCTATTTCGTCGATCCGTCCCATCCGGGCCTGAGCGGCGCGCTGGAGGGCATCCGCCTCGCCCGGCGCGGACGTTTCCTGGAGATGGTCGAGCGATTACGCGGCCTGGGCGTGTCCATTGAAGTTACCGATGCGGATCTGGTCCCCTCGTCGCTGGGTCGTCGAACCCTGGCCGAACTGCTGGTTCGGCAGGGCAAGGCGAGTAGCATCCGCGAGGCATTCCAGCGCTGGTTGCACGATCGCGGACGCGCCTCGGTGCCCAAGGAAAGCCTGCCCACACCGGAGGCGATTGCCCACGTTCGTGCGGCGGGCGGCGTTGCCTCCTGGGCGCATCCGCCTTATGATCAGTGCGTCGAGCATCTGGCCGAGTTGGCGGTGGCAGGGCTGGGGGCGGTCGAGGTCATCTTTCCCAACGCCAAACCCAGTTTGGCCCGACAGATGCGTGAGCGTGCCACGGCGCTGGGCCTGGCCATCAGCGGCGGCAGTGATTGTCATGGACCGGGGGGCAGTGGCGTCGGGTCGCACACCGTATCCTCGGACGAGTTGGAGCGATTGCGATGTTCCGTGCCCTCTTCGACAAAATCAAGCAAGGCCTGAGCGCCACCCGCAACGTCTTCGCTGGCATCGCCTCGCTCTTTCGTTTCGGGGGCCGCGTCGACAAGGACTTCCTCGCCGAGCTGGAAAAACGCCTTTACCTGGCCGATGTCGGCACCGCGGCCACGACGCAAATCGTTGAACGTGTCCGTCAAGCCTTCCAGGATCGCGAGATCACCGGCGACGTGGAAATCTTCGTCAAAAATCTCCTGCGTGAGCAACTGACCAGCAGCGCCGAGATTCACTACGCCCCCAGCGGTCCGACCGTGCTGCTCATCGCCGGGGTCAACGGCTCGGGAAAAACCACCAGCATCGCCAAGCTCGCCAACCGGTTCAAGAACGATGGCAAAAAGGTCATGGTCGCCGCGTGCGACACCTTCCGCGCAGCGGCCGTGGAGCAACTCACCGTCTGGAGCCAACGTCTGGGTGTCGAGATCGTCAAGCAGCAGCAGGGAGCCGACCCCGCCGCCGTGGCCCATGATGCCTGTTCGGCCGCCAAGGCTCGAGGTATTGATATTTTGATTGTGGACACGGCCGGCCGACTGCACACACAAACACACCTGATGAAGGAACTGGAGAAGATCCATCGCGTGGTGACCAAACAGATCGAGGGCGCCCCGCACGAGGTGCTGCTCGTGCTCGATGGCACCAATGGCCAAAACGCGATCGCGCAGGCGGAGCAATTCAAGAAGACGGTGAACTGCACGGGTATCGTGCTGACGAAGTTGGACGGCACCGCCAAGGGCGGAGCGATCTTCTCGATCAAGCAGAAACTGCAACTGCCGGTCAAGTTCATCGGGGTGGGCGAAAAGATGGACGACCTGGAACCGTTCGACCCCGAGACGTATGTCGAGGCCTTGTTCGCGTGAGGCGGGTAAAGACTGCTTACCACAAAACACACGAAGGGCACGAAAGGGAGAGAAGAAAGTAAAGCAGTTTAACCACGGAACACACGGAAAACACGGATGAAAGCCGTGATCCGTTTTCCGATCCTTTCGTGCCTTTCGTGTGTTTCGTGGTCAAAAACTCTTCTCTTCCGATCCGGTCTTGATCCGTGTTTTCCGTGTGCTCCGTGGTTAAACTCTTCTTTCCTCTTCCATCCATGGTGAAAATCTCCGCCGCTACTCCTCGGGCATCTTCGTCGGGTCGAAGAGGACCACCTTTCGGCCGATGCCGCCGGTGGCCAGGGTCTTGCCGTCGGGGGAGTAGGCGACGGTGAGCACGCCCAGGACGGCACGTTGGGTGGTGGTCTGTGCCTTGCCTGTTGCGGTGTCCCATTGCGTCAGCGTGCCGTCTCGGGCCGCCGTCGCCAGCACCCGGCCGTCGGCTCGCAGGGCGAGGCTGCGAACCAGGCCGTCACTGGCCTTCCACCTGGCCACGCACTTGCCGGTTGTTACCTCCCACCTTCGGATCACGCCATCCTTCCCGGCTGAATAAAGATATTTGCCATCGGGACTAAAAACGATATCGCGAATAAAGTCGGTGTGGCCTTTGAGCACCTGTTCAGCCTTGTCCTCTTTCCATAGTCGCAGGGTGGCGTCCCAGCCAGCGGAGGCGAGCCGCGTGCCATCGGGCGAAAAGGCCACGCAGTTGACGGGGTCGGTGTGGCCCTTCAAGGTGGAGACGCATTCGCCCGACTCGGGGTTCCACAGGCGCACCGTGCCATCCACCCCCGCCGAGGCCAGCCGCTTGCCGTCGGGCGAAATGGCCAGCCCGCGAACATCCTTGGCGTGGCCCCGGAGCGAGTGACGTTTCTTCCTGGTTTTGGTATCCCACAGCGCGATCTCGCTGTCGTGGCTGGAGACCGCCAGCCAGGCGCCGTCGGGCGCGACCGCCAGGCCAGTAATCATGTCGCGATGTCCAGTAAATCGATGGATCACCTTGCCTTTAGTAGTGTCCCACAAAATCACATTGCCATCTTTGCCGCCCGAGGCGAGCGTTTTCCCATCGCGGAAGTAGCACAGGGCTGTCACCGTGCCCTCATGGCCGGTCCAGCTGGTTTGGGCCGCGATCAGTAAAAGGAGGATCATCCGTGTCTCCGGGCGAACTCACGCATGAAATCGGCCAGGAATCGGCACGACGACAACGGCACCGCATTGTACAGCGAAGCCCGCACGCCGCCGACCGAGCGGTGGCCGGCCAGGCCGATCATGCCCTGTTTGCCCGCCTCAGCGAGGAATTGCTTCTCGGCCTCGGGCGAAGGGAGGCGGAAGGTGACGTTCATCCGTGAGCGCGACTGGGGGGCGGCGTGGCCCTGATAGTAGCCCTCGTCGATGACCTCATAAAGGGTGTGCGCCTTGGCCTCGTTGCGGTCGTGCATCCCTGCCGCGCCGCCATTCTGCTCGATCCACTCCAGCACGCGGTGCAAGACAAAGATGCCAAACGTCGGGGGCGTATTGTACAGCGAGTTGTTCTTGGCGTGCGTCTCGTAACGCATCATCGTCGGTACGCCGCGATTGGCACGCGCCAGCATGTCCTCACGGATCACCACCACCGTCACCCCCGAGGGGCCCAGATTTTTCTGCGCCCCGGCGTAAATGAGCGCGAAACGGCTCGCATCCAGTGGCCGACTGAGAATGTCGCTGCTCATGTCGGCGATGAGCGGCACGTCGCCCAACTCGGGGATGCTGTGCCACTGGACGCCCTGGATGGTCTCGTTGGTCGTGAGGTGGACATAGGCGGCATGGTCAGCGGTGAGCACGCTGGTGGGGACGTGGTCGTAGACCGGGCCGGTGCTCACAACGCGGAGCTCGCCCGCCTCGCCTCCTTTGGCAAGCAGGCGGGCCTCCTCGACGGCCTTTTCGCCCCAGGTGCCCGTGACCAGGTAGTCGGCCGAGCGGCCGGCGCCCAGGAAGTTGAGCGGCACCATGGCGAATTGCAGCGAGGCCCCGCCCTGGAGGAAGAGCACGCGGTAGCCCTCGGCCAATCCCAGCAATCGTTTCAGCAGGGCCTCGCTGTCGTGGACCAGGGCCTCGAACTCGCGCGAGCGGTGGCTTACCTCCAGGATCGAGATGCCTGTGTCGGCGAAATCGCGCCATTCAGCCTGGACCCGTTCCAGCACGGCGGGAGGCAGCATCGCGGGGCCGGCATTGAAATTGTGAATGGTGTTCATGCGAATTTTCCCCGCCAGGTACACAAATCCGAGAGTGCGACATTGCCGCCACACAAGAGTAAAACGACATGATCGCTCGGGCGAAACGTGAATCGGCGGGCAGCGGCCAGGGTGCACGAGGCGGCCGGCTCGCTGAGAATCTTGGCCCGCTCCAGCAAGAACACGAGCGCCGCGAACGCCTCGGCATCGCTCACCACCACCACCTCACGCACGAGGCGTTGCACCGCCTCCAGGGTCGCGGTCGAAGGGGCGGGCGCCCCGAGCGTGCGGGCGATGGAGGTGATGGCCGGGAGCGTGACGATTGTGTGGGCTGCCAGCGATCGGGCCATGGCGTCGGCCCCCTCGGTTTCGACGCCGACGATGTCCACGGCCGGGTGAAGCGCCTTGACGGCCGTGGCGATGCCGGCGATGAGTCCGCCACCGCCGATGCTGACGAAGAGGTGGGTGAGATCGGGGGCGGCTTCGAGAATCTCCAGGCCCAGCGTGCCCTGGCCGGCGGCGACCAGGGGGTCATCGAAGGGATGCACCAGGGGCAACGGATCGGCCCCGGCACGGTCGAACGCCTGGGCAATATCGTCGCAAAGTACGAGACGTGCGCCGTAGTGGGCGGTGGCTTCCAGGTAGTTGGCCGGGGTCGATTTGGGAACGTAGATGGTCGCGGGGCAGCCCAGTTGGCCAGCGGCGTAGGCGACGGCCTGGGCGTGATTGCCGCCACTGACGGCGACGACGCCCTGGGAGCGCTGCTCGGGGGTCATGGCGAGGAGTTTGTTGAAGGCGCCGCGGGGTTTGAACGAGCCGGTCTTCTGGAAGAGTTCCAGTTTCAGCGAGACCCGGCAGCCCAGGAGCGTCGAGCAGAACCGCGACGGGATGAGCGGCGTCGGTGGCAAGCGTCCCGCGATCCGTGCCCGCGCGGCCCCAATGTCAGCCAGGGTAATCATGGCAACCTCCCTCGCAGGCTGATGTAGGCGAGAGCGGGCTAGTCGGGTAGGGGAGGGTTTGTATGGTAAAAGATGCGTCTTTATGTACCGAATGTAGCCATTTCTGGAGTCGACCAGATGAGAATGCGTCTGATGATGCGAACGTTGGCCATGAGCGGCCTGCTGATGTTGGTATGCCTGCCGTGGCTGCAGGGAGCGGCCAGCGAAGAGAAACCGCTGGACAAGGTGCCCAGCGACCTGGCCCTCGTGCCCACGGATGCGTTGGGATTTCTTACGCTTCGGCCGGACGAGATTCTGAACGAAGCCCAGTTGAAGCCGATGATCGCCCTCTGGAAGAGTACCGGGTTTCAGCATCTGTCGTACTCCCGCCTGGAAGGCTACCTGGGGCTACGTTTCGACACGATCGAGCGGATCACCTTCGTGAAAACCGGCGCCGAGTATTACTCCTGGCTCATCATCGTGCGAAGCAAGAAACCACTGCGAATGAAAAGTATTCTGGAGAAATTCCCGAGGCATGAGGAGAAAATAGCATTCGGCAAAACATACTATAGTGTTGGCTATGAGAACACCAGAATGTACCTGGTCGATGAGGATATTTTGGTTCTCGGCCATCAGAGCAGTCGGGACTTTCTCCGGTTCGTGGTGGGGCTGAAAGAAAAGCCACGCACGCACCCGCTGGGTGAGGAACTCAAGATCGCCGGCGGCAAGCATGCGGCGGTTCTCGCCGGTCGCCCCGAGTGGACCCTGCGTGTGTACGACCACTACAATCGGCCCGTGCCCATCCCTCGGGACAGCAACAGGGATAAAGATTTTATGCCGGCGGGAGACAAGGATGCTCCTCCCAAGGATCGCCGGCTTTTGAAAGATATGAAAGATTACGAGAAACTCCATGCCCTCACGGAAAAGGACCTGATGGCGAAGCCAAAATTGCGGACAACCAAGGAGATCGAAAGTGCCCCTCATCGACGCGAGCCTATCGCTGCCTACTACCGGGCTCACTATCGTGTTTCTCGGTTTGTCCTCACCATCGACGGCGGCGAGACCATCCAGGTCAACGCCAGGGTACACTATCCTTCGGAGGAGATGGCCGAGGATGGCAAAGTGGCAGTGAAGGCGATGCTAATGATGATACGTGAGATCACGGTCCCGGAACTGGCGTATCAATATCTGTGGGCGGATCGGGACAACGAGAAGACGCAGGCTGCCCTGAAGGTCTACCAGAACTATTTTCGCAAGGTCGATTTCAAGATCGAGGGGAAAACGCTGATCTGCTCGGCCAAGGCGCGGGTCAACTGGGAGCCGGGCCTGGAGCATGTTCGCGCGGTATTGCCGATCGAGCAGGATCGGGAGAACATGAAGCTGATTTATGTTGGCTTGATCAGTCATCATCATGGCCATGGGGCGTTCTGCCGCGCCATCTGCGACGCCAAGGGGAAGCCCCTGCTGAGTTGGAGAGTCGCCATCCTGCCGTTTATCGGGCACGCGGATTTGTACGAACAATTCAAGCTCAACGAGCCGTGGGATAGCGTCCACAACAAGAAGCTACTCGCGAAGATGCCGAGCATCTATGCGCCCGCCGTCGCCTCGCCCACCGAGCCGCTCAGCACGACGCAGACGCCGTACCAGCTTTTCGTGGGCGAGGCCACAGCGTTTCCGTCTCCCGATTCACGACCAAATGCGAGGGATCGAATCGACCCGACTGGGACGTTGTTCTTCCTGGGTGAGGCGGCACGGCTCGTGCCCTGGACCAAACCCGAAGATATTGAGGTCACCGCCAAGGCGATACCAAAGTTGGGAGGGCAGTTTCCAGAGTTCACGCAAGTTTTGATGCGATCGGGGCAAGTTTACAAGATCAAGCGTGGCCTGAGTAAAGAGACCCTTTGGCCCTACATCACGGCCCACGGTAACGAGTCGGACCTCAAACTGGAGCCACTGCTGCACAAGTAGGCCAGCAGGACCGATAGGGGGCAACCGCGTCCTGCCTGTTTGGGTAGAGAAGTCTCGATGTGTGGTTCAAACAGAAGGAAGTGCGCAACATGACGCGATGCCTTCTCCTGGGGACGCTGGGTCTGCTGGCCCTGGCGTCTCCATCTGGTGCGGTCGAGCCCAAATTGCCGGCGGATTTGGCCGCCGTGCCGGATGAAGCGTTGAGTGTGGTTTGCATCACGGTGCCCGAATGGCTCAAGGACGCGAAGCTGGCTCGGTTGCATCCCTTGTTGCGGGAACACCGTCTCGACCGACTTCTGGGACCGCTGGGTCTTGTCGACACTCGAAGTTGGCAGAATATCGAGCGTGTCACGTTTTTTCATTTGAACGCTTCGTTGGATGA
>ERZ1066117.1089-NODE-1089-length-14987-cov-7.092553_pt1 | contig 14987 bp, 15 predicted proteins | sample MGYA00382764_ERZ1066117 | MGnify/ENA primary metagenome ERZ1066117 (study PRJEB33369, sample SAMEA5778347) | biofilm metagenome | biome: Industrial cooling water; feature: Water cooling tower basin; material: Biofilm | place: United Arab Emirates | collected...
CCCCAGGGCCGGCTCGGGAGGCCCGGTCCGGCATCACCACCGGATCGCTCCACCCGCGCCATCCCCAGCGCCGCGCCGACAATGACAAGCCCATGCGCGCGGCCCCCCCGTCCCGGCCCCGGGACCCCATCATCGCCATCGCCACCGCCCCCGGGCGGGGTGCGGTGGGCATCGTGCGCGCCTCGGGCGCGGACCTGGCGCCCCTGATCCAGGCCGTCTGCGGCCGCGACGCGCTGCCGCCGCGCCAGGCCGTGCTGCTGCCCTTCGTGGCCGCCGACGGCAGCGTGCTCGACCGCGGCCTGGCCCTGCACTTCCCGGCGCCGCACAGCTACACCGGCGAGGACGTGCTCGAGCTGCAGGCCCACGGCGGCCCCGTGCTGCTGCAGCTGCTGCTGGCGCGCTGCCTGCAGGCGCTGCCGGGGGCGCGGCTGGCCGCGCCGGGCGAGTTCACCGAGCGCGCCTTCCTCAACGACAAGCTCGACCTCGCCCAGGCCGAGGCCGTGGCCGACCTCATCGACGCCAGCACCGAGGCGGCGGCTAAGTCGGCCGCGCGCTCGCTCTCGGGCGCCTTCAGCGACGAGATCGCGGCGCTGGCCGCGCAGACGGTGGAGCTGCGCACGCTGGTGGAGGCCACGCTGGACTTTCCCGAGGAGGAGATCGACTTCCTCGAGAAGGCGCGCGCCCGCGAGCGGCTCGACGCGCTGCACGAGGCCGTCGCGCGCTGCCTGGCGCGCGCGCGCCAGGGCGCGCTGCTGCGCGAGGGCCTGCGCGTGGTGCTGGCCGGCCAGCCCAACGTCGGCAAGAGCAGCCTGCTCAACGCCCTGGCGGGTGCCGAGCTCGCCATCGTCACGCCCATCCCCGGCACCACGCGCGACCGCGTCGCCGAGACCATCCAGGTCGACGGCGTGCCGCTGCACGTGACCGACACCGCCGGCCTGCGCCTGCCGCACGAGGCGGCCGACGAGGTGGAGCGCATCGGCATCGCGCGCAGCTGGGAGGCCATCGCCGGTGCCGACGTCGTGCTGTTCCTGCGCGACCTCTCGCGCCGCGGCGAGCCCGCCTACGACGCCGCCGACGCCGAGATCGCGGCCCTGCTGCCGGCGGCCACGCCGCGGCTGGAGCTGTGGAACAAGGCCGACGCGGCGGCGGCCCCGCAGGGCGCGATGGCGTTGTCGGCGCGCACCGGCGCGGGCCTCGACGCCCTGCGCCAGGCCCTGCTGGCCCAAGCCGGCTGGCAGCCCGCCACCGAGGGCCTGTTCATCGCGCGCACGCGCCACGTGCAGGCGCTGCGCGCGGCGCGCGCGCACCTGCAGGCCGCCCAGGCCCACGCCGCGGTGCGCGACGCCGCGCTCGACCTGCTGGCCGAGGAGCTGCGCCTGGCCCACCGCGCGCTCATGGCCATCACGGGCGAGTACGGCACCGAAGACCTGCTCGGCGCCATCTTCGGCCGCTTCTGCATCGGCAAGTAGGGCCCGTGAGCGCCCTCGACCACGCCGTCATCGCCGCCTACCTGCTGCTCACGCTGGGCGTGGGCTTTGCGCTCGCGCAGCGCGCGAGCACGGCCGAGGACTACTTCCTCGGCGCCCGCCGCCTGCCGGCCTGGGCCGTGATGCTCTCGGTGGTGGCCACCGAGACCTCGGCGCTGACCGTGATCTCGGTGTGGGCGGGGGATCGATAGATGCCAGTCATCCCGCGCGGCGACTTCGGTTTCCTGCAGCTGGCCTTCGGCTACCTGCTCGGCCGCATCGCCGTGGCCGTGTGGCTGCTGCCGGGCTACTTCAGCGGCACGCAGCAGACGGCCTACGAGCGCCTGCAGCGCCGCTTCGGCGTGGGCACCCGGCGGGCGCTGTCGGTGGTGTTCCTGGTGACGCGGCTGCTCGCCGACGGCGTGCGGCTGTTCGCCGGCGCCATCCCGCTCGCGCTGGTGACGGGCTGGGACGTCGGCTGGGCCATCGCCGCCCTGGGTGCGCTCACCCTGCTCTACACCGCCTTCGGCGGCCTGCGCGCGGTGGTCTGGACCGACGTGCTGCAGATGGCCGTGTTCGTGGCCGGTGGCGTGGCGGTGCTGGTGGTGGCGCTGTCGCTGGCCGGCGGCGCGACCGAGGCCTTCGCGCGCGCGGCCGAGGCGGGCAAGCTGCAGCTCATCCACCTCGAGCTGTCGGCGCCCTACAGCCTGCTCGCGGGCCTGGCCGGCGGCGCGCTGCTGTCGGCGGCCAGCCATGGCACCGACCACCTCATCGTGCAGCGCCTGCTGGCCACGCGTTCGCTGGCGCAGGCGCGCTGGGCGCTGGTGGGCTCGGGGGTGCTGGTGATCCTGCAGTTCGCGCTGTTCCTGGCCGTGGGCACGGCGCTGTGGGCGGCCGGCCACGCGCCCGAGGGCCTGCGCGGCGACGAGCTGCTGCCCCGCTTCGTGCTCGGGCAGCTGCCCGCCGGCCTCGCCGGGCTCGTGATCGCGGGCGTGCTGGCGGCGGCCATGAGCACCATCAGCTCCTCGATCAGCGCGCTGGCCTCGTCGATGACCCACGACCTCTACGCCACCTGGCGGCCGCAGGCCGACGGCGCGGCGCTGCTGCGCGCCGGGCGCGTGTTCGCGGTGCTGTGGGGCGGCCTGCTCACGGCCACCGCGCTGGGCTTCCTGGTGCTGGCCGGCGGGCGCGACACGCCCGTGGTGGTGCTGGCCCTCTCGGTGGCCTCGGCCACCTACGGCGCGCTGCTGGGCGCGGTGCTGCTGGCGGGGCCGGCCGGGGGTGCGGCCGGGCACGCCGTGGCCGGGCGCGACGTGATCGCCGGCGCCGCCGTGTCGGTGCTGGCGATGCTGGTGTGGGTGGCGACCACGCGGCTGTCGTTCCTGTGGGCGGTGCCCGTCGGCACGCTGCTGTGCGTGGTGGTGGCCTGGGGCACGGCGCGGCTGCGGCCGCGCCGGGCCGCTCAGCGCGCGTAGCCCATCGCCTGCAGCCGCGTGACGGCGTGCTGCGCCGCACCGCCCTGCGGGCTGAGCCGCAGGAAGGCCGCGTAGTGCTCGGCCGCCTGGCGCGGCTGGCCCATGCCCTCCAGCGACACGCCCTTGAGGAACAGCACGCCGGGGTCGCCCGGCAGCGCGCGGTCGAAGGCCTGCAGCTCGGCGTAGGCGGCGGCCGGGTCGCGCAGGCCCAGCTTGAGCGTGGCGCCCAGCTTCATGGCCTGGGCCTCGGTGGGGTAGACGCGGCGCGCCGTCTCGGCGTAGCGGCGCGCATCGGCGAGCCGATCCTGCGCGGCCAGGCACTGCGCCATGCGCAGGTTGGCGGCGTAGTCCTCGGGCGCGTGCTTCAGCGCGGCCTCGAACTGCCGCTGCGCCTCGGGCAGGGCCTTGCGCGACATCGCGAGCTCGCCGTTCTGGCAGGCCGTGATGGTGGGCCTGAGCGCGCGCAGCGAGGCCGTGCGGTCCATGTAGCGCTCGCGCTGCGCCGGCGCGCTGCGCGAGGCGGCGTGCGTGGTCTCGGCCAGCTGGCGCGCCGTGGCCAGGCGCTCGGTGCTCATGGGGTGCGAGGAGAACAGCGTCTCCAGCAGGCCCGGCTGCCTGTCGTGCTCGCTCACCAGCAGCTGGTGCAGGCCCACCATGCCCTGCGCCGGGTAGCCCGCGGCCACCAGGTACTGCTGGCCCAGCGTGTCGGCCTCGCGCTCGTTGTCGCGCGAGTAGCGCGCCAGCAGGGCGCTGGCGCCGATCTGCCCGCCCACGGCGGCCACGGGCGCCCAGCCGCGGTCGCCCGCGGCCACCGCCACGCCCACCACCGCCACCTGCGCCACCAGGGCCTGGCCCTGGCGCTGCGCGGCGTGGCGGGCGTTGACGTGGCCGAGCTCGTGGCCCAGCAGCGCGGCCAGCTGGGCCTCGTCCTGCATCTCGGCCATGATCCCGCGCGTGATGCCCATGGCCCCCGCCGGGAAGGTGTAGGCGTTGACGTAGTTGGCGTTGAGCACGCGCGTGCTGTAGGGCATGCCCGGGCGCTGCACATGGGGCTGCAGCCGGGCCGTGACCTCGGCCACGTAGGCGTTGACGCCCGCGTCCTGCACGGCGCCGAGGTCCTGCGAGAACTGGTGCGGCGCCTGCTGCGCGTCGATGGCGCGTTCCTGCTCCTCGGACAGGCCCACCAGGATGCGCTGGCCCGTGACGGGCGAGACGGCGCAGCCCGACAGCGCCGTGGCGCCCACGCTGGCGCCGAAGAGCCAGAGCACGTCGCGCCGGGCGAGGCGGTTGTGTCGGAGGCGGTGCTCCAGGCCGCCAGGGGCGGCGGGTCGGGTGTCGGGTTCGTTCATGGCGGTGGGCAGGGCTCCGTGGACGTGGCCGCGATCGGCCCGGCTCAGTGGCCGGCGAAATCCACCAGCGTGAACAGCGGCAGCCCGCTCGCCTGGAGCTTGGCCGAGCCGCCGAGCTCGGGCAGGTCGACGATCGCAGCCCCTTCGATCACCTGGCCGCCCAGTCGTTCCAGCAGCTTGCGCCCGGCCATCATGGTGCCGCCGGTGGCGATGAGGTCGTCGATCAGCACCACGCGGTCGCCGGGCTTCACGGCGTCGGTGTGGATCTCCACGGTGGCGCTGCCGTACTCGAGCTCGTAGGTCTCCTCCACCGTGCTGAAGGGCAGCTTGCCCTTCTTGCGGATGGGCACGAAGCCGACGTTGAGCTCGTAGGCCACGACGCTGCCGATGATGAAGCCGCGCGCGTCCAGGCCCGCGATGACGTCGGGCCGCACGTCGAAGTAGCGGTGCACGAACTGGTCGATGAGCACGCGGAACACGCGCGGGTTGGCCAGCAGCGGCGTGATGTCGCGGAACATCACGCCCGGCGCCGGCCAGTCGGGCACGGTGCGGATGTGCTCGCGGATGTAGTCGGCGGGGGAAAGGGTGGGGTCGGCAGCCATGGCGCCGATGGTAGGGCGGCGCGGCGCCGCCCGGTGCCGCCTCAGCCCACCGGCGGCGGGGCCAGGCGGGCCAGCACCTGCACCGCGCCGCCGGTGCCGGCGCGCAGCACCAGGCCCTCGCCGGAGCTGCTGCCCGTGGCGGCGAGGTCGGACAGCACGAACATGTGCGTCACCCAGGCCTCGAAGCGGCCGCGCTGGCGGCCGGCCTCGGCCACGGCGGCGCGCAGCGCGCGCAGGCTCTGGGCGTTGGTGGTCTCGGTGGCGCCGCGCGGCGATCCCAGCGCGGCCCAGGGCTCGATCGCCAGGCCGGCCGGCCCGAAGGCCAGCTGCGCGGTGTCGAGGCAGCGGCACCAGGGGCTCGAGCGCACGCGCGCCGGCTTCAGGCCGCGCGCCTCGAACCACTCGCCCATGCGCCGCGCCTGCGCGCGGCCGCCGTCCGACAGGTTGCGCTGCGTGCGGCAGTCGCCGGGGCGGAACTCCGGCGGGTCGAAGGTGCCCGGCGCCAGCGCATGGCGGAAGGCGATCACCACGCCGCCCTCGCGCAGCAGCGGCTCCACCTCGGCGGCGCTGGCCAGCCGCGGCAGGCCCAGGCCGGCCGCCAGCGAAGCGCCCGTCAGCCTGCGCCGGCCGTGGTCCATGGCGGGTGCCCGGTGCGCCGGCTCAGGCCGCCTGGAAGGCGTAGCCGTTGCCCTGCGCCGCGAGGCGGCCGAAGGCCGGGAACGGGAAGTGGTAGCCGCCCACCATGGCGTTGTTGGCCACGATGCGCTGGAACACCTCGCGGCGCGTCTTGCGCGCGGCCTCGGCGTCCATGTCGAAGGTGACGGCCCAGTCGGGGTTGCGCGCGAACAGCGCCGGCACGTTGGTGAGGTCGCCCACGTAGACGAAGCTCTGGCCGGCCGACTGCAGCTCGAACAGCGTGTGGCCCGGCGTGTGGCCGTGCGCCGCCACCGAGCGGATGCCCGGCGCCACTTCGCTGCCGGGCGCGAAGCGCACCAGCTTGTCGGCCGGCATCTGCGCGAACACGCGGCGCGCCACCATGAAGCCGCCGCGCTGGGCCTCGGGGCGGGCGTTCATGGTCGCGTCGTCCATCCAGAACGCGTGCTCGGGCTCGGGCACCATGACCTTGGCATTGGGGTAGACCAGCGAGCCGTCCTTGCGGCGCAGGCCCTGGATGTGGTCGCCGTGGTAGTGCGTGATCAGCACCGTGTCGATGTCCTCCGGCTTGAAGCCCGCGGCCGCCAGGTTGGCCAGCAGGCGGCCGGTGGTGGCGCCGCCGTTGTCGGCGAAGCCGGTGTCCATGAGCACGCGGCGGCCGCCGTTCACCACCAGGAAGGCGTTGAACGGGATGTCGATGTAGTCGGTGGGCAGGCCCTGGCTGGCCAGCAGCGAGCGCACCTCGGCCAGCGGCGCGTTGCGCACGAACTCCTCGCCCAGCGGCCGGCGCGCGATGCCGTCGTTGAGCGCGATGACCTCGGCGTCACCCACCTTCATGCGGCGGAAGCCCGGGCTGGGCAGCGTCGGCGTGCCCAGGTTGGGCGCGTTCTGCGCCCAGGCGGCCCCGGCGGCCAGGAAGGCCAGGGACGAGGCGGCACCGGCCGAAAGGCCGGCGGCGAGGAAGTGGCGGCGCTGCATCATGTTGTGACTCGTTGGTCGTGAGTTGAACCGAGGGGTCGCATGATCATGGGCCGGCGCAGGCCGCGCAGGGCGTGGGGCTTTGTGGCCACCCTCTGCGCGCCTGGGCCTGCCCCTCTGAACCGGGGAAATGACTTTCCGGGCTGTCTGCCCCTAACATCTGACGGTCATTGGGGAGTAGCCGCCCTGCGCTGCGCAGGGGCCCACGTCAACACACTTGGTCCTCGTCGGACCATGGCGGGGGCAGCTCCTGGGCCTGGCGAGACCTTTGACCACGTTGCTTCCGGTTCGGGCCGGGGGGCGGCGTGGTCATGGGTAACGCACGGGCCCGCCGGAGGTCCCCCTCGATGAACGTCTACCGCGCGCTTCGGCGCGGCACCGCCCTGCGGGCCTTGGCGGGCCTGGAGCCCTTCGTGTGGGTGCGGCGACGCCCTGGCGTCGAGGAGTTCGGCTCCCGGTACGGCCGCTGGGCCATCGACACCACGCGGCTGGGCCGGGACAGCGTCATCGCGTCGTTCGGGCTTGGCGAGGACATCACCTTCGAAGACGCCGTCATGGCGCGCTTCGGCTGCCGCGTGCTCGGCTTCGACCCGACACCGCGAGCGGTGCAGCACCTCCAGGCGAAGAACACCTCGCCGCGCTTGAGCCACTTCCCGGTCGCGCTGGGGGTGAGCGACGGCGTGGTCGACTTCGCGGTCCCGCCGGGCGATGCCGCCGACCAGGTGAGCGCGTCCGCCGTGGCCGACTACGGCGCGACCGGGGCGCGCTTCAGCGTGCCCTGCCGCAGCCTGCCCGGCGCGCTGCAGCTCGCCGGTGCGTCGCACATCGACGTGCTCAAGCTCGACATCGAAGGGGCCGAGTACGGCGTGCTGGATGCGGCCGCCGAGCAGGGCTGGCTGGCCGGCGTGGGCCAGGTGCTGGTGGAGTTCCACCACTTCCTGCCCGGCCTGTGCGCGAGCCAGACGCGGGCCGCGCTGGCGCTGCTGCGGGGCCTGGGCTACGACATTGCCTGGGTGGGCCGGACGAACCACGAATACCTGTTCGTGCGCGCCTGAGCCGTGGTCCGGCCGTGGTGGCCCGGCTTCAGCGCCCCAGCAGCTTGGCCTCGGCCAGCGCCAGCGGCTCGGGCAGGCCGCTGAGCACCAGCGTGTCGCCGCCGGCCAGCACGTCGGCCTCGGCCGGCACGGCCACGCGACCCGAGGCGCGCCGCACCGAGACCACGGCCACGCCCACGGCGTGCAGCGCCAGCTCGTCGAGCCGGTGGCCGGCCCAGGTGCTGGCCTCGGGCAGCGTCACGCTGGCCAGGCGCGCCTGCTCGAGCTCGGCCACGGTGTCGTCATCAGCGCCGTGGAAGTAGCCGCGCAGCAGGCTGTAGCGCGCGTCGCGCGCGTCGCGGGTGATGCGGATCACGCGCGCCATGGGCACGCCCACCAGCGCCAGCGCGTGGCCGGCCAGCATGAGGCTGCCCTCGATGGCCTCGGGCACCACCTCGGTGGCGCCGGCGGCCTTGAGCCGGTCGATGTCGCTGTCGTCCACCGTGCGCACCACCACCGGCACGGCGGGTGCGTGCGAGTGCACGAGGTTCAGGATCTTCAGCGCCGAAGGCGTGTCGTGGTAGCTCACCACCACCGCGGCGGCGCGCGCCAGGCCGGCGGCCATCAGGCTCTGCAGCCGCGCGGCGTCGCCGAAGACCACGCTCTGGCCGGCGGCCGCGGCCTGGCGCACGCGGTCGGGGTCGAGGTCCAGCGCCATGTACGGGATGCGCTCCTGCGCCAGCAGCCGCGCCAGCGCCTGGCCGCTGCGCCCGTAGCCGCAGATGATGACGTGGCGCTCGCTGGCGATGCTCTTCTTGGCGATGCTGGTGAGCGCCACCGACTGCATCAGCCAGTCGCTCGACGAGAGCTTGTTGACGATGGCGTTGCTGTAGGTGATGAGGAAGGGCGTGGCCAGCATGCTCAGCACCATGCTGGCCAGCACCGGGCTCACCCACTCGGGCGCCACCAGGCCGCGGTCGGCGCCCAGCGTCAGCAGCACGAAGCCGAACTCGCCGGCCTGCGCCAGGTACAGGCCCGTGCGCAGCGCCACGCCCGGCGCGGCGCGGAAGGCGCGCGCCAGCAGCGCCACGAGCACGAACTTGCCCAGCACCGGCACCGTGGTCAGCAGCAGCACCAGGCCCCACTGCTCGATGACGGGCCGCCAGTCCAGCTTCATGCCGATGGTGATGAAGAACAGGCCCAGCAGCACGTCGTGGAAGGGCCGGATGTCGGTCTCGACCTGGTGCTTGTATTCGGTCTCGGCCACCAGCATGCCGGCCACGAACGCGCCCAGCGCCAGGCTCAGGCCCGCGTGCTCGGTGAGGTAGGCCAGGCCGAGTGTCACGAGCAGCAGGTTCAGGATGAACAGCTCCTCGCTCTTGCGCCGCGCCACCAGCGTGAGCCACCAGCGCATCACGCGCTGGCCGCCCACCAGCAGCAGCGTCAGCAGCACGACGGCCTTGACGAGCGCCAGCGCCAGCGCCGTGAACATCTCGTTGGGCGGCGAGCCCAGGGCCGGGATCAGCACCAGCAGCGGCACCACGGCCAGGTCCTGGAACAGCAGCACGCCCATGACGCGGCGGCCGTGCTCGCTCTCGAGCTCCAGGCGCTCGACCATGAGCTTCACGACGATGGCGGTCGAGCTCATGGCCAGCGCGCCGCCCAGCACCACGGCGCCGCGCCAGTCCATCTGCCAGGCGCCCTGCAGCAGCGCCGCGTAGGCCCACACGAGCACGAAGTGCCCCGCCACCGTGACCAGCATGGTCAGCACCACCTGGCTCAGCCCGAGGCCGAACACCAGCGTGCGCATGCTGCGCAGCTTGGGCAGGTTGAACTCCAGCCCGATCACGAACATCAGGAACACCACGCCGAACTCGGCGAGGTACTTCACGCCGGCGCTGTCCTGCGCGAAGGCCAGCGCGTTGGGCCCGATGAGGATGCCCACCACCAGGTAGCCCAGCATGGGCGGCAGCTTCAGCGAGCGGCAGGCCACCACGCCCAGCACCGCGGCCACGAGGTAGAGCAGGACGAGTTCGAGGGTGGAAGCCAAGGCGGGGGTCGTGGACGGGGCCGGTGCCTAGAATCGCGCGGCGCCGCGCAGCCCTCTGCGCTGCCCTTCTGCGCCGCACCCATCCTAATGCCCGAAGCCGCCCCTGCCGCCGTCGATTCCGCCGCCGCCCTCGACGCCCCGCGCGCCCTGGCCATGGCCGTGCGCACCATCGACATCGAGGCGCGTGCGCTGCAGGGCCTGGCCGCGGCGCTGCAGGCCGAGGCCGGCGCCGGCTTCGTGGCCGCGGTGGCGGCCATGCGCGCCTGCCCGGGGCGCGTCATCGTCATGGGCATGGGCAAGAGCGGCCACGTCGGCCGCAAGATCGCCGCCACGCTGGCCAGCACGGGCACGCCGGCGTTCTTCGTGCACCCGGCCGAGGCCAGCCACGGCGACCTGGGCATGGTGCAGCCGCGCGACGTGGTGCTGGCCATCAGCAACAGCGGCGAAAGCGACGAGCTCGCGGCCATCCTGCCGGCCATGCGCCGGCTGGGCGTCACCCTGGTGGCGATGACGGGCCGGGCCGAGTCGACCCTGGCCCGCCACGCCGACATCGTGCTGGCCAGCGCCGTGGCCGAGGAGGCCTGCCCGCTGAACCTCGCCCCCACCGCCAGCACCACCGCGCAGATGGCGCTGGGCGACGCGCTGGCCGTGGCCTTGCTCGACGCGCGCGGCTTCCGCGAGGCCGACTTCGCGCGCTCGCACCCCGGCGGCGCCCTGGGCCGCAAGCTGCTGCTGCACGTGAAGGACCTCATGCGCCACGGCGACGCGCTGCCGCGCGTGGCGCCCGACGCCGCCATGCCGGCGCTGCTGCGCGAGATGACGGGCAAGGGCCTGGGCTTCGCCGCCGTGGTGGGCGCCGATGGCCGCCCCGTGGGCATCTTCACCGACGGCGACCTGCGCCGCCTCATCGAGGCCGGCCGCGACGACCTGCGCACGCTGCAGGCCGAGCAGGTGATGCACCGCAGCCCGCGCCTCGTGCGCGCCGAGGCCCTGGCCGTGGCCGCCGCCGAGGTCATGGAGCAGCACCGCGTGACCAGCGTGCTGGTGGTCGACGAGGCCGGCGTGCTGGTGGGCGCGCTGAACTCCAACGACCTCATGCGCGCGAAAGTCATCTGATGTGAGCACGCGCTTCGCTCCCGAGACGCTGCTGCGCGCGCAAGGCGCCGGCCTGGGCGTGCGCGCCGCGATCTTCGACGTCGACGGCGTGCTCACCGACGGCAGCCTCTACATCGGCGAGCACGGCGAGGCCTTCAAGGCCTTCCACGCGCTCGACGGCCATGGCCTGAAGATGCTGCGGCACGGCGGCATCGAGCCGGTGGTGATCACGGGCCGCGACTCGCCCGCCGTGCGCCGCCGCCTGGCCGACCTGGGCGTGACCGAGGCCCTGTTCGGCGTGGCCGACAAGCTCGCCGCCGCCGAGGCCCTGCTGGCGCGCCGCGGCTGGGCCTGGGGCGAGCTCGCGGCCATCGGCGACGACTGGCCCGACCTGCCGCTGCTGGAGCGCGCCGCCTTCGCCGCCGCGCCGCCCAACGCGCACGCCGAGGTGCTGGCCGTGGCCCACCACGTCACGGCCGCGCGCGGCGGCCAGGGCGCGGCGCGCGAGTTCTGCGACCTGCTGCTCATGGCCGCCGGCCGCTACGCCGCGCTGCTGGCGCAGGACCGGCGCACGCTGGACAGCCGCTGAACCGCCCGGCCGCGAGCGCGCCTTGAAGCCCGTCGAGCTCGAACTGCCGGACCTGCCCGAGGTCTCGCTGCGCCTGGGCCCGGCGCCGGCCGCCGCGCCGCGCGTGGCCATGCCCTGGCACCTGCGGCTGCGCGAGGCGCTGGCGTCCTACCTGCCCATCCTGCTGATGGCGGCGCTGGCGCTGGCCACCTGGTGGCTGGTCAAGAGCTCGCCGCGGCCACCGGGCGAGGCCGCGCCGCGCGCCGTCTCCAACGAGCCCGACTACACGATGAGCGGCTTCGCGCTCGAGCGCTTCGCACCCGACGGCCGGCTCATGCTGCGCATCGAGGGCGCGCAGCTGCGGCATTTCCCGGCCACCGACCGCATCGAGATCGACGGCGCGCAGATCCAGGCCTGGTCGCCCGAGGGCCGCCTCACGCGCGCCCGCGCCGCGCGCGCCGTGGGCACGGGCGACGGCAGCGAGCTGCAGCTGCTGGGCGGCGCCGAGATCACGGGCGAAGACGCCGCCGGCGTGCCGCTGCTCATGCGCGGCGAGTTCCTGCACGCCTTCTTCATCGAGGAGCGCGTGATCAGCGACCAGCCCGTGCTCGTGCGCCACGGCGCCACCGAGCTGCGCGCCGCGGCCCTGCTGTATGCGCACGCGGCGCAGCGGCTGGAGCTCAAGGGCCCGCTGCAGGTGGTGCTCGAGCCCCGCGTGGCCCGGCCATGAGCGCCGTCGCCCCGCTGGCCTTCATCACCGGCGCGTCCAGCGGCATCGGCCAGGCCCTGGCCGCGCGCTATGCACAGGCCGGCTGGCGCCTGGCCCTGGTGGCGCGCCGCGCCGACGCGCTGCAGGCCTGGTGCGCCGCCCAGGGCCTGGGCCCGGAGCGCGCCGCCGTCTACGCGGCCGACGTGGCCCAGACCGACGCCATCGTGGCCGCCGGCACGCGCTGCATCGCCACGCAGGGCCTGCCCGACGTGGTGGTCGCCGCCGCCGGCGTCAGCATCGGCATGGACACCGCCGAGCGCGCCGACCTCGAGGTCATGCGCGAGCTGTTCGCCGTCAACAACGTGGGCCTCGCGGCCACCTTCCACCCGTTTGTCGCCGCCATGCGCGCGCGCGGCACCGGCACGCTGGTGGGCGTGGCCAGCGTCTCGGCCATCCGCGGCCTGCCGGGGCACGGTGCCTACTGCGCCAGCAAGGCCGGCGTGGTGGCCTACTGCGAGAGCCTGCGCGTCGAGTGTCGCGGCAGCGGCCTGCGCGTGGTCACGCTGCTGCCGGGTTATGTGGCCACGCCGCTAACGGCGCGCAACACCTACTCGATGCCCTTCCTGATGGCGCCCGAGGCCTTTGCCGAGCGCGCCTTCCGCGCCATCCAGGCCGGCAGCAGCTACCGCGTCATCCCCTGGCCCATGGCCGTGCTGGCCAAGGCGCTGCGCCTGTTGCCCAACCCCCTGTACGACCGCCTGCTGGCTGGCCGCGGCCGCAAGCCGCGCCGCACCGAACCATGATCGACGTCGTCGTCTTCTTCTTCCTGCTGGGCGTGTTCGCGCGCTTGGTCAAGAGCGACCTGCGGCTGCCCGAGGCGCTGTACGAGACGCTGTCCATCTACCTGCTGCTGGCCATCGGCCTGAAGGGCGGCATCGAGCTCAGCAAGCAGCCGCTGGCGGCGCTGGCGCCGCAGGTGCTGGCCTGCATGGCGCTGGGCTTCGTGATCCCCTTCGTGATGTACCCGCTGGCGCGCGCGCTGCGCCTGAGCGGCGTCGACGCCGCGGCGCTGGTGGCGCACTACGGCTCGGTGAGCGTCGTCACCTACGCCGTGGCCACGGCGGCGCTCACGCGCGAGGGCATCGCCTACGAGAGCCACGCCGCGCTGTGGGTGGCCGTGATGGAGGCGCCGGGCCTCGTGGCGGGCATCCTGCTGGCGCGCTGGTCGCTGCGCAGCGGCGACCCCGGCGCCCGCGCCGAGCGCCGCCGCACCGACTGGGGCAGCCTCGCGCACGACGTGCTGTTCGGCAAGAGCGTGCTGCTGCTGCTGGGCGGCCTGGTCATCGGCGCCGTCGCGGGCGAGGCCGGTACGGCGCCCATCAAGGCCGTGTTCATCGACCCGTTCAAGGGCGTGCTCGCGCTCTTCCTGCTCGAGCTCGGCTTGGTGGCCGGCGGCCGGCTGGCCGAGGTGCGGCGCTTCGGGCCGGCGGTGCTGGTGATCGGCCTCGTGGCGCCGCCGGTGCTGGCCGTGGCCGGCGCGGCCACGGGCTGGGCGCTGGGGCTGTCCACGGGCGGCGTGGCCCTGCTGGCCACGCTGGCGGCCAGCGCCAGCTACATCGCCGCGCCCACGGCCATGCGCATCGCCGTGCCGCAGGCCAACGCGGCGCTGTCGATCACGGCGGCGCTCGGCATCACCTTCCCGTTCAACATCGTCGTCGGCATACCGATGTACATCGAACTGGCCCAATGGATCCACAGGACGGGTGCATGAAGAAACACGCCAAGACCCTGCTCGTCATCAACACCGAGGCGCTGCTCGAGAAGCAGCTGGTGCGCGACCTGCGCGAACACGGCGCGCAAGGCTGGACGGTGACCGAGGTGCATGGCGCCAACCTCGAGGGCATCCGCGAGGGCGCCTGGGAAGCCGACCGCACGATCGAGATGAAGGTCATCTGCGACGAGGCCGTGGCCGACGCCATCGCCGAGCACGTGCTGGCCACCTACGCGCCGCACTACAGCGTGGCGCTGTGGTTCGCGGCCGTGCAGGTGCTGCGGCCCGAGCGTTACTGAGCGCGCCCCGCGGCGCGCCCCAAAAGCCAAGGGCGCCCGCGGGCGCCCTTGTTCATGGCCGGGGGCCGCGAAGGCCCCGGGTGGCGTGCTCAGTAGCCGCCGCGGTTGCCACCGCCGCCACCACCGTAGCCGCCGCCACCACCGCCACCGCCGCGGTTGCCACCGCCGTAGGGGCTGCGGCCGCCACCGCCACCGCCGTAGGGGCTGCGGCCACCGCCACCGCCACCACCGCCGTAACCACCGCCGCCACCGCCACCGCCGTAGCCGCCGCCACCACCGCCGCCGCCATAGCCGCCGCGGCTGCCGCCGCCACCGCCGAAGCCACCCGGGCGCTCTTCGCGCGGACGGGCCTCGTTGACGACGACCGCGCGGCCCTCGAGGGCCTGGCCGTTCATGCCGTTGATCGCGGCCTGCGCCTCGGCATCGCTGCCCATCTCGACGAAGCCGAAGCCCTTGGAGCGGCCGGTTTCACGGTCCATCATGACCTTCGCCGACGTCACGGTGCCGAACGAAGAGAAGGCCTGCATCAGCGAATCATCGCGGACCGAATAAGCCAGGTTGCCGACGTAAAGTTTGTTTCCCACGGGGAGCCCTTAGAAGATCGAAAGAACCATGCGGAGCTCAACCCTGGAAAACCCGTTGACAGGCCCTTGAAGAAGCCCGTCCGCGGGAAGGCGCGGCTGCCAGACACAGACCCCCGGATTATGGGTAGCGAAAACCAAGGCCTGTAAACCCCCTTGGGGCATTTTGTTGTTTTGCCGCGCCTCGGGGTTTCCCGGGCGGTCACCCGGGCCGGGCCATCATCGCGCCATGGATCTGCTCAAGCCCCTGATCGCGCTGCTCGCGATCGTCAACCCGATCGGCGTGGTGCCGTTCTTCATCCATTTCACGCAGAGCTTCGACCGGCGCCCGCGCGCTGCTGTGCGACGGCGAGGGC
>ERZ1066117.1090-NODE-1090-length-14972-cov-8.442113_pt1 | contig 14972 bp, 8 predicted proteins | sample MGYA00382764_ERZ1066117 | MGnify/ENA primary metagenome ERZ1066117 (study PRJEB33369, sample SAMEA5778347) | biofilm metagenome | biome: Industrial cooling water; feature: Water cooling tower basin; material: Biofilm | place: United Arab Emirates | collected...
GCCCCGGGGGGGGCCCTCGAATCCGCGGCGTCCGGCGCCGCCGCCGCTCCCGATCGGTCGGCGTTTCGTCGGAGTTTGCTGCGCGGAGCGGGCGCCCCGCGCCCCGCCGGGGGCCTCGAGCGCGGGGGGCGCCGCGCTGCGACCCGGGCGGCCCGCCCGGACTTGGGCCGCGGGCGGACGCGCAGCGGCCGTGCGCTCCCGCGGGTGGATCGGCGGGACCGGCAGCGCGTTCGATCGGCCATAATCCGGCGCCGAGGCGCGCTGCCCGGTCAACCCCCAGACGCCCCATGAGCTCCGCCGCGAGGCCCCTCGGCTCGATCGACCTCGGCACCCAGTCGGCCCTGTTGCTGGTGGCTGAACTGCGCGCCGACGGCGGCCTCGAGGTGCTCGAGGACCACGCCGCGAGCGCTCGCCTCGGCGCCGGCGCGGGTCCCGAGGGGCAGCTGGCGCCGGAGGCCATCGACCGCTGCCTGGAGGTGCTGCGCACCTTCGAGCGCCGGGTGCGCCTGCGCGGCATCGAGCCGGCGCAGGTGCGCTGCGCCGGCACCGCCATCCTGCGGCGCAGCCCGGACGCGCCCCAGTTCGCCGCCCGGGTGCGGCGCGAGCTCGGCTTCGAGCTGTGCGTGGTCAGCGGCCCGCTGGAGGCCCGGCTCGGCTTCTTGGGCGCCTTCGGGCGCGGGGAAGGGGCCAGCGGCCAGCGCCTGCTCGATCTGGGGGGCGGCAGCACCGAACTGTGCTGGGCGGGCGGCGCCGAGGCCCTGTCCGTGCCCTACGGAGCGGTGTTCGCCACCGATCGGCTGCTCGGGGAGCAAGCGGATTTCCCGATCGGCCCCGCCGCCTTCGAGCGCCTGGTGCGGGCGGCCCGCGAGGCTTCGCGGGCCCTGCCCGAGGGCCTGTGCCGGGAGGGCGGTGAGCTGCGCTTGATCGGCGGCAGCGCCAGCAACCTGGCCTGCTTGGACCAGGGCCTCGAGAGTTTCGATCCGCGCCTGGCCGAGGGACGGGTGCTCGGGCCGGCGAGCGCTTGGCGCTGGGCGAGGCGCCTGGCGGAACTCGATCTGGAGGCGCGCCGCGACCTGGCCATCGAGCCCGATCGGGCGCGCACCCTGCCGGCGGCCCTGGTCGGGCTCGGGGCGATGCTGGAGCGCCTGGGGGCCAGGGAGGCGCGGGTGACCGGCCGCGGGCTGCGCCACGGGGTGCTGCTGTGGCCCGCTTGGCCCCCCGAGGACCCGCTTCCGGGGCGCTCCTGAGCGGCGCCTCGCTGCGCCCTGGCCCTGGCGCCCCCTCGCCGCTCCGGCGGCCCCAGGGCCTTCCGGGACACGGACCAGGCCCCTTCGTCGGCCGCGGCGCCGCGCCCGGGCCGTCGGAGCGGAGGAACCCGCGAACCCGGCGTTGCGTCTGGATTTTGGTCAACCGCCGACCAATCCACCCCCAGCGGGGTAGTTTTCGGTCCGGAAGGGGGGCCGAGCACGGGGTGCGCTCGCCCGTTGCCTCCGGCTCGTGGGATACTCCACGGGTCGCCTATCCCGGCGCCTTGGACATGAATTTGATTCCCGCTTCGACCGCCCTGGCCCTGTGCGCGACCCTGTTGGCCGGCGGCTTGGTGCCCGGCCGGGCCGCGGCCCAGGGTTTCGCCGCCGCATACACCCAGCCGAACACGGGCCCGGTGCCCTTCGCGCAGGCCGCCGCCAGCGGGGCCTACTCGATCACCCCGGAGGGGGCCCTGTGGCGCGTCCTGCCCTCGGTTTCGGGCGATCCGCTGCTGGAGGTCCTGCTGCCCCCCGGCGTTTCCGGGCATCCGACCCTGGCCGAGCGCTTCAAGCTTCAATTCCCGCTCAACATCGGCAAGATCCCGGTGGCGCGCCGCGCGATGGTGCTCGGCTTCCATCACTTCGGGGTCAGCGAGCAGGCCCTGTTCAACCCGAACACCAAGCTGCCGATGATCTGCCAGCAGCGCGGCTGGCTGTTGCTGGCGCCGTTCGGATTGGTCGACACCAATTTCGCCAACGAACCGTCCCAGCGCGCTCTGGAGGCGGTGCTGGCGTTCGTCGACAAGTACTTCGACTGGAACACCGAACGCATCTACGCGGTCGGCTTCTCGATGGGGGGGCTCAATGCGCTGAGCTTCGGTCTGCGCCACCAGGACCCGGGCAGCTATCGCCTGGCGGGCTTGGTCTCCCACGTCGGCACCGTGGATCCGATCTACGCCTACAACACGGGGCCCCTCAACCTGCAATTGTTGATGCAGAACCCGCTGGTCTTCGGCGGCACCCCGACCAGCGTGCCCTTCAACTACGAGCGGGTCACCGCCGGCCGCATCAACGCCGGCAACGCGATCGACGTCAACCTGGCGCCGTCGGCCAACCTGCTCGACACCCGGGTCTATCTGAGCATCAACCAGAACGACCCGGAGACCGGCCTCAAGACCCAAAACGACGCCCTGGCGAGCTATCTGAGCTCCAAGGGCCTGGACCTGCTGGTCAACAAGTACAGCGGCCCGGTGCTTCACTCCTGGTCCACCCTGGACGACGTGGCCGCCTGCAACTGGCTCGAATCCGGCCTCGCGCCGGGCGCGGCCCCGATCAACGGCCCGCCGGTCGAGATCTTCGCCGACCGCCCGGCGCGCTATCGCTTCACCGAGGTGCGCGCCCTGAGCCCCGCCCGCGTGGCGCGCTACAGCGTCGTGCTGGGCAGCGCCGGCAGCAACTCCTTCGGCGTGCTCGGCACGCGCAACCTGCTCGAACTGGCGCTCGACGTGGGGCAGCTCGGGCTGCAAACCGGCCAGACCCTGAGCTTCACCACCTGGTCGACCGACGGGACCGCGCCGACCTTCGTGATCGAGGATTTCCCCCAAACGCCGAGTTCGATCCAGGTCAACGGCCTGGCGCCGGCCTCCTGGGCCTACGACCCGGCGAGCAAGGAACTCGCCATCCGCCCGACCAGCAACGGCGCCTTCGCCACGGTCGTGATCGCCCCCTGACCGGACCCTCCCGCGGCGGCCCTCACCACCCGCCCCCCGACACCCCAGCGCGCGCGACGCCGCCCCCCGGCCCGCGCGCGCTGCTTTTTTCCCTGCCCCCCGCCCCCGCTTCCCTCCCAACTCCCAGCCACCCGCCACTCCGCCCCAACCCGCCCCGCTCCGCTCCGACCCTATCCGCCCCCCTCCGCTCCGCTCCCAACCTCCAACCCCCTCCCACCCCGCCACCCCCTCCCAACCCCCCGCAGGGGGGGCTCCGGGGGGCCCCGCCCCCCGCCCCCGGGGGGGTCGGGTGGGGAAAATCGCCCCCCTTTTTTGCCGCAGGCAAAAAAGGGGGGCCGGTGATCCTTGCCCATCACCGGCCCCAGGGAGAGAGAGCCCGCTGGAGTTATTCGAGTCGAGCGGCTCGCAACACTCAACTCACTCCAGAGGTCTCCTGGACTGGCCGAAGCCAATCCACGGGCAAATGTAGAGCCCCCAAGGCCTGCGGGCAAGCCTCGGGTCCAAAAACCTTTCCGCCGATCGGAAAAACCTGGGGCCGACGGCCCCTGGGGGAGCGCGGGGGGGGTGGAAGCACCGGGCGCGCCCCGCTCCTGATTCACCCTGGGGCCCGCGGCGGACCCCGCTGGGGGGCGCGGATCGGGTTCGGGCAGACCGGCTCGACCGGCCGTTGCGGGGGGCGAGGGCCGCGCTCGACCCGGCCGCCTGAGCGTCCATGGACGGCCAGCTTCGCGGCCCACCGGCGGCCCCAGACCCGGTTCCGGAGCCGGGTCCCGACCCGGGTCCCGACCCGCCCGCAGCCCAGCCCCGCCGACCGGGGGCTGGCTCGGAAAACGAAGACCCGCCCCGCGGGTCGCGGACCCGCAGGCTGGGAGGAGCTTCGATCGGGGCGGTGTCGCAAGTGCATCCGGCCTCGGAGGGGACCCCGGCTGCGCGGGGCGGCCTGCGGCGGGGACCGATCGGTCCCGGCGGACAGGCGTGCGCGGCCCAGGGGGCAGGGCTGTGGGGTTTCAGGGCGGGTGAATGGGGACCGGTGACCCTTGCCCGTCACCGGTCCCCGAAAAGTGGTCGCCACCCAGGCTTCCCGAGAGGTGGGCCGCTCGCGAGGCCCACCCCCAACTGGAGGCTTCCACAGGGTCGATCCTAGGCCCCCCCGGCGCCGCCGAATGTCAGAGCTATGTAAGACTTTTGGACCCCGGGCGTCCCCGCCCGGGAGGGCCCCGGAGGCCTGCGCCAAGGGCCTCCCCGGGGGCCTCCCGGAACGGGCCCGATGCCGCGCGGCCGAGAATCGGTCCCCTCGTCGCCTGTTCCCGACCCGCAGCCCTGGGCGGATCGGGGAATCCAAGCCCCCCAAAAAGAGAAAGGCGCCGGGCGGTGCCGGCGCCTTCCTCTCTTCTCCCTGGGAGCTCCCCTGGCGGTCGCCCGCCGGGGAGGACACCCATCGGCAGCGCAGGGGGGTGGGCAGACCCCCCTCCGGCGCCTGAATGTGTCCTGCCGATTTCCTGAACGGCGAAACCTTCCCCGGACCGCCCAAAACCCGGGATAAATTTTCAGCGAAGGCCGGCCGCCAGGGCGCTCCTTGACCGGAACGGGCCGCGGGCGTACTTTGCTGCGATCCTGGGTCTGCCCGGGCGGACGGGGCGCGCCTGCGCCCGGCTCCCCCGAGCGGTCCCCGCAGGCCGCAAGCTCCCCCCGGGGGCTGCGGACCGGCGATCCGGGCCATGGGGCGGTGTAGCTCAGCTGGTTAGAGCAGCGGAATCATAATCCGCGTGTCGGGGGTTCGAATCCCTTCACCGCTACCACCCGGGGCCAGGGCCCGTCCGCTCGGCCGGCTCGGGCCCGGGAGGTCCTCGGAGCCTTTGGGGCAAAGGGCTTGCGCGCGCAGCGAACGGCGGCCGCGCGCAGCCGCTGCGGCGCTTGGCTGGAGGGGGGCGCGTGTGCGGTCGGCGCTGCCCGGGCGCCCCGCGGGGACCCCCGCTGTGGGCTCGCCGGATCGAGCGGCCCCGCCGCGCTGCTGGCCCCCGCCAGCGGCGGCTGTCCCGGGGGCCCTGGGCGCCCGGCGGGCGGACCGGCCGTGGAGCACGGCAACCCGTCCGCGCGGCATCCGGAGGAGCTCCCCGAGCGCGCCGGCCGCAGCCGATCCGAGGCCTGCTCCTTGCGCGGCTGCACGATTGCCGGCCCGGGCCGGTGCTTGGGTCTTGGGCCTGCGCAGGGCGGGGCTACGATGCGCCATCCGATCGAAAGCGCCGCCCGGATCCCGGCCCTCGGCGCTGCCAGCGATCGTCCCCGCGAGCTGCCATCATGAGCGAGACCCCCGCGTCCCTGCCTGGTTTCCCCCGCTCCCACAAGGTCTACACGCCGGTCGAACACGGGGGGCAGCACCTGTTCGTGCCGCGCCGGCGGGTGCACCTGTCCGGGGAGCCCCACACCCTGGATCTCTACGACACCTCCGGGCCCGGGACGGAGGATCCGAGGCGCGGCCTGCCCAAGCTGCGCCAGGCCTGGATCGACCGACGGATCGCGGCCGGCGAGAAGAACCTCTCGCAGATGCACTTCGCCCGGCGCGGCATCGTCACCGAGGAGATGGCCTTCGCCGCGGCCCGCGAGGGCCTCAGCCCGGAGTTCGTGCGCGCCGAGATCGCCGCCGGCCGAGCGATCCTGCCCGCCAACATCCGCCACCCGGAGCTCGAGCCGATGCTGATCGGCCGCAATTTCCTGGTCAAGATCAACGCCAACATCGGCAACTCGGCGATCCGCTCCTCGATCGAGGATGAGGTGGAAAAGCTGAATTGGGCCGTGCGCTGGGGCGCGGACACGGTCATGGACCTGTCGACCGGCAGCGACATCAAGGAGACCCGCGAGTGGATCCTGCGCAACTCGCCGGTGCCGATCGGCACGGTGCCGATCTACCAGGCCCTGGAGAAGGTCAAGGGGCGGATCGAGAAGCTGGACATCGGCGTCTACATGGAGACCCTGGAGGAGCAGGCCGAGCAGGGGGTCGATTACTTCACGATCCACGCCGGCGTGCTGCTGCGCTACGTCCCGACCACCGCCAAGCGCCTGACCGGAATCGTCAGCCGCGGCGGCTCGATCATGGCGAAGTGGTGCCTGCACCACCACAAGGAGAACTTCCTGTACACCGAGTTCGAGCGCATCTGCGAGCTGATGAAGCGCTACGACATCTCGTTCTCCCTGGGGGACGGCCTGCGCCCCGGCTCGATCCACGACGCCAACGACGAGGCCCAGTTCCTCGAGCTGATGACCCTGGGAGAGCTGACCCAGCAGGCTTGGAAGCATGACATCCAGGTCATGATCGAGGGGCCGGGCCACGTGCCGATGCACAAGATCAAGGAGAACGTCGACCTGCAGATGAAGCTCTGCAAGGAGGCGCCCTTCTACACCTTGGGCCCCCTGACCACCGACGTGGCCCCGGGCTACGATCACATCACCTCGGCGATCGGGGCGGCGATGATCGGTTGGTACGGCACGGCCATGCTGTGCTATGTGACCCCCAAGGAGCACCTGGGGCTGCCCGACAAGCAGGACGTCAAGGCGGGCGTGATCGCCTACAAGATCGCGGCCCACGCCGCGGACCTGGCCAAGGGGCATCCGGGGGCGATCGAGTGGGACCACGCCCTTTCGCGCGCCCGTTTCGAGTTTCGCTGGGAGGACCAGTTCAACCTCGGGCTCGACCCGGAGACGGCGCGGGACTACCACGACCAGACCCTGCCCGCCGACGGGGCCAAGCTGGCGCACTTCTGCTCGATGTGCGGCCCGCAGTTCTGCTCGATGCGCATCACGGAAGATGTGCGCGCCTTCGCCGAGCAGCAGGGCCTGGACGAGGCCGCCGCCCTGCAGCGCGGCCTGGCCCAGAAGGCCGCCGAGTTCGAGCGCCAGGGCGGGGAGCTTTACCAGCCCGTGGGCTGACCGCCGGTCGGCGCAGCGGGCCGCCGCGGCCCGCTGCTGCCTGCGCCCGCGGGCCCCGGCCGATCCCGGCGAAAGGCCGCGCCGCAGGCTCGGCTCCCCGGGCGGCGGGCGCCCGGCCGCGCAGCATCGCCCGACCGCGCCCGGGCCCGCCGCGCAATCCGCCCTGGGGGTCTAGAACGACAGGCCCACGGCCAGGGCCAAGACCCAGGTGGAGTCGAAGGGTCCGGGGTCTTGGTTGTAGCCCAGATCGAGCCTGAGGGGCCCGACCGGCAGCAGGTAGCGCACCCCGAATCCCGGCCCCCCCTGCCACAGGGAGCGCTCGATGGTCAGCGCGCCCGACGGGTCGACCGCTCCGAGGTCGTAGAACAGGCCGGCGTCCAGGGCGCCCACCAGTTGGCGCCGCCACTCGGCGGAGACCATCTGCGTGCTGTTGCCGCCCAGGGGCGTGCCATCGCCGTCCTTGGGGCCGAGCCGGTCCTCCTCGAAGGCGCGCACGGAGGTCGGACCGCCCAGGAAGAAGCGCTCCTGGAAGGGGACCTCGGCGCTGCCGCCCAGGGCCGCGATCACCCCGGCGCGGGCCGAGAGGGCCAGCACCGAGCGCGGCTCCCGGTCGAGTTCGAGGTACCAGTTGGCGCTGGCGGTGAGGCGCAGGAAGTCCGCCTGGGAGCCGAGCAGGGCCGAGGCCCACTCCACCCCGAAGCGGGCGAACAGACCCCGGCTGGGGGTGAACAGGCGATCGCGGGAGTCGTAGGCCGGCGCCAGCAACAGGGAGGCCACGTCCACCTCGGAGAGGGCCGAGGCCAGCTCGGGATCGGCGCCGGGGTCGACGGCGAGGTCGGAGAGATCGCTCTGGGCGAAGCGGTACTCGCCGGTCATCTGCACGGCGGGCGCCAGCGGCCAGGTCAGGCGCGAAGCGAAGGACAGGCCCTCGCGTGTGAAGGCGGGGCGTTCGCGGCGTTCGTAGCCCACGGAGACGTCCCCGAGGACCTCTTCGCCGCCGAAATCGGGATCGGTCAGGCCGATCTCGCTGCGCTGGGCGCGCTCCGCCAGCAGCCCCTCGAGGCGCAGCGCGCGGCCCGAGCCCCACAGATTGTGGTCGCGGTAGCCGGCCCTCAGGCGGGCGCCCTCGAAGGTTCCGAACCCCGGCTCGGCGAACAGCTCGCGGGACTGCGCTTCGCGCACCTCGACCGCTAGCTCCCGTTCCTCGCCCGGGCCCGGATCGAGGCGGATCGAGACCTGCTCGAACAACCCGCTGCGGTACAGCCGGCGGAAACTCTGGTCGATCGCACTCGTGGAAAACCAGGCCCCTGGGCGGGGGCGCACGCGGCTGGCCACAAAGCTCGCGCGCGTGCGCTCGAGGCCCTCGATGCGCAGTCCCGCGATGCGCACGCGCGGCCCGCACTCGATGCCGATGCGCTCGCGGATCGCGCGCTCTCCGGGCAGCTCGCGCTGGCTGCGCTCGCGCTCCAAGCGTGCGTCGGGAAATCCGGCCTCGGCCAGCGCTTGCTCGAGGGCGGCGGCCAGGGCCAGGCGTGCCGCCGGCGTGTCGGCCCGCCCGACGAATCCGCGCGCCAGACCGTCGAGCTCCCGCAGGCTGGGCGCGCCCGGGGGCGGCGCGCCCAGGTAGGCGATCTCGAGGGCCTCGAGGCGCTGCAACGGGCCGGCTTCGACCGCGATCAGCACGTCGGCGATCGGCCCGGAGCGCAGGTACAGGGGCTCGGCGATGCGCGCCTCCAGGTGCCCGGCGGAAAACAGATCATCGAGCAGCGCCTCCGCCGCCGCTTCGAGTCGCCCCCGGGCGAACCAGCGCCCGCCGCTGCCGTCCGGGCTGAACAGGCTCGGGCTCGGCAGCCGCAGGCCGGCGGCTGCCGGCAGCCCCGCCAGGCCGCGCACGGCGAAACTGCCCAGGCGCACGCGCGGACCGGGATCGAGTTCGAACACGACGCGCTGGCCATCCGGATGGAGACGGATCTCCGCGCTCGGGTTCGGTTCGAGATAGCCGAGCGCGGCCAAGGCTTCTTCGAGCTGGTCGAGGGCGTCGTCCAGGTAGGCTCGATCGAAGCCGCTCTCGACGTAGCGATCCAGGCTGGCGGAGATCCCGCGCTCCGCTTCCCGGCGCGAGAGCGCGGGAGCCCCGCGGAACTCGATCAGCAGGGGCCGGTCGCGGCCGGGCGCCTCGGCCTGGTCGCGCGCCAGCCTAGCGGGCGCTGCGCAGGCGACGCAGAGCCAGGCGAGCGCAGCGGCGGCGCTGCCCTTCAGCGCCAGCGCAAAGCCCATCGCACGCCGAAGTTGACCTGCTTGTAGACGTCGTATTCGCCCGCGAGCGAGAGGCGTCCGTTGGGGGTCCACAGGCCGCGGCGCAGCAGGAAGTTGGCCTCCAGGGTCTCGGTGCCGTCCTTGGCCACGTCGCGGCCCTTGGCGAATTCGAAGCGGTCGATGAAGCGCTCGCCTTCGCTGGGACCGAACAGGCTGCGCGAGAGGTCCTGGGCCAGGTACACCGCCAGCAGCCGCGCGGTCTGGTTGCCGCCGCGGGCGGTCAGCGCCTGGTCCGGGAGCAGTCCGGTGCTGAGCAAGACCAGCGCGTCGCGCGGCGCCAGGGGGGGAGTCGAGCTGACCTCGATGCGCGGGTCGTCCAAGGTGCCGGAGACCGAGACGCTGAGGTCGTGCCCCTTCTGCCGCATGCGCGCGGCCAGCTCGAGCTCCGGCGCCGAACCGCTGGGCCGCAGGCGCAGGGCCCCGCCGCTGATCTGCAGCCGACCGGCGGGTAGATCGAGGCGCCCGGCACGCAGGTAGAGCGCGCCTTCCAGGCTGGGCGCGGCCGCCGGGCCGAACAGGCGCAGGTCCGGATCGAGCCCCAGGCGCAGGGGGCCCGCCTGCAGGTCGATCGGGCTCGCCGCGGCGATCTCGAGCCCGAGCTCCAGGCCGGGCGGCGCGGGCCAGCGCGGCGCCAGCAGGCCCAGCCAATCCCGGTTCGGCCGCCGCACCCCGCTCAGGCCGGCGGTCAAGGCCGCGGTCGGGCCGGCCGCTTGGGTCGCGCGGCCCTCGACGATCTCGAGGCGGCCCGCGAGGCGCGCGCGCCCCGCAGCCCCGGACAGGTGCAAGGTGGCGTCGCTGCGCAGGCGCAGACCGCGGCGCTGCTCGATCGGGAGGGCGCTGCCGCTGGCGAAGACCTCGTAGCGGGGCGCGTCCGGTCCGAGCAGCGCGAAGCGTCCGTTGCCCTGGAACGGCGCCGCCCCCAGCCGGCCCTGGAAGGATTCGAGGAACAGCTCGTCGTCGCGCCAGGACAGGCGCGCCGAGAGCTCGCTCAGCGCCGGAAAACCGGATCGGAAGCCGATCCGACCGGAGCTCAATTCGACGCTGCCGCGGCCGGTCGTGCCGCGCGCGCTGCGCTCGAGGAACAGGCCTTCGAAGCGCAGCGCGCCCGAGACGCGCTCGAGGGCCGGCGCGGCTTCCGCCAGGAACCCGAGCTGGTCGATTTGGCCGCTGAGTTCGACGCGCCCCGCGGCGGCGAGCAGCCGGCGCGGATCCGACAGCAGCTCGGCGAGCGACAGGTCCACGCTCACGGACCCCTGCAGCGCGCCGCCGGCGCTGGTCAGGCGGAGATCCGGCACCTCGAGGCGCTGGCCCAGGTCGAAGTCGAGCGCCAGCCGCCCGCCTTGCAGCAGCCCGAAGGGCAGTCGGGAATCGAGCCCCAGGGCCTGTGCCAGCCGCTGCGGATCGACCGCGCCGAGGCGCAACGAACCGCGCGCGCTCGCGCCCGCGCTCCGATCGACCGCGGGCGCCGCAAGCCGGAGGCTCTGCTCGCTGCCCCAGTCGAGATCGAACCGTTCGAGCTGGACCTGGCCCGCGCGGCGCACCCATTCCGCTGCGAGGCTGAGGGGCTCGGGCACCAGGCGCGCCAGGCGGCCCGCGCGCGTGCTGGCGCCGAGGGGCAGGGCCTCGAGGTCGAGGCGTTCGGCGGAGATCCGCAGCCGCTGCTCCCCATCGGCATCGGAGCGCGTCAGGAGCACGCGCCCGGCAGGCGTGCGCAGGGCTCCGGAGCCCGGCCAGGCGCCCTCGAGATCGATGCTCAGCGGTGCCTCCAATTCCAGCAGCCGCTGGCCGGCGCTGGCCTCGAGCCGCGCGAGCAACAGCCGGCCGGCCGGCGGCTCGAGCCGGCCAGCCAGGAACAGGCTTTGGGCCGACCCGCCCAGCAGGCGCGCGCTCAGGTCGAGCGCGCGGCCGTCGCCGGCGCCGCTGAGCTCGAGCTGCGCCGGGGACAGGGGCAGCAGTTCGCTCCAGGCCCCCAGGCGCCGCGGTTCGAAGCGCGCCCGCCCGCTGAGCTCCGCGCGGGGAACCGCCGCGGTCCCGGAGAAGCGCAGCTCGAGGGCCAGCCCCTCGAGCGCCAGGGCCTGCGGTTCCAGTTGCCATAGTCCCGCCAGCAGCGCCAGGGGGCCGGACCCGAGATCGTCGTACCAAGCCAAGGCCGCCGCTGGGCTCCAGGCCGCGAGGCTGCCGCCGAGGGTCAGCTCGAGCTCCCCGTCGCGCCAGCGGCCCGAGCGCAGCTCGAGTCGGCCTGATTCGAGGCCGAGCTCCAGGTCCAGGCTGCCCGCGGGCCGTTCGCCCAGGGCCAGCTGCTCGCCCTTGAGCTCGATCTGCCCGTTCCAGGTCGGCCCGTCCCGCCGGAGTTCGAGCCGGCCCCCGAGGGAACCCGAGCGCGGCGCGCGGGCCGCCAGTCCGGGCCAGCGCGCGAGGGCGGGCGCGAGGGACGCCAGGGGCAGCTGCTCGAAGCTCAGCCGGATCTGTTCCAGGTCGGGGCCGGCCGACCCCGCGCGCCAGTCCAGGGCCTCGATGCGCCAGGTGCCGAGGGGCCCCTGCAGCTGCCCGGAAAGCCGCGCCAGCCCGGCGCTATCCACGCGCATCTCGAGGCGGGCCGCGGCGCCGAGCCAGCGCAGGCGCTCGATCCAAGGACCGGGCAGCAGCCCCTCGAGCAGCGCCTGCTCCAGGGGCCCGGGGCGCCGGGCGCCGGGAGGCCCCAGGGCCAGGGACAGGCGCCCCCCGGGCGCGGCGCTGGGCAGACCGGAGTCCGCAGCTGGGCCGCGGTTCCAGGGGGCCAGCGTCAGGGCCAGCCCCGGGGAGGCGAACTCGAGCCGGGCCAGGTCGAGCCCCGTCGCGCTGCCCGAGCCGCGCGCTTCCAGGCGTTCTCCGCCGCCGTCCGCGGAGCGGGCGCTGAGCTCGAAATCCAGACGGGGCCGGGCTTCGTCCTCTGCGGCCTCGAAGCTCAAGCGACCGCTCCAGCGCGCGGCGGCCAGCGCTTGTCGCGGCCCATCGCCAAGCCCAAGCAGCGCCGCGAGCGGCTCCGGCGCGAGCGCCTCGGTGAGTTCGAGCCGCCCGCGCTGGCGCCCCAGGCGGCGCCCGTAGCGCAGCTCGAGGCTGCCGTCGAGGGCCGCGGCCCTCAGGTCGAACCCCGCCCGCTCGTGCTCGGGCAGCCGCAGCTCGAACTCGGCCGGCGGGAGCCAAGCGAGGGCCGCGAGCTTCCCGGACAGCTGCGCACCGCTGCGCGAGGCCTCGCAGCGCAGCGGCGCCCCGTCACCGACGAGCTCGAGCGGCCCCAGGGACAGCAGGCGCCCCTCCGCCAGCAACCGCGCGGAGGCCTGCGGGGTGCGCGGCCAGGCGGAGGCCGAATCGAGCTCGAGGCGCACGCCGGGCAGGTCGATGCGCAGGTCCCGGGCTTCGACCGCCAGCGAGTCCAAGGCGGCGAACCAGGCGCCGAAATCCTGGGCTGGGGCGGACCGATCCCCGGCTCCCTGGAACACCCGCGCGGCGGCGATCTCGAGTCCGGGGGGCCCCGCCTCCGGGCGGCTCCAGCGCCGGCTTTCGAAGCGCAGGCCCGCCGGGCTGCCCCAGGCCAGGCCCTCGCCGACTCGCTGCGCCAGCCCGACGCCCGCGGACGGCGGAGGCGCGGGGCGGGTTCGGCAGGTCGTCAGCGCCGCGAGCAGCCCCAGCAGGGGGGTGCCCCAGCGCCGAAGGCGCGCCGCGGGCTGGCTTGGCGAGGGGGACGGCATGACCGGCGCGGGAGGCTCTGCGCCATTATCCGCGGCCGGCCTGCGGGACTGGAGCCGACGGCGCCGCGCGGCCCGCGGCGCGGAAGGCTGACCCCCGGTTGGGAAGGCCGCCGCGGTTCGGCCGCACCTCGAACCGGCCGCGGCCGGTTCAGGTCCGCGCCGCCAGCTCGAGGCGCGGATCGACGCTCTCGAGCTCGCCTGGCTCGCTGCGGCCCAGCAACGCCCGGGCGGCCAGCTCTCCGATCGCCGGTGCGGTCACGAGCCCATGGCCCCCCAGGGCCCCGACCCAGAACAGGCCCTGCAAGCCGGGATCGGGTCCGATGCGGAAGCGTTCCGCGGATCCGAAGGTGCGCAGACCGGCCCAGGCGCGCTGGTCGCGCTGCGCTCCGTTCGGCCACCAATCCGAGAGCAAGCGCGGGTCGAGGTGCCGGCGGGCACGCTCGCGGATGCGCGCGAGTTCGGCCTCGGAGAGCGGCACGGGCGCGCCGCCGTCCGGGCCCGGATCGACCGGATCCTGATCGCAGGCGCACAGCCACAGCCCGCCGTCCGCCGGCTTGCTGTAGAAGGTGTCGCCGCCGTTCCAGACCACCGGCCAGCGCGGATCGACGCGCGCATCGACCGGGCCCACCAGCACGTGACGGCGGCGTGGGGTCAGCGGCAGCGGGGAGCCCGCGGGGCCCGCCAGGCGAGCGCCCCAGGCTCCGAGGGCCAAGACCACCTGCTCGGCCAGGAGTTCGCGGCCATCCGACAGCCGCACCCCGTGCACCCGGCCGCCGCTTTCGAGCAGCGCCTCGGCGCGGCTGCCGCGCCACAGGTGCGCGCCGCCGGCGAGCGCCCCGCGGGCGAAGCCGTCGATCACCCGCTCGGGGAACACGTGCCCTTCCCCCGGCGCGAAGAAGGCGCACAGGGCCTGGGTGCGCACGTGCGGCGCCCGGCGCGCGAGCGCGCTCGCACTCAAGGCCTCGATCGGCTGGTCGTGGGCGGCGACACAGGCCTCGAGCTCCGCCGCGGCCGCCGGCTCGTCCGCGGTCAAGACCAGCCCGACCGGATCGACCAAGGGCCGATCGGAGAAGCCCGGCGGAGGTTCCATCAGGAAGCGCCGCGAGGCCTGGGCCAGGGGCCGCAGGTGCGCTTCGGACAGCACCGTGCGCAGGATGCCCGCATTCTGGGCCGATGCGGCCCGCCCGAAGTTCGGGTTGCCCTCGATCAGGGTCACGCCGGAGGCCCCCAGGCGCGTCAGGTGGTAGGCGGTCGAGAGTCCGGCCAATCCGCCGCCCAGGATCAGAAAGCGGATCGGTTCCTGCGGGCTTGCGCGCTGCATGGGCCCATCTTAGGCCCGATTCCCGGCGCTCCCGAGCGCCCGGGCCTCAGGACTCGGCGCGGGCCGCCGCGGGGCCCGCTGCGCCCTCGAACTCGAGGCTGATCAGCACCGATTGCTCGTTGTGCTTGATCTGGAAATGGGTCTGCCGGCGGGCCCGGAAGGCCCAGGCGCCGGGCCGCGACTCCCACAGCAGGCGCGGCTCGTCCTTGACCGGGCCGCGCACGAAGGGAAAGTTCGCGCGCAGCAGGTTGCCCACCGCGATCTCGAGTTCCTCGGGCTCGAGCCCGGCCGAGCTGAGGGGCGACAGCAGGCTCAGCACGGTCAAGGTCAGCCCGTGGGAACGGCCGACCGCGGAAAAATTCGGGTCGGCCACGGTCAGGCGCAAGCTCTGCATGGCTCGGTGGGGGGGCGTGGGGGGCCAGCGGGAAGCGGATCCGGCCCTAGGGGCCAACCGGACGGACAACCATAGCCCGTCCGGCGGCCCCAGGCCGGCGCGGCTCAGGGCCAGCCCGCCTCCACCCCGCGGATCCGGCGGACGCCGGGCAGCGGCGGGCCCCCGGCGCACCCGGCGGCAGACCCCGGACCCCCCCGGCCAGCGCCCGGCTGCGCAGGTCAGGGCCCATGCAGCCCCGCAGCTGCGTCGCCGAGCGCGGGCCCGCGCGGCGCACAGGGCCGCCGCGCACAGGGCCGCCGCGCACAGGGCCGC
>ERZ1066117.1093-NODE-1093-length-14878-cov-49.213924_pt1 | contig 14878 bp, 11 predicted proteins | sample MGYA00382764_ERZ1066117 | MGnify/ENA primary metagenome ERZ1066117 (study PRJEB33369, sample SAMEA5778347) | biofilm metagenome | biome: Industrial cooling water; feature: Water cooling tower basin; material: Biofilm | place: United Arab Emirates | collected...
GGTCGACCGCCACCTCGACGCCCTCGCGCGCGCCCGCCTGCTGCAGCCGCAGGCGCTCGCGCGTCGTCAGGCGCGGCGCGATGCCGGCGAGGAACGTGGCCCGGTCGATGTGGTGCCGCGCCGCGAACCCCTCGGCCACCGTGTACGGCAGCTCGTAGAGCGCCCGCGCGTCGTGGTGCGCCCGCCGGTACGCCTCGAACAGCGGGTGCGCGTAGCGTCCGCCGCGCGCCCCCTCGAACAGGAACCGCGCCCGCTCGGCAGGCAGCCGCAGGTGGAAGTGCCGCACGATCGCCCGCAGCGCGCCGCGGTACTTCACCGCGTCGAAGTCGGGATCGCGCCGCTCGGCCAGCCACGCGCGCACCAGCGCCCGCGCGCGCCGGTTGTTCACCCGCCGCTCGGCCAGCGCCCGCACGGCGCGGAACGCTTGCGGCGCGGGCAGCCGCCGCAGCGCGGCCGCGATCAGGCGCCCTTCCTCGCGCCACGCCTCGGTCACCGCCCCGTCGAGCGCCTCGCGGCTGGTGGCCAGCAGGTTCACCACGATCTTCGCGGTGTTGAAATGGTTGATCCCCACCGCCAGGCAGCGCGCGTAGAGCCGCCGGTAATTGCCGTGGATGTACGCGTGCAGGAAGTCGATCGAGATCGCCTGCCCGGCCGCGTCGCCGTAGAACTCGCGCTGCCCGGTGCTCGTGAACGCCGCGTTGATGAACGTGACGAGGTCCTCCCGCTCCACGCGGCGGGCGGCCGCCCGCGAGCCGCCCGCCGGTAGCCGGGCGAGGTCGGGATCGAAGGCTCGGGGCGGGGTGGCGCGCGTCATCGGGGCCGGATCGAGGGGGCGGCGCTCGACGACGGTTCGAGCCAGCAAGAAGTGGAGGTGGAGGAGCGCCGGCCGGGGCGAGGGGGTGCGATCAGCTTTCGTCGCGTCCAAGGCAAGTTTCGGTAATCGCACCGAAGTCCCGCGGCCGACGCCAATTGCCATACACCCGGCCGCTCGCCGCAGCAAGCGGGGAGTGTCGCCCCCACGGACCCGCTCAGGCCAGCGCGGCGAGGCTCGCCTCGACCTGGAGGCGCGCCTCCAGGTCGAGGCGGGCGGCGAACCGGGTCACGGACGCGCGGGCCTCGTCGCGCTGCTCCGGCGAGAGGGCGATGTGCGGCCGCATGGCGGCGCGCAGCTTGATGGCCCCTTCGCCCCCCCGGCACCGATCTGCGGGGCCGTCGCCCTGGTCTTCTCCGTGGTCGCACGATCGCGCACAGCGGTCATGATGATGCGCATAACCGCTCCTCGGGCCCCTCGTCAAGCGTCGAGCGTCCGTCCGGCCCACAGCTGCGGCTCGATCGGGTCCGTGCTCTGCACCATCGCATTGAGGCTGTCGAAGATCAGCGTGCGAAAGACGCCGCCGTGGAACGCCCAGACGGCCTCGCACGCCGCAATCACCTCTTCGACGGTCTCGCGCTCGATCGGTTAGACGAAGCGGTAGCGCCGGCGGGCTCGAGGTGGCCGCGGCTGCCGGGCTTCCGGCGCAGGCCGGCCTGGACGACCTCGTAGATCGTGCGGCGCTCCTCGGGGCTAAGGAAGCGCTCGACGCGGCGGGAGGCGAAGCGCTTGACCCGGGTCGTCGGGTTGCGCATGTCCGAGAGCTCCCAGTCCTGGGTGATGCGGGTGTAGAGGCTGCCGAGGACGCAGAGCATGTAGTTGGCCTGCGAGGGGCGGTCGCGCAGGCTGACGTGGAGCGCCTGGACGTCGCGGCGTGAGACGCTGCGGAAGTCGCGGTTGCCGAGGGCCGGGAGGATGATGTCGTCGAGGATGCAGCGGTAGCTCTTCGCAGTGTTCGGCTTGAGATGGACGTCGACGTACTCGGCGAGGAAGCGCTCGGCGAGTTGTTGTACCGTCAAAGGTGGCGCGGGGCGTTGCAGAGGCTCGGAGACGGCCGGCGCGGGCTCGGGACATGCGCGGCGGGGCGCGGTCTTCGGCTCGCGGATCGGGGCAACCGGCGGGCCGGCGTTCGTTCGCTCGGACCGCGCAGGATCGAGACGGCGCAGGATCAGCGCGACCATGCGACGGGCGTCCTCGACCGGGAGCGTGGGGCTCGCGTCCCTGCGAGCTGCCGAGGCGTCCCGGGCCGGCCGATGTTCACTGGGGGATCGAGCAGATCGTCGTGTCGATGCGGAAGTTCGACTGCGTGGTGTGGCGCTCGGCGTGGAAGACGTCGAGGTTGTAGGTCTGACCCTGGACGAGGTTCAGGGTGTCGAGGTTGATGGTGCCCATGGCGACGCCGTGGACTCCGCCGAGGTCGATCACGAGGGTGTTGTCGATGAAGACCCACACGTCGTCGTCGCCCTGGAAGGTGAAGGTCTCGCCGCCGCTGTAGACGAACTGGGTGTGGATCTCGGTCGTGAAGTGGAAGTTGTGGTTGTTGCCCTGGTTGCCCCAGAGCATGTTGTCGATCGGGAAGAAGGTGCTGTCGGTGAATGAATAGAGGCCGGGCTGGATCTCCGTCATCTCGAGGACGATCTGGGTCTTCTGATTGACGCCCTGGACGTCGTTGTACCACTGGTTGAAGGTCGCGGCGTCGGTCAGCATCTTGGGGTTGCCGGCCGACTTGAAGACGGGCTTCTGATCGCCGCCGAGCTTGGTGTCGACGAGGCCGGTGACCAGGCCGCAGCAGTAGGTCTGCATGTCCGGGTGCGGGGTCTTGAAGTCGCGGATCGTGGCGAGCAGCTTGTCGCCGCAGCCGAGCGGCTCGCCGGTGGTGCTGTCGCCGCCGCTGTCGCTGGTCGAGCTGCCGCCGTCGGTGGTCGAGCCGCCACCGGTGGTGCTGTCGCCGTTCGTGGTGCTGCCGCCGTCGGTGGTCGAGCTCGCGCTGTCGCCGGTGGTGCTCTCGGTGGTGGCGCTGCCGACGGTCGTCGTGTCCGGGTCCGTCGATTGGCTCGCCGAGCTGGTGACGCCGTCGGTCAGCGTGCCGGCGGTCGACTCGGTGGCGCTGGCGCTGGCGCTGGCGCTGCCCTCGCTGGTGACGGTGCCCGAGGCCGACACGCCGGTCGTCGGGGCGGTCGTCGAGGGCGAGGTGGTCGAGGCGGAGGCGCTCGAAGACTCGGAGGTGCTGTCGGTGCCGCTGCCGGTGTCGCCCGAGCCGCCCGGGGCGCCGCAGCCGACGACGAGCGCGCCGAGGAGGGTGGTGAGGTGAGCCAAGCCGAAGGTCTTTACGGTCATGACTCGGCAGGATACCGGCCGCGAGATCCTGCGCAACCAGCCCGCGGGCCGGCGCGCCCGCGGGGAAGAATAGAGAGATGACCCGAGGGACAGGTCGGAGGGAAACCCCTATGGGTGCGTGTCGGCGAGCGTCAGCGCGCGGGCCTGGCGGTGCAGGACGTGCATCCGGCCCTGGTCGGTGAGCTGGAGATCGCGCAGCTCGTAGGGCGGCTGCATGCCGGCGGCCGCGAGCGTCGCGGCGTCGAACTCCAGGGCGAGCTCGCCGGCGCCGGGCTCGAGCCAGCGCGCGGCCTGGCCGACGGCGATCGGCTGGGCGTCGCCGCGGCGGTTGGTGCCGTAGAGGACCGCGCTCGCGCCGAAGCGGCTGGCCGCGCCGACCTCGACGTCGAGCGCGAAGCGCAGGCCGCCGTCGACGGGCCGCGCGGCGACGGTGCCGGCGAAGCGCGCGGTCGGCAGGCCGACGGCGAGCGCGTTGGTGACGGTGCGGCGCACCGGCAGGCCGCGGGCGTTCGCGCCCGCGATGTCGACCTGGAGGGTGTAGAGCGGGCCGAGCGGGCCGCGCGGCGCGGGGACGTCGAGCTCGCCCGCGTAGTCGCCGCCCTGGCCGCGCGCGAGGGTGAAGCTCGTGGCCGCGCCGTCGGGGGCGATCAGGGCGCCGGTGATCGACGTGGCCGCGAGGACAGCCTCGCCGTCGCGCAGCGCCGCAGTGACGCGGACCCGCGCGCCGGGGACGGCGATCGCGGAAGATGGCTCCAAGGACAGGCTGGTGGCGCTCGCGCGCTCGAGCACGTAAACGAGGACGGGGCCGGAAGTCTGGCCGCGCAGGGTGAAGGTGCCGGCGCCGAGCTCGGGGCGGAGGGTGAACAGCGAGGTGCCGGGCGAGAACGCGGCGCCGGCGTCGGCGAGGTGGGTCGGGTCGGCGAGCGGGGTCAGGGCGAGGGCGCCGGGGATCGTCTGGCCGTCGGGGCCGACGAGCTCGAGCCCGCCTACGGCCAGGGCGGCGCCGTCCTGCGGGCTCAGCCGCAGCAGCGCGCCCGGCTCGCTGATCGCCAGCGGGAGCCCGGCGGCGAGCTCGGCGGGGCCGGCGAGCTGCCACCAGGCGCGGCTGTCGGCGCGGTGCGGCGCGGGGCGCTCGGCGAGGTCGCTCGCGTCCTGGTCGATCGGCCAGCTGAGCGAGACCGGCGCGCGGTCGATCGACGGCGGCGCCGGCGGGGCGTCCTCGGTCGGCGCGGCGGCGACGAGGTCGCCCTCGGCCGGGGCGAGCAGCTGCAGCGCGCGCTCCGGCGCGAGCTCGCCGAGGTCGCCCGGGGCGCCGGAGTAGCAGGCGGCGGGGCCGATGACCGCGAGGACATGTCCGAGGAGGAAGGTGCGAAGGGTGCGGGTCTTCATGGCGAAACTCCTCGAGGGTCAGACGTCCTCGCGCAGGAACAGGTCGAGGCCGAAGCAGTCGCGCCGGCTCTGGGAGTGGCTCAGCGGCTCGTCGCCGGCGGTGTACTCGGTGTCGTAGAACCACACGTAGCCGGCGCCGGCCTGCGAGCTGCACTCGAGGAAGCCGTCGGAGCAGGCGCTCAGCCAGTTCTGCGTCGTCTCGAGGCCGACGTTGAGCGAGTAGCCGCCGCAGTAGGAGTCGGGGTCGAGCGGGGAGGAGTCGACGTCGGTGCCGACGACCGCCCAGAACTCGCGCGGGAGGGCGGGCCGGCCGGCGGTGCCGTACAGCCAGTTGGCGTTGTAGTGCGCCATGTGGCTGGTCTGCTGCATCGTCACCGCCTCGCTCTTGTAGCCGAGCAGCCACCCGAGCGACTTCTCGAACACGTTGCCGGCGATCACGGCGTTGGCGAGCGGGGTGCCGAGGCTCGACGGGGCGAGCGCGTCGACCCACTTGATCGTCTGGATGATCTTGGGGTACCGGCTGTCGTAGGTCGGGTTGGACAGGATCCAGCGGACCACGTTGCCGCCGTTGGAGTGGGTGATCACGACCATCGAGGTGATCGCCCGGGTGTTGATGAATGTGGTCAGCTGGCCCGCGAGGCAGCCGGCGGCCTCGGGGTCCCACATGTATTGCTCGAAGTCGCAGTTGATGACGACGTAATTGGCGGGGTTCGGCAGGCCCTTGCGGACCGAGTCGACGAAGGCCACAGTCCAGTAGTCGGCGAGCGCGTTGGTCTGCTTGCCGGTGCCGTGGACGAAGGCGACGCCGACGTTGGCGTGCGCGAGGCCGGGGAGCAGCAGGGCCCCGGCGAGGGTCATCAGAGGAAGCGAGCCGTGTCTCATGCAGTCTCCCGGGATGGAGGTGATCAGTGCACATCAGAGCCCCGGGCGGCGCCGCGCGTCAACGAAAAAGTGCGCGAAAGCGCGCCTGCATGCGCAGGTGCGCACGCGAGTTCGCGCGTCGCAGGCGAACGAATGACCGGATGTTACGAGGACGCGGTCAGGGGGTCAGTTGCCACAGCGACATGCATGGGTCGCCCGACTCGCAGGCGAAGTCGTGGCGGCGGGCCAGCGACCGACCCGAGCCGGCGAGCGCGAGGCTCAGGGCTCGCTCGGCGGCGGCGTTGTCGGTGAACGAGCCCTCGAACAGGTTGTCGCCGGTGGTGAAGACGACGAAGCGGACCGGGTAGGCGCGGAGGATCGCCCGCCAGGCGGCGGCGTGGCGCTCGGTCGGACCCGCGCCCCGCGAGCGGCGCAGGACCCGGTAGGCGTGGATCGGGGCGAGCTGGCCCGAAGACCAGGTCTCGAGCAGGCCGATGTGATTGTAAGTGGTGGTGACGACGCTGCCGGGCGCGGGGCGCTCGGCGAGCAGGACGTCGACGAGCGCCCGCTGGGCGGCGCCGCTCAGCATCGGGTTGGCGACGCGGGCCTCGGCCGCGAGCAGGGCGCCGCACTGCCAGGCGCGCGCGGCGAGCAGCAGCGCGAGCAGCGGGGCGCGCAGGCGCGGGGCGAGGCCGGAGAGCTGGCCGGCGACGGCGAGGGCGAACAGCGGCTCCAGGGCCATGCCGAGCTGGAATTGCAGCGGGTCGCCGTAGAGCCAGGCGCCGAACAGGGCGTTGCCGAGGGCGGCGGCGACGAACAGGCACTCGCCGTCGCTGGCGCGGGCGCGCCACCAGCGGGCGAGCGCGAGCAGGAAGACGGCTGTCCCGAAGGCCAGGGGGACCAGCGGGGCGGGCGCGCGGTGGTCGAGCAGCGGCAGGAGGATCGTGCCGGCGTCGGCGACCCACGCGAGCTGGGCGCCGAGGTGCAGCGGCGCCGACCCTGTCCGATCGGCCAGCTCGGCGAGCGGGAGGGTGGAGGTCGGGCCCTCGGCGAGGGTGACGAGCGAGGCGAGCGCGAGGGCGGCGAGGACCGGGAGGCCGAGGCCGAGCGCGAGGGCGGCGAGCGGGCGCCGCGGGCCGGCGCGGCGGTCGGGGTGGACGAACAGGAGCAGCAGGGCCGGGAGCAGGGTGGCGGCGATCGTGGCGCGGCAGAGGATCGCGGCGGCGAGCGCGAGGCCGACGGCGAGGCTGCGCGCGCGGGTCAGCGGGCGCGCGGCGAGGACGAGCGCGCCGAACATGGCGACCCGACTGGCGAGCTCGAAGCCGTAGCCGGTGCGCGAGAAGAACAGCAGGCCCGGCGAGATCGCGCAGGCGAGGGTCGCGGCGCCGGCGAGCCCGCGCGAGAGGCCGAGGCGGCGGCCGAGGGCGAAGATCAGGGCGAGCAGGGCGAGGCCGAGGAGCACCGAGGAGCGGCGGATCCCGGCGATCCCGTCGCCGAGCAGCGGGCCGAGGGCGAGGCCGACGGCGGTGCCGAGGCCGCTCTGGTAGCCGCGGATCAGGACGGGCCAGCTGCGCTCGTCTGTCGCATAGGACAGGGTCGGCCACTGGACGGTGGCGATCCAGCCGGTGGCCGGCGGTCGGTCGTGCGGCGGGAGCAGGGCGACGCCGCGGTCGTCGGCGGCGTCGATCACGACGGGGTGGCGCGGGAGGTAGGGCGTGATCTCCTCGGCGATCACGCCGCGGGTGGCGGCGCCGGGCCAGGCGATGAGCAGGTAGAGGAGCGCCAGCAGGGCGAAGAGGCCGAGGCTGCGGGGGGCCGGCGACATGCGAGCTCAGCGGGGGCGCAGGGCGGGCGCGTCCGCGCGGACGCAGGCGGCGGCGCGCGAGAGGCCGACGGCGAGGACGACGAGGGCGACGTAGACGAGGAGCGTGCCAACGAGGCTGCGGCGGCCGTAGGTCGCGGGCATCTCGCGCGAGGGTAGCATCCTCTTGTGGGCGGCGGGGGGCGTGCTCGGAGTGCTCGGCGTGCTCGGCGTGCTCGGCGAGGGGCTGATTGCCGGCCACTCCTTGCGAGCGGGCGGGGATGAAGTCCGGCGCCCAGGCTTCGGCATCGGGGTCGACTTCGTCGCCCCCGATCGCCTGCAGATGGGCGCCGGACTTCATCCCCGCCCGCAGGCACGGACCGGCCGTGAGAAGCGGGTCGCCGGCGGTCGGCTCCATTGCGGGGTGTCTTTTGGGGCAGGTGCTCGCCGCGGATCGGACGCTCGTTCCTCGCGCCCGATCCGCGGCCCCCTCGCGGGCTGGGCCGGCTCCCTCCCGGCGGATGGGTGGGATGGTTGTGCGGCGACGGGGATTCGCGGAGGCGAGATAGGGGAGATGGGGGACGAGCGCGCGGGCCTCTCGTGTCGCGGGGAGGACATGAGGGCGGGCTGGCGTTCACGGGGCGGGCTCGGGAGGTGTCCCGAGGGACAGCAGGTCAGGGGGCGAGCGTGCGGGCGGTGGCGGTCAGGTCGCCGAGTTGGTAGGGGACGAAGTGGGGCGGTCGGGCGGCGGCGGGGCTGTTCGGGGGGAGGCCGGCGTGGAGGGTGACGAGCTTCCAGGCGGTGAGGTCGCGGAGGTCGGCGGTCAGCTCGAGGCCCTCGGGCGGGGGGCCGAAGATCGTGACGAGCCGGGTGTCGGACGGGCCGGGGCGGAGCCGGGCGGGGTCGAGGGGGCGGCCGGCGATCTTCAGGGCCGTGACGGCGTCGCCAGGGAGGATGAGGAGGAGCGCGAGGGTGTCCGCGGGGGCGCGCAGGGTCCAGGTGACGCGGGTGGTGGTGGCGTCGCGCGGCTCGGTCGATACGCGGGTGAGGGTCGCGGGCTCGCGCGCGTGCGCGGGGGCGCGGGCGGCCGGTACGGCGCGGGCGCTCCACGGGAGCAGGGCGCGCGGCGGCTCCCACGCGGCGGCCGCGGCGACCTCGGGCGCGAGGCCGCCGGGGGCGTCGGCGACGTAGTGGGCGGCGCCGGTGTCGAGGTCGGTGACGTGGAGCAGGTTGAGCTTGGCCGGGTGGTCGACGTCGACGCGCGGGGCCGCGGCGGCGAGGGCGGCGCTGCCGAGGGCGAGGAGGAGCAAGAGCCATGTCGCGCGGGACATGTCCTTTTCGCCCGGTTCTTCGGCGCAGGCGGGCGCGAGCGCGGTCGACAGCCAGCCGACGAGCGCGCCGAGGAGCGGGGCGGACAGGCCGAGCGCCTCGGTCAGCGACGGGGCGAGCGGGGCCCACAGGGCGAGCGCGAGGACGGCGGCGAGGCCGGGGCCGAGTAGCGAGCGCGGGCGGAGGGCGAGCAGGCCGGCGAGGGCGGCGGGGGCGAGCAGGAGGATGCTGGCGCCGGGGAGCACGAGGGCGAGGACGAGGGCCAGCAGGGTCCACACGAGCCAGGTGCCGAGCGCCTGCGCGAGCGGGCCGACGCGGCGGGCGACGCGGGACAGGAGCGCGAGGCTGGTCGCGGCGGCGGCGAGGCTGGCCGCGAGGACAGGCCAGTGCGGGGCGGCCGGGAAGGCGCCGAGCGGGCCGGAGAGCCGCTCGACGAGCCAGAGCAGCGCGGCGGCGGCGAGGGCGGCGAGCAGCGGGGCGAGCAGGGTGGCGGACGCGGCGAGGGCGACGGCGGAGGGGCGCGCGGGCTCGGGGCGTGCGGCGGCGGGGGGCGTCGCTCGGTGGGCGCGCAGCCAGGCGGCGAGCAGGGCGAGGAGGGTGAGGACGGCGAGCGGGAGGTCGACCCGGGCCGGCCAGCGAAGCAGGACGGCGGCGAACAGGTCGGCGTAGTGGGCGTTTTCAGAGGGCCGATCGGACAGGTCCGTGGCGAGCAGGGCGCGGGCCGTGGCGAGCATCGCGTCGCCCTGTTGCTGGACGCTGCCGAGGTCGAGGTGGGCGAGGTCGTCGAGCGGGGTGTGGTAGCGCTGGACGCCGCCGATGAACGCGAAGTTGAGGCCCTGGGCGCCGTGGCGCTTGAAGATCGTCAGGTCGGTGTCGTTGGGGAGGAGGCGGTAGACCTCGTACGACAGCGAGAGGGCGCTCGGGCGCGCGGTGTTGTGGGCGAGGGCGGCGATCAGGGCGGCGTTGCCGTCGCTGGTCTCGAACATGCGCGCGGCGCCGGTGGTGCCGCGGGCCTCGGCGTTGAGCACGACGCCGAGCTCCCGGAAGCGCGGGTGCTCGGCGAAGGCGCGGGCGCCGAGCAGGCCGGCCTCCTCGCCGTCGGTGAAGATCGCGGCGAGCGGGTTGCGGCGCGGGGTCTGCTGGAGGATCTCCAGCAGCTCGAGCGTCGTCGCCACGCCGTGGAGGTCGTCGGCGACGCCGGGGCCGGCGGGGACCGAGTCGTAGTGGGCGAGCAGTCCGACGGCCGGGCCGGGGACCTGTCCCGGGAGCCAGACGATCACGTTGACGACGGGCGCGCAGGTGCCGCCGTCGCTGCACGCGAACGTGCGCTGCTCCTCGGGGTCGAGGCCGAGCGACCGCAGGTGGGCGATCAGGCGGGCGCGGACGGCCGCGTTGGCGGGGGAGCCGACCGGGTGCGCGGCGCTGTCTCCGAGCAGCGCGGCGATCGTCTCGCGCGCGCGGAGGGCCGAGAAGCGATCGGCCGGGGCGTCGGCCGGGGCCGGAGCCGGCGGGCTCGCGCGGACGAGCGAGAGCGCCGCCGCCGCGAGGCCGAGGGTGAGGAAGATTAAACGAGCGCGGCGCGGAGTCACAGCGGGGCCTCGCGCGACGATACCCTCTTTATCGAGGGCGCCGGGCGAGGCTGGACGCTGAGGTCCGCGCCGAAGCGTGAAGGGCCGGGATTACCTACCAGCGGCCGCCGCCGCCGCCACCGCGGCGATCGCCGCCACGGCCGCCACCGCCGCCACCACGGCCGCCGCCGCCGCCGCCGCCGAAGCCGCCGCCACGGCTGCCGCCGCCGCCACCGCCGAAGCCGCCGCCACGGCTGCCGCCGCCACCACCGCCGCCGCCGGTGCGCTCACGGCGCTCCTCGGCCTCGTTGACGCGGAGCGGACGACCGTCGAGGACCTGGCCGTTGAGGCCCTCGGTCGCCTTGCGGGCGGCCTCATCGTCGGCCATCACGACGAAGGCGAAGCCGCGCGAGCGGCCGGTGTCGCGGTCGAGGACCAGGCGGATCTCGGAGACCGGGCCGAAGTCCTGGAAGACCTGCTGGAGGTCTTCTTCGGTGGTTTGGAAGGACAGGTTGCCTACGAACAGTCGGTTGCTCATGTCGTCGTCTCGTGCAGCGGCTCGTGGGCGCCTTTTGCGCCGTGTCTGCTGTACACCCCAGGGTATCGAGGAGCCGCGCCTCGATCCGCAGCGTCGCCGGAGACAAGGACCGATACAAACTCAGAGACGAGCGTGCAAATGAGCCGAGTGCCGAAAACGTGTGTGCAGGCGAGACGTACCACGGGACCGGGGGGCGTGCAATCCAGCGGCCCCGACCGGCCCGGGGTGGCAAGTGAGTTTTAGTCCGTCAGGGTGACGTCGAAGTCGCGCTCCTCGGCGAGGGTGGCGAGCACGTCGACCTCGGGGCGGATCTTCGTATAGAGGTCGGGGAAGGCCGCCTCGGCGCCGTACTTGCGGCGAACGTCGTTGTAGAGGCGGAGGTCGAACATCTGCTCGAACTCCTCGCGGGTCATGAAGGTGTCGGCGTAGAGGAAGGGGAAGCCCCGGACCTCGCAGGTGAAGGCCTCCATCGCCCGCATCGCGTGGACCGTCTTGAACGGCAGGCGGCGCTGGATCGGGCCGGGGACGCCGTAGACGCCGAGGTCGAAGTACATCGCGAAATTCGTGCCGGGGACGAGGTCCTCCGGGCGCGGGCGCGGCAATTGGCCCTGCGCCTCGCCGCGGTCGTAGACCCGCGAGGGGTAAAGGAGGATCGGGAACATCTCGAAGCGGGCCTCGACCTCGTCGATCGCGCGGCGCATCGCGCTCATCGGCAGGACGATGTCCTGGAAGACCTGCAGCGTGTACGTCATCTTGCGCACGGCGGCGGTCGTCGAGAACTTGAGGAAGGCGATCCGCGGCGGCATCATCCAGCCGAGCAGCAGCCGGAACAGCGGGTGGTTGCCGATCGGGATCATGTGCTGCACGACCCAGAAGATGCTGCGGTTGTGCCGCAGGACGTAGTGCTCGAGCGGGATGTACTCCTCGGCCTCGCCGCGGTCCAGGAACGTCTCGACGTGCTTGTAGAACCACGGCTTGTACCAGCGGCCGAGCGGGTTGATCTTCGCGCGGTCGGCGGGGGCGTCGGCGAATTCGCCGGTCATGATCACGGCGTGGTCGCGGTCGTAGACGGTCGCCTCGAGGAAGTCGGGCGCGTCGGGGGCGGTCGCCAGGCGGTACATCTCGGCGCAGTAGGCGGCCTGCGAGCGCACGGGCGTGTAGCGCATGCGGATGTACGGCTTGATCGGGATCACCTTGAGCTCGAGGCCGACGAGCAGGCCGAGCGTGCCGTGCGACCACGGGAGGGCGCGGAACAGGTCGGGGTGGCTGTCCTCGGTGACGCGGACGAGGCTGCCGTCGGCGAGCACGACCTCGTAGGCGACGACGGTCTCGAACAGCATGCCGACCTTGTGCGAGTGGGTCGTCATGCCGGCGGCGAGGGCGAGGCCGCCGATCGTCGCGTCGGCGATCTCGAGGTGGACGGCGAGCATGTAACCGCGCTTCGACAGGTAGCGCATCGCCTGGCCGACGGTGACGAACGGCTCGACGCGGACGGTCCGCCGGGCCTCGTCGAGGCCGAGGACGTCGCACAGCTCGCCCATCCGGATCTTGTGCCAGGCGTGCTTGGGCTCGAAGCGGGTCGAGAGGTTCATCCAGGTCCGCCGGTCGGTGCACATCGGCCGGCGCTCGCCCTCGGGCTGGCTGGCCCACCGGCGGACCTGGTTCTGGATGTCGCGGACACGCTCGTCATGGCGCTCGGGGGCGCTCAGGAGCTCGCGCAGGCGGCTGCGCGCGCGCAGGACGGCGTCGAAGGCGTAGCCGACCGGGAGGCCGGCGACGAGCAGCGGGGTGCGGTAGCGGGTGAGGAAGTCGACGAGCTTCTGGCGCATGGTCTGTGGACGGACGCAGCGCCGTCACCCGCGATGGAAGATCAGCGGCGGCGCGGCTGTCAACCATGGACCGGCGCGGGCGCAGGGAGGCCGCGCGCGCGGCCCGAGGCCGGGGTAGGCCGGGCGGGACGACGCGCGACGCGGCGAGCTTCGCGGGGCTGCTGGCGGCGACGGGGTTCGGTTGCGCGCCCGAGGGGCCGCGCCGAGCGGACCTGCCGTCGTCGGCCCCGGCGGACACGGTGCAGCAGGGCTGCGGGGTGCTCCGAGCCCGCGCGGGCTCAGCAGTCGTTGGTCGAGCAGATCACCCAGCCGGGGTACTGGACCGCGTTGTTCGCGTCGTTCCAGCCGCCCTGGACGCCGCAGCCCTCGTTCCACTTGTAGATCCGGAAGGCGGTGTTGTTGTCGCCGTTCGGCTCGAAGCCGCCGCACGCGACGTCGCCGTTGGCGTTGTCGGTCATCCAGAAGCTGCAGGGCTGGCCCTTGCAGCGGCCGGTCCAGTTGAAGATGTTGACCGCGCCGTTGAACTTCGGGAACACGTTGTAGAGGTTCGGCACGACGTTGCCGTTCCACGCGTAGATCGCGGTCGCGTGCGGCTTGGTCCGCGGGACGATCACCTCCATGCCGACGGCCGCGCACTTGTTGGCGTAGGCGGTCTGGTCGCTGCCGAGGGCGCCGTCGTTGAAGCGGACCATCGTGTAGCCGCAGGCGTCGACGGTCATCTCGCAGCGGACGGTCAGCGGCTGGATGTTGCCGCCGCCGTCGGGGTCGATCACGTAGCTGCCGGTCGGGGTGCCGGGGATCGCCTGCTTGAGCTGGTTGCAGCTGTTGGCGTAGGCGCAGAGCTTGTTGGCGTTGCACAGCGCGCCGCCGCAGTCGCCGTTGACCGCGCAGACCTTGCCGACGCCGCACTTGGGGCAGGCGCCGCCGCAGTCGACGTCGGACTCGCTGCCGTTCTTGATCCCGTCGGTGCAGGTCGGGGTCTTGCAAGTGTTGGTGCAGGCGTCGTTGTTGATCTGGTTGCCGTCGTCGCACTGCTCGACGCCCTGCTGGACGAAGCTGTCGCCGCAGGCGGCGGCCTTGCAGGTGTTCAGGCAGGCGTCGGTGTTCGAGAGGTTGCCGTCGTCGCACTGCTCGCCGGCGCCCTGCTGGACGAACAGGTCGCCGCACTTCGGGAGCTTGCACGCGAGCGTGCAGGCGCCGGTGTTGCTGTTGTTCGCGCCGAGGTCGCACTCCTCGCCGGGCTGCTTGAAGCCGTCGCCGCAGGTCGCCAGCTTGCAGACGTTGGTGCAGCCGTCGTCGTTGCTCTGGTTGCCGTCGTCGCAGGCCTCGCTCGGGCCCTTGTCGCCGTCGCCGCAGACGTTGAGCTTGCAGGTCGCGTTGCACGGCTTGCCGGGGCCGTTGTTCATGCCGTCGTCGCACTGCTCGACGCCCTGCTGGACGAGGCCGTCGCCGCAGGTCGCCGTCTTGCACGCGAGCGTGCAGGCGCCGCTGTTGCTGTTCTGGCCGCCCTGGTCGCACTGCTCGTTCAGGCTGGCCTGGAGGAAGCCGTCGCCGCAGGCGGGCAACTGGCAATCGTCGGTGCAGCCGTTGTCGTTGTCGCCGTCCTGGCCGTCGTCGCAGGCCTCGCCGGGGTCGACGGACTTGTTGCCGCAGCCCTCGAGGTTGCACTCGGGGGAGCAGCCGTCGCCGGCGTCCTGGTTGCCGTCGTCGCACTGCTCGGCCGGGCCCGGGTCGCCGTCGCCGCAGACGTTGAGCTGGCAGAGGTCGTTGCAGGTCTTGCCGGGGCCGTTGTCGCCGCCGTCGTCGCACTGCTCGGCGCCGTCGCCGGTGTTGAACACGGCCCCGTCGCCGCACACGTTGGCCTTGCACTGGGTGGTGCAGGCGGCGTTGTCGGAGTTGCCGGCCCCGTCGTCGCACTCCTCGCCGACGCCCGGCTGGACGAAGCCGTCGCTGCAGGCGGCGTTGGTGCAGGCGTTGGTGCAGGCGTCGGTGTCGTCCTGGTTGCCGTCGTCGCACTGCTCGGTCGCGGCGACGACGCCGTCGCCGCAGGTGCCCGGGACGCAGTTGTTCTTGCAGTCGTCGTCGTCGACCTGGTTGCCGTCGTCGCAGCCCTCGCCGGGGCCGACCTTGCCGTCGCCGCAGACGTTGTTGGTGCAGTCGGCCTTGCAGCTGCCAGTGTCGCCGTTGTTCGCGCCGTCGTCGCACTCCTCGCCGGGTCCGGCGTCGCCGTCGCCGCAGGTGTTGGTCTGACAGTCGGCGTTGCAGGTCTTGCCGGGGCCGTTGTCCGGGCCGTCGTCGCAGGCCTCGCCGGGGTCGACGACGCCGTCGCCGCAGGCCGGCTCGGGCGCGGTGGTC
>ERZ1066117.1100-NODE-1100-length-14792-cov-6.010043_pt1 | contig 14792 bp, 16 predicted proteins | sample MGYA00382764_ERZ1066117 | MGnify/ENA primary metagenome ERZ1066117 (study PRJEB33369, sample SAMEA5778347) | biofilm metagenome | biome: Industrial cooling water; feature: Water cooling tower basin; material: Biofilm | place: United Arab Emirates | collected...
AAAGTGCTCTGCGAATCGAGTTGGCCAACGCCGGTTTCCGCAGCGAGTCGGCCCCGGGCGTGTACCTGGGCATTCGCTTCGTCTTCTTGCTGGTCGCGCTGCTCGTGTCCTGTTCGGTCTTTGTCCCGCTCTACGGTCTCACCTGGACCGCGCTCCAGCCGATCGCCCTGATCGTCGGAGCAGGGTACTACCTGCCACAACTGGCGTTGTGGTACCTGCGGACCAGTCGGCAACAGGAGATCTTCCTTTCGCTGCCCGACGCGCTGGACCTGCTGGTGGTCTGCGTGGAATCAGGTCTGGGTCTGGACGCCGCCATGCGGAAGGTATGCGAAGAGATGTCGCACTACAAGGCCCTGGTCGAAGAGTTCACTCTGGCCAACTTCCAGTTGCAGATGGGTCGGCCACGCCGTGAGGTGCTGCACGATCTGGGCGTGCGGACCGGCGTTGACGACGTGAAGGCGCTGGCGGCCATCCTGATCCAGGCGGACCGCTTCGGAGCGTCAATTGCCAACGCATTACGAGTTCAATCGGATTCTATGCGAACTCGGCGCAAGCAAATTGCCGAAGAAAAGGCAGCGAAGACTGCGGTGCAATTGATCTTCCCCCTGGTGCTTTTCATCTTCCCCGGCATCTTCGTGGTTCTCGTCGGTCCTGCCGCCATTGGCATCATGAAAGTGATGCTCAAGAAGTGACCTACCGATCCCGGCGTGGAAGCCGGGACGCAACTTCCCAAGGAGGGGGTTTCCCATGCAATCTCTCATTCGGGCCAGCGCCATTCTGTTGGGCTGCGGCCTCGGCCTCGTCACCGGTTGCCACACCTTGCCCAGCAAGAGTTGTGACACCGGTGCCTGTGCTACCGGGGCCTGTGGCCCTCACGGCGCTCATGGTGCCCACGGCCGTGCCAGCGGCAAGTGCGACGATCTCTACGATCGCTGCTGGCCGGAACGCTACAACAGTCTGGCCCAGCGTTCCGTGAATCAGGCCTTCGCACCGCAGGTGATGAACGGTCACATTCTCGATCAGACGGTGTGGAACCAGCACTTTGAGGAAGCCAGCGACAAGCTGAATCCCGCCGGGCTGGCTCATCTGCAATACCTCGCCCGTCGCCGGCCCTGCCCCGACACCACCGTCTACCTGGCCACCTCGCTGGATCTCAAGTACGACCCCGCCTGCCCGGAACGCTACTCCGGTGCTCGCCAGGAACTCGATACCGCTCGCGTCGCGGCCATTCAAAAGTACCTCACCGCTCTCAATGGTGGGCGACCCGTTGAGTATGTCGTGAAGATTCACGACCCGGCCGATCCGGCCATCTCCGGTCAGGGTCCGGTCCGCTCCGTGGGCCAGATGTACACGAACTTCCGTGGTGGTCTGAGCGGTGCGGGCGGCCAGACGGGCGGCGGCACTCCGGCGCCGGCCATCGGCGGCGGCACCACGGGCGGCGGCACGCCTCCGCTGGTTCGCTAAACGCCCTTGCGACAATCGGTCGCGGAGTTGGTTTAGGGCGACGCCTTCTCGATTTCGAGGGGGCGTCGTCCGTTTTTCCCTCCTGTCCCGGTCTGCTCTGGCCCACCGCTTTGTAGAATATCCCCATCGTTGTGACCTTTTTCCCGTCCGCCATGGATCGCATCGCATGGAACCTCTGCCCCGCACCGCCGACCCCAGTCCGGTTCTTCGCACGCTCTCGCCGGCTCTGCGTGGGCTGGAGCGTAGCCTGCGTGCCTGGCTCGCAGGACCGCACCGCTATCCGCTTTCCACCATGTCGCGCTACGCCCTGGAGGGCCTGGCCGACGACCTCAACCGTCAGGCGGTCGCCCTGGAAAGCGAACGGCCGTTGCTTGTCGTCATGCTCATGGGAGGCACGGGGGTTGGCAAATCGACACTTCTCAACGCTCTGGCCGGGGGCAGCATCGCGGCGGCGTCGTTTCAGCGACCGACGACGCGCGACCCCGTTGTGTACTATCACGAGTCGGTTCGGCCCGATCGGCTCGCCCCGGAACTGCGCCAGTGCCGGTTCGTCTCGCACGATCGCGGGGCGCTGGCCCAGAAGGTGATCGTCGATACGCCGGATGTCGACAGCAATGACACCGCCAACCGCGAGAAACTGCTCGCCGTCCTGCCGACCGCATTGTGTGGGACCTGTTCCTGCAACAGCGCAAACGCCGGGCGTTCGCCTTCGTGCTCAATAAATGGGATCGCTCGCAGCACGTCGGAAGCGGACTGCGGCCCGACGAGGACCTGCTCCGCGACCTGGAAGGGCAGGGGTTCCGTTCGCCGCTCCTGTTCCGAACCTGCGCTCAGTATCACGTCGATCAGGCCGCCGGCCAACCGCGTGGCGAACTGCCTTCCGACGAGCAGTTTCCCGACCTCGTCCACTGGCTCGAAGCCGGACTCAATCGATTGGAGATCGAGGCCATCAAGGCACGCGGTGTGGTGGCCATGCTCGGCACGCTGCAACGTACCCTCGCCGAGGTCGCCCCTCCGGAGCTAACGGCCGCATCGGTCAAGGTACGTGCTGCCTGGGAGAAACCGTTGGCCGACGAGGCGGCGAGCATCACCGAGGTGTTGCTCAACACGCTGGAACCATACCAGCGCGAGATCGAGCATCACTTCACCGTCGAGGGCCAGCGACGCTTCCACGGCATCATGGCGGGCTACCTGCACGTGGTGACCAACGCCCAATACTGGGGGTCGTCGCTCCGCTCTCGCATCCCCTTCCTGGGTGGCGGCAGCGCCACCGCGCCCCCGCCCGCAGTCTGGAATCTGGGCACCTTCACCCAGGCATGCAGCGATGCCGCCGCCACCCGTCAGCTCGATGCCCGCAACAAGGCGCTCATCAATCGTCTGCTCGTCGAGGCCGAATCCGTTGGCTTTCCCGTGGCCATCCTCGCCGAATCGCTCGACAACCTCGGGCGCATCGAGTGGCGCAAGAGATGGGCTACCACGCTGGCCGAGTCGCTCGATGCCGTCGAAAAGGAGTGGACACGACCTACCGGGTCGCGTCGTGCCTTGCAGAATGTCGTCGTCTTTCTGGCCGACTACATCCCACCGTTGACCCTGCTGGGGGCACTGGGGGTGTTCCTGTGGCGCTTCTTCGATCCGCTGGGGCGTGGCTATCAGGTGCAACTGCTCGATGCCGTCTTGCCGATCGTCGCGTTGATCATGGTGCTCGTGATCCTGCAGATCGTCATCAATCTCTTGCTGCCGCTGCGTTGGAGCACGATCCGCGACGAGTTTCGTCAGCAACTGGAACAGCGATTGCGTGACCAGTTGGGCAGTGTTTACCTCGAAGCTCCGGCCGATGTGGCGATCCAACTCGCCGAGGAGCGCAAAAAGGTCGATGCCCTGATCCACGAAATACGTGAGGTGGCCGGCTGGCTGAACCAGCACGAACAGGCCGCGGGCATCGAAGCCATGTACGGGAGTGCAAGCGATGGCTGAGGGAAAATGGCTCACGGGACTGACCCCCGACCAGGACGCAGTGGAGGCCGGACAACAGATCCTTGAAAATCGTTTTGGCATGCTCATCCGCTCGGTCGAGAAGCTCGAAGCAGAGGACCCAGGCGAGGCGATCCACCAACTCCGTGTCGGCACTCGCCGTGCCGAGGCCGCGGTGCGCTTGCTGCAACCCTGTCTGCGGCCCAAGATCTACCGAGCGACCCGGGCGTTGCTTCGCTCGATGCGTCAGGCCGCCGGCGATGTTCGAGACACCGACGTCCTGCTGACCCAGGTACAGCAACAACTCGCAAACGCGGACGCGAAGGAACAACCGGGCCTGGAATTATTCCTGGGTCATCTTCTCGGGCAGCGCGTTGAGTCCGAGGCAAATCTGCTTCGGCTCCCCCCCGAGCAGATGGAAGCGGCCCTGGAACGGGCTCTGGCGGGCTTGCGAGCGGCCGATCCCGAAACCTTTGGCCCCCTGGCTCGCGCGGCCCTTCGCAAGGCCGTTCGCCGCTTCAACAAAACACTCCAGGCCGACACGGAGGACGAGGCGAATCTCCACCGCACGCGGATCGCGGGCAAACGGCTGCGTTACGTCGTGGAACTGACCGGACCCTGCCTCGATTCGACCCTGGTGGAAGAGATGTACCCCCGCCTTGAGGCTCTCCAGGAGATGCTCGGTCGAGTCAACGACAGCCACAACGCGCTGGATCGCCTGATCCCCTTCTACCAGGCGCTTCCCCTGTTGGGTGAGCAGGCCGCTGCGCACTATCGTCCGGGACTGGAGGAATTGCACGCCGAGCATGTCCAGCGCCTGAAAGTCGAACGCGAGGCCTTTGAGAGTTGGTTGGCTGCGTGGCAGGAGGCGGCGGTCCCGGCGTTCGCCTGAGCAACTCCCGGGATGAGCCTGGCTGGGCAGGCGCGATATAATGCCAGTGCAGACACGGAAGTTGGCACAGGCTGACGGGGGACTCGGGCATGCTCCGCGAGGAACAGATCGACATCCGGCGTAAACGCGCCGCCGCCGAGAAGTTCAAGATCCAGAATCTGGGGCGAAACCGCGTCTTTAGCGACTACCGCGTCAGTAACCCCAAGACGGGCGGCGAATATCGCGTCGGCATCCGTGGCTTCGAGGTGGGCGATAACACCTGTGAATGCCCCGATTTCAAATCCAACACTCTGGGCACCTGCAAACACATCGAGGCCGTCCTCGCCGCCCTCTGCGAAAACGCACCGGCAGCGGCCCAACTTCGCCGCAAAAAGGCCGCCATCACCCATCCGGAGGTCTATCTCCAGTACGGCGAGCAGTTGCGCATCGGTCTGCATCTGCCGCCGCGCACCAGCGACATGCTCCACGAACTGGCGACGCAGTTCTTCGATCTACGCGGCCTGTGGAAGGGCGGCGAGGACTACGAACGGCTCATTCAGGCGATCGAGAAGGTACCCGAGCAGGTCACCATCTTCAGCGATGCCATGGAATTCATGGATCGCGAGATCGAACGCCGCGAGATGGCCCGCCGCGAGATCGAATGGCTGCTGGCGATCGAGCGCGAGGAATTGCCCTACGTCCTGTTCGATCTGCTCAAGGTGCCGCTGTATCCCTACCAGTTACGGGGGGCCATCTTCGCCGCATGTCGGGGGCGGTGCATCCTGGGCGACGACATGGGCCTGGGCAAGACCGTGCAGACCCTGGCCGCCGCCGAACTGCTGGCCCGGGAGCGCGGCATCGAGCGGGTGCTGGTGATCGCTCCCGCCTCGGTGAAATATCAATGGCAAACCGAAATCGGCAAATATACCAGCCGCGACGTTCAGGTGATCGAGGGGAATACCGCGCGGCGTCGCGCTCAGTATGCACAACCCACGTTCTACCGGCTGATCAACTACGAGCAGGTGGTCCGCGATCTGGACCAACTGAATCTCTGGAACCCCGACCTCATCGTGCTCGATGAAGCCCAGCGCATCAAGAACTGGGAGTCGAAGACCAGCCGCGCCGTCAAGAAACTGCGCAGTCGCTACGCCCTGGTGCTGACGGGCACGCCGCTGGAGAACAAACTGGAGGAACTCTACTCCATCGTGCAGTTTGTGGACGATCGCCGGCTCGGTCCCGCGTTTCAGTTCCTCAGCGAGCACCGTGTGCTCGACCCCGATGGCAAATTGCTCGGTTATCGCAATCTGGAGGCGATCCGCGAACGGCTCGCGCCCATCTTCTTGCGACGCACCCGCGCCGAGGTGCTGTCGCAACTGCCCGCTCGTACCGATACCACCGTCTGGGTCGAGATGGCCGAGGCCCAGCGTGGCCCCTACCGCGAGCAGGCACACCACCTGGCCGGCATGCTGGGCAAAAAGTACCTCAGCGAGACGGATCGGCGGCGCATCCTGGCATGCGTGACCAACATGCGCATGCTGTGCGATAGCACCTATCTGCTCGACCACCAGACCAACGTCTCGCCCAAGCTCGACGAGTTCGAGGAATTGCTCGCCGAACTGATTGGACGCGACCTCACCAACAAGGTGGTGGTGTTTAGCCAGTGGGAGCGCATGATCCAACTCGCCGCCGACGTGGCCCGCAAATACGACGCGCAGCCGGCCATCCTGCACGGGAATCTCACGGGGCCCGAGCGACGGCGTGTGTTGGAGAGGTTCCGCGACGATCCCGCATGCCGGGTCTTTCTCAGCACCGATGCGGGCGGCACCGGGCTCAACTTGCAGGTGGCCGACACCATCATTAACCTGGAGATGCCGTGGAACCCGGCGGTGCTGGAGCAGCGGATCGCGCGGGTGCATCGCATGGGGCAGCATCGGCCCGTGCAGGTGTATAATTTTCTCACGCGCGATAGCATCGAAGAGCGCGTCCTGAGCGTGCTGAATCAGAAACGGCAACTCTTCGAGGAACTCTTTAGCGGCACAAGCGATGAGATCGCCGTGGGAAGCATGGGGCAGGCGGCGTTTCTCGATGCGATGCGCGATCTGTTCGTGCCCGTGGTCGAGGAGTTGCCTGTCGCCGAACCGTCTGCCCCCGTGCCCGCCCCGGCAGAAATCCCCGTGGTCGCCCCAGCGCCGCCGGTGCCCGATCTCGTGGCGGCGGGCGTTGCCTTTCTGGAGGCGCTGGCGGTTAGCCTGGAACGCTCGCCCGGCCTGCCCGAGACCTCCCCCGAATTGCTGGCGCGGGGTGTGTCGGCCCTGGAAAAAATTGCTAATGCGTTGAGGCGTCCATGAGTGCCATCGAAACCCTGCTACGAGAGAATCTGGCCCGCATCGAGGAGCGCATCGTTGCCGCCTGTGGCCGTGCGGGACGTTCGCGAGAGAGTGTGACTCTGGTGGCGGTGACCAAGAGTGTGACGCCCGAGGTGGCGGCGCTGTTGCCCGCGCTGGGCGTCCGTGATCTGGGCGAGAATCGGCCCCAGGAACTCTGGCGCAAGGCCGAGGCCCTCCCGGAGCCGCGTTTTGGCGTCCGCTGGCACTTCATCGGCCATCTGCAGCGGAACAAGATCGAACGCACGGTGCCCTTGCTGACGTGCATCCACAGCATCGACAGCGTGCGCTTGCTCGATGCCCTGGAAGCGCACGGCACACCGCTGGAAGGCTTCCTGGAGTTCAATTGCTCCGGCGAGGCGAGCAAGGGTGGCTTCGCCCCCGACGAGGTGGAAACGCTCGCACAACGCATCGCCGCGCTCAAGCATGTTCGCATTACCGGCGTGATGACGATGGCCGCCCCTCTGGGAGAGGAGGACGATCCGGAAGCGGCCCGAGGCAGTTTCGCCCAGCTGCGCGCGCTGGGCCAACGTCTGGGCGTGCCGCATCTCTCGATGGGCATGAGCGGCGATTTCGAGCTTGCTATCGAGGAAGGGGCAACACACATTCGCATCGGCAGCACGCTCTTTGAGGGCCTCGCATGATCGCCCTCGAAACCCACGCCGAAGGGGTGCTGCTCAAGGTGCGAGCACAACCGGCTGCCCGGAAGAATGCCCTGGGTGGCGAACACAACGGCGCTCTCAAGGTGGCCGTCACCGCGCCGCCCGAGGATGGCCGGGCCAACGAAGCACTGGTAGAGTTGCTGGCCGAGGTGCTGCAGTTGCGGCGGAGTGAGGTGGTGGTGCTTCGCGGAGCCACCAGCCGCGACAAAACCTTTTTGCTGCGGGGACAAACTGCCGCGACCCTGCTGGAACGCCTGGCCGCGGCCGGGGTCGTCTCGCTAGGATAACCGCTGAAGGTTCCTCGTTTTCCTTCTCGTCTCTCCACGGGAGTTTCACCCATGTTTCCAGGCAATCTCTCGCGTCGTGGATTCATCCAGCGCTCCTTGGCTGCCATGACGGCCGCCGGGCTGCCCTTGTGGTATGCCCAGTCGTTGCTCGAAGGCCAACTGCAAGCCGCCGAGGCGGCCAAGAAGCCGCTCGCCGCTTCGGACAAGATCGTCGTCGGACTGATCGGCTGCGGTGGCCAGGGCCGCGGCATCCTGCGTCAGGCGCTCAACAACAAGGGCGTGCAGGTGGCTGCCGTCTGCGACGTGGACGCCAAGCGCCGCGATACTGCCGTCGCTGAACTCAGCAAGAACGGCAACAAGGTGCAGGGCTACGAGGACTTCCGCGAACTGAACGATCGCAAGGATCTGCATGCCGTGCTCATCGGCACGCCGGATCACTGGCACACGCTCTGCTCGATCGATGCCATGAAGAAGGGCAAGGATGTCTACTGCGAAAAGCCGCTCACCCTCACCGTCGAAGAGGGACGCATCCTGACGAAAGTGGCCGCCGACTCCAAGGCGATCTTCCAGGTGGGCAGCCAGCAGCGGTCCGACGCCCGTTTCCGCCTCGCCGCCGAACTGGTGCGCAATGGCCGGTTGGGCAAGATCAAGCGGATCGAGACGCGGATCGGCTCCAACCCCAAGGGCGGCCCCTTCAAGACCGAGATGGTGCCCGAGGGACTGAACTGGAAGTTCTGGCAGGGGCCGGTGACCAAGCACGTCGACTACATCAAGCAACGCTGCCACTACGAATTCCGCTGGTGGTACGACTACTCCGGCGGCAAGATGACCGACTGGGGGGCCCACCACAACGACCAGGCGCAGTGGGCGCTGGGCATGGATGACTCCGGGCCGATCGAGGTGTTCGGCAAGGGCGAAAAGCCTTCGGACAACCCCAACAGCTACAACTGCCACCCCGAGTTCGAGGTCACCTACACCTATGCTAACGGCGCAACGCTCGTCTGCATGAGCAAGGGTGAAAATGGTGTGAAGTACGAGGGCGAAGATGGCAAGTGGATCTTCGTCAGCCGCGGTCTCATCACCGCCAGCGACGAGATGACCCGCCCCGTCAAGGGCAAGCCCGGCAGCGGCTCCAAGCTGCTCTCCGAGCCGCTCGACAAGGACGCCGTCAAGCTCTACGCCGTCACCAATGGCCACATGAACAACTTCCTGGATGGCATCCGCAGCCGCAAGCCCTGCATCTGCACGGCCGAGATCGGCCATCGCTCGGTGACCGTGTGCCACATCGGTGTCATCAGCACACGTCTGGGCAAGAAGCTGAAGTGGGACCCCACCAAGCAGCAGTTTGACGATGCCGAGGCCAACAAGATGCTGTCGCGCCCGTACGGCGGCGGCTGGAAACTGGAAGCGTGATGCGACCCGCTTTGCCACAACGTCCCGAGATTCTCGGCGTCGGGGAGGTCCTCTGGGATCTGCTCCCCGACGGCCGGGTGCTCGGCGGCGCCCCTTGCAACTTTGTCTTTCATTGCCATCAACTCGGCCAGCGGGCCGCGATCGTCTCCCGTGTCGGCGACGACGAGGCGGGACGCGACCTGCGGGCCGGACTGCATGCCCTGGGGCTGAGCGACGCCCTGCTTCAGACCGATCCCATGCATCCCACCGGCACGGTGAGCGTCACGCTTGAGGCCGGCCAACCGCGCTACACCATCCACGAGAACGTCGCCTGGGATTTTCTGGAGACGACCAACACGCTCGATGCGGCCCTGGCCGGGGTCCACTTTGTCTGCTTTGGCACCCTCATGCAGCGGCACGCCATCAGTCGGGCGACCGTGCAACGGCTTGTACGTCTGGCCGGGCAACAGGCCATCGTGCTGTGTGACATCAATCTCCGGCAGCAATTCTACACGCCCGAGGTGCTGGAAGCATCCCTGCAACTGTCGCGCTGGGTCAAGCTCAGCGATGAAGAACTCGTCACGCTTCGGCAACTGTTCAAGCTTCGCGGTCGGGGCGAATCGGGCTGGATCGCCGCCCTGCGTGAGCGATTTGATATCGAACTGGTCGCCCTGACGCGTGGGGCCAACGGCTGCCTGATCCAGACCGCCGACGATGAGGTGAGCGCAAGCGGCGTGAAGGTGCAGGTGGTGGACACCATCGGCGCGGGCGACGCCTTCACGGCGGCCCTGGTGTGCGCGACGCTGGAGGGCCGCGAAATCGGCGAGGCGGCGACGCTGGCCAACCGCTATGCCGCCCAGGTGGCCGCCCATCGCGGGGGCACGCCGGTGATCGACCGGGCCAGCGTCGGCTGGTGAAGTGGCTGGGAAACGAGGGCGAGACATGGCCATGCCCGAAGTGCTCTACGAAGACAACCACTGCATCGCCATCGCCAAGCCGGTGGGCCGGGTGACGGCGCACTTTCAGGGCGGCGAGGAGACACTCGATCGCGACGTGAAAGCCTACTTGAAAGAAAAGTATGGCAAGCCGGGCAATGTGTTTCTCGGGGTGGTGCACCGGATCGACCGACCCGTGAGCGGCGTGCTGCTGTTTGCCCGCACCAGCAAGGCCGCCGCCCGCCTCAGCGAGCAATTCCGCGACGGCAGCATCGAAAAGGTCTACTGGGCCGTCGTCGAGGGCACGCCACCGCACGAGGCCGGCAGCCTGGTCGATTGGCTCCGCAAGGACGAGCAGCGCGGCCGGGTGGACGTGGTGCAGGTCGACGATCCCGGAGCCAAGCAGGCGCTGCTCCACTACCAGCGCAAGTGTGTGCGCGGCGGGCTCAGTCTCGTCGAGGTTCGCCCGCAGACGGGCCGCACCCATCAGCTCCGCGTGCAACTATCGCATCACGGCCATCCCATCTACGGCGACTCCAAATACGGAGCCGTGCACACCTTTGGCAATGGCATCGCCCTGCATGCGCGGAGTCTGACATTTCTGCATCCGACCAAAAATGAGCCGATCGAGATTGTCGCCGAGGTGCCGCGCGAATGGCGTGGCCGATTTGCCTATCTGCTGGCGGGCAAAGGAGATGGCGTTGCCTGACCTGTTCGCGGCGCTGCTGGCCACCGTGCAGGTGGATGTGGGGCGGCGTGGGCTGGAGCCGCACCTGTTTCGCGCGACGGCGGCCGATTTAGCGCCGGCGTGCTGGGCGCTGGCTCGTGCCTCGCGGGTGGCGATTCTCACGGGATTCTTCATCCCCGGACCCGATCGCCCCGAGACCGATGGCCCTCCCGGCGCCGCCTTTCTGGCCCATACGCTGCATTCGCTGGACATCCCGGCCGTCGTGCTGGCCGAGGAGTCGTGCCACGCGGCCTTGCGTGCGGCCGACGTGCGTGTGGCCGTGCCCGAGGCGATGCCAGGCGATTGCACCCACGTCGTCGCCATCGAACGCGTCGGCCCCGCCGCCGATGGCCGCTGCTACACCATGCGTGGCCGCGACATCACGGCGCATATGGCCGAGGTGCGACCATTGCTCGCGGGTCGCGCGACCATCGGCATCGGGGATGGCGGCAACGAGATTGGCATGGGCAAAATGCCCGCGGACCTCATCGCCGAGCACATCCCCAACGGAGCCCAAATCGCCTGTCGCGTGGCCACGGATCACCTGATTGTCGCGGGGATCAGCAACTGGGGTGCGTACGCCCTGGCGCTGGGCACCGCGCTCGCCGCAGGTTCCCGGCCCACGCTCGATCTGGAGCGCGAACGGCAGATTTTGGCCGCGATGGTGGCCGCCGGGCTGATCGACGGCGTGACGGGGGCGGCGGCGCTGAGCGTCGATGGGCTGCCGTGGGACGAGTATGCGAAACCGCTGGCACGCATGAGGGAGTTAATCGCATGAATGCCGAACAGATACGGCGGGAATGCCGAGAGGGCACGCGCACGGGGCCGACGCCGGGCCTGGCTCCGGGATACGTGCAGGCCAACCTGGTGTGCGTGCCGCGTGAGATTGCGTTTGATTTCCTGCTCTTTTGCCGACGCAATCCACGGCCGTGCCCGCTGCTGGACGTGACCGATCCGGGCGACCCGGTGCCGCGCCATGCCGCCCCCACCGGCGATGTTCGCACCGATTGCCCGCGTTACCGGGTGTACCGCTACGGCGAACTGGTCGCCGAGCCGACCGATCTGCGCTCCTACTGGCGCGACGACCTCGTGGCGTTTCTGCTGGGGTGCTCGTTCACTTTCGAGTCGGCCTTGCAACAGGCAGGCTTGCCGGTACGTCACGTCGAGGAAGGTCGGAATGTGCCGATGTATCGCACGAGTGTGCCGTGTGCGCCGGCGGGGCTGTTTCGCGGCCCGCTGGTGGTGTCGATGCGGCCGATGACGCCGAGCCAGGCGGAGCGGGCGACGGCGATCTCTGCGGAGTTCCCGCTGGCCCACGGGGCACCGATCCAGGTGGGCGAGCCGGAGCGTCTGGGCATCGCGGACCTGGCGCGTCCGGATTTCGGCGACGCCGTGACCTTCCAACCCGGCGAGGTGCCCGTGTTCTGGGCATGCGGCGTAACGCCCCAGGCCGTCGCGATGGCCGCCCGCCCGCCGCTGTTGCTGACGCATGCCCCGGGACACATGTTCCTGACGGATCTAAAGGATGCCGACATGCGAGGGTGAGGATTTGTCGTGCATAAATCACCCTGCCGCGATCTAAATGCACCAGGTCAACATCTCGATCGGTCGACCTTGCGCGTCAAAGCGAATTCCTAAAGCGCTGCTCTGCAGGATGCTATCATAGTAACGCCACTCCGTATCCGTGTCGTTTCGCCAACCCGGATTGCCGAGAATCGCGAGGATCTCATCCTTGCTCCGGCACTGCTCAACTCTCTTGTGAGCAATTCCCACGTCCCCCACGCCCCCGAAGGTGAATGTTTTTGAGTGATACATGTTGAAGAAGATGAACACGAGCAGGAAGTAACTGCCGACGGCAATCAGGACGGTGACGGCAAGGCTACCCCAGCGATTCAGAGGTGGGCTAGCCACGGAGCGGGTTAACGAGTCGTGCCGGTCCATTTTGTGTCCCTCGTTCAAGGATGCACGGATATGGAGAATATCCTATTCCGATGGCAGGTGAACTCACCAGCCCTCGTGGAGGCGGATTTCCTTCACCTGATCCTGGGCGTCGAAGACGACCACCAGGCACGGCGTCGGATGGGGAACCAGGATATCGAGAGCACTGGCACCATAGTGCCACACGCGGGTCTGGCGATTCTCGCTCGTGGGATGGTGCAAAATCGCGCGGATCTCCTCCTTGGTTCGGCAATGATCGATGCGTTGCTTGGCCCGATCGAGATTGCCAACACCGTACATCTGAAGACGGCCTGAGGAGAGCAGATACAGCATGGTTCCGGCAACCGATAGGTAACCCAGCAGCGCGAGGGCGATCGCCAGGTAGAATCCCGGGGCGGGATGGTGTTTGCGAAGATCGTGCGTCATCGATTGGGGCTCCTGCCGCTGGGGAATCACTAATCCAGCCATGCTTTGGTTTCGATCGGTCGGCCCTGAGCGTCAAACCTGATCTCCAGCCCGTCACATCCGAGCAAACCACCGTTGTAGTTCCACACCGTGTCCTTGTCGTTTCGCGAACCCGGCTTTCCGAGAATCGCGAGGATCTCGTCCTTGCTCTGGCAGTGCTCGATCCGTGCCTTGGCCTTCTTGACGTCGCCGACACGCCAGCTGGGAACAGTCTCTCGCAGGAGAAACAACGAAGCAAAAGCAAGCAGGGAGTAGCTAACGACGACGACCAGGACGGTCCAGCGCAGGCGATCCCAGCATTCCAGGAGGAACTGATCCTCGGGGCGAACCGGGGCGTTGTTGCGGTCCATGGGGTTGTCCGTTTTAGATAGATGTGTACGCATACTGAGGCCGTTGTATAGGAATCGCATTTGATCAGACAACCCAACCGCGGCGGCCTGAGGCGAGCAGGAATAGCATCATTCCGGCAAGCGAGAGATAGCTCAGTGCCGCAAGCAGAAGGCCCAGGTAGAACCCCAGGGCGGAAGAGTGCTTGCGAAAATCGTGCGTCATCGATTGGGGCTCCTGCCGTGGGGAATCGCTAATCCAGCCATGCTTTGGTTTCGATTGGTCGGCCTTGTGCGTCAAACCTGATCTCCAGGAAGCCAGGTTGAAGAAGCCCCTGGTAGTAGAGCCAAACCGTGTCCTCCTCGTTGCGTGATCTGGGTTCGCGGAGGATGGCCCGAATCTCGTCCTTAGTTCGGCAATGCGCGATCCGATCTTTGGCACGAAAGACATCGCCGACGCCGCAGAACCGCAGGTAAAGCTCATTGGCACCGAGTGAGGTCAACCCAAAGAGCAACAGGTAAACACTCAACGCGATTAGCACGATCAGAGCGATGGTTTCCCATCGTGTTCGCGGAAGTGGATCGACAACTCGGGCATGAGGTTGCTGATTCATGTCCATCGGGGTTGTTCTCATCTGGGGCCGATCATTGCGCTTATAATCTACCCCAATCGCTTCCTCGGGGTCAACCGATGTGCGCAATTTCCGGGCGGATGCGGGTCTCCCTGGTGGGGGCGATTCCGGGCACAAGCCATCCCCTTCCCTCGCTTCAGGGTCTCCCCTCAGTTTGGGTTGATTCCTACGAGGCGTGTCGTAGAATACCAGATGACACGTCATGGAAGACGTGCCGAAACGGAGAAGAAAAGAGAGGTGCTCCCGTGTGGACTCCTTCACCTGATCATCCGTTGCGGCTGCATTTCGCCGGCCTTACCGAGCAGACCTTCATCGAATCGCTCGGACTGGCCGACCCGCCGCTGACGGATTACCTGTCCGAACTGCTTTCCCGCTTTATCTCGATGGCCGCTGTCTATCGCCTTCGCGACGCTCAGGGCAAACGTCTGGAAGAAGTCGTCGAAATGGTTCTCGAAGCCGAGGCCGTCCCTCCCGAGGGCCGCACCTGCCGCGAGATTCATCGCCATATCGGCGATTTCACGCTCTTCTGGACCGGTCTATACCCCGAGATGCTGCGCCGACTACGACACGCCTTCTCGCGTGATCATTTCATTGATTACTGCGAGCAGGGCAAACGCTCTTACCGCATCGCCAGTAGCTTCGACGACGACCAGGCTCCCGTGCTCCGTCGCCTCTCCGACGAGTACGAACTGGTGGCCTACGGCCTCAATCAGGTTCGCCGCGAATGGGAACGTAAAC
>ERZ1066117.1101-NODE-1101-length-14782-cov-6.407008_pt1 | contig 14782 bp, 19 predicted proteins | sample MGYA00382764_ERZ1066117 | MGnify/ENA primary metagenome ERZ1066117 (study PRJEB33369, sample SAMEA5778347) | biofilm metagenome | biome: Industrial cooling water; feature: Water cooling tower basin; material: Biofilm | place: United Arab Emirates | collected...
TGCTGGGCCGCACCACGTCGACCACCCGGAGCTTGTTGTCGGCGTCGGATGCCGTTGCGGTGGCGGCCGCCGTGGCCCACTCGGTGTTGTTCGTCGGCGTGGGCGATGACGTGCTGTTGGCCGTGTTCTCCTTGGCCGTCAGGGTCAGGACACTGTTGACGGTCACGTCGCCCAGCAGGGCAACAAAACAGACTCCGTCATAGCCCTGCATATCCACGACACTGGATAGTACCTCGGTGGTGCCGGCAGCGACCGAATTGCCCACCCGGTCGATCCGCACGTCTTTCAACAGATTCTGTAGCATGATTGCCTCTTATGTGGATTGATGAAAAGACGCTGTCGGGCTGATCATCAGCCCGACAATCAGGTGAGCTTACGGCATGAGCAGATGACGCACCGGCGGCGTGTTCGACTGCAGGAGTTTGCCGTCCTCGCGGATGAACGCGACAAAGCCGTCCTGATCGATGTCGCGGTAACGCTCAACGAGGCGATACATGCGCACGTCGCGCACCTTGCGGATCTTGTAGTGGCCCAGCGAGCCGAACAGAAGGGGCTTGGCACCCGACACCAGAGAGCTATCCATCTCCTGGCAGATGCCAACCGGATAACCATACAGGCTGTCCGGCCGCCCATCGGTCACGCCCGACTGCCAAATATAACGGCCTTCGCCGTCCTTGAGCCGACGCAAGAAGGAGACAATTTTGTCGTGCAGAAGGAAGCCCACGCCTGGCATGCTGCGGTAGGCGGGATCGACGGAGTGGATCAGTTCGACCACCTCATCGAAGGTAAACTTCGTGGCCGCCGCTGCCGTCACGCCCAACTTGGACCCGGTCACGATGCCTTCGGCTGTGCCGGCTCCCGAGCCAGTCGCGAACCGCTCGGCCGTGATACGACCCAGGCGGGTACCGAGCATCTCGCCGAGGGTGCTGGCCAGATCATACTGATCGTCTTCCAGCAGTTCCGACGAGATGAACACGGGCCTGCTGCTGAACTTGAACGCGCCCCAGCGCTGCATGCCGATCAGCGGCTGAACGTTGGTGCCAATCGTGGTGGCCTCGCCCAGTTGCTCACCCTTATTGCCGGTGTCATCGACGTTGGGCCAGTAGTAGTCCTCACCGCTCTGGGTGGTGATCTCCTGGGCCACCTGACGCACGCCACCGAACGCGAGCAGGTTAAGCTCGAAGGCCGCCGACAGCGAGCCGGGGCTGCGCAGGTAACCGCCCTGGTCGCCGAACTGAGTGGCCAGGCCGCGCACCTCGCGATCAACCAGGTTGCCGTGATCGCGGTAGTGCATCGACCGCATCTGGGCCTTAATCTGGTTACGCTGCCGATCCTTGAGCAAACCAATTTGCAATTCGCTGACACTGGGGTCAAAGCGGAGAGACTGGCACACCCGCTGTTCCTGCTCAGTGAGAGGGCGGCCGTACTGACGCTTGGCCCAACTGCGCAGGGCCGTGGTGCGCTGCTCCTCAGTAGCCGCGATGTGATCGCGCCGCCACTCGTCGCGCGTCGGGGTATCCTCGCGGCCGATGGTGCGGTCGCCCGCCCCCTGGCCCTGCTCGCGCTCCAGAGCCGCAAGACGTTCCTCGCGCCGGATCTCGTCACAGAGCCGGTCGTATTCCTTGTTCACTCGGTCCCACGCTTGCCGCTCCTCAGCAGTCATGGCCCGCTTCTCGGCGGTCGCCTTGCCGTCAATCTCACGCATGGCGGTGACCTGCTGGGCCGCCTGTTCTCGCAGTTGCTTCAATCGCATCTGTTGTATCTCCAGGTATGAAAAATCGGCGGGACCACCTTCCGGTTAGCCCCGCCGATTTGACAGCAAGGAAGAACCCGCCTCACGCACCTATCTAGGGGATAGTGTACAAAAGAACAGGTTAGGCGACAAGCCCTTCTTGTTCGATTTCTGCCAGGCGAATTCGTCGGGCGCGGGCCTCGGCCTCGGCCTGGACGTCAGCACTGCCCAGAGGCAGGGCTCGCGTGCCGGTCGCCCCCTGAGTAGCCTTCCACCGTTCGTAGCTGCTGCGGGCCTCCTCGACACTGCCCAGAGGGAGAGGGCTGTCGCCCTGAGCCGATCGCCCTGCCGAGGTGGCCGAGTAGGCCGGATAGGTCACCGGCCCGACGTCGAGCAGGCGGACGCTGCGGATCGTTCGCACCGCCGAGACGGTGCCGTCGTCGTTCTTTGTCTCGTCCCAGCTTTCCGACTCGACAACGAAGCCGAAACTACTGCCGTTGATGTCGCCCCGCTCCACCGACACCGCCAGGTCACGGGCGATGGTGGTGTCGGGCAGGTCGACGTCGTACCGCAAGCCCCGCTGATCCTCGGTGATGCGCAGGGTGCCCGACGAGGTGCGCCCTAGCAAGAGGTTGGGATCGTGGTTGACCAGCGCCCGGCAATCGTCGGCCTCGCGGCAGGCACGCGAGAACGCACCTGGAGCGATCCGCTCGACCGCCTCGAAGTTGCGATCGCTCCAGAGCTTGTACTCAGTGCCGGGGTCGGCCTCATCGTAGAACACCGCAGCGTAGCCGGTCACCGTGCCAGGCCCGTCGTCGTTGTCGCTGGCCTGGTCGGGATCGTTGTTGCCCTGGTCGTCCTGAGCCTGCTGGGTATCGCTGTTCATCGGCTCGTCGTCTCGCCGGCCCCGCTTGCCCATCCGGCCGCGCGAGCGCGTCTTGAGCAACCGCAGAGGCTGCAGGGCGTTGGTCAATAGCCGACGCTCCAAGTCTTTCATCGTCATGCTCCACCCTCCTTCAAAAGGCCCTGCACCGTGCGGGTCAGGGTAAGGTCGCTTTCCACCTCGTCAAACCACCGCTCCACCGCCCCCGCCAGTTGGGATGCCGTGGCCTCGCCGGACACCTTCAGCAGTCCGTTTTTCACCTCGGTGGTGAGGTCATCCACCACCTCGCCAATCCGCTCGCCCGCCCGCAGGTGAGGAGCCCACAGGCCCACAGGGGCGTCAAGCATCTCGATCAAATTGCGGTCATCCTGGCGCAGCTGGTACGTCAGCCAGTCCAAAAAGCCGCTCGGCTTGTGGGCCGCCTTGATGGCTCGGTGGCGCAGCCGCCGCACCACTCGGCCGATGGCGTCGAGCAGCACGGCCCGTGCAGCGGCTGGATCGGCTGGCGGACCCGCCCGCTGATCCGCCAGCCGATCCGGCCCCTCAGCAGGCGTTGGCACCTCCCTGGGCAGCAGGTCCAGGCCGACCGCGATGCCGTACCGCTCGTACACTCGCCCGTCGGCGTCCGTGTCCCGCCACTGTGCCAGCCAGTCGGCCTCGGGCAGCATCCGCCGCCCAGTCATCGGGTCGTGCAAGAACACCTGGCCGAGGCCCAGGCCGATCACGACTACCCAGTGACCGTTGTTCGCCTCGGCCGTCGGCCGGCAGGGGCAGAGCACCGGTTGGCCGGCCATGTAGAAGCGGTGCAGGTGTTCCAGATCCAGGCCCAGCCGTGTGGTGACGGTCAGGCCCTGGCTGCCCAGGTAGGAGGCAATCGCGCCCGGCTTCGTCCCGGCCTCGGGAGTGGTGCCGAGGGCGTCGACCAGTGCGGGCAAGTCGTCCGGCCCGCGCTCGAAGTATCGCAGCACAGCCAGCGTGGCCGCCGGCCCGCAGTCCCACGCCTCAGCCTGGCGGACGTCCGGCAGGTCGAGCAGGCGAGCACCCGGAGCCACGCGAGGGCCAACGCCGTCGGGATCGCCGCCGACGGCCTGCAGGTTCAAGGGGCGGAAATAGACCCGCCCCAGGCCGCCCGGCATCGGGTTATCGCCCTCGCGTTTGCGGGCTTCATCAGGTGCCATCCAGCCACCCGCGATGGCCTTGCTGTAATAGTTGGCACGTTTGTCCAGGTCGGCACGCTGAAGCGGGAAGCGGTCGAACGCCACGCCATGACTGGCCCGCAGCCGCTCGCGCGAGGAGAGCAGCTTGGCCTGGCATTCCTCTTCCCAAAGGACCAACCAGGGATCGACGCCGTGATCCAGGAAGTGCTGATTGTCCTGCTCCAGTGACCCATAAGATGTGCTTACGTTTGCACCTAGTTTGTTTGGTGGCACACCAAACCAGTTGGCCACATCGACAAGGCTGAATTGTTTGGACTCGATTAACTGGCTATCACGAGCGTTGATCGTCAGTTCCTTGATGTCCAGACCCTCTTCCAGGACGGCCGTCCGATGCGAGTTGTCCAGGCCACCGTTTAGCCGCTCCCAGGAGTCACGCAGATTGTTCCTGGCCTCCTTGCTCAGTTTGCCGGGATGCTTCAACACAGCATTGGGTCGCGCGTTGTTCCGAAAGAACGTCGCGCCGTAGGTCGTGGTGGCCACCGCCAAGCCGAGCGTCTCACGGGCCAGGGTGAGTACCGCGTAGCCGCGCAGGCCGTCATAGCCGAGGCCCTTGATGTGCAGCACATCCTCGGCCCTCAGTTTGCGCACCTCTTCGTTTTTCCTCAACTTGTGCAGATACCAGAGCTCGCCGTTGTGCATCACCGGCTCGGTGCGCTGCGGGTCCAGGGGCAGGATCTCCACCGGCCGGCCGCCCCGGTCGCGAAAGATATAAGCGTAGCCATTGCCTTCGATAAGGGCGTGAGAGGTGAGCAGTTGTTTAACGACGAACGGCGTCATCATCTCGTTGGGAGCGTATCGAAGGAGCCTGTAGGCTGGGTGATCCGGGTCGGCCAACTGCCCAGAGGGATCCTCGCGGTAGACACCCAACGGAAGCTTGGCGACGGCATCGCTGATCAGATGCACGGCCCGCCAGACTGCCGCCACGGTCAGGGCCTTCTGTCTGGACACCCGCACGCCCGACGAGGCGATACCGTTCATCCCGTCTATCGCCTGGGCAGCCTGGTTCCACGGGTCCAGCGGTGTGCGCGGATTCTCCAGACTGCGCCCGTCCTCTTTGGCGGCGCCAAAGGGCGAGGTGATCAGCGACCAGGCTTTGCCCCAGATGCTCATGGCTCACCCCTTTACAGCAGGTAAATTCCGCTCGTGTCGTAGACGCTGGCCGCCCGTGGTGCCAGCTTGGCCCTGGCCACCGCCATAATCGCCGCGACGATGCCGTCGATCGTCCGGTAATCGCCCACGCCCGGCTTGACCGGCCGTTTGTTTCTGACGGCGTCGACCTTGACCTTGACGTGGCCCGCCTGCCAGGACAGCACGGGATGGCCGTTATGCCCCATCTTCCCAGAGAGGACGGCCCGCTCAAAGTCATCCGTCGGCCCCGCAAACTCCATGATCGACTGCCGGAAGGCGTACCGCACCACACCCGTACCCTCTTCGATCGCGACACCCTTGTCGTCCGTCTGGCCCTGCTCCAGCGTCTGGGTCAGTTCCTCGGCGTAAGTGCGATCGTATGCCAGTTCCTTGATATTGTACATCTTGGCCAGGGCACGGAAGCGAGCCTTGATGAAGCCGTAGTCGATGACATTACCCGGCGTAATCTCAATGTATCCCGACTTCTCCCAGGCATAGATAGGGATGAAACGCGACAACTCTTTCGCCCTTTCCTCCGGCACCCAGAAGAAGGGCAGCAGGCGGTAATCCTCTTCGTCGAAGTGGAAGGCCAGCACCAAAGCCGACAGGTCGCGGGTGCGCGACAGATCCAGCCCCGCCCAGCAGTCCATGCCCGCCAGATCCTCGGCAGCGTACTCCTGCCGGCATGCTTGCCAGTCCGCCTCGCGCAGCCAGGGAGCGGCGGCCGATTGCCAGATGTTGAGGCGATACAGCTTAAACAGGTTTAGATCGGTCGCGCTGGCCCGGCTGGCCTGGTAGTCGGCCAGGTACTCTTCGGGCTTGATCAGCCGCCCCCAAGCCGGGTTAGCAAGTTTGCCCCACTTGACCGGGTCAGCATCCAGATCGGCTTCGCTCAAGTCCTGGGGGGCTTCGTAGATGGCGGTGAGCAGGTTGATGTCGCCGCCCTTCTGCTCCACCTGTTTGGCGTACTCGTATCGCTCCCGGCCATAGCTGTCGGGGTTGGCTCCCGCCGTGCTAACCTCAATTTGCAAGGGCTCACTGCGCGAGATTCCCGCCCCCTTGAGGATGCCCATGAGTTGCCGGTCGACGACATGCGTTTCGTCAACCATGACGCTCCCATTGAGCCCCTCCTGGCTGTGCGGGTTGTCACCGGCCACCACCTTGTAGATCGACGACGTGAGCCGGTAAGTGATCAGCCCCGTCTGTTTGTTGATGTCGCATTCAGCCGACAGGGCAGGGGAGCGCTTGACCATCTCCATTGCATGGGTGTGGCTGATCAGGGCCTGGCGGCCATCCTTGGCCACACTGTAGATCTTCTGGCCCTGCTCCCCATCGCCGGCGAGCAAGTACAACCCCCAGGCCGCCAGGGTGGGCGACTTGCCATTCTTCTTCGGCACCCAGATCGACGCCTTGCGAAACCGCCGGACCCAGCGCCCCCAGTCGTCCGACCACCGCACCCAGCCAAACAGCCGGCGGGTCACGTCGAGCGACCAGTCGGCCAGTTTGAGGGGCTGCCCAGCGGCATCGCCTTCATAGAGCACACAGGTCGACTCGATCCATTGAACGGCGTGCTCGGCCCGCTCCTCGTCAAACCGACAGCCCGCCGCCACGGCCTGTTCATCAGCCACGTTGCGGATCATGGCCTTCGTGACCCTGTCGGGCTTGCTGGCCGGCTTGGGCTTACGGGTGGGCACAGGCATCACCCCCGCTTACGGGCCGCCACAGGGGCAGCGGGGGCCTGCTGGGCATAGTGGCTGCGAAGCTTCTCACGATCGGCAGGAGTGAGGCCAAATCGCCTCGCAAACTCGTCAAATTTCTTGGTCGCCATGCTCATCCGGTTGAGCCACGGCCACTGCTGGCCGATGTCCAGGTCGCCTTTGGCCAGCACCTTGACCGTCTCGACGTACACACCCCACCAGTGACACATCATCGTCAGCGTCACGCCGTCCGCCGCACCGGCCAGTTTCTTCTCCACCAGGCCAGGGACCACGGCTTCCCAGAGGATGCGGGCCTCCTCGCCCAACTCGTGTGCCGGTGCCGGCACACCTTCGGGCAGGGCAACGGGGACGGTGTCGCGGTCAGCGCGGTAGGTTCCGCGTGCAATCTTGATTGCAACCGGCAGCTTCCGTCGTCCACTGTTGCTATTTCCTGCCATAAGTATAACTAACCCTGTACAAAAGTGTCTGAAAAACGCGCGCGGGACACCCGACGGTCCCTTGGCCTCCTACCTCTAAAAAATCGACCCCCTACCCCTGGCCGCCCGTGCGTGTCTGGCGACCAAAGCCGCCATCGACTGCTACCGTCTTCTTGCTGTGACAGCTGGCACACAGTGCGACCAGGTTCGCCTCGTCATTCGTGCCACCCTTGGCCAATGCGATGCGATGGTCAATCTGCTGCGAGGGGGCTCGTCGGCATTGCTCGCACACAGGACGCATGCGTCGTATGTATGCGCTTAGTTGATCCCATGCCCGGTCATAACCACGACGACGAGGGCCAGGCCGACGATCCTTCGGTCGACCCTGGCTCGGCATACTCTGGTGTTTCTTCGGACCCGTTGGCATGGGGTGGAACCCTTTGTAGTCTCAGTAAACAATTGTACACTGAGACACATAGAGTTGCAAGATGGCGAACTGGAACGAATTGGAACGAATTGGAGCGAATTGAAATTTGTCGCAAGATATGCTTATGTAAAAATGGTCGGGCGGGAACACTCTGGTAGAGAGCGTCCTCGCCCGTGATTGTAGGTCAGCTTTGTACAGATGTCAAGAGCGGATGTTGTTGTCGTGCGTACCAGATGATGAAGTCGCTTAGCAGTTGGTAGTAGTCGTCGTCATCATGAAATCCCATCGTCTCAAGATCACAACCACACTGATCTTTCCACTTGATCGCCCATTCCCTCCAAGCTCTAGGCAGACCTGCCGGATCTCCCATATCAAACAGATGCCACCCATCCAGTCCGGGCACCCGATCCGCCACCGTCACCCATTTGACAGGGTTGTGTGCGATGGCTTCCCAGGGGATGGTGCCGCAGGTCGGGGCAGCGAACGCCACTATGAAACCGTTTTGCCAGATGGCCAAGGGCTTTTCCAGCGGACCCGTGTAGGGATCACCTGAGCCCTGCTTTTGAATCAACTGCTCCATCAGCCACGAGATAGCAGGCGTGCGGGGAATCCTGCCGATAAGCCGTATCCATCCATCCTTTACTTGCTCGCGGATCTCTTGGGCATGGCGCAGGTCGCCATACTCCTCCAGCCAATCCGCGTAGACCAATCGACGATCCAAATCGTCGGGATGGTCGATGATGGATTGTAGCAAGGTCCGCTGCTCAATCGGCATCGGCATGAGCCACCTCCCCCGACGCCTTCTCTGGGCAGTGTTGCAGCAGCCAGGCAAGGCCCGCAAAGCCCCCTGGGCAGAGCGAGCCGTCACCAATGGTTCTGAGCGGGTGGCTCAACCGATCCGTCTTACCCGTCCAACGCATCGAAACCCATTGACGGCCAAAGTCGTCCTTGCCGGCGCCCGTGCTGGCAAGCGTCAACTCTCCGGGCAACCATTCGCCCAGCGGCCGATCGTTCCTCACGCTGGGCCATTCGAGAAACTTGAAGGCAACGATCACCCGCACATGGGTCAACTGGTAAGTCCACATGCGACAGTAGGGCCTGTGGGCGCGGGACAGGAGCATCGGCAGCCGGAGGAAATGCTCCTCCGGGTCGCCCAGGTCGGCCAGGTAGTCGGCCAAAATTGCCCGCGTCTTGCGCCACTCGTCGGCCTCGCCTGCCAGGGCCTGGGCACGCAGAGCAGCCCGCAGGCCCTGCTCCTCGACCGCTTGGGGCCGAGGAGCGAAGGGGCTGTTGCTGAACAGGTCATTCAGGTTTTTCATGGCCCTCCTCGGGTGGTAGCAGTTCCTCTCGCATGACCCGCACATCCTTGGGGGCGTCGATGCCCAACCGGATCTTGTTGGGGCCGATGTCCACGACCGTGATGACCACGTCGTCACCGATGATGATGCGTTCGCCCAGTTTCCTTGATAGCACCAGCATGACAATCCTTTCTTTATGCAAACCTTAGTTGTTGTGGTTTATGAAGCCCAGCCAGCACCCTGGAGAGCCAGTCCAAGGCGTAAGGCAAACAGTTAGCGCAGTTGCGATGAGAGCACCCAGGCAAAGCCTCTCCACGACGAGCCTCAAAACTCCAAGCCAAGGAATCCGCCGAAGCTAGACAGTCAGTTGTCCGGCGAAGGCCCATCACCTTAAAGCCAAAGCCATGAATCTTGAGCCCGCATTCCTCGGCCAGCGTGCGAACCACTCGCTCGGCCTCGGCCGTGCCCTGGCGACGACAGATTGAGCCTAGCCCGACCAGGGGGAGAGCCGACAGGTCAACCCCCTCTGCTCGATAGCGTGCGACACAATCCAGATACTCACCCAGCGTGAAGCCCTGCACCACAGGCACCCAGGGCAGATCAGGCGCGAGTTGGCGTAGCAAAATGTAGGAATGCACTGTCCGACGTTGATGCTCCGCAACACTGAAGCCTGTCTTCTTCAAGACAGCCTCTTCACACATCCAATCTTGAATAGCCGCCCACTCCAAACCGCCGACCACGGAACGCCAGTGCCGAACCTCTGAGGAGTATTGCATTGCTGACGTCCGCCACTCCCCGTACAAGCTCAACTCGCTAAAGCCACCGCTGTCCAAGGCCCAGGGCCCCTTCGCCTTGGGCAGGGACTTGCGTAAACGCAAACGCCGAGCAGAAAGGAACAGCGGAACGTCTGTTCGGCTGAGCCAGGAAACCTCGTGAGTGCCCAGCCAGAAACGCACCGCCGGCCTGAGCATGCCTATCCCTCCTTCGTTTGCCCTGGAGTGTCCCTGATCCCATCCCGCAGCAGGCCGATCACCTGATCGAGCGTCAGGTTGTGCTGCCGCCCAAAGGTGCCCGTATAGATCGTGTAATCGTTCTCCCGCTCGGGAAAGACCTCGACGCAGTGCGGGTATTCGCGGGGTCGGCTCCGGCTGTCCCGAACCACCCAGCGGACAGACCAACAGGACATGATCAGGCTGGCCGGAGCAGACAGCCCGGCTTGCTCGGCTGCCCGCAAGAGGGCAGCGGTCGCGTTGACGCGGGCGGCGTAGGATTCCGCCGCCCTCTCGATGTGCTCGTGCAACTCCTGATAGCTCGGCACGATCAGCCCCCCTTGCGCTTGACAGTGACCGTGATGTCCTTCGGCACCCCGTTCAGCGCCAACCCCTCCTCGCTCTGGCCGTCCAGGATCGCTCCGGCAATGCCCGATGGCACCGCGCTGAACAGGCTGGGCTGCCGCAGATCCTCTTCCGCCTGGCCCATGTGCCGATCGAGTTCTAGCTCAGCCAGTTCGCGGGCCATCTTGGCTTCCTTGGCCTTGGCCTTCGCCTCCTCTTCGGCCCTGCGGGCCTCGGAGAGCTTGCGCCACAGGCGTTGCGTCTCGTCGCGGTAGTTCCGCAATTCCAGAGTTGTTCCAGTCGCTCGTTCATGCTGCCTTCTTTCGCATTAGAGTTTGTTCAATCGTGCTCCAGTCTTCAGGCTTCCATACCACCGCTCGCACGCCTGCAGCCCGAAAGGCTTGCAGCCATTGCTCCTGCTCAGGCGTCGGCTTGTTGCGGCCGACCTTCAACTCCGCGACGAGGATCTCCCCGTCGCGGACGAGGAACAGGTCGGGCCACCCTTTGCCGTCGCCGGCCACAGGTGTGGCCCAGCCGTGCTTCGTCCTGGCGGCCCTGAAGTGGGCGACCATCCAGCCGCACATTCGGGCCAGTTCGATCACCTGGCGGGTAAACTCAGCCTCTGTCACGGCCGTCCTCCACCAGGCTTGCTAAAAGGCGGCCGGCTTCCGAATCTTGATAGCTCACAGCCAAACTCAGGCCGGCCAGCCGCCACGCCCCGTGAGCGACAAACTCGACCACGCCCAACTTCTCCAGCGACCGGAGAGCCTCGCGAGCGCCGGCAGCGTGTTCATAACCTGCTGCCTCGGCAATCTGAGCCAAGGTCGGATAAGTATCCGTCATGACCAGATACCGGTGGATGAACTGGATCACGAGCACTTTGCGACGGCTGATTCCGTCAGATCGGCGGACCAGCCGCAAACGATCCTTAACGCGGGCCAACGGATCAGTCACGGCCGTCCTCCTCGACGTAGCTCCTCACGCAAAGAGCGAACGAGCGATTCAGCCAGTAGGGGCATCCACAAAGGCGACAGCAGGATCACCAACAGCACCCGCCAGCGAGCCGTTGGGTAGCAGGCCGCACCGTACAGAGCGACCAGGCTGCCCAGGGTAAAGCAAAGCAGCAGGTAGATGCCGAGCATCACGCACAGAACCCAAAGCCACGTCATGCCGTCACCGCCTTTCGTTTCGGAATGCAGACCTTGCGGCGTTGATACAGTTGAGGCCCGCCCCGCCGCTTGGGGTTGACGCGACGGACCCACTTGAGCAAGGCCGCACGGCTGCGCGTCTGCGGTGTCGGCAGGCCCTGACGCTGCCGACGGATGATCAGGATCATCGCCTCTGCGGTGCGCAGGGCCTGCTCAATGCGATTCCACGACACCCCTTCGTCCTGGGCCACCTCGGCAAACGATCGGCCCTTGCCCACTACTTCCCAGAGCACCCGCCATTCACGGGGCCGGAAGTGGTGCCGCACGCTCTCCAACTCGTCCAGGGCGTCGGGGATGACGTGCGGGGGCAACTGCCGCTCGTCGGGCGCGTCAATCGTGTGCGGGTTGGTTGCGTCCTCGGGGTCACCGCTACCCAGCGAGCCGTGCATCAATCGGACAGCGCCGCCTTGCTTTTCGCTGTCGTAGCCTGCCCAGAAATAGCTGGCCTTGCCGATGCGGTTGCGAATGCACACAACCGCATAAGTGCTAAACGCCGCCCCGTACTGCGGGTCGAAACTAGCGGCAGCCTGACACAGGCCCAGCAGAGCCTCTTGCTCGATCGTCTCCTTGCCCATCCTTCTGGCGGGATGGGTGCGAGGCAGACTGTTTACCACCATCCAGGCCAGCCCCTTGTTCTGCTCGACCAGTTGCTGTTGCTCGACGTTAAGGGCTGGCCATCGCTCCTTCTCTCCAAACACCTCACGCCCCCTTCCTGACAAAGCGACGAACCCCTTCGGGATGGCCCGAATCCCGCACCGTACCCAGCCACTCTTCCAACGGCCGGACCCAGACACCCTGGCCCCGCAACTCGCGGTAGACCACTTGCGGGCAGCCCGTCCGCTCACAGCGGCAGGTCGCCACCACCTGATACTCCCGGCCCGTGTAGTGGACCCAGACTTCGCCCGCGCTGGGCAGGCCGGTCATGCCGTTGGCCATTTGATCACTCATGAGGTTTCTCCACCTTTGCCACTTCGTCCCAGTCGACGGCAGGCCACCAGAGGCCCGCCTCGCCGACTAGGGGTGTTCCCTTGCCCGGCCGTGCCAGGCCCAGATGCTCCTCTTGCCAGTCGAAAGCGGCCGTAAAGGCCACCTCGTCACCCTCCTCAGCCGCCAGGTGCAGCGCCCGCAATTCGGCACGCTGCCCAGAGGTGAGGGCGTCCAACCGATCCCAGACAGGTTCGCAGACTATGCACTTCCAAAAGCCGACGCGGCTGAAGAGCTCGCGCTGACCTGAAACCGCTTCCACAGGCTCGCCGCATTGCTCACCCGCCCGACACCGCACTCCCCAGAGGCCGTGAATCTGGATCACACTTTGCCCCTGGGGCGGGATCATGGATTCCTTGCGGCCAGTCATTAGCTTTACCAACCTATGATCATTCTTTAGATAATAGATCAAAATTTTTAATAGATGCTTACGCAGCATGCTCGGGGGCATGTCGGCGTTGGCTTCTGCCTCGCGACGGACCGTAGCCAGCGAGCGAGCGAAGGCCAGATCCTTTTCTTGAAGGAAGATCTCGTCAGGGCTGTGGGGCCGCCCTCCCGAAAACCGCCGAGGCTGCCAGCGGGTGGTGCGCATCTCACGCAGAGATAGGGACATGGTCAACCCTCCGCTCTGTCCGCGTATAGGGCGAGGGATGGCGCAGCAAAGCCTCCCAGCAGGCTGTGCGATCCGACTCCTTCACCACCTGTTGCCACTTACTGCGGGGCGTGGCAGCGTCCCGGATCAGTCCGACCCAAACAGATCGGGCTGAGCCTGGGCAGCCACCTTTGTGGCCCTCTTCTCCTGGGCAGCCCGCCTGACCCTCTTGTCGCGCTGCCGCTGCAGCTGGGCCTGCAGGACGTCCCAGTCGGGCTTGGGGACTGCCACCACCCACGTCGGATCGCTGGGGTGCCACACCAGCACCCACGGCGTCCTGGCGTTGGGCTTGTCCTCGAAAGGGTGTCGGCAAGTCAGCCATCACCTCCTCGGCAGCCTCGCGCCACAAGAGGTACTCCACGAGGGCCGGCTTGTACTCCAGCACCAGGGCCCGCAGTTCTTCAGTAATCCGCTCCTTCGGGGTGAGGATCACCTTGCCGTCGACGGTGCGGACGGCGAGGCCGGCATCCTCCAGGCGATAGCAGAGGTCCCTGCCGCTCATGGCGCCGTGGCCTCCTCAGTGATGGTCGAGCCCTTGAGCATGTTGGCCCGTGCCTTGGCCCGCTGCTCCTGGATGGCGGCCCAGGTCTCGATGACGGCTTCGCGGATGGTGTTGGCTTGGCAGATGGCTCTCGGCGCCATCGCATAAACCAACTCTCGCCCATACCCAGCCGAAACTTCCCAGACCCATTGATCATCAAGCTTTTGCCGCCAGATCGCACGCACATCGACCGCATTGCCAGGCATCAAGGCCTTGATAGCGTCGGCCAGTTCGTTAAGCGTCTCGGGGCTCTCCAGGGGATTGCGTGAGCCAAGGCGTGCAGCGTCCCGCATACGTTGCTCCGACTCCTCATCGCGGGGGAAGCTAGAAGGAACATGCCATTTCGGCATGAGTGTATCCAGCCCCCCGCCACACTTCGGGCCCAACGTAGCGCCCTGGCCTGCAGGGTGTCGCGGCAAGGCGATGCTTTGCCGGCCCTCCAACTCCTGATGCAGCCGCCGGATCGTGTCAGCGTCGGGCGGATTGATCAGCACCGGCTTGATCACCTGCTCAGCGACGTAGCGATCCAGGGCAGCCAGTCGACGCTCGACTTCAGCCTGCAGACCAGCAATTCCAGCCGTGCGGGCGAGGGCCAGGCACTTGGCCAGGAAGGTCGCCTCACCCATCTCTTGGACGTCATTTTTGTCGTTACTCACGGTCGTTCCTCCGTTGGAGCGCAAAATCGCGTTGCGCTGTTGCGCTTTTGCTCTAAGTTCAATCACACAAACTATTTATGTCGCGCAACACGCGGCGCAACAGACGCGCAACACGCCCTCTTGTTGCGCAACACGAGAGCCTGTTGCGCCCCTGTTGCGCGACGTGTTGCGCTCTGTAAGTCTTTGTGCTGCAATGACTTACGCCAAAAGCGCAACAGCGCAACAGGTTTTCACAGTGCCTCAGCATTGCCGTCCTCTTCAGCAGCCTGGCGGACCAACACCCAGTTGTTGCCACGCTTGCGGACCAGGCCGCTGCCCAGCATCCGGCGCAGCGTCTCGCGGACCACGCCGCCGTTGCGGTGGCCGATGGCCGCAGTCACGTCGGTGGCGGTAACGCCGTCGTCCCCGCAGCCGGCCAGAAGGGTGGCGATCCTGTCCTCCAACCGCTCGGGCTTGGCCTCGGGGCTGCGCCAGGTGAGCGTCTGGGCGTCGAAGTCCACGGCGATCTCGCCGGTGTCGATGTCCCGGCCCGTGTACTTGATCGTGGCCCCACTCTCGCCACGCACCCGCAGCAGGCCGATCGTGGTG
>ERZ1066117.1102-NODE-1102-length-14782-cov-5.548041_pt1 | contig 14782 bp, 11 predicted proteins | sample MGYA00382764_ERZ1066117 | MGnify/ENA primary metagenome ERZ1066117 (study PRJEB33369, sample SAMEA5778347) | biofilm metagenome | biome: Industrial cooling water; feature: Water cooling tower basin; material: Biofilm | place: United Arab Emirates | collected...
CGTTGGCCTTGCCGGGGTTGGCGAGGTGGATGCCCTTGAAGGCGGAATCGAGCGGGGTGCCCTCGCCTTCGAGTTTGGGGACGAAGCGCGGGAAGACCAGGCGGGTGGGTGGGGCGAAATCGTCCTTGCGGGCGTCGGTTTGTTTGGGAGTGGCCCCGCGAAGGATCACGCCCGAAGGGAGCTTGATCGTGCGTTTGAACTCGTAGGTGCCGGCCGGGAGATAGACGACGCCGCCGGTTTTGGCGAGGGCGTCGAGGGCGGCCTGGAGTTTGTCGTCCCAGGAGTCGCCCTTTTGGGCGGTGAGATCGAGAACGGAGGCCCAAGGGAGCTTGGCGGTCCAGGGGAGATCAAAGCGTGCGAGCGCGTCGTCGGTGGGAGGCGGCGCGGTCGCACTCAGCAAGGCAAGGGTCAGGAGAACGTCCATGTTTCACTCCCCGAGGGTTAGCATTTCTTGATGCGGACGGTGCCATTCTTTTCGAAGATAAGACTGACGCCCTTGAGCAGGCCCCAGCGGAAGTCGATGCGGTCGTTGCAGGCGCGGACCCGTTTGGGACACACCGGCAGATCGAAGCAGACCTTGACCGGGACGCGGGTGTGCGGATGCAGGAATACCACTTCATAGATGCCGGGCTTGAACGGCTTGAAGTTGTCGGCAAACTCTTCAGGAGTCGGAGGACGAAGAGCGACACCGGGCGGAGCGGGGGGCGGGGGGAGAGGCAGAGACAAGTTGTCTGACTGCCGGGGGAGAGGCAGAGTCACGCCGGGGGGGTGGGGGACAAAGCGTGCCTCTGGCGCGGGGACCGGGGGGGCGCCGGGGTCGGCGGGGACCACCACGGGCGGTACCGTGGGGGTGGGGGGAGCATACGGGATGCCGACCGGCGGCGCCTTGGGCGGGACGACGACGGTGACAAAGGGGGCGCGGACGACGACACCGGGGCCGACATCGACCGAGACACCGGGAACGCGAACACTGACCTGAGCCGAGACCGGCAGGGTGCAAGCGAGAAGCAAGAAGGGGACAAGTCGAGTCGAACCAGCCATGGGGAATACCTCAAGCGACGAGAAGCCCATCGGACACTCCGGTCCGTAGCGACAGTCCTCAAGGGATATTGTCCGCTGGAAAAGGGACAGGGGCAAGAGCCAAATTACCCAGATTATCGATTCGGGGGAGGGAGAAGACAGGAGGCGAAGTTGGGGCTATACTGAGGAAAGAGGGAACTCTCGTTCGGTTTTGCACGTCACAAAGAATGGCAGCGAGAGACTTCACATGTCGCAACGATGGCTCCTGACGCTGGCGGTGGTTGTGTCCCTATCTGGGGGGACACCGACCCTTTGCGCACAGGAACGCCCCGGCGACGCGGTGGAACCCGGACCGGGCCCGCTGTTCGGTGAGATGTCCTATCAGGTAGAACCGTTGGCGTTCACGATACAGGCGATCGGCGCAAGTGCCCTGCCGACACGGGGTTATGGTCTGCCGGCGATCCTGTACGCCGGGGAGCATCGCTCGGTCCAGGCGTGGCAGTTTCGGGGTGTCATGACCGCCCGAGAGACGCGCATTAGCGCCGGTGCGGCCACGGTGCTGATGGCCGGCGGCACCTCAAGTCCCCTGGCGGTGCTTGCGACGCTGCGTGGCGGGGAAACGCTGGATTGCTGGTCGCTGCGCGATACGGACAAATTTTATCGGCTGCCCGATGACTGGTTGGAGACGATTCGCGACAACCGGGTGATCCCCGTGGGGGAGTTGGAAGCCGAAATTTACGCCAAGGTGGTGACCCTGGCGAACTATACGTCGGATCGGGCGTTGCGGTCGCAGGCGCGGAAAGACATCACGCCGATGCATCTGCACGTGGAGCCGTCGTTGCATCGCGGAGCGGTGGTGTTCCTGGAGGGGCACCTGCGCCTGGTCAACCGGTATTCACCGCCGCCCGAAGCGCAGCTTGAGGGCGTCAATGACCTCTATGAGGCGTGGATCTTCCCAGATACGTTCGGGGCGAAGGCGGTCTGCGTGATCTTCACGGAGTGGCCGGCCGGTTTGCCGCGCTCGCTGCTGGGGCAGCGCAAGACCGAGCGCATTCGGGTTCAGGTGGCTGGCTACTTCTTCAAGTTGCTGGCATACGACACCCGGGATCGGGAGCAGCCGGAAAAGTCGGCCCCGATGCTGATCGCGCACACGCTGACGCTTCCTGGGCCAAAGGTGGACCCGGTGGTGGAGCGGACATCGTGGATGCGGTATCTGGTGTACGCGGTGCCGTGCCTGCTTCTGGGACTGATCGTGTCGATTGTGGCGGTAACGGTCTATTTCCGACGGCGTGATCAGTACTTGCGGGATCGGCTGCGTCGGTTGCGGGAACAGGAGTTTGTGCCGCCACCGCCCGAGGAGACGCCGCTGGCGATCCCGGTGTCACCTGGACCGCTACGAACGGGTCAGGTGGTGCGTGGTGGGCCGTCGCCGGCACGGTTTCATGTGCCAGGACGGGCCGATGGCGGAGGGGATGGGTCGATTCAGGAGGGGAACACGGGCACGGGGGGTAAACCTCCCGATGAACCAACCAGTGCCTAGGCCGCGTCTGGTTTTTGGGATAGACCCGGAAACGAGGCGCGGCCGGACGGCAAGCCGTGAGCGTGAGCCGAAGGGACCGGTGGAGACACGCGGGTCCAGAGGATGTCGCAGAGCGGTCGAGAATCGAAATAACCTTCATGGAGAAACCCCATGTCGAAAACAGTGATTGAGAAACCACGCTGGAACAACGAGGGCGTCTCGCTGCTGCGTTTCCTGGTCGTGGGAATCTTTAGCGGCATCATCAACAGCACCGTGATCGGTGGCATGGTGATGCTGTTTTTCCTCATCGATGCAGCCACAGCACGTCCGGAGCAGAATCAGCCGGAAGTGGAGCAGAAGAACGAGGTCGAGGATGTTCCGGAGAACAAGGATCTCACAACGACAGACCTCGGCCTGGATAGCAGCCTGCCGCTGAATTACAACAACGACAACCTGGCAGAGGTGGCAGTGCCCGGCCCGGTGGATCCGACCGCGGCAGTGGGCGTGGTGAACGCCCCTGAAATGGCCCCGACCAATGTGCCTCCGCCTCCGGGCAGTGGCGGTGGAACGGGTTCGGGCATCATCGACCCCAACTTGACCGGATCGGCCAATAATTTCGGCACCCTGGGTGGTATGGGTGGAATCAACGCGCCGGGCGGGTTCGGCGGTCGAAGCGGCTCGACGCGGAAGAAGATGCTGGCCGAAGGTGGCGGCAACTCCGAGTCGGAAGCGGCCGTTGCGCGGGGACTGCGGTTCCTGGCGCTGCACCAGTCGCCGGACGGCTCGTGGAGTTTGAACAATTTCAATCGTTTTGGTCGGACGGAACCGCTACCGAACGGCATGATCAAGCCGAACAACTGCACTACAGAGACGAACCGGAACAACCTAACGGGGGGAACCGCGTTTGGTCTGTTGCCGTTCTTGGCGGCGGGGATCACGAACAAGCCCTCGAAGGAATCTACCCACGAAAAGGATTACACCAAGGGCGTGGGGATGGCGATTCGCTGGCTGATCAACCAGCAGGTGAAGAGCGGCGCTCAGGCAGGGTATTATGGTGGCGATCAGTATGCTCATGGTCTGGCTACGATTGCCATGTGCGAAGCTTATGGCTTGACGGGCGATCCGACGATCAAGGCCTCTGCCCAGCTGGGGCTAAACTACGTGGTGGCCTCGCAAGATCCGGTGGGCGGTGGCTGGCGTTACACGATGCGTTCGTCCGGCGACACCTCGGTCACGGGTTGGATGGTGATGGCCCTCAAGAGCGGTCAGATGGCCGGTTTGACCGTCCCCAAGACAGCATTGAAGAAGGCCGAAGCGTTCATCAATAGCTGCGAATCGAGCGACAAGGGCGGCTATGGCTATCTGCCGAATGGCGGCGAGTCGGCCGCGATGACGGCGGTGGGGGCGCTGTGTCGGCAGTACATGGGCGTGAGCCCGCGTAATGCGAGCCTGCTGGCCAGCATCAAGAAGATCAAGAAGAGCCCGCCGGCGAGCACCCAGAACATTTACTATCTGTACTATGCGACCCAGGTGATGCATCACATGGGGGGTGAGGCCTGGGACTACTGGAATGCGGGCCCGGATGGAAGGAATGGCATTCGCGACACGCTGATCGCGCGTCAAGACAAGGGTCTGGGTGGCAAGCCAATGCAGGCGGGCAGCTTCAAGGGCGATGACCACGTCGGTGGTCGGATCGGTGCCACGTCACTCAGTTTGCTGTCGCTGGAAGTTTATTACCGCCATCTGCCGCTCTATCGGCGTGATGTCGGGATGATGAAAGACAAGCCGGAATAGAACGGCTCGGACGGTGAACGCCACCGACGCGGAGAGGCGGGCTGGGGTTTTCCCCGGCCCGTTTTGTTTTCGCCGCGCGACGTTTATAATGGAGTGATTCCTCCTAGCGCGAAGAGAACCACCATGGAAATCGTGACCAGTGCCCTGAAGATCGTGCATTATCCGCATCCTGCCCTGCGCCACAAGACCCGGCCGTTGACAGGAATCGACAAGAAGATCACGACGCTGGCGGCGGCGATGCTGGAGTTGATGTACGAGCAAAAGGGACTGGGCCTGGCGGCGCCGCAGGTGGGGGTGCCGTTCTCGATGTTTGTGTGCAATCTATCGGGCGATCCGGCGGTGAAGGATTCGGAATATGTGTTTCTGAATCCGGTCATTGTCGAACGGAAAGGGTCGATGGAAGGCGAGGAAGGATGCCTGAGCTTTCCCGGGATGTATCGCAAGGTGCGGCGAGCCCGGAGCATTGTGGGGCAAGCGTACAACCTCCAGGGCGAGTTGGTGACCATGGAGGCCAGTGAACTGGCCTCGCGCCTCTGGCAGCACGAGACGGACCATCTCGAAGGCGTGCTGTTTATCGACAAGCTCGGCCCGGTGGGGCAACTGGCCAGCAAGGGCGAGTTGGCGGCGTTTGAGCATGAGTATCGCAAGGCCCAGCGTAAGGGCGAGATCCCCGCGGACGCGGAGATCGAGAAGATGCTCGGCGAGTTGGAATTGCAGGCGTGAACAACGAAACGAACTCAGGCCGCCTTTCGGAGCAGCCTGAGTCGCGATGTGATCTGAACCCTGGGATACGGGCTTAGCGGTTGAAGCCCATCCAGAAGTTGAAGACCTGCTTGTCGTCGAAGCGACCCTGGACGATCGGGAAGCCGAAGTCCAGTGCGATCGGCATAGGCCCGAGCATGGGGACGGTGAATCGCAGACCGAAGCCAGCCGTGACGCGGTAGGTTTCCCAGTTGTCGATGCGGGACGAGACCGTACCGGAGTCGACGAAGCCGACTGCGAAGATTTGATCGTTGGCTCGAAGTGGCACCTGGTATTCCAGGCTGTTCATGAACATGAACGTACCACCTGTCTTGAAGCCGTTCTCCTGCGGACCGACGCCCCGGAACTGGAAGCCGCGGATGCTACGGAAGCCACCACCGAAGTAGCGTTCGTATACAGGCGTGTTGGTGCCTGCCCAGCCGGTGTTGTGGTGGAAGGCCAGGACATGGCGTCCGGTACCGTCGGCTCGTTGCGTGACGGTCCAGAACTTGCTGAGTTCCAGGTTCACCAGCGGATAGACCTGGTCGCCGACGACCTGCTCGTAGCTGAGGTCGGCCATCATGCCTTCGGTGGGGCGAAGCAGGTTGTCGCGGGTGTCGTAGTTGACCCCAGCGCGGACACCGGCCAGGAAGTTGTTGCCGACGACCTTCTGATAGTCCTGCGGCGCGAAGACGGAGACGCCGTGGACGTCGACATTTTCGGCTCGGGCGGTGACGGAGACCTGCCAGCGATCGTCGATTCGCCGACCGAGGGTGACGCGAGCGCCCAGACGGTCTTCGTTGTACTCGTTGAAGAACCGCTGGAAGAAGAAGCCCGACACCGTAAGGCTGTAGGGGCTGTCGAACAGGAACGGTTCGCGGAACGTCGCCATGTAGCGCTGGAGCAGGGTGCCGGGCACCGCTTCGAGGCGGAACTCCTGGCCGGCCCCGCGGAAGGCGTTGCCGCTGACAAGGTCCTCGAAGCTGGTGGGGACGCGGAACAGGTCGAAGTTGCGCTCGTTGAGCACGATGCTACCCGTGAGCCCCTGGTCGGAGTTCACGCCCGCCCCGAACATCAGGCTACCGGTGCTGGCTTCTTGAACGTTAACGACCACCTGCTTGTAGGGACTATCGGGATTGAACGGGTCGTCCCGGACGGTCACGGTGGGACGCACGGCGCCATCGGGCGACATCTCGAAGATGTTCAGTCGCGCCAGGTTGCGCTCGGCCTGGCGCAGGTCCGGGAAGCTGAGCGTCTGCCCCGGATAGAGCGGAAGTTGTCGCAAGATGACGTTATCCGCCGTCCGATCGTTGCCGACGATGACCACGGAACCGACCAGGGCGGGCTTGCTGGGTTCCTCGACCTGATAGGCGACACGCATAAGGCCCGGCTTCTCCTTGATGAAGGTCGCCTCGGGATTCACGCGGGCCTGTCGGCCGGTGTAGCCGTAGTAGTCGCTGATGCGGGAGATGTCGGCGTCGATGGTGCGCTGGTCGAAATACTGGTCGGGCTTGTGCGTGGTGAGCGATTCCAGCGCCTCGGTGGCCAGGCTCCGGGCACCGATCACCTGCGGGGCCTTTTCGAGCTTGTAGCGGACGCCCTCGTCGATGTGGAAGATGACATCGACCGTGCGGCTGTCCTGCGAGTGGCGAATCTCGCGGCTGACGCGAACGTCATGGTAGCCGTAAGAGCGATAGTAACGCGTCAACTCGCCCACGTCGAATTCGACCATGTTGGGGTTGTATTGCCCCATGATGCGCCAGCCGAGCATCATCGAGGAACTGTTGATGCGTTGGCGGAGAACGTCGGCCGAGACGAAGGTGTTGCCGGTGAACTGGATGGAACGGATGTAGACCTTCGGCCCCTCAGTGATGTTGAAAATCACCTCCTGGTCGGTGTCCTGGCTGCCGCTATCGAGGGAGCAGGCGGCGTAAATGCGGCCGTCCTCGTAGTATTTTTGCAGGATGCGCTGGCAGGCGGCGCGGTTGGCGGCCGGGTTGCACGCCTGGCCGGTCTTGATGTTGGTCTGCTGGGCGAGATCGTCGGTGCTGATGTGGATGTTGCCACGATACTGCACCGAGCGAATCTGGCTGGGGTACTCCTTGACGTGGAGCAGGACGCGAACGCCGCCCTGACCGTCGTCTTCGCGATCGGCCCAGACGCGAGCAAAGGCGCGAGAAGCGTACAGTTCGCGAACGTCGTTGCCGAGCACCTCGGGCGAAAACTCCTTGCCAACGCGGGTTTGGAGCTTCGCCAGGATGGATTCGCTGGACTGGATTCGGTTGCCGATCACGCGGAGATCGGTGACCTTAGGACGGGACGACTGGGCGTTCAAAACGGCCAGGCCCAACGCCCCGAGAACGAGCAGCAACGCCAGGGCGACAATCCCGCGCCACCCCAACGGAGAACGTGCCGTCTGGAAGCGATGCATCTGCATAGGCCCCTCCCCCGTGCCGAGCAACGATCGGCCCCCGCCGATCCGCCAATTCGTCAACGCTGTGAAGTGGGGGCCGATGTAGTCCCGAGAGGCGAAAGAATCAAGAGGGAAAGCTCAAGTCGGTTGGAAAGGGGTCGGCCAGATGGTCAACGGGTCAGTTCCTTGACGACCTCGGCGACCGCGGCGGGGTCGTCCTTGGCCTTGAGGATGTCGATCCGTGCCTGGGTGATGCCCAGCTTCAGAAGCGCCGATTCGATGTTCTTCCAGACGGTCTGTCGCTTTTTGCCGGTGGCCAGGTAGAGATCACCGACGAGTTCGCCCAGGCGCTGAAGCGAGATGCTATCGAGGTTGTCGTAGTAGCGCTTGACAATCTTTTGTTGGTTCGGGGTGAGATCGGCCACGGGTGGTTCCTCCTCGGTCTCGGTTCCTTCAAGTCGGCTGCCCAAAAAGTAGGCTGCCCGAAAGTAGGCTGCAAGCCAATGGCCGCAGTGTAGCGAAGCGAGGAAGAGTGTGCCAGGGAGGTTGGTGGGAGGTTGGTGGGAGGTTGGCGGGAGTCGGGCTTGTCTTGAAAAGAGGCGTCGTGCTACAAGCTTGACTCACCCTCGATACGCCGTCGCTGGTCTTCCCTGGTTGCCGCGAGCCTGCCGCTCATGAAGAACTTCCTGCGTGCCCTTTCGTATGCCTGGCCGTACCGTCAGCGGCTGTTTGTGTCGTTGGTGTGCGCGTTGCTGGCCGCCCTGTTGTGGGGGGCAAACTTCACGGCGATTTATCCGCTGCTGAAGTTGCTCCATTCGCGGCAGACGCTGCACCACTGGGTGGAAAGCTCGATCAGCAGTACCCAGGACGAGATCGCCAACTTCAACTCGCAGCTCGATGCCGTGACGGCTCGAGAGGCCAAACTGAAAGAAAAAGAGCCGAGCCGAACCAATGATCGGCATCTGCGCGAGGCGGCGGGAGAGGCCCTGCGTCTGGAGAACAAGCTCGCCTCGGCCCGGTGGCGGCTCTACTGGTATCAGGTGATCAAGAAGTACATTTACGCTTTTCTTCCGGTCGATCCCTTCGCTGCGCTGGCCTGCATCCTGGGGCTGCTTGTGGCGGGGATCATCGTCAAATGTTTCTTCGAGTTTGTCCAGGAATCGCTGGTCGGTAGTGTCGTCAATCGGTCCGTCTGCGACCTACGCAATGACTTCTTCCGTCGGGCCATCCACTACGATGTGGCGCGGTTCAAGGACAAGGGCACCAGTGGCACCGAACTGATGGCGCGGTTTACCTCCGACATGGAGGCCGTCGGCACCGGGCTCAAGCTGTCGTTCGGCAAGGTGATCGCGGAGCCGTTGCGCGTCATCTCGTGCGTGGTGTTCGCGTGCATGATCAGCTGGCAATTGACGGCACTCTTCTTGACGCTGGTGCCCGTGGCCGTGCTCATCATTCATCGGGTGAGCCGCACGATGAAGAAGGCGACCCGGCGGGTGCTGGAGCAGATGTCGAGCATCTACAAGATCCTACAGGAGTCGTTTCAGAATATTCGGGCGGTGAAGGGTTTCACGCGAGAGGCGCGGGAACGGCGGCGGTTCCTGGAGGCGACACGCGATTATCACCAACGTGCGACGCGGGTGGTGTTCATCGAGTCGCTCTGCGACCCCATCATCGAGACGCTCGGCCTCACCGCCGTCGCGCTGGCGTTGTTAGCTGGATCGTATCTGGTGCTCACGGGCAGTACGAGCCTCTTCGGGCTGCAACTGACCAATCAGCCGATGGAGCCCGAGACGCTGCTGCAACTGTACATCCTCCTGGCGGCGACGGCCGATCCGGTGCGGAAGCTTTCCAGCGTGTTTACGCGGTTGCAATCGGCCGAGGCCGCCTCGCAACGAATTTTTGAGTGCCTGGATCTGGAAGCGAGCATCTCGCGCAATGCGACGGGCAAGCGCGTCGAGCGGCCGGAATGGCTGCCGCCGTTGCGTGTGGTGAGCGATTCCGATTCCTCAGAGTCCGAAGTGGAGATTAAGCGTCCAGAGGTGCCCAAACAGGTGCGGGTAGAGTTTCGCGACGTGTGCTTCTCGTATGAGAAGGATGAGCCGCAACTCTCGGGCATCAGTTTCACGGCCCATGCCGGCGAGACGATCGCGCTCGTGGGACCCAACGGATGTGGTAAATCGACCCTGGTGAGTCTGTTGCCGCGGTTTTACGACCCGGACCACGGGAGCATCCTGATCGACGGGCAGGATCTGCGGAAGGTGAACCTACGGAGCCTGCGGCAGCAGGTGTGCATCGTCACCCAGGATGCGCTGCTGTTCGACGACACCATCTTCGCGAACATCGCCTACGGTTGCCCCGGGGCGACGATGGAGCAGGTGGAACAGGCCGCTCGGATGGCGATGGCCCACGATTTCATCAGCCGAACGCCCAAGGGATACCAGACGCGGATTGGCGAGATTGCCCGGGTTTCGGGCGGTGAGAAGCAACGCCTCGCGCTGGCGCGGGCCATTTTGCGCGACCCGAGCATCCTGATCCTGGATGAGTTCACCAGTCAGGCCGATGCCGAGAAGGAAGTGGACATCCACCGAGCTCTACGGGAGTTCAAGGAAGGGCGAACGCTGTTCATCATCACACACCGGATGAACACGCTGGAAATCGCCGACCGCATCGTGGTTCTGGATCGCGGTCGGGTGGTGGCGGTGGGGACGCATGCGGAATTGATCCAGTCGTGTGTGACGTATCAGCGACTGGTGGAAGCCCACAGCGCCCGGCTGGCCGCATGATGCCGCGGATTACCGTGGGCGCGAGCCTGGCGACACTGGTGCTCGCGCTGGGGTTCCTCACCTGGGGTCTGGGCGAGCGGGAACTGTACTCGTCGCACGAGGCGCGGGCGGCCATGAACGCCGACTCGCTGCTGCGTGGGGCACGCATTCCGCACCTGTACGACGGCACGCCGGATCTGCAAAAACCGCCGCTGTATTATGTGCTGGTGGCTGGGGTGGCGTGGTGCCGTGGCGAGGTGGATGCTGTCGCGGTGCGGTTGCCGGCAGCGCTGTCGGCCTGGGGCATTGTGGCCCTTCTTGTCGGCTTCGGTTGGCTCATTCAGCGTCCCTGGGTCGGCCTGTTTGCGGCGTGGTCCCTCCTGGTTGGCGTTCATTTTCCCTGGCTGGCACGCATCGGTCGCATCGATATGCCTCTGGCATTTGCGGTCACGCTTAGTGCGCTCTCATTTTGGTTGGCTCTGCAAGGGCAACGGGGGTGGCTGTGGTCCGCCTACGGTGGGATGGCGCTGGGCGTGCTCTTGAAGGGCCCCATCGGCCTGGTACTCCCCCTGGCGATCGTGCTGGGCTGGCTGATTGTGGAACGCCGTTGGCCGACGGGGCTGGCCGTGCTTCCTGGCCTACTGGGGGTCGCGGCGGTATGCGTGCCTGTCTATTGGTGGATGCAACACGAGAGTCAGGGACGGTTCTTTCACGAATTTTTCTGGCTGCACAACGTCCAGCGTGGTCTGGGGGGATCGCGGCTGCGGTCGCACTCGTGGTGGCTCTATGGGCCGTACCTGGCGCTGTATCTGCTGCCGGTGACGCCGTTGCTCATTCTGGGGCTCTTTAGTCGGGCACGGCGGGAGGTTATCGGCCGGGCCGGACTGATCTGGCTCGGAGCGACACTGCTCCTGTTGTCGCTCGCACGATTCAAACGAGCGGACTATCTGTTACCCGTGTATCCGGGAGCGGCGATCTTTCTGGGGGTGTTGCTGGAACGCTGGGCAACGAAACGGCCGGGGGCCGTGCTGGGCGGAGCGCTGGCGGTGATGCTCGCCTCGTGGACTGCGTGGGGCGTTTACTTCAGCGTGCATCTGCCGACCCAGGCGGCGTATCGGGATTATGGCGCGATGGCGCAGCTGATTCGCGACCAGGCCGCGCCGCACCCTGTGATCTATTTCCAGGCCGAGGCTCATGCGTTGATGTTTCGCGTCGGGCAACCGGCCGAGGTACTGCTCGATTGGCCGGAGATCCGCGAGGCGACACGGGAGCGACGCCTCGTGGTGATCCCAAGCAAGCTGCTGCCACTCTTTCAGAAGGCGTTTCCCGATGCACGATGCCGCGTGTTGGCCGACACCGCGCAGCTGGCAGGCGGAGCACACGAGCGTCCGTTGACGCTTCTGGAAGTGCAACGAGCATCGTAATCTGGTCTGATGATCCTTCGGCGAATGCACTGCACCGGCGAGAGCGCCCGGTCCGCAGGTGCTGCAGTTTGCAAGCAAGGCGTGAAAAATACACGAAAATCGAAAACGAGCTTGCCTGTCGAATGATGCGCCATAGGCTTCACGGCAAGGACACAACACATCGACCGGCTGGCGAACCTCGGTGATTTCTCATTGAGCCATCATCCATTAATGGTCCGCATGAAGCCGTAGCATGTAACCTTATTTTGTGTGCGCGGAAAACCTTTGCGTTCGAGCCTTCCTCAGGTGCCAGTGAAAAAGAGGAGGGGGGCCGAACGGTTAAACGGTTTGTTGTTCCCTTCTTGAGGAGACGATTGCGATGAAGGTTGTTCGATTTACGTTTGTGGCGATCGTGTTCGCGCTCGCCCTGACGCCGATCCGGGCAGATGAAGCCAAAGATAAGGATGCGCTGTTCGCGAACGCCCAGGCATTCGTGGAAGCGTTTCACAAGGGCGATGCGAAAAAGCTTGCCAGCTTCTGGACGGAAGATGGCGACTACACCGACATCAAAGGTCGGCATATCAAGGGACGGGCCAAGATCGAAGCCTCCTTCAAGGAAGTGTTCGCGGACAACGAGGGGCTGCGGTTGCGTATCGACAGCGAATCGCTTCGTTTCGTGACTCCGGATGTCGCGATCGAAGATGGCACCACCGAGGTGCTGCACGCCGATGGCAGTCCCCCGAACAAGGCCAAGTACACCATTGTTCATGTAAAGAAGGACGGCAAGTGGATGTTCAGCACGGTCCGTGACTCGGAATTCGTGCCGCCGACAAACCACGGCCATCTCAAAGACCTGGAATGGCTCGTGGGCGATTGGGCCGACGAGACAGGCAAAGGAAACGTGGCACGACTTTCGTTCGCCTGGGGAAAGCATCAGAATTTTATCGTCTGCAATTTTCACACCGCCTTCCGTAGCGTGACGCTCGGCGGGGGGGTGCAGTGGATCGGGTATGACGCGGCGGAGAAGAAGATCCGATCGTGGACGTTTGATTTCTCGGGGGGTTTTTCCGAGGCCTCGTGGGCACGTGACGGAAAAACCTGGATGGTGAAGACCGTGGCAACGACCCGCGATGGGACCAAAGCCACTGCAACGAACATTTTGACTCCCATCGATGCAGAAACATTTACGTGGGAATCGAAGGACCGCATGCTCGACGGGAAGAAGCAACCGGACACCAAACCTATTCGGCTGAAGCGACAGAAGTAACCCTGTAAAGGAGAATGAAGGATGAAAGGGATCTTGACTGTTCTTGTGGTCGTGGCGGCCATTCTGCTGACTCCGGCGGGGGCTCAGGCCTACGGTGCGGCACGCGCGGGTTACACCTACCGGGGACCCAGTGGCGGCGTCTACCACACCAGCACCGCCGCCGTGTATGGCCCCAATGGCGAGCACACCGCGACGCGCACCACGGGCTACAACCCAGCGACCGGCTTCTACCACACGGGTACAGGCCAGACGGCGGGCGCCTATGGTGGCACGGCCTACCATTCGACCGCAACCTACGGTGGCTATGACCACGTCGGCGGGTATGGTGCCGGCGGAGTCGCCACGCCCTACGGTTCGGCCGCCTATGCCGGCGCCTACCGCCGTTGGTGATTCGGGTCGAAAGGGGTTGTATAAAGCGACATCGGGCCACTTGCTTCCGGCAAGCGGCCCGATTGACATTTCCACGCTGCAAAGCCCGCCATGAGGGACGCCCCCAGGTGATCTCCCCCGGGTGATCTCCCCCGAGGGCTCTCCCGCGAGGGCTCTCTCCCGAGGGCGCTCTCAGGCGGACCTGCTCCCAAACGCTCAGGCGCGGGTGGCGGCGATCACGGTGACGTCCTGGGTCGGCACATCGGCGTGGCCTGCGGAGCGGCCGGTCTTCACGGCCTTGATCTTGTCGATGGTGTCCATCCCGGCGACGACCTTGCCGAAGACACAATAACCGTGGCCGTCCTGAGCGTTGGCGCGGTCGAGGAAGCCGTTGTCGGTCACGTTGATGAAGAACTGGGCCGAGGCGCTGTGGGGGTCCTGGGTGCGGGCCATGGCGATGGTACCGCGCAGATTTTGCAGGCCATTGGTGGATTCGTTCTGGATGTTGCCGCGCGTTTTCTTTTGCTTCATGCCGGGTTCGAAACCGCCCCCCTGGATCATGAAGTTGCTGATGACCCGATGGAAGATGGTGCCATCGTAGTGTTTGTCATCGACGTATTGCAGAAAGTTAGCAACGGTGATGGGGGCCTTGTCCTCGTCGAGTTCGAGGGTGAAGTCGCCCATGGAGGTCTGAAAGAGCACTTTGGTGGCCATGTTGGTGGTTTCCCTGGGAGAAGGACGGGCGAAAGAAAAAACTCGCCGAGGGCGTCTCGGCGAGCGAACAGAGGGAGACAGAAGCGATTACTTCTCGACGCGGCGGACGGAGAGGATCTCAACGGTCTCGACGGGCACGTCGCCCCGACGGGTCTTGACTTCCTTGATCTTGTCGACGACGTCCATGCCGCTGATCACTTTGCCGAAGACGCAGTAGCCGACCTTGTCGCGGGCGTTCTTCTTGTCCAGGCCGGCGTTGTCCACGACATTGATGAAGAACTGGGCTGTGGCGCTGTCGGCAATGGGGGTACGGGCCATGGCGATAGTGCCGCGCTTGTTCTCCAGGCCGTTGGTGGATTCGTTCTTGATGGGCTTGTCGGTATCTTTTTCCTTCATGTCCTTGGTCATGCCGCCGCCCTGGATCATGAAGTCGCTGATGACGCGGTGGAAGATGGTGCCGTCGTAGTGTTTCTTGTCGACGTAGCCGAGGAAGTTCTTGACGGTGATGGGGGCGTCCTTTTCGAATAGTTCGACCTGAATGGTGCCCTTGCTGGTCTTGATCTCGACGACGGGGTTGGCAGCCGTGGCAACGCTGGCCAACAGAGCAAGGGCGGTGAGGGTGTAGACGGTCTTCACGAAGTCTCTCCTGACAAAAAGCTCGGCGCTGGGCGGGCACACCCCGCCGGGGTTGGTGTAGGGATTGTAGTCGCTCGAGCAAGGGGGGTTGCCTCTGCGGTGGGTTGGGCATATGGTGAAACCACGATAGTGCTCCAGGAGGCC
>ERZ1066117.1103-NODE-1103-length-14756-cov-13.828651_pt1 | contig 14756 bp, 11 predicted proteins | sample MGYA00382764_ERZ1066117 | MGnify/ENA primary metagenome ERZ1066117 (study PRJEB33369, sample SAMEA5778347) | biofilm metagenome | biome: Industrial cooling water; feature: Water cooling tower basin; material: Biofilm | place: United Arab Emirates | collected...
ACCACGACCACATCCTGAAGTCGCCGCGCGAGGTGCGGAACGCGCTGCGCTACCTCTTCGGCAACGCGAAGAAGCACGCAGCCGAAGGCCGCGAGGTCCAGGTGACCCAAGCCCTCGACACGTTCACCTCGGCGCCGTGGTTCACCGGCTTCCGCGAACGCATCACCGTCCTCGGCCTCGAGGCGGTCGTGCGGCCGGTTGCCGATGCGCACACCTGGTTGCTGACCGAAGGCTGGCTGCGGCACGGGCGGCTGAGTGTGCACGAGGTGCCCAGCACCGCCTGAGCTGCCGAGCAGAAATCACGCACGGCTGCCAGGAGCATGTCTGGCGGATGCCTTCGCAGTCGCCCCGAGGATTCGAGAGGATTCTCCCAGAGCCTCTGAGTGCTCCGGCAGGTCCTGCATCCAGCGGTGGGAAACGGCCGAAGCCGGCCGCACGATGGCGACCATGGCTGCCGACCTGCTCGACCTGCCGGTGTCCAAGACCGACGCCACCAAGACGACACTGCGCCAAGAGCTCGGACCGAACACGACCGTCGTCGTGTTCGTGCGCCACTACGGTTGACTGCTGTGCCGCGAACGGGCTGCGCAGTTGCGCCGCCGCGAAGCCGAGATCCTCGCCACAGGCGCCCGCGTGCTGTTCGTCGGCACCGGCCTGCCGGCGATGGCGAAGTCGTTCGCCAGCGAATGGGCGGGCCCGCACCAAGTGCTCAGCGACCCGACGCGCGCGGTGTTCGCCGCGGCCGGCATGCGCCGCGGCCTCTTCTCGACGTTGCACTGGCGGTTGCTGGCCAACGTCTGGCGGGCGTTCCGCAGTGGCTTCCGCCAGACCAGCGTGCAAGGCGATCCGTGGCAGCAGGGGGGCGTGCTGGTGCTCGCGCGCGACGGCCAGGTGCGGCACCGCCAGGTCGATCGCGCCGGCGGCGACGAGCTCGACCTCGACGCGGTGCTGGCGGCACTGCGCGCTGGTTAGCGGCTAGGGCGTCGTCGCCAGCTGCCGAACGCGCCGCAGCTCCGCCACCGCCTCCGGCAGCGCGAACTGCTCGCCGAGATAGCCGTTGACGAAGCGGCCGCCGCGCACCGCCCCCGCGAGTTCGAGCCCGCGCAGCGCACGCAGCAGCAACCGCCACGGCAGCGGGCAGCGATCGTCGAGCAGGATGCCGTGGCTCAACACACCGAGCCGTGCCAGCAACGACTTCGCCGCCAGTTCGATCGCGGCTTCGCTGGCGCGCGTGCCGGCGGGCGGCAGCGGCAGCAGGCTCCAGCGGCCGACGGCGTAGAGCGGGAACGCGCGCCTGCTCGGCGGGATCGCCAGCTGGCGCACGGCGGCGAACGAGTCGCAGGTGGCGAGGCCGCAGCCGACCAGTTCGGCGAGGCCGTCCTCGAGCTGGCTCGGCAGCAGGCGGCTGTGCGTCTGCAGGTCGGTCGGGAACACCGCTCCGCGCTGCTGCAGCACGTCGTGCACGGTGCGCGCCGCGGCGGAGAGCTCCGCCGGCTGCGCGCGTTCGAGCGGCAGTTCGAGCCACAGCGGCAGTTCCTGGCGCGGCACGATGCTGATCGCGCACTTGCTCAGTGGACCGCGCCACGGACCCCACAAACGCAGCCAGACGAACTCGCCGGACAACGTCGCCTGGTCGAGCCACTCGCGGTGGTAGCTCTGCAGGTGCCGCGGCAGCACCTCCTGCTCCCACGTCGGCGCCGGGAACGACGTGCTCGCCAGCTGCTGCAAGGTCTCGGCGAGGCCGCGTGGGCCACTGCGCGCGGTGGCGGGGGTGGCGTGCTGGAACGCTGGCAGGAAGCGTTCGTAATCGGCCTTGCTGACCGGCTGCACCGCCGCGCGCAGGCGTTCGACCATCGCGCGGCGCACGCGCGCGAGCAGCCGCCGATGCGCCCACAGAGCGCGGCCGCCGCAGCGCGCGCGCATCGCCGTGCCTTCCGCCTCGAGCGCGCGCAGCGCTTCGTCGCCGTCGTCGTCGACCGCGTCGCACCAGACCGGGATCACCGCTTCGAGCCGTCCGCGCCACACGTCGATCGGTGTGCGCGGCGCTTCCGCGGCGAACCAGCGGCTGCCGTCGCGCACCGCGCGGCCGTCGGCGGCGAGCTCGGCGAGCCACGCCCGCCACGCCGGCGCCACCTCCGCTTCGTCGAGCCAGCCCATCCAGCCGAGCGCTTCGTGCAGCTCGGCAGCGTCGCGCGGTTCGGGCCAGCACTCCTGCTGCACCTGCTGCATCGCTGCGGCATCGAGTTCGGCGTCGGCATCGGCCGAACGGCGCGTGCCACCGCGTTGGGCTGCGACCACCGCCTGGGTGCGCCGTTCTTCGAGCGGGGCATCGTCGAGGAACGCGTAGGGTCGCGCGTGCAGGATGCCCTGTGCGAACGGCGACGGCTCGCAGCGTTCGCACTCGCGCAGCGCGATGGTGCCGCCGTGGATGCGCTGCAGGAGGCGCAGGAACGCCGGCTCGTCCATCGCTTCACGCAGGCAGTCGTGCACCGTCTGCGCCACCAGCGGATGGTCCATCGGCACCGGCAGCGGCCCCTGCGGCAGCGTCTCCGGGCACGCCTGCGCCTGCGGGAACGCGGCGGTCAGCGCGTCGTCGGCGCGGAAGCGCAGCAGCGGCGGTGCGACGCGGCGGCCGGAGCGGAAGCGTTCGACCAGCAGCGAGCGGGTGACGTTCCAGCGCCAGCGCGCCTGGAACATCGGCGCCTGCAGCAGCGCCTGCACCAGCACGTCGTGCGCGGTGTTCGCATGCAGGAACGTCCACACGTCGGCCAGCGGGAAGCTGTGCATCGGGCCGAGCGAGATCAGGATCGTGTCCTCGTCGGCCGCGGCCTGCAGTTCGAAGCCGAAGCCGACACAGAAGCGCTTGCGCAGCGCCAGGCCGAGTGCGCGGTTGACGCGGCTGCCGAACGGGCTGTGCAGCACCAGCTGCTGGCCGCCGGTCTCGTCGAAGAAGCGTTCGAGCACCAGCTGGTCGGTGGTCGGCACGGCGCCGAGTGCCGACGCTCCGTCGCGCAGGAACGTCGCGATCTGCTCGGCTGCGGCGTCGCCGAGGCCGCACTCGCGCGCGAGCCAGCCGACGTCGTGGCCGTGCGTGCGCACCGCCGTGATCGCCGCCCCGAGCTCGTCGCTGCGCGACGGTCCTTCGGCGATCCAGAACGGCAGGCTCGGCGGCACGCCGTGCGCGTCGGCGACGCGCAGCGTGCCGGAGCCGATGCGGCGGATCTGCCAGCTCTGCGCGCCGAGCTGGAACACGTCGCCGACCGAGCTCTCGATGGCGAAGTCTTCGTGCACGCTGCCGACCGGGCTGTCGTCGTGGTCGAGCACGACCTGCCAGTCGGCGACGTCGGGGATGGCGCCGCCGCAGGTGATCGCGGTGAGACGCGCGCGGCGCGTGCCGCGCACCGTGCGGTGCACGCTGTCGCGGTGCAGCAAGGCCGCGCGGCCGCCGGCGTGCAGCGCCAGCACGGCGTCGAAGCGTTCGCGCGGCAAGCTGCGGAACGGCCACGCGCGCGTCACCAGGGCGAACAGCTCGTCCTCGGCCCACGGCCCGTCGCAGGCGGTGGCGACCAGCTGCTGCGCCAGCACGTCGAGCGGGTTCTCCGGCTGGTGGGTGACGTCGAGCTCGCCGTGGCGCACCGCGTACATCAGGCCGGCACAAGCGACCAGCTCGTCGCGCGTCAGCGGGAACAGTCGCCCCTTCGGCGTCTTCGCCAGCGCGTGGCCGGCGCGGCCGACGCGCTGCAGGAACGCGGCGATCGTCGGCGTCGGCCCGAGCTGCACGACCAGGTCGACGTCGCCGACGTCGATGCCGAGCTCGAGCGAGTTGGTGGCGACCAAGGCCCGCAGCTGGCCCTGCTTCAGCCGCTGCTCGGCGTCGAGCCGCCGCGCCTTCGACAGCGAGCCGTGGTGGCTGGTGACCTGCTCCTTGCCGAGCAGTTCGCCGAGCCGCGCCGCCACGCGTTCCGCCATCTTGCGCGTGTTGGTGAACACCAGCGTCGTCTTGTGTTCGCCGATCAGCGTCTGCACGCGGCCGAAGATCTCGGTCCAGTGCTCGCCGCCGCAGACGGTGTCGAGCGGGGCGCCGGGCACCTCGACGGCGAGGTCGAGCGCGCGCCGGTGGCCGATGTCGACGATCGCGCACGGTTGGTCGCGGCCGACCAGGAGGCCGGCGGTGTGCTCGATCGGCCGCTGCGTCGCCGACAAGCCGATGCGCTGCAGCCGGCCGCCGTGCTGCTGCACGAGGTGGGCGAAGCGTTCGACGCTGAGCGCGAAATGGCTGCCGCGCTTGCCACCGGCGAGCGCGTGGATCTCGTCGACGATCAGCGTGCGCGCGTTGGCGAGCATCGCCCGACCGCGCACCGTCGTCAGCAGGATGTAGAGCGACTCCGGCGTGGTGACCAGGATGTGCGGCACCACCTTCTGCATCGCCGCGCGTTCGGCCGCCGGTGTGTCGCCGCTGCGCACGGCGACGCGCACCTCCGGCAGCGACGGGTCGCGCGCGCGCAGTTCGGCCAGCGGCTGCTGCAGGTTCTTCTGCACGTCGTTGGCGAGCGCCTTCAGCGGCGACACGTAGACGACCTGCAGCGTGTTCGGCAGCGCAGAGCCTTGTCGCAGCAGCGCGTCGAGCGCGTGCAGGAACGCCGCGAGCGTCTTGCCCGAGCCGGTCGGGGCGGCGATCAGCACGTCGTCGCCAGCGGCGATGCGCGGCCAGCCCTGCAGCTGCGGCGCCGACGGTTCGCCGAGTCGTTCGCGGAACCACGTCGCGACGGTTGTGTGGAAGGCCTCGAGCACGCGTCCACGATAGCGGCCGTTCGCCAGCATTCGGCACGGCCGCCTTCCTCCCAACCCTTGACAGAAGCATCTGTCGCTCGCTACACACCCCGCCTCGATGTCCTTCCGCCATCCGCATCATGCGCACCATCACGGCCCCGACGGGTCGGTGCGCGTGCGTTCGAGCTGATCGACCTCGCCAACCCGTCCGGATCGCGCCCGCGCGAACCGGACCTCGCACCGAAGCCCGTCCCGCGCGACGGGCTTCGTCGTTTCCAGGCGAAGCGCGTCGTGCTCCCGACCCCAGTCCGGAGAACGCATGTATCGCCTCGCACTGCCCAACAAGGGCCGCCTCCACGACGAACTGTCCACGCTGCTCGACGACGCCGGCTTGCCGCTGCACAAGCACGGCGAACGCGCGCTGCGGGCGCCGCTCGGCCCCGATGCCGAGGCGATCTTCGTGCGCGCGCAGGACGTGCCCGAACTGGTCGCCGACGGCGTCGCCGACGCCGGCATCACCGGCGCCGACCTCGTCGCCGAAGCGGGGCGCCCGTTGTGCGAACTGCTCGACCTGCAGCTCGGGGCCTGCCGGCTGGTCGTCGCCTGCCGCGAAGATCTCGGAGTGCGCGACGTCCGCGGGCTGCGCGATCGGCCGCGCGTGGCGACGACGTTCCCGCGCAGCGCCGCCGCCTGGTTCGCCGGTGCTGGCCTCGACGTCGAGATCGTGCCGCTGAGCGGCGCCTGCGAGATCGCGCCGCACCTCGGCCTCGCCGACGTCGTCGTCGACCTCGTCGCCACCGGCTCGACGCTGCGCACCAACGGCCTGCGCGAACTGGCGACGATCGCCAGTTCGACGGCGCGCCTCTATGCGCGGCAACCAGCGGCAGCGAACGGCTGGCTCGGCGAGCTGGTGCTGGCGCTCGACTCGGTGGTGCGCGCGCGCGGCCAGCGCTACCTGATGGCGAACGTGCCGAAGGACCGCATCGCGCACGTCTGCGAGCGATTGCCGGGCCTGAACGGACCGACGCTCGGCGAGGTCGTCGGCGGCGGGCCCTTCGTCGCCATGCACGCCGTCGTCGCCAAGGCCGCCGTGCCGACGACGATCGCGGCGCTGCGGGGGCTCGGTTGCCAGGGCATCCTGGTCACGCGCATCGAGAGGTTGCTGCCATGAGCTCCATCTCGAGCCCTGTGCGCTTCACCGGGCCGCTGGCGCGGCTCGACCGCTCCGAACGCGCCGTGCTGCTGCAGCGCGAGGTGCGCAGCGACGGCGCGGTCGTCGACAGCGTGCGCGCGGTGATCGCTGCGGTGCGGCAGGACGGTGACGCGGCGCTGCGCACGTTCGCGCGCCGCTTCGACCGCGTCGAGCTCGCTGACCTGCAGGTGCCGTTGGCCGCTGCACGTGCTGCGTTCGAACGGTTGCCGCCAGCGCTCGCCAAGGCGCTGCAGCGCAGCGCCCGCAACCTCGCGCGCGTCGCCGCGGCCGGCCTGCCGCGCGCGCAGTCGCTCGAGGTCGAACCGGGGGTCGTCGTCGGCCGCACGCCGGAGCCGTTGGCGCGCATCGGCGTCTACGCGCCGGGTGGCAGTGCGGCCTACGCGTCGAGCGTGCTGATGGGCCTCGTGCCAGCACAGGTCGCCGGCTGCAGCGAACGCGTGCTCTGTTCGCCTCCCGGGCAGAACGGCGTGCCCGCCGACGTCGTGCTGGCGGCGGCGTGGCTCGGTGGCGCCACGTCGGTGTTCGCCGTCGGTGGGGCCGGGGCGATCGCGGCGATGGCCTACGGCACGGCCACCGTGCCGCGCTGCGACCGCATCGTCGGCCCCGGCAACGCCTACGTCGCCACCGCCAAGCAGCTGGTCGCCGGCGACGTCGGCATCGATGCCCCGGCCGGGCCGAGCGAACTGCTGGTCGTCGCCGATGCCAGCGGCGAGCCGGCGGCGATCGCGCGCGAACTGCTGGCGCAGGCCGAACACGATCCCGACGCGTGCTGCGTGGCATTGTGCGTCGGCGAGGGCCTGGCGGCGGCGGTGCAGGCGGAGCTCGCGGCGCAGTTGCCGCGGCAAGCCCGCGCGGCGGTCTGTGCCGAGGCGCTGCGCGCGCGCGGCGCCGTGCTGCAGCTCGCGACGCTGGCCGAGGCGTGGCCGTTCGTCGCCGCGTTCGCGCCCGAACACCTGCAGCTGCAGGTGCAGGATCCGGCCGCGGCGCTCGCCGCGGTGCGCTGCGCTGGCACCGTGTTCGTCGGCGCCTCGTCGTCGGTCGCGTTCGGCGACTATGTGACCGGCAGCAACCACGTGCTGCCGACGGCGGGGGCGGCGCGGCGCTGCAGCGGCTTGTCGGTCGCCGACTTCGTGCGCTGGCAGTCGTGGCAGCAGGTCGACGCCGCCGCGGCGCGGGCGCTCAGCGCGGACACCGTGCTGCTCGCCACGGCGGAAGGCCTGCCGGCGCACGCTGCGGCGGCGTTGGCGTCCGCCGGCGAAGAACGCGGAACTGCCTCGGCGCGGCCGTACGTGCCGCGGCCGGAGCTGCTGGCGCTGCCGCGCTACACCCCGGTCGGCGATGCCGATCGCGCCGGGGCGCCGCCGTTCGATCTCTCCGACAACACCAGCGCGATCGGCATGCCGCCGGCGGCGGCGGCGGCGTTGCGCACAGCGGCGGCGGACACGGTCGTGCGCTACCCGAGCGCCTATGCCGACGAGCTGCGGGCCGCCCTGGCGGCGTGGCTCGCGGTGCCGGCGGCCAACGTGGTCACCGGCTGCGGTTCGGATGCCGTGCTCGACGCGGCGTTCCGTGCGCTGGCGCGGCCCGGCGACCGGCTCGCCTACGTGCCGCCGACGTTCTCGATGGTGCCGGCGTGGGCGGTCGCCAACGGCCTCGAGCCGGTGGCGTGTGCGCCCGAGGTGCAGGCCCTCGTCGCCAGTGGTGCGCGCCTCGTCTACCTCGCGGCGCCGAACAACCCGACCGGGGCGATGCTGCCGTCGGGCCTGCTCGACGCGCTGCTGGCGAACACGTCGCTCGCGGTCGTGCTCGACGAAGCCTACGTCGAGTTCGCCGCGTCGGCGTCGTGCGTCGCGCGCGCGGTCGCCGCCGAGCGGCTGCTGGTGGTGCGCACGCTGTCGAAGGCGTGGGGGCTCGCCGGCCTGCGGGTTGGCTACGCGGTGGGCGCCTTGCCGCTGGTCGCGGCGATCGAACGCACCCGCGGGCCGTTCCAGACCGGGGGCCTGGTCGCAGCCGCGGCAGCCGCGGCGGTGCGCGAAGACCAGGCGTGGCTCGGGACGCACGTCGCGGGCGTGCGCCAACGGCGCGAACGCTTCGTGCTCGCCTTGCAGCGTGCGGGCCTGCAGCCGTTGCCGAGCGAAGCGAACTTCGTGCTGTTGCCGTGCCGCGGTCGTTCGCGGCCATCGCGGTCGGCGAGCGAGGTCGCGTCGTCGCTGCGGCAACGCGGCGTGCTGGTGCGAGCGCTGCCCGAACTCGCGGGCATCGGCGACGCGATCCGCATCGGCATCGGCACCGACGACGCGATGGCGCGCGCCACCGCTGCGGTCGTGGAGGTGCTGGCATGAAGGCGCTGCTGTTCGACTACGGTGCGGGCAACCTGCACTCGCTGCAGCGCGCGCTGCAGCACCTCGGCGTGGCGACGACGATCGGCGACGATCCAACGGCGCGCGCCGACGAGCTGCTGGTGCTGCCCGGCGTCGGTGCGTTCGGGCTCGCCGCCGATCGCCTGGCGCCGCGGCGCGAGGCCGTGCGCGCGCAGGTCGCGGCTGGCCGGCCGGTGCTCGGCATCTGCCTCGGCATGCAGCTGCTGTTCGATCGTTCCGACGAAGACGGCGGCCGCGCGGGGCGCGGGCTCGGCTGCTTGCCCGGCGCGGTGGTGCGCCTCGGCACACGGCGCGTGCCGCACATCGGCTGGGCGCCGGTCGGCGACGGGCCGCCGATGTACTTCGCGCACTCGTTCGTGTGCCGAGCGAGCGAGCCGTCGCTGGTCGTCGCCGAGGCGCAGCACGAAGACGAACGCTTCGCGGCGATCGTGCGATGCGAGGCCATCGTCGGCGTGCAGTTCCACCCGGAGAAGTCGTCGACGGCGGGCCTGTCGCTGCTCGGCGCGCTGCTGGCGTCGCTGGCCGGCAAGGGGGCTCCGTGAAGGTTCTGCCCGCGATCGACCTCCGCGACGGGGCCTGTGTGCAACTCGTCGGCGGCGACTACCAGCAGGAACGCGTGCGCTGGCCGGATCCGCTGCAGGCGGCGGCGCACTGGCGCGCGCTCGGCTTCACGACGCTGCACGTCGTCGACCTCGACGCGGCGACCGGCCGCGGCGAGCACACCGCCGTCGTCACCGCACTGGCGCAGAGTGGCCCGGTGCAGGTCGGCGGTGGCCTGCGCGACGAAGCGGCGATCGCGCGCGTGCTCGCGGCCGGGGCACAGCGCGCAGTGGTCGGCACCCGCGCGGTGCAGGACCCCGATTGGCTCTTGGCGATGGCGCAGCGCTTCCCGCAGCGGCTCGTGCTCGCGGCCGACGTGCGCGAGCGCCGCGTCGTCGGCCACGGCTGGAGCCGCGAGCTCGGTTCGCTCGCGACGCTGCTGCAGCGGGCGGCGCCGTTGCCGCTCGGCGGCGTGCTGGTCACCGCCGTGCACCGCGAAGGCCAGGAAGCGGGCACCGACCTGCCGCTGTTCGCCGACGTGTTGGCGGCGGCGAACGCGCCGGTGTTCGCGTCCGGCGGCATCCACAGCCGCGACGAGTTGCGGGCGCTGGCGGCCATGGGCTGTGCCGGCGCCGTGCTCGGCATGTCCCTCTACACCGGGCGCCTCGATGCGTCCGTTCTCGCCCAGGAGTTCGCCTCATGACGACCGTGAACCGACCGACCGTGAACCGCCCGACCGTGAATCGACAGACGAAGGAAACCGACGTGACCGCGGCGATCGGCGACGGCGTGCGCGCCGCCACCGGCCTGCCGTTCCTCGACCACATGCTGACCGTGCTCGGCACCTATGCGGGGCTCGGCCTGCAGGTCGACGCACGCGGCGACCTGCCGCACCACATCGCCGAGGACACGGCCCTGACCGTCGGCCGCCTGCTGCGCACGATCACGCCAGCGACGGCGCGACGCTTCGGCGAGGCGGTGGTGCCGATGGACGATGCGCTGGTGCAGGCGGTCGTCGACTGCGGCGGCCGGCCCTACTTCGCCGGGCGCTTGCCGATGCCGCGCTACACGCACTGGTGGCGCAGTTGTGCGACCGCCGCCGAGTGCACACTGCACCTGCGCGTGCTGCGCGGGCACGATCGCCACCACGTGGTCGAGGCGGCGTTCAAGGCGGCGGGCCTGGCGCTGCGCGCGGCGATGGCCGACGACGGCGTCGTGTTCAGCACCAAGGGCAGCGTGCGCTGGCAGGTGACGCCATGAGCCTGCCGCGGGTGATCGCCTGCCTCGACGTCGACGGCGAACGCGTCGTCAAGGGCACGTCGTTCGTGGCGCTGCGCGACGTCGGCGAGCCGGCGACGCTGGCGGCGGCCTACGAACGCGCGGGTGCCGACGAGGTCGTGCTGCTCGACATCACCGCCAGCCACGAGCAGCGGCCGTCGCGCTGGTCGGTGGTGACGCGCACCGCGGAGACGCTGTTCGTGCCGCTGGTGTTCGGCGGCGGCATCCGTTCGCTCGCCGATGCGCGCGCGGCGTTGCGCGCCGGCGCCGACAAGGTGGCGTTGAACAGTGCCGCCGTCGCCGATCCGGACCTGATCGCGCGCTGCGCCGACGCGCTCGGCGCGCAGTGCGTCGTCGTCAGCCTCGACGTGCGCCGCACCGCCGACGGGCCGCGCGTCGTCACCCACGGCGGGCGGCGGCCGACCGCGCTCGAACCGGTGGCTTGGGCGCAGGCGGCGGTGGCGCGTGGTGCCGGCGAGATCCTGTTGACCAGCATCGACGCCGACGGCCAGCGCTCGGGCTACGACCTCGAACTGACGGCGGCGGTCGCGGCGGCGGTGCCGGTGCCGGTGGTGGCGTCGGGCGGGGCGGGCCGCGCCCAGCACGTCGTCGACGTGTTGACGCGCGGCTGCGCCGATGCAGCGCTGCTGGCGGGTGCGTTGCACGACGGCTCGTTGACGATCGGCGCCTGCAAGGACGCGCTGCGTGCCGCGGGCATCGCCGTGCGCACCGCCGACGCGGCGCCGGCGAGCTGGGCGTTCGCGGGCGCTCGCGGAGGTGGCGCATGAACCGCCTCGAAGCCACGTTGGAGGTGGCGGAGCGCGCGGCGCAGGTCGCGCGGTCGCACTTCGGCCGCGGCGTCATCGTCGAGCAGAAGGCCGACGGTTCGCCGGTCACCGTCGCCGACCGCGCCGCCGAGGCCGCGGCCCGCGCGTTCGTGCGCGAGCACTTCCCGGCCGACGGCTTCGTCGGCGAAGAAGGCGGGGTCGAACGGCCCGATGCGCGCCGGCGGTGGATCGTCGATCCGATCGACGGCACCAAGGCGTTCGTGCGCGGTGTGCCGCTGTGGGGCACGCTGGTGGCACTGGCCGAAGGCGACGAGATCGCGGCCGGCGCCTGCGTCTTGCCAGCACTCGGCGAACGCGTCGTCGCCGCGCGCGGCGAGGGCACGTTCTGGAACGGCGCGCGCGCCCGGGTGTCGTCGGTGGCGTCGTTGGCGGCGGCGACCGTGCTGTGCACCGACGTCGCGCGCTTGCCGGCGGCGGTGCGCTCGGTGCTCGACGCGGCTTCGATCGCGCGCACGTGGGGTGACTGCTACGGGCACGTGCTGGTGGCGACCGGCCGCGCCGAGGCGATGCTCGACCCGGTGCTGGCGGCGTGGGACGCGGCGGCGCTGCTGCCGATCGTCGACGAAGCTGGCGGCAGCGCGGTGGCATTCGACGGTCGGCGCTCGGCGTTCGCCGGCAGCTTGTGCAGCAGCAATGCGGCGCTGGCGCCTTCGCTGTTGCCGCAGTTGGCGGGGGCTCCGGGAGCCCCGATCGCGACCTTGCGCGTCGACGACGTCGACTTCCAGAAAGGCCTGGTGCCGGTGGTGGCGCAGGACGTGCACAGCGGGGCCGTGCTGATGGTCGCCTACACCGATGCCGAGGCGCTGGCGGCGACGCTCGCCACCGGCGTGATGCACTACCACTCGCGCCGGCGCGGGCTGTGGCAGAAGGGCGCGACCAGCGGCTGCACGCAGCGCGTCGTCTCGCTCGTGCGCGACTGCGACAGCGATGCGCTGCTGGCGCGCGTCGACCAGACCGGGCCGGCGTGCCACACCGGCAGCGCCTCGTGCTTCGCGGGGCCGCACGGCGATGAACTGTCGACGCTGGCGGCGACGATCGCTGAGCGTTCCCGGGCCGTCGACGCCGCCGGCTACACGCGGCGCCTGCTCGGCGATCGCAACCTGCGGCTGAAGAAGCTCGGTGAAGAGGCCGCCGAACTGGTGCTGGCGCTGGCCGACGGCGACGGGCCGCGCGCCGTCGACGAAGCGGCCGACGTCGTCTACCACGTGCTGGTGGCGCTGGCGGCGAACGGTCGTTCGCTCGCCGACGTGCGGCAGGCGCTGGCGCGGCGCCGACGGCCGGCCGCTCAGTGAGCGGACTTCGCCGCGACTTCCTTGCCGGCCTGGCCGGCGACGTACTTCGCGTAGACGTAGACCGGGATCTTCAGCGCGCCGAGCTGCGCCTGCAGCAGCGGTTCGACGTGCGCCCAGTCGAGGCCGCCGACGCCGGTGGCGAGGCGCGGCAAGGCGAGGCTCGTCACCTTCTCCTTGTCGACCAGCTTCTTCAGCTCGTGCAGTGCGTGGTTCACGTGCTCGGTCCTGGCGCGGCCGGGATGGCCGCCGTGGTGGTCGGGTGCGTCCTGGGTGAACAGGTTGGCGATGCGCCAGCGGCGGCCCTGCTGGTCGACGCCCTGCCACAGCCACAGCGTGCCCGGCTTCGGGTTCTGCTGGTGGCAGTAGTGGCGGAAGTCCTTGTGCAGGGCGGGGAACCTCTCCCGCAGCGCCAGGGCCAGGCCGCTCTTCCAGTCGTCGTTCGGCGCGATGCCGTGCGCGATCAGGTCGGCCTTGCTGAGCAGGAGATCACCTTCGAGAGTGTGGATCATGGGGTGGTCACCCTCCCAAAGGACGCGCCGGTGCCGGCGTTTCTGCGGCGTGTAGCCCAGGGTGGACCCGGCAGGGTGCGCAGGGCGCGACGCAATCGGGACCGCGGCGACCTCGCATTCCGGCCCGGGGCTGAGTAGATAGCCGCTTCGCTCCTTCCCGAGGTGTTCATGCTCCGCAACCGTCCGTCGTTCGCGCTTCCTTTGTCGTCGGTGCTGCTCGCCACGTTCGCGGCGGCCCAGGCTCCGGCTGCCCCGGCCGCCCCGGCGACCCAGTCGGCGCCGGCGCCGATCGATCCGGCGCTGGCGCAGAAGATCGCCGCCGAAGGCATCGAGCGCAGCCAGGCGATGCGCATCCTGCGCGACCTGACCGGCAAGGTCGGCCACCGGCTGACCGGCTCCGACAACTTCACCAAGGGCTGCGAATGGGCGAAGGCCGAGTTCGCGGCGATGGGGCTCGAGGTCGAGCTCGAGAAGTGGGGCGAGTGGAAGCTGGCCTGGAACCACGGGCCGTGGAAGGGCCGCATCCTGAGCCCGGAGCCGGTGGACATGTACGTCGCCACCGAGGCCTGGACGGCGGGCACCAAGGGACCGCAGAAGGGTGCCGTGCTGGCGGCGCCGACGTCGGCCGAAGGTGACCTCAGCGCCTTCCAGGGCGCGTGGCCGATCGCCAAGCGGCGGCCGAGCAAGGAGGTCCGCGACGCGCTGCAGAAGGCGGGGGCGTTCGGTGTCGTCTACCGCGCTGGCGACCCGGACAAGAACTTCCCGACGCGCGTGCGCGTGTTCGGCAACCACCAGACGGCGATGAAGGAGCTCGACGCGGTGCCGACGTTCCCGGAGATCGCCGTGCAGGCCGACCACTTCGACGCGCTGCTGGCGATGGTCGAGCAGGACAAGAAGCCGGTCTGCGAGTTCGACATCCCGAACGAGTTCCGCGCCGGCCCGATCGAGCTGCACAACGTCATCGCCACGCTGAAGGGCAGCGAGAAGCCCGACGAGGTCGTCATCGTCTCGGCGCACCTCGACAGCTGGCACCAGGTGCAGGGCACGACCGACAACGGCACCGGCACCGCGACCACGATCGAAGCCGCGCGCATCCTGACCACGGTCGGGGCCAAGCCCAAGCGCACGATCCGCTTCTGCCTGTGGGGCGGCGAAGAGCAGGGCCTGCTCGGCAGCCGCGCCTACGTGCAGAAGCACCGCACCGACATGGCCAAGGTGTCGGCGGTGTTCAACCACGACACCGGCACCAACTGGGCGCAGGGCCTCAGCGTCACCGAGAAGATGATGGCGCAGCTGGCGCCGGTGTTCGAGAACGTCACCCGCCTGATGAAGGCGCCCGACGCCGACTGGGACAAGCCGGTGTTCGAGCTGCGCAAGGTGGAGCGCGTCTCCGGCGGCGGCGGCAGCGACCACGCGTCGTTCATCGCCGCCGGCGTGCCCGGGCTCGACTGGAGCCTGAAGGGCCGCAGCAACTACTTCCAGCACACCTGGCACACGCAGTGGGACACCATCGACGTGGCCATCGAGGAGTACCAGCGCCACACCGCGACGGTGATCGCGCTGGCGGCGCTCGGCACCGCCAACCTGCCGGAGATGCTCGATCGCACCGGCGTCGGCGCGCAGGGCGGCAACCAGTCGGCGGCGTTCGCCGCGGCGTGGTTCGAAGCCGAGCTCGACGGCGTCAAGGAAGGCGGCCGCGCCGCGAAGATGGGCGTGCAGAAGGGCGACGTGCTGAAGAAGGTCGCCGGCCAGGAGCTCGAGCGGCAGCGCCAGATCTTCCAGTTCGCCCGCGAGTTCGAGGGCAACGAGGTCACGTTCACCTTCCAGCGCGGCGACAAGACGTTCGACGCGAAGATGAAGAAGGACGATCTGCCGCAGGGGCGCCGCGAGGGCGCGCCGGGTGGCAACCCGGGCCCGCGCGACAC
>ERZ1066117.1105-NODE-1105-length-14728-cov-6.276017_pt1 | contig 14728 bp, 13 predicted proteins | sample MGYA00382764_ERZ1066117 | MGnify/ENA primary metagenome ERZ1066117 (study PRJEB33369, sample SAMEA5778347) | biofilm metagenome | biome: Industrial cooling water; feature: Water cooling tower basin; material: Biofilm | place: United Arab Emirates | collected...
CCGCACAACCCCCCCGAAACGGATCGGCCTGGATAATGGATGAGACTCTCAAAGGTGTAGCCTCGGCCTTACAAAAGTTGCAGATGCCCGAATTGCGCAAGGACCCCATCGTCGGCCGCTGGGTGATCATCGCCACCGAGCGCGCCCGGCGTCCGGTCCCGGTGAAACCCGAGCCGTTTCCCGAGATCGGCATGTGCCCCTTCTGTGCGGGCAACGAACGCGAGACGCCGCATGAAATTCTCGCCTACCGCGCACGCGGCACCCGGCCGGACGAACCCGGCTGGCGTGTGCGCGTCGTTCCCAACAAGTACCCGGCGCTGCAGATCGAGGGCGAACTCAACAAGCGTGGCGAGGGCATCTACGACCGCATGAACGGCATCGGGGCACACGAGGTGATCCTCGATTGCCCGTTCCACGAGGTCACGCTCGCCAACCTCACCGAGGACAACATCCGCGAGATCTTCTGGGTCTACCGCGACCGCCTCGTCGATCTCAAGAAAGACCCGCGCCTCGTCTATGGCATGGTGTTCAAGAACGTGGGGGCGGCCGCGGGCGCCTCGCTGGAGCACAGCCACAGTCAGTTGATCGTGACGCCGATCGTGCCGATCAACGTCTGGGAGGAGATGACCGGGGCGCTGGAGTTCTTCAACTATCGCGGCCGTTGCATCTACTGCGACATTGTGTATCAGGAGACGAGCGACGGTCGGCGTGTGGTGTACGAGACGCCGCACTTCCTGGCGTTTTGCCCCTACGCATCACGTTTTCCGTTCGAGACGTGGATCGTCCCGAAGGTGCACAACAGCCACTACGAAAACATCCAGAAAATCGAAGTGGACGAGCTTGGCACGGTGATGAAAACCGTGCTGATGAAGCTAGAGACATTCCTGGAGAAGCCAGCCTATAACTATATTATTCACACTTCGCCCTTTGACACGCAATCGTTGCCGCACTATCACTGGCATATCGAGGTGATCCCGCGATTGACCCGGGTGGCGGGTTTTGAATGGGGCACCGGATTTTACATCAACCCCGTGCCGCCCGAGCAGGCGGCGGCCTTTTTGCGGGAGGTGGAGGTCGACGTTAGCGGCGGCCGCACGAGCTAGCCGGGGACGAGGAGGGCGACCATGCTGACGAAACTACACGTCCGCAATTTCAAGAGCCTGCGCCACGTCACCATCGACCTGGAACCGTTCACCGTTTTTGTCGGCCCCAATGGATCGGGTAAAACGAGCATCCTGCAAGCCATCGACCTGATCTGCCAACCGGTCATTCCGCACGGCAAGGCCGATGCGGTGTTGAATCGTTTGAGTGCAAGCAAGTCACGAGGCGTGAGCGAACCGGTCGAAATGATCCTTACGAGCAAATCAATGCGTTGGCGGATGCGGGAGCGCTTGCCGCAACTGCCCCTGGAGCGACGCCCACGCGGGGGGGTGTTCTGGGATGGTGCAGGCACCGGGGTTAGTCTCACCCCAACCGCCGACTCCTGGCATCCCCGGAAGTCCGGCGAACACATTCCCCCCAATACCACGGTGCTCCAGCTCGAGCTTTCTTCCTTGCGAAATCCAGACATCGGCGAGCGAGAGTTTCTGCGAATTCTTCCAAGTGGCAGAGGTCTGCACACCTGCCTTGCCAGCATGGCACTGAATGATCCTGACTCCTGGCACTCGCTGCAAAATGATCTGGTCGCGATCATTCCTTCCATTCAACGTCTGCGTCACGCACCGATCTCGCCACAAAAACCGATCTCGTTGCTGCTGGATACGCACAAGGCCAGCAATCTAACGGTGCACGAGGTGAGCGAGGGGGCGCTTCTCGTGCTGGGGATGCTCGCGGTCTTCTACAGTACGCCGCGTCCCTGTGTGCTGTTGATCGACGACATGGGGCGTGGCCTGCATCCACGTGCCCAACGGGAGTGGGTGCAATTGCTTCGTCGCACGCTGGAAAGGCATTCGGACCTCCAGATCATCGCGACGACGCATTCGCCCTACCTGCTTGATAGCATGCGTCATGAAGAAGTACGCCTCACCTTGTTGCATGACGGACAAACCTTGTGTGCCCCGTTGCAGCATCATCCGGATTTTGAGAAGTGGAAGATGGAAATGGCCCCAGGGGAGATGTGGAGCCTCTTTGGCGAGCAGTGGCTGGCCTCCCGACAGGAGGAGAAGCTCCGCTCATGATTCAACGCATCGCTGTGGTCTCTCGGTCCGACGAAGATTTCAAGGTGGGCACCCAACTCGCCGAGCGCGTCTTGCGCGAGTGCCTTGAATGGGGAACGGAAGAACCGTTGCCGGTGCGGTGGATCACGACGGCTCCGACGGGCGAGCGATTCCTCTGGGACAACATCGCAACCCTGGTCAGGCAGCACAATATCATCGTCCATCCGTCGGCCCTCCAGGATCGTTCCCACCTGGAGCGTGGCTGGCGACCGTATGGCTTTGCGGAGCCTATCTCTCATGATCGCGCACTCGACGAGCGCGGCAAGGGCGAAATGATTCGCGCCTTGAAGGCCATCCGCCTGGTACGTGCCCTGTGCTGGGATATCGACGCTATCTTGCTGCTCGACGACATGGGCAGTTTCGACGGAACGCCTCAGGGCCTCCGCCAGGCCCGTGATTTCTCCCTGCGACCCGAGAGCGTGCTGGTCGGGGTCGCGATCCCCGATATCGACAGCTGGGTTCTGTCCGGTTTTGAGCCGGAAACCGCGCAAGAACAGGAGAGGCTCGAAGCCCAGCACCAGCTTCTGGGTAAGGACCCGCGCACCCACGGTTACACGCTGGGAGGCTACAAGAATCACCGCAAGCGGAATGTCCGCCGCGTGCTCGATGCTCTTTGTCCCAACGACTCCGAGCGCCGTCAGCGCTGCTGGACGAAAACCCCCCTGAGCATCCTCCGCCAACGCGGAGCAGCCAACGGCCTGACGCTCTTTCTCAACGAAGTTCGCCAGCGCCTCGCGCCGCTTTTGGTTACTTAACCGCTCCCTCGCGGTCGTGGCTCAGGCCACCCTTGCGCTTGCTCGCAGCCGATGCCGGACCCACCACACTAGGCCAACCAGCACCGCGAGCACGACCGTGCCCAGGGCGACGTCTTGCACCAGCTGCCTCGTGATCCATGGCGGGGCAGCGACGGGTTCTTCGACCTTCGGCACCAGCGTTCCATCGGCCTGGGCGACGTGCATCGTGTCGCGCTCCAGTCCCGAGACGGGCGTCCCCTCGGGGAACGTGAGGGCAAAGGTGGCGGCATCCACCGCCGGATCGCGTCGCAACTCGCGCAACTCGGCAGTGAGAGTGTTGATCTCCGTGCCGTTGGCGTTCCAGTGCCGACGGGTCCAGCGAGCGGGCACCGGGCCGAACCCCTCCCAGGGGCGATAGTCGATGGTGGTTTGCGTCACCAGCCGCTCGCCCTGCCACTGCCGGACCTGACGGATCGCCGACCCCGCGGCTGGATCGACGAGGAACGTGGTTCGATAGCCATCGGCGCGTCCCGCGTGTGCATATTCGACGCATGCGGTGCCATTGACGCTGGCTCGGCCCCCTGTTGGGCGTGCCCGCTCCAGCGTGGCCACTCGCGGCGGTGCGGTTTTGCCACGGAAGTGCAGGCTCAGGGGCAGCACCTCGTAGGGCCACAGCGAGCGATCGCCCGGCTCGCGCGATTCCATCCCCATGTACGACGGTCCGGTGGGGTGCTCCAGGCGAAGGAGTTTCTGAACCCGCGTACCGTCGGCCACCGAGACGTGCTGGGTCGGCACCCGTTGGCCGTTGGGCTGCGGTTGCGGTCGCCGCCACTCCAGACGCGCCTTGTCGCCGACCACGATGTAATGGAGCGGTCCTTCGCTCTCGCCGTGGGGCGTTTTCTCGACGAGGTGTACACGGGCCTCAAACGTATCGAGTGGGGCAGCGGCCACGAAGGCGGGCAAGGCAACCGTTGCCAGGAGCATCCACAAACGCATGAAGATTTCTCCGCTGGGCCCTTCGGAAACACCTTCGTCATGCTAACCGATGGACGCGATAGTGTCAACTTTATGAGCTGGTTTTTCATCTCTGTCGAACGGGTGTATGGGACCTACAGACGCTCCACCGACAGCGTGTGCGTCGCCAGGTAGGCCTCGGCCTCGGCCCGGGTGAAGACGCCCGCCGTCGTGCCCAGGGCGCGCACGCACGATGCCCCCACCGCGCTGGCCAATCGCAGACAGCCCTCGGCGTCCAGCCCGGCCGTCAGCCCGGCCATGTAGCCAGCCGCGAAGGCGTCGCCGCCGCCGGTGCCATCGACGTAGTCCATGGAGAAGGCCCCGGCGCGGAGTTCGAGCCCCTGTTGCACCAACACGCTGCCCCGGTCGCCCTGGGTGATGATGACCGTGCCCGCGCCGCGCTCGCGGAAAAAGCGTGCCTGCGCCAGGGGATCGTCCAGCCCGCTGATCAATTTCGCCTCGTGGTCGTTGGGCAGAAACACATCCACTTCCGGCAATACCGGCAGCAGCGTCGGCAGGTAATCGGCCGGCCCGGGGGTTACCACGTCGAGCACGGTCTTCACGCCGGCCGCCCGTGCCGCTCGGAATCGCGCCGCCAAAGCGTGCGGATCGATGCGCGGCATGATGAAGTAGCCGCCCAGATAGAGGATCGCCTCCCGCTCGGTGGGCGTGGGCACATGTTCGACACTAAACTGCGCGTTAGCACCAAAGGTGTGGATAAATCGCCGATCTTCCTTCTTCACGTTTACGATCAGCGTCTGGCTGGTTGTCTGTCCGGGCAGTTCGGCCATTCCCGAGACATCGACGCCCGAATCGCGCAGCAGCCCGGCCACCACCTTGCCGAAGACATCGTCACCCACGCAGCAGGCGACGCGGGCCGGCACATCGAGCTTGGCCAGGTTGACGGCGACATTGGCGGCACAGCCACCCAGGGTGAGCAGCAGTTGGTCGGCGAGCACCAGTTCGCCGGCAGCGGGCACGTGCGAGATGGGAGTGCTGATATGATCTGCCACGATGATGCCCGCACACAAGACGCCCCGATTCATGCCGTACGCTCCTCAGCTGGTGTTGAACCCACTATACACAGCCAGGCGACCCCCTGAAAGGAGGCCGCCCATGCTCCCTGGCGAAATCCGCGTTCTACGAGCCGCCCTTCTGAAGCTTGGCCAGGCTGCGGCTACAGGCCAGACGCACCAGTGGGTCGGCGTCCTGCTCGGCCCCTGCGCGGAGTGTACGCAGGACCTCCGCATCATCTCCCGCGTTGGCCAGGTCGCCCAGCTGGTAGGCGGCCCACTCACGGAACCCCGCCTCCTTGGCCGTGCGGAAAAATGTGAGCAGATGTTCCCGCGAGGGCGTCGTCGGCGGTTCGAGCGGATCGGGGATCGCCGTGGCCGACACCGTCGTGATTGGCGTGGGCGTTTTTGCCCTGGCTTGCGGAAGCGGGGCAGCCAGTGGCGGCTCCTCGGTCGAGCGCGGCAACCCTTCCTTGCGCGACGCCGTGGGACGGCTCAGCGGCCACCAGTTCCAGGTTGCTTTTTGCGCCACAACGGGGGTAGTTGCGGTCGCGGCGCGCTCGGCCGTTTTGGGAAAGAGCCGCTTGACCACCTGGAACGAGCCGACTTCGCGAGCCGTGGCTGGGGGCGTCTCCTTGCGAAGTGCCAGCACCTGACGGGCATCGCGCAACACCTCGTCCCATTCACCCGTCGACACCTGTTTGTAATAGGCCACGGCGATGGGTGCCGTCGGAACCGACTTGAGCGCCGCCATGTGCGGTCCGCCTGCCGTTGGCTTGGAGTGGGGCTTTGTGTCGCCACCGACCGGCGAGAGCGGAATGTTTTTGGAGACAAAGCGCTCGAAATGATACACGTAGTGTTCCAGCGCCTTGCGGGCGGCCGCTCGCACTCGGGCCGAGGCCTCGGCGGGGTGGCCATCCTCCTCCGAGGCGTTGACGCAGATGGTCAAGGCACGCAGAGTCCCCTTGCTGCAACTGTAGCCACGCCCCAGCGCCTGAGCCGCCTCCAGACGCACCAACTCGCTGGGGTCGCACCGGAGCGATAGCAGCAACACCTCCTGCACCTCGGGCCAGTAGCGACTATCGACCGTCCCCAGGAACCGCATGTCGGCCTGGCGTTTCCGTGCGGCCAGTTCATCGGCACGGAGCCGAGACACCAGTTGACCCGAACGCTCCTGTTCGGTGGCGTCGGTCCGCTCAGAGACGACCGGCGCCAGAGGCACGCTAGGCGGGGTCGCGGGCACCAGGGTAGCCGGCGCAGGCGTTGCAGCGGGAGCCGGAGCGGGCGTTGCTGCGGGCGGCGTGGAGGGAGGGATCAACCCCGGAAGGGGCGGCAATTCGGTGGTGGGCTGCACCGTGGGTGACACCGGGGGTGACACGGCTTTCGCCGGTTCCGCAGGGGCGGCCTTCGGTTGAGTTGCCTCGGTGGCCTTGGCTGCCTCTTTGCGCTGGCTCAGAAACGTCCAGGTCGTTTTCAGCGGCGGAGGGGTCGTGGCCGGCGCAGGGGTTTGGCCCGAGACCGTCGCCCAACCCGTGAGGCAGGCGGCCAGGAGTCCGGTATGCTTCCAGCTTCGCATCGGAAGGTCTCCAGGAAGATCAGTCCCGCGGAAGCGATCGATTCGGTCAGGAGGGAGGATTTCCAGCGGGCGGGTCAGGATTGCCAGGCCACCACGGACCCGCACGCAACCCAGATGTTCTTATCATCGACCAATCCCCTACCGTCGCTTTTCTCAAAATGACCCTCCCGACCCATTCTGTCGTTACCACCCACCCGTCAAACGCATCGCAGCCGAGGAGATTGCCCCCTCGGCTGCCATAGATCTCGAAAGGATCAACCAGCTTTATGAATGAAACCCATTCGCCGTGATCCGCTCGTCACGCTCCTGATCGAGCGGCGACGATTCGATACGCTCCAGGTTCGGCTTGAACCAGTCGTCGCCGTGCTTTTGCTTCCAGAAGCAGGCCAGAGCAATCTGACCGCAGCGCTCCTGGAATTGAGCGGGCGTCTCCAGCAAATCGGGGTAGCGATCGATGAACGCCAGCATGTCCAGGTGAGCCTGCTCGAACTCGCCCAGGATGCGAGCAGCCATGCGCTTCTTATCTTCGGGCTCCATGTAGGTCAATTCGACCGCCTTGTCGATACGTCCCGGGCGGGTGGAGATGAACTCCTGGGTGCCGTCGGGCAGTTTGCGTGGCTGACCCATGGCGGGGTCGATCTTGGAGATGTCGTTCGTGGTGATGATGGTGAAGATCCCATCGCTCCGCTCGACACCGTCCAGACAGTTGAGCAAGCAGTCAAACGTCAGGGGCGAAAAGCCCATGCTCCCCTTGTTGCCGCCACCGCCATCCTCGTCCTTCTTGGGCATGAAGAACGACAACGGCGAATTCTTGCGCGCCACGTTTTCCCGGCCGTGGAAGACGTTATCGATGTCCTCGATCAGCGCGATGCACGGCACGTTGACCTGCATGTCGGTCCAGGCTTTCATCAACTCGTTGTTGCTCATCTGCGCGAGGTTGAACACGTAGATGGGCATATTCAGATCCTCGGCGAAGGCTCGCGCCAGGGCGGTCTTGCCGGTGCCCGGAGGGCCGTAGAGCATCCAGCCGCGCTTCCAGGGAATGCCCTTGGAGCGATACCAGTCGCGGTTGCTGCGCCACAGTTCAATCTCGCGGAGCAACTCCGTGACCCGGCGCGGGAAGATCAGGTTGCCCAGGGCGCTGCCGTCGTGCGTCGGGGCCTTGCCCAGTTGCTCGGGCGTGTGCGACAGCAGACGATAATACCGCTGCCGATACCACGGCAGACCGTTGGTGCTGCCATCCCAGTCGTCGTCGGACTGCTCGCGTGCCGGCACGTGGTGAATGGCGAAGCGGTTCTTGGCCTGCTCCTGGGCGGAATTGACCTCCCAGGTGAGGCGGTTGCTCTCCTCGCACGCCTCGCGGAGCAGGTGCTCGAAATCCACGGTGCCACGCAGGAACGTTACCGTCGAGAAGATGCGCGTCGGTCCGCCGCCGTGGTGATTCTGCTGTTGCTGGTTGTTGTTGCTCTTCTTCTCCTGAGTGTTGCTGAAGAGGAAGGGGAACCAGCCGTTCCAGAAAATCAGCGTGCGGTTGCCGAACTGTTCATAGCTAACCAGGCCATAGCGCCCATCGCGCATGTGTTCGAAGTCGGCCCCGTAGAGGCGGTCGTAGTTGCCCCAGCGCTTGTAGTGGCTGACGAGATAGGCGATGAGCGCCTGGTGGGCCGCCTCGCTGGGGATTTCGATGCGGCGGATGAGCAGACCGACGATGCGCCAGCCGAGGCCCTTGATCTGTTCCCAGCAGGTAGCGAGGAAACCGAGCAGAGCACCGCCCATGAGAATCTTGCTGAAATCCATGAATGTCCCTTCCATTTCTTCGATGGGGAGAAGAAACGTAACGCTCCCTCTAGTTGATGTAGAGTGACCGCGCGAAGGAAAGGTTCGGTGGCGGGGAGGGATGCCACCGGCGCGGTTGGGACGACGCCGGACAAGCCGAGCGTCAGAGCGTGATACGCATGGTCCACACCCATCATACGGAGGGGGTCAAGAAATGTGACGGGCGAATTTTTTACCAGTTGTAGTTCGGATAATTCCGCGGATCGATCTCGCGGTGGCTCTCGGGGATCTCTTCGCCCAGTAGCTGCAGGATGCGGTTTTTGCTGCGAATGATGCCGTTGGTGATGCTCAACTCGCCCTTGTGCAGCGCCTCGCGGATCGACTCGCTCGTGAGCGGCAACAGCGTCTCCCGAAGCCGTTGCTTTTGCTCGTCGCTCAGTGCGTCGGCACTGCTGCCCAGGGCGGCCAGAAGTTGCGAGAGACCCGACCCCAGTTCGCGCATCACGACAATCGTGTGCTCGATGACGTCGTCATACAGCAACCGATGAATGCGGGCGTGAACATAATCAATCATGCTGTCAAACGATTTTGCCATGATCGCTAGCTCCGTGCGTCTCCGAGACGGTATTATAGCACCCTCTCTTTGGGACGGTCAGTGGGACCGCCCCCGTTCGCGCCTTCTTCGCTCCGTCTTCGGCGACCTACCCCTCGGGGAGGCTCTCGTAGGCCATGCTCAGCCCCACGGCGAGAGCCAAAAACACTCCGCCCGCTCCGTACGCCACGCCCCAGCGTTGCCAGCCAGGCCGCCGCACCAACCAGGGAATCTGCCCCAGCGACAACAGCAACGGCGCGATCGCCACCGCCGCAAACGCCACGGCGGGCACCTCGCTCGTGGTACTTTGCTGCCCCACCCACAGTAGGCCCGGCAACGCCACGGCCACGCCGGGATAGCAACCTCGGGCGTCGCCGCGTACCAGGCAGGCCAGCGCAATGCCTCCCAGCGCCGCGCTCAGGGCCGTCGCACAATCGGTCAGGCTGGCACTATGGGCGTGCAGGAGCACGACGGCAGCGGTGCCAAACGTGAGCGAGAGGCAGACCGGCACCAGAACGCCCGGATGCTCGGCGACCTGCTCCAGCACCTCCCACAGGGCGATGATCAGTATCGTCAGCCCCACGATCCCCCAGGGAGTCCGGCCGATGAGAAACCCCGCGCTCAGGGCGACCAGATCGCGCAGTCGCCAGGCAAGGCGGCCAGGCAACCATCGCGCCAGTTGCCCCATCAGCAGTGCGGTCAGCACCATCCACGGCAGCCAGGTTCGCGTCGGCGGAGGACGCTGCGCCGTTTCCCCCTCGCCCGGTAGCACCGTGACGTACAGCCCCTTGTAAAGATTTTGGGCCGAAAACTCATCGGGGCCGATGGCAAAGTTCCACCCCTGGCGAGCGTGATTGCCCACCAGGAAACCGAGCGTCAACGCCAGGATCGCGGCCCAGGGGGCTGTCCAGCGATTCCAGCGTCCCACAAAAAAAATGGCCAGGGCAGTGCCCAGCGCGGGCAACGCCACCTGAGTAACGGCGTCAACAACTTCGGCCCAGGGGGGAAGATTCATGCGATGCTCCAGGGTTGGGCACGGAAAAGATGCGACCCCCTGGCCCGATCGACAAGGGGGTCGCATTGCCTCGCAGGGAGGATCGACTCAATCAAACCATTCATCGTTTGGATCGAATGGCGGAATGACGATATTGAGGATATGCATGGGGGTAGCGGCTCGATGACGCACACCGGGGCGAATCAGGATGGCCTGGCCCGGGGCGACAGGCGTTCGCACGCCGTCGATTTCCAGGGCAGCATCGACCGAACAATCGAGAATGTAATAAATCTCGGTGTGGGAGCGATGATAATGCGTGCGTGCATCGTGCTCGATGTGTACCAGATGCAGGCTCGCCGGGGCGTCAGGCACATCGCCAAACGCCCGCCGTGCCCAACCACACGGACACCGCACCGCCTCCAGACTCGCCAGATCGACAATCACGGCTTCGCGGCTCCCGTGCTGGCCACATCCACCTTCGTCTTCGGCTTGTCCTTCGGCTTGTCCTTGGGAGCATCTTTGGGGGCATCCTTGGGAGCATCCTTGGGAGCGTCCTTGGGGGCATCCTTCCCCTTATCTTCCGGGCGGCTACGCGGCAGCATCTTTTCCAGGTTCGCGATGCGCACGGCTGTCACCGCAATGACGCGTGCTCCCTGAACCAGATCGTCCGGCTTCAGCCGTTCAGGAGAATCGGCCATGGTGTGGTGCGACAGGGTGTAGAAGGCTGAATCCTGCACCATCAGGAAGCCGGGCACCCCCTTGGCCTCGAACGCCATGTGGTCGCTGCCCGGGTAGGAGCGCGTCTTGAAGTCGGTCAGTCCCAGCGGCTTCAGGGCCGTCAGTTCCTTCTCCAGCAGGGTGGCAACGGCCGGCCGACTGCCGACGCCCAGACCATTGATCTTGCCGGTGCCGACGTCGTGCACCAGGGCGGCGGAGACCTTCGCCATCTCGGCGGCGTGCTTTTCCACATAGGCACGCGAGCCATAGAGGCCCTGCTCCTCACCGCTCCACAGGCAGAACTTGATGGTCCGCTTGGGCTTGACGCCGGCCCGCTGGATCATGCGTGCGACTTCGAGCACGATGCTGGTGCCAGTGCCGTTGTCTGTGGTGCCTTGGCCGAGATCCCACGAGTCGATGTGGGCGCCGACCACGACCTGCTCGTCGGGCTTCTCGCTGCCGCGCAACTCACCGACGACATTGAACACCTTGATCGGACCCGGAATGAACTTGTTGGTCACTTCCAGTTCTAGACGGGTCTTGGCCTCGCCACCACGCGTCGCCAGACGATAGAGCATCGAGTAGGAATCGTGCGACAGGGCCAGGGTCGGCAGCTTGTTGGTGACGCTGGGGCGATCGGTCCCGCGCCAGCCGCCGGTGGTGTTCATCAGACCCAACGGCTTGCCGGAATCGAGGAACAAGGCGGCGGCTCCTTCCCGAGTCAAGAAGGCATCGCGTTCCTTCATGAACGCCATCATATCGGCATAGTTGGGACGAGGAGCTTCCTTATCGCGCGGCGAGGCGCCCGTGCTGCTGAAGGGCGAGGTGGCCTTGTTTCCGACCAGGTCTTCCAGGGGGCGGACCTTGGAGGGCGGACCGCTGAGAACGATCGCGCCCTTGAGCTTGCCCTTGTACTTCTGCAATTCCTTCAGGCTGGGGGCCGTGATGGCGATCACATCACCGGTGATCTTGCCCTCGGTGCCCGGACGCCAGCCATACGAAGCCAGCTGGATACGCACGCCGTTGGCCGGCTCGACGAGCTTGGCCCGAGCTTCGCCGCGTTCCCAGCCTTCGGGGATGGTGTACGGCTCCAGGCGGACGTTCTCCAATCCGTAGTCACGCATGCGATCGGCGGCCCATTCGCAGGCACGGTTGAGCGCCGGCGAGCCGGTCAGACGCGGGCCGATGACATCGCTCAGGTGAAACAGATTGGGCAGCAGCGACGAGTCCTTGGCTGCCGCAGCGATCAGGGCCTCGTCGACGGCGCGAGCCGGATCGCGAGTCGGATCAGGAGAAACGGCAGGTGCAGCGGCGGTCACCAGGCCGACCAGGACGAAGAGGAACAGAGGGACAAAACGCATCACGTGCAAAGATCCTTTCTCGAAGCGGAGGAGAAGATAACTTTGCGCTCATTGTATCGCGAGCCTTCGCCGGGTCTTCCAAAAAAATTCACGCTTTTCCCACGCTTGCCGCCTTCCAGCCCGGGACGTGTCGGATAAGGTGAGCCTTACCGCCCTGGCTTCGCGCGGTGCTTTGCCCTCGCTCGTCTCTCCGGGATTACCTCCCATGAAAACGGTGTTTGTGATCGGCATCGCCGGTGGTTCCGGCTCGGGCAAGACGACACTCCTGGAGCGGCTACGCACCGGGCCGTGGGCCGACTCGCTGGTGACGTTGCCGCACGACGCCTACTACCACAACGGCACGGACATGCCCCCGGAGGTGCGCGAGACGCTTAACTGGGACCACCCCGACGCGCTGGACAATGCTCTTTATCTGTCTCATGTGACTGCGCTTTGCCATGGTCAGGCTGTTGAGATGCCGATTTACGACTTTCGCCAGCATGCACGCACGAGCCAGACAGTGCGCATCGAGCCGCGTCCCGTGCTGCTCCTGGATGGCATCCTGTTGCTGGCGATCCCGGCCATCCGCGAGCGGTTGGATCTGCGCGTGTATGTGGATACCCCGGCGGATCTTCGGATTCTGCGGCGATTGGCCCGCGATGTGCGCGAACGCGGTCGCACCGTGGAGGGGGTGACCGAACAGTACCTCCATACCGTTCGGCCGATGCACGAGCAATTCGTCGAACCGGGCCGGGCGCTGGCCCATCTGGTGATCCCGTGGGAACTGCACAACGAGCCGGCCGTGGAGGTTCTCCAGGCACGGATCGCGGCGTGGCTGATCAGTTGCCGGCCGCGTGGATGAACAGATTCCACAGGCTGCGTTGCCCCGTGCGTGGGGCCAGGCTGACCACGGGGCTCACTGCGGGACTGGGCACCTGATTCGCCGTCGGGCTGGTCATGCGGGCGGCAGCCGGAGCGACCTGCGGGGCCGGGCGAGTGACAATCTGAATCGTCGGCCCCACGCCCGGGGCTCCCAGGGTGACCGGTTGGCCCAGCGGCGCAAGATTCAGCGGTCGCGGAGCAGCCACGGGCACGGACGCGGCAGGAGCCCCAGCACCCGACCCAGTACCTGCAGCCCCAGTACCTGCTGCCCCAGCGCCTGCCGTAGCCAGAGGGGGCTCGGTGCTTTGAGGCAGCCCACGGAAGCGGGCCAACGCCTGCCGAGCGCGATCCAACAAGGCGCTGGTCTGCGGATCGCCCGCGCGAGGGGGCGGCAATTCGCCCGGCTCCATGCCCCTCTCCGGCACACCGGGCTCGGGGGCATCCTTCTTCGGATCGACCACTGGCTTCTCGGGCGGTGCGGGCTTGTCGGTATCGCAGACGCTGTTGAGGCAGCGTTGCAACGCCTCGGCTGCCGCACACCGGACACGTGGCGAATTCTCGGCAGGCTCGGCGGTCTTCTCGCCGTTGACCACGATGATGAGGGTGTCGATGACCTTCTTGGAGCAGCAACAACCGTTGCGGAACGCCAGCGCCGCCTCCAGACGCACGCATTCGTTGGGGTCGCCTCGCAGCGAATTCAGCAGGGCCGCCTCGGCCTCGGGGTAGCGTTTGCAATCGACCGTGCCCAGGTAACGCACGGCGGCCCGGCGCGCCTTGGCGTCGGCCTCGCTCGCCTTGATCCGCGCCGCGGCTCCCTCGGCGCTATCGGCCGGCTTGGCCAGATCGGCCGGGTTGGCATCGAGCGGGCCGGGGCACCATTTGGGGATGAGGCCGCCCGTCATGGCCCGATACGGGGTGAGCACGCCCCCCAGCAATTGCCCGATGGGCGAAGCACACAGCTTGTTTTTGAACTTCTGGCACTGTTCCTCGGTGGGGCACAACCGGCTCCAGATGTTCTGCGGGGCACCGGTGGCCGCTCCTGCGGCGGCGGCGGTGGTGGTCGGCCCCACGGGAGCACCGGCCGCAGCACCGGGAACACCCGGAATCTGGGCAAAAAGGGGCGAACCGACAAGCAACAAGGCGATCACTGCGCTACGCATGGCTCATTTTCCCTCAAGACGGAGGGGACGGGTTATTTCAATCGTCGGCCGAACGCGGTCGGGAAATCGAGCCAGTCTTGGGAAAAAAACTTGGGCTTGCAAAGCGTTGCCGAGGCGAGCATAAGGCTCGGCTCTCAAAACGAAGGTGAACCGAAAGGGGGGTGGGCCGTGCGATATGCTCGCGCCATCCTGGTGCTCGTCGTCGCGACCATGACGATGTACGCCCAGGGGCCGGTGATCGAGGTCATCCCGGTGGGATGCCGAAGCTGCGCGGTACCAATGCTACCGCCGCCCAGCGCACCACCGGGATTGAGGCTTGATCCGTCGCAGGGAGGGGCAGCGCCCTACCTTAGCGACGATCTGCCCGTCCTGAAACTGGGGCACAAGCCCCACTTCGCTGCTGAGGTGGTACCCCTGTGCGACCCCAATGCCGGCTGCATCGGCTGTGGGCGGGTGCCCTGCGTGCCGGGCCGCGAGCCGTGCAAGCCCTGCGAATCGGACCACTTCGCCGGCAAGTTTTTCTGCGCCCTGTACGAGTCGCTGTGTTGCCCCGACCCGTGCTATGAGCCGGCCTGGACACCGCTGGCCGACGCCTCGATGTTCACCGAGGCAGTGCGACCGGTAAAACAGATGCGATTGCGTTACGATTCGGCGCAGCATGTGCCGTTTCCCGATCGCAACGAGTTTCTCTGGGCGCGAGCCGACGGCCAGGGG
>ERZ1066117.1108-NODE-1108-length-14713-cov-7.297653_pt1 | contig 14713 bp, 9 predicted proteins | sample MGYA00382764_ERZ1066117 | MGnify/ENA primary metagenome ERZ1066117 (study PRJEB33369, sample SAMEA5778347) | biofilm metagenome | biome: Industrial cooling water; feature: Water cooling tower basin; material: Biofilm | place: United Arab Emirates | collected...
ATGATTCTGCCTATGCCGAGATCGAAAAGCTGCGCAAGCAATACCCCAAGGTCACCTTCCGGCTGATCTACACCTCGGTGGAATATACCAAGGCGCAGTATCACGAAGCCATCAAGGCAATGATCGAAGGCGCGCTGCTGGCCGTGCTGGTGGTGCTGATCTTCCTGCGTGACTGGCGCGCCACCATCATCTCGGCGCTGGCCATCCCGCTGTCGGCGATCCCCACCTTCTGGTTTCTCGACAGCTGGCTGGGCCTCACCCTCAACGAACTGTCACTGCTGGCCCTGAGCCTGGTGGCCGGCGTGCTGGTCGATGACGCGATCGTCGAGATCGAGAACATCGTCCGTCACATGCGCATGGGCAAGTCCGCCTATCAGGCGGCGATGGACGCGGCCGACGAGATCGGGCTGGCGGTGGTGGCCACCACCATGTCGATCGTGGCGGTGTTCCTGCCGGTGGCGCTGATGCCCGGCATTTCCGGCCAGTTCTTCAAGAATTTCGGCGCCACCGTGGCGGTTTCCGTGCTGATCAGCCTGGCGGTTGCCCGCCTGATCACGCCGATGCTGGCCGCCTATTTCCTGAAGAGCCACGGCACGGCCGAACATGGCACCGGCAAATGGGTCGATACCTACATGAAGGCGCTGGACTGGGCGCTGGCGCACCGCAAGACGACCGTGTTCGGCATCGGCGGCGCCGCGCTGGTGTTGACGGTGATCCTGTTCGTGATGCTGCCCAAGACCTTCCAGCCGGATGTCGACATGGACAGCAGCCAGGTCTCGATCAGCCTGCCGCCCGGCGTCACGCTGGCGCAGACCGAAGCCGTTGTGGACAAGGCCGTCGCGGTGCTGGAAGCCTCGCCGGATGTGGCGATCGCCTTTGCCGATGTCGATATCGGCAGCGGCAACATCTACCTGACCCTGAAGAAGACCCGTTCGATGCACCGCATCGAGTGGGAGCGTTCGATGGCGCCCAAGCTGGCAGCCATTCCCGATGCGCGCATCGGCGTTGCCAGCCAGGGCGGCGGCCCGCCCGGTGGCCGCGACATCGGCGTGACCCTGACCGGCAATGATCCTGTCCTGCTCGAGCAGACGGCCCAGACGCTGGTGAACGAGATGCGCGAGATGCCCGAACTGCGCCAGGCCCGCATCGATGGCGGCCTGCAGCGGCCGGAAATCACCATCAAGCCGCGCCTCGATCTGGCCGCCGAGCTTGGAGTCACCACCGCTGCGCTGTCGGAAACCATCCGCATCGCAACATTGGGCGACATCGATCAGAATGTCGCCAAGTTCAGCGTCGCCGATCGCCAGATCCCGATCCGCGTGCTGCTGGCCGAAACCTCGCGCCAGAGCCTGTCCACCATCGAGAATCTGCCGGTGCCCACCCAGCGCGGCGGCACCGTGCCGCTGCGCGTGCTGGCCGATATCAGCTTCGGCGCCGGTCCCACCGAAATCCGCCGCTTCAACCAGCAGCGGCGCGTGCTGATCGGCGCCGATGTCGCCCCCGGCCTGGTGTCAGGCGAGGTGCAGACCAAGGTGGACCAGCTGCCGACGCTGAAGAACCTGCCGCCCGGCGTCGAGAAGGTGCAGCTGGGCATGCAGAAGTGGCTGGGCGAACTGGTGCAGAACTTCATCCTGGCGGTGATCGCCGGCATCGTGATGGTGTTCGCCGTGCTGGTGCTGCTCTACAAGCGGGTGCTGCCGCCGTTCGTGAACATGGTGTCGCTGCTGCTGGCGCCGCTGGGCGGGCTGATCGCGCTGGTGATCACCGGCAACGTGATCTCCATGCCGGTGTTCATCGGCCTGTTGATGCTGTTTGGCATCGTTGCCAAGAACTCCATCCTGCTGGTGGACATGGCGATCGAGGAAATGGCCAAGGGCGTGCCGAAGCGCGAGGCCATCCTGGAAGCCGGGCACAAGCGCGTGCAGCCGATCGTGATGACCACCATCGCCATGGTCGCCGGCATGCTGCCGGTGGCGCTGGCGCTGGGTGGGGATGGTTCGTGGCGGGCGCCGATGGGCATCGTGGTGATCGGCGGCCTCATCCTGTCGACCGCCCTCACGCTGGTCATCGTGCCGGCCGGCTTCTCGATCGCGGTGTCGGTGGAAGAATGGCTGGCACCCCGCATGAAGCGCTGGTTCACCAACAACGAGGGCGCTGCTAAGGTCGGGTCTGCAACCCCTGCGGAGTAAGCCCGTCTGAACCGCCTGCTGCCGGAATCGCCCTTTCACCGCATGCGGCTGCTGGCCACGCTGCTGCTGGCGGCGATGGCGCTGTTGTTCATCGCCTGCCTGATCTGGCCGAAGGCGCACCCGATCGTGCCGTGGCTGATGGCCTTCAGCGAGGCGGCGATGGTGGGCGGGCTGGCCGACTGGTTTGCCGTGACCGCGCTGTTCCGCCGGCCGCTGGGCCTGCCGATCCCGCACACCGCCATCATCCCCGAGCAGAAGGACCGGCTGGGCGAGACGCTGGCGCAGTTCCTGAAAGACAATTTCCTGAAACCCCAGGTGGTCGCCCGCCGCCTGGACGATGCCGATCTGGCCGGCGTGCTGGCACGCTGGCTGGCGGCGCCGCCTGCTGCAGGCCCGAACCGCAAGCAGGGCATCGCGCCGCTGGTCGGCCAGTTGGTGGAGGGGCTCGACGATCCGTCGATCGCCCGGCTGGTGGAAGACATGGCGCGAGGCCGGCTGCAGGCGATGCGCCTGTCGCCTATCGTTGCCGATGCCGTCGACACGCTGGTGGCCAAGGGCCGCCAGGATGCGCTGATCGATGCCGGCGTCGATTGGGCGCTGGCCACCATTGTCGATGAAGCGCCCACCATCCGCGGCATGGTGACCGAACGCACCAACTGGCTGCTGCGGCTGGCCGGGGCCGATGAAAGCCTGTCCACCACGATGATCAGCTCGGTCCAGCGCCTGCTGGTGGAGATCCGGCACGATCCCTGGCACCCGGTGCGCCAGCGCCTGATCGAGGCGCTGAAGCAATGGACGTTCGATCTCAGGCATTTCCCGGAATCGCAGGCGCGCGTTGAAGGCTTCAAGGATGATCTCTTGGCCAATCCGGCGATGGGCGGCTGGGTGCAGGGCCTGTGGGATGCGGCACGCCATGCGCTGGCCGACAGCCTGAAGGATCCCTCCGGCAACCGGCTCGGCGGCGCGCTGGCCACGCTGGGCACCCGCATCGAGGCTGATGCGGCGCTGAAGGCCAGCCTCAACAAGGCACTGCGCCGTGCGGTCGCCGGTCTCGCCAAGTCCAATGGCGACCAGATCGTGCGCCTCGTGTCAGACACGGTGCGCGGCTGGGATGCCGAGACCGTGACCGACAAGGTGGAACAGGCGGTGGGCCGCGACCTGCAGTTCATCCGCATCAACGGCACGCTGATCGGCGGCTGCATCGGCCTCGTCATCTATGCCTCTGCCCGCTTCATCCTGCTGCCGCACTGACCGATGCTTGTTCGCCAGCCCACCCTCGCCCACCCCGCCCTGCAATTGCGCCCGGCAACAGCGGACGACTGGCCGGCGCTGTTCGTCGCCGCCAGCGACCCCGGCATCTGGGCCGGCCATCCGGCGCATGATCGCTGGCAGGAACCGGTGTTCCGCGCGTTCTTCGAGGATGGCCTGGCCAGCGGCGGCATGCTGGTTGCCGAAGAGCCAGGCGGCGGCGTCATCGGCTCCTCCCGCTTCGATTTCGGGCGCGCCGAGCCGGGCGAAGTGGAGGTGGGCTGGACCTTCCTGGTCCGCCGCCACTGGGGCGGGCGCAGCAATCACATCATGAAGGCGCTGATGGTCGGCCATGCGTTGCAAGCGATGGACCGCGTGATCTTCCTGATCGGCGAGACCAACATCCGCTCCCGCACGGCCATCGAGCGCGTGGGCGCCACCCTGACCGACCGGCAAATGACCGCACAGCTCTCCACCGGGCCGGTCACCCATCTCTTCTACAGCATCGACCGCGCCGGCTTTGCTGCCGGCCCGCTGGCGCCGCTCTGGGCCCAGCGCCTCAGCTGACGCGGATCAGCTGAGGCGGATCAGCTGATATCCGCCAGATTGTCGTCGGCATTGCGGTCGACATATTTGCTGTAGGGGTCGATGCCGGCCACGCTGGGCTTTGCTTTGCTGATCAGTACCAGCGTCTGCGTGCCAGACTTGATGGGCAGTCGCGTCATCAGCAGCACGTCCTTCCGGTCGAACGCCCCCTGCCCCGGCTTGGCGGTGAACAGGCCGACATCGATGCTATCGGCCAGCACGGCGGGGGTTTCGACCCCCTTGCCATCGGCATGATATTTGGATGCCGCAACCGTGAGCCTGGTTTCCCAGCGGCCATCGGGCAGCTTGCGCGTGGTGGCGCTGGTCGCCTTCAGGTCAAAGACGGTGATGCGTTCCAAGAGGTCGCGCACCAGTTCCCGTTCCTGCTCATTGCGGGCAAGGCCCATGAAGCCATCGGCCAGCACCTGCGGCGACATGTAGGGCGGGCCGCTGAAGCGATAGCGGCGGATGAGATCGGCCAGCATGGCATTGACGCGATCCTCGCCCAGCCGATCCTGCAGAAGATACAGCGCCAGGCTGCCCTTGCGATAATGGATATAGCCCTGGTTATCGACCTTGAGCAGCGGCTGCTCCTCGATCGCCTCGGCACCGCGCCCTCTCAGATAGGAATCCAGCTCGTATTTCAGGAAGCGGCGGATCTTGTCTTCGCCATAGACGCGCTTCATCACCATCAGCGCCGAATATTGCGCCATGGTCTCCACCACGAAGGCGCTGCCCAGCGTGTCGGCCGGCACGATCTGGTGGCCCCAATATTGATGCCCCAGTTCGTGCGCGGTGATATAGGTGACATAGTCGATCTTGTCGGGATCGGCGGTGTTGGCGAGGAAGCCGATGCCTTCGGAATAGGGGATGGTGCCGGCAAAGGCCTGCGCGAATTCGGCATAGGCCGGGAATTCGATGATGCGGGCATAATCGAACTGGTAGGGGCCGAAATTGGCGGTAAAATAGGCCAGGCTGTCCTGCATGGCCTTGATCATGCGCGGCGCGTTCCAGGCATGGCCCGGGTGGTGATAAACGGTGAGCGGGATGCGCCGGCCATCGGCCAGCTTCGCCTCGCCACGGGTTTCGGCATAGCGGGCGGACTGCACCGAGAAGAAGGCCAGGATCGGGGTTTTCGAGACAAAGCGGGCGGTGCGCCGACCGCCCGACACGCTGTCCGCCAGCTTGTTGCCGGGGGCGATCGGCGTCTGCTGGGCATCGGTGACGATCGTGATGTCGGTTGTCACCCAGGGCGCCCCGCCGATGGGATTGCGGGTCTGGCCGAAGGGATCGCCCAGCGGCAGGCCACGCAACTCGCCCGACAGGCCGCGCTTGCGCCGGGTGATGCGATCTTCCAGCAGGCCGAAGCGGTTCATGCCGATCAGCGGCGCAAAGGCACCATTGTCCAGGAAGGTGCCGTTTTCCACCAGCGTGCGATCGGAGCCGCGGGCGCGGAAGCCGCGGTTCCAGCGGCGCGTGTGGAAATCCATGGTCACGCTGGCACCCGGGGCCAGGGGGCGCTCAAAGCGCAGGATGCGATAGTTGAACGCCCGGTCATCCCGCTCCACCCGCGTGCCCGGCACGTTGATTGCCAGCATCTGCATATCGCGATCGAGCAACCGCACATGCAGCGTTTCGACGGGTGCCCCGGTATCGTTGCGCAACGTGTAACGCCCGGTCGCGTCGAGCCGGCGGATGGACGGCTTCAGATCGACCGTCATCACGATATCGGTGATGCGCGGCTGCGGCAGGCGTTCATAGCGCAGATAGGCGCGCTCCAGATCGGCCTGCCAGATCTCGCGCGCGTCTAAATTGCGATAGGTGTTCAGCACATTGGTGTTCTGATAGACAAAGGCACCGGTTGCCGCCGACGCGACCACGCCGCCGCCGATCAGCGCCAGCGGCACGCCCCGCAACCGCGATGGCAGCCGGCGCAGGCGCGGGGCCAGCGCCACGTCGTTGCCGCGGCGCCACAAGAGGTGCGCCAGCACCGCCAGCAGCAGCGCCCAGCCCGACCAATAGGCGCGCAGCCACCAGGCCCCTGCACCACCCAGATTGTCGCCGTTCATGTCGGAAAAGCGCACGTTCGGCGTCTGGCCATAGAGATACAGCGGATGTTCAAAACCCATCTGGATCAACACGATGGTGCCGACCATATAAATGGTCATCACCGCCCAGCCGACATATTTGTTGGGGCTCAAGGCCTGCACGAACACCGCCAGCACGGCGAGCAGGATCATGTCCACCGTGATCGGCAGGGCATACCACATCAGATACTGGCCGGGCTGCACATCGGCAAAACCGCGGCCCAGTTGCAGCAGAACAGCGGCCAGCACCGACACCAGCATCACCGCCAGCAGCACGGTCGACAGCGCCAGCACCTTGGGCACCAGATAGGCCCAGCCGGGCAGCGGCGTCGCATCGATGATCTCGTGGAACTTCACCTGGCGATCGCGCCACACCAGTTCACCGGCATAATAGATGGCGATGATGATCGGGATCAGCCCGAAGGTGCCAAGCAGCAGCCCGATCAGCGAGAAGGTTGCCGGCCGTGACGGCGTGCCATAAAGATCGCCGTTGAACCACAGCGCCCCCAGCGCGTTGAACAGGCCGATGACCAGCAGCACCACAAAGGCCGGGCTGCGCAGCACCTGCACCATTTCGAAGCGGGTGCGGCCCAGAAGGCGGGCGCCGGCCACAGCATCCTGACGCGGCGTCGGCAGCATGCTGACCATGACCGGCTTGACAGCGGCCAGCTTCTCGACACGCGCCGCCGCCCGCGCCGCGGCCTTCGCCGAAAGCGCCTTCTGCGTGAAGGAGAAACGCCACAACGCAAAGCCCAGCGCCACCAGGCCCAGTGCGATCATGATCAGGCGATTGCCCAGCAGCGCCCCTTCCAGCGCCACCATCCGGCTGTTGGATTCCGCCGCTGTCCAATATTGGGTGGCCACCGCATTGGCAGCGAGGCCAAAGGGCTCGGCCCAGGCCATGATCTCGCGATATTCGGGCTTTTGGCCCACGATGCCGTTGGTCACCAGATAGGCGACCAAGAACACCACCACGCCGACATAGCTGCCCATCATCGACCGCGTCACGGTCGCCACCGCGAAGAAGATGGCGGCGGTGAAGAAGATGTTGGGCAGCGCCAGAAGGCCCCAGGCCCGCAGATAGATGCCCGGATCATTGGGGCCCACCGTTTCGGGGTCCAGCCACGGCATCAGCGACCCGATGAAGATTGCCAGCGGCACGAACAGGAAGGCCAGCGCTGCCGTGATGAACGCGCCGGTGAAACGCGCGATCAGATAATCGAACTTGGTCACCCGCGTGGCCCGCACCATCGGGCCAAAGCCGCTTTCATCATCGCGCACCACCACATTGGCGACAAAGGCCGTGGTGACGAACATGAAGAACAGGGACAGGATCAGGTGAATCTGGGTGATCGCTGCCGGGCTGTTGACATGCACATTGCCGCCCGAACCGATCTGGATCTCGTCCACGGTGACAGCGCCAAAGGTCAACAGGAAGAACAGCACCGAAACGACCCAGAACACCGGGTTCTTCAGCTGGTACCTCAGCTCGAACAGCGCGATGGAAGCGAACATGGATGCGCGCCTCAAGCCGCTTGCGCCACACGCCGGCTCCGGGCCAGCGTGGCGAAATAGACATCCTCCAGCCCGCCTTCGACCGGCGCAAAGCCCTGCCCGGGATCGCGATCCGACAGCACATGCACGATGGTGCGGCCCGCAAACAGCCGCGTCGAAATCACCTCATGGGCACCCCGAACGGCCTCCAGCTCGTCACGCCCGATCGTCTTGGCCCACACGCTGCCGCGTGCCTGCGCAATCAGATCAAGCGGCGCGCCTTCCAGCTGGATGCGCCCGGCGGCCAGCACCGCCATGCGCGGGCACAGATCAGACACGTCCTCGACGATATGGGTCGAAAGGATCACCACCACATTCTCGCCAATCTCGGCCAGCAGGTTGAGGAAGCGGTTGCGCTCTTCCGGATCAAGCCCGGCGGTGGGTTCATCGACGATGATCAGCCTGGGGTTGCCGATCAGCGCCTGGGCAATGCCGAAGCGCTGCCGCATCCCGCCGGAAAAGCCGGCGATGGCCTTGTTGCGCACTGCCCACAGGTTCGTCTGATTGAGCAAGGTTTCCACCGTCGCCTTGCGTTCGCCGGCACTGGCAATGCCCTTCAGGACGCACATGTGCTCCAGCATCGCATAGGCCGAAACGCGCGGATACACGCCGAAATCCTGCGGCAGATAGCCCAGCGTCTCGCGCAATTTCTCGGGGCTGGCGATCACGTCGATGTCGCCAAACAGGATGCGGCCGGCAGTCGGCGTCTGCAGCGTTGCCACGGTGCGCATCAGCGTCGACTTGCCGGCGCCGTTCGGTCCCAGCAGCCCGAACATGCCGGTCGGGATGGTCAGGCTTACATCATCAAGGGCGCGGGTGCCGTTGGGATAGACATGGGACACGCCCGACAATTGCAGCATGATGCGAGATTCCTCCCGTTGAACTGTCACTTGATAGCAGCTGTATTATGTAAGTAAAGCGGTGAAGATCGGCCACGCGCCGCGTCTACCCGGGCAATCTGCCCGTCTGCCGCAGCGCCTCCGCCGCCGCCAGGCCGGCCGACATGGCGAGGTTCATGGAGCGCACCTGCGGCCGCATCGGCAGCTTCAGGCGGGCGCTGGCAGCGGCATGGACATGGTCTGGCGCGCCGGCGCTCTCCTTGCCGAACAGCAATATGTCATCACTGCGGAAGGCGAAGTCATAGGCGTTGCTGCTGCCCTTCGTGGTGAACAGCAGCAGGCGCGCCGCTCCCACGGTCGCGCGGAACGCCGCCCAGTCGCGGTGCCGCCGCACCTCGACATGATCGATATAGTCCATCGCCGTGCGGCGCACGCGGGCATCGTCCCACAGGAAGCCGAGCGGCTCGATCAGGTCGACCGCCACGCCCAGGCAGGCCCCCAGCCGCAGCACGGCGCCGACATTGCCGGCGATCTCGGGCTCGTAGAGCGCCAGCCGCATCAGTTCAGCGTGTTCACCGCCCGCTGGATGCGCTTGCAGGCTTCCTCCAGCACGGCATCGGAAGTGGCGTAGCTGATGCGGAAGGCCGGCGAGCCGCCGAAGGCCGCGCCGTGCACCACCGCCACGCCTTCGGCTTCGAGCAGATAGGCAGCGACGTCCTCATCGGTGTTGAGCGCCGCGCCGGCCGGCGTGCGCTTGCCGATCAGGCCCGAGCAGTCGGGATAGACATAGAAGGCGCCTTCTGGCCGCGGGCAGATCAGGCCGGGCGTCTGGTTGAGCATGGACACCACCAGGTCGCGCCGGCGCTGGAAGGCGGCGTTGCGCTCCTTCAGGAAGCTCTGGTCCCCGTTCAGCGCTGCCACCGTGGCGGCCATGGAGATCGAGCAGGGGTTGGAGGTGGATTGCGATTGCAGCTTGGCCATCGCCTTGATGATCCAGGCCGGGCCGCCGGCAAAGCCGATGCGCCAGCCGGTCATGGCATAGGCCTTGGAGGCGCCGTTCACGGTGAGCGTGCGGTCATAAAGGCCGGGCTCCACCTCGGCGATGCTACCGAAATCGAAATCGTCATAGACGATATGCTCATACATGTCGTCGGCCAGCACCAGTACGTGCGGGTGGCGCATCAGCACGTCGGCCAGCGCCTTCACCTCGGCGCGCGTGTAGGCGGCGCCGGTGGGGTTGGACGGCGAATTGAAGATGAACCAGCGGGTGCGCGGCGTGATCGCGGCTTCCAGCTGCGCCGGGGTGAGCTTGAAGCCCTGCGCCACGCCGCATTCGATCACCACCGGTGTCGCCCCGGCCAGCAGCACGATATCGGGATAGGACACCCAATAGGGCGCCGGGAGGATGACTTCATCACCCGGATCAAGTGTTGCCAGCAGCGCATTGAAGATGCTGTGCTTGCCGCCGCTGTTGATGCTGATCTGATCGAGGCCATAGTCCAGATTGTTGTCGCGCTTGAACTTGGCCTGGACCGCGGCCTTGCATTCGGGCGTGCCATCCACCCCGGTATATTTGGTCTGGCCGGCGCGGATCGCGGCAATGGCCGCTTCCTTCACGAAATCCGGGGTGTCGAAATCCGGTTCGCCGGCACCCAGGCCGATCACATCACGCCCCTGCCGCTTCAGCTCGGCCGCCTTATTGGTCACCGCGATGGTGGGCGACGGCTGGATGCGGTTGATGGCGGCGGACAGGCGGGGCATGGGGCGTTTCCTTTCACGTTGCTGCGGATAATGCCCTGAACGAACCCGCGCAATCATCTATTCCGGCAACAAACGCGGCTCGGAGAAATCCTCGACTTGAACGGCCAGATGTTTCGTTTACTGTGACCATGATGCGAGGAGATATGTGCATGTTCAAGACGTTGATCCTGTCTGCAGCCCTGGCCATCGTCCCCACTGCCGCGAGTGCGACAACCTATTCGGGGATCGGCAGCTGGACCCTGATCAACCCCGGGTTCAGCACCTGGTCCGCCAGCGATCCCATCATCTGGTCATTTACCACAGGCGCGGAAATCGCCCCCGGTCAGCTGGCCATCACGCAGTTTGACATGCAGATCGGCAGCCAGAGCTGGTCGCTGGCCGATTATGAACCACTGCAGGCGCCGGCACCCTTTGCCTACTCCGGCCCCGCAGGCCTGGAGGTGCGGTTCACCGGCACCAACGCCAGCAACACCGCGCTGGAAACCGGCGTCACCTTCTTTGTCCCCGAGCAGCCGCCACTGACCTTCTTCGTGTTCAATGCCGGGGTCGGTTTCTGCTGCGGCGTTGGCGGCATCGGCCGGCTGACGGTGCCCGAGCCGGGCAGCTGGGCGATGATGATCGCAGGTTTCGGACTTGTTGGCGCAGCGGCGCGCCGGCGGCGGCCGCAGATGGCCTGAGCGATCAGGCCAGCACGGCGCGGATCAGCCCGCGCAGCGCATTGCCGATGAAGAAGCCATCGGCCAGATCGGCCACGCTGAGCAGCGCTTCCTCGGCCCCGCGCTCGGCCAGCAGCCGGGCGCGCATGATGCCGGGCAGCAGGCCCAGTTCGGCCGGCGGGGTGAGCAGGCGGCCGTTCCGCTCGACGAAGATGTTGGTGAAGCTGCCTTCGGTCACCAGCCCGTCCGGGCGCTCGAAGATCACCTCCCCTGCCCCGCTGGCGCGCCGGGCATCTTCATAGAAGGCGCGGTCGCTGGTCTTGTGGCACAGGCGCCAGTCTTCTGCCGGCACTGGCAGCGGCATCAGCGCGACCGGCAGCGGCTCCATCAGGGCTGGCGGCGGAGGTGAAAGCTGCAGGCTCCACGCACCAGACGGCGCCAGCAGCAGCCGGGCGCGGCCATTGTGGCCCCGCACCGCATCGCGCAGCGCCTGTTCCAGCGCCGCGCGGTCAAGCCGGTGCCCAAGATGCGCGGCACTGGCCGCCAGCCGATCGAGGTGCAGCGACAGATCGCGCAGATAGCCATCCTCCACCCGCATCGTCTCGATCAGATCGGGCAGCGGCCGGCGGGTGAGGAAGGCGGCCTTGGCAAGGCACTCGTCCCACTCGTCGGCGGCCACGCTGTCGGCCACGATGCCACTGCCGAGGCCAAGGCGCGCCGTAGTACTGCCCGCCGGCAATGCCAGCGTGCGAATGGCGACATTGAACAGCGCGTCGCCATTGCCGGAAATGGCACCGATCGCCCCGCAATAGGCGCCGCGCGGAGCGGTTTCAATCTCGGCCAGCACCTCCATGCTGCGCAGCTTCGGCGCACCTGTCACCGAGCCGCAGGGAAACATCGCCGCCAGCACATCGGCGGCGGTGATACCCGGCCGGGCGCTGGCGGTGACGGTGGAGGTCATCTGCCAGACGGTGGGATAGGCCTCCACGTCGAACAGCGCCGGCACGCGCACATCACTGGCCACCCGTGACAGATCATTGCGGATCAGATCGGTAATCATCAGATTCTCGGCCCGGTCCTTGGCGCTGGCGGCCAGAGCGGCACGGCGCGCCTGATCCTCGCCCGAAAAGCGCCCGCGCCGCGCGGTGCCCTTCATCGGCCGCGCCGTCAGCCGCCGCCCCTCCAGCTGGAAGAACAGCTCCGGCGAGAAGGACAGCAGCCACTGCGCACCGGTGAAGACGATGGCGCCAAAGGGCGCAGCGCTGCCGGCACGCAGCCGGGCATAGAGACTCAATGGGTGGCCCGAGACTGTCACTTCGGCCGGAAAGGTGAGATTGGCCTGGTAGATGTCACCCGCGGCGATCAGCGCCTGCAGCCGGGCAACGGCGGCGGCATGGGCATCGGCGGTCATCGCCGGGCGCAGCGGGCCAATACTCGCCGGGCGCGGCGCCCATTCGGCCAGCAGCGCATCGGCCTCGACTGGCGTCTCGTGCTGGAAGCGCCCCAGCCAGGCCAGCGGCTGGCCTTCTGGTGGCGGGCGGTGCGCCAGGCGGGGTTCCAGGGCATGGCCGGCCTCGAACCCGATGAAGCCCGCCCATGGCCCCGGCTCGGCCAGCCGGGCGATGGCGGCGGGCACGGCGGCATGCTCGGTCAGCTCAAGCGCCTCGGTGAGGTCGCTGAACAGCCGGGCGCGGCCGCTGGCGGCATCATCGAGCAGCACGAAAGGCCGGGCGGGATCGAGCATGGCCCCGCCGTTACCGGCAGCAGCCGGCGCTGCCTATCCCCCCATGCGGCGGATATGATGCCACAGCCGCTCCACCAGCCGGTCGTGCGGGTCCCAGCCCAGCACGTCCTGCGGGCTGTCCACGAACAGCGACAGGCCGTTGATGTCGTGAAAGCGCGGCGTGCCGCAGGCATCGTCGATCATATATTCGATGCCGCAGGCTTCCATGCCGGCCTCGCGCGCCAGCATCTCGGCGGCAGAGACCAGCCCCGGCGGCGGCTCGGCGCGCACCCGGCGGCGGCGCAGCAGCCGTTCGGAGCGTTGTTCGGCATTGGCGAGCGTGAGCGCATCATCGGCCTGGCTGACATCGAGCGCATAGAGCATGCGGCCGCCCAATATCTCGATCCGGGTGATCACCTGCCCGCGCGGGCGCACCAACGCCTGGCACAGCCACACCCCGTTGGCCGACGGCGGCAGCAGGCCGGCGGCGATGGCATGGGCCAGTTCACGGGCATCATCGAAGCGGGCGATGCCAGACCCCTGCCCGCCGATATCGGCCTTCACCACCAGCGGAAAGCCGATGCTGCGCGCCGCGATCAGCAGGGCCGCTTCATCGTGCACCACGCGGGTGGCGGGCGCTGCGAGGCCAAGCCGGTGGATCAGCGCCAGTTGCCGGGCCTTGCTGGCATCGATGGCCATGGCATCGGCGCCGTTCAGCACCAGCGCCCCCTGTCCCGCCCAGTGATCGAGCAGCGCCATGGTGTAATAGACCGGGTGACGGCGGCTGCGCTGCGTCGCGCTCATCGCCACGCGGTTGAAGATCACCGGCGCCGGCGGCTGCCCGCCAATCGGATCGAAGCCATGGCCGTCGGTGGAAACCGCAAGATAATCGATACCGGCCCGGTCCAGCGCATGGAACAGCGGCTGGAACCAGTGCGGATGATCATGAACGATGGCAAGTTGATGCACGTGTGCGCCCCCGCGCGAACCACCCCGCATTCATGTAACCGCGCCAGCGCGCAAAGCCTCCTCAGGAGCAATACCTAATAGGGCAAGCCCGTATTCCCGCAGTGCAGCGCAAGACGCCAGAAAGGCCGCAGCTCAGTTAAAAAAAAGGGGCCGCGTGCCATGCCTGCAACGCTGGTGAAATCAGGAGCCTTGTTCCTTGCCATGGTGGTCGCGCTGTTCGGCATGGCCCAGGCGCAGGACATGGCGTTCGCCATCCACATGGCCATCATGGCGCTGGCCGCGCTGGTTGCCGCGCTGGCCGTGATGGCCAGCGCCGACGTGACCCAGAGGATGGCGCTGGACGAGGGTCAATATGATGATGCCCCGGTGCGCTGGGGCGTGATCGCCACCACCTTCTGGGGCGTGGTGGGCCTTTCGGCGGGCTTGTTCATTGCCTTGCAGCTTGCCTGGCCGGTGCTGAACTTCGGCTTCGAATACACCACCTTCGGCCGGCTGCGGCCGCTGCACACCTCGGCGGTGATCTTCGCCTTTGGTGGCAACGCGCTGCTGTGCACCAGCTTCTATGTGGTGCAGCGCACCTGCCGGGCGCGGCTGGCCTTTCCCGGCATGGCCCGCTTCGTGTTCTGGGGCTATCAGCTGTTCATCGTGCTCGCCGCCACCGGCTATCTGCTGGGTGTCACCGAAGCCAAGGAATATGCCGAGCCGGAATGGTATGTCGATCTGTGGCTCACCGTGGTGTGGGTCGCCTATCTGATCGTGTTCGGCGGCACCATCATCAAGCGCCGCGAACCGCATATCTATGTCGCCAACTGGTTCTATCTCGCCTTCATCATCACCGTGGCGATGCTGCACCTGGTCAACAACCTGTCGCTGCCGGTCAGCCTGGCTGGCTCCAAGAGCTATTCGGCCTTTGCCGGCGTGCAGGATGCGCTCACCCAGTGGTGGTATGGCCACAACGCGGTGGGCTTCTTCCTTACCGCCGGCTTTCTGGCCATGATGTACTATTTCGTGCCCAAGCAGGCCGAGCGCCCGGTCTATTCCTACCGGCTGTCGATCATCCACTTCTGGTCGCTGATCTTCCTCTACATCTGGGCCGGCCCGC
>ERZ1066117.1109-NODE-1109-length-14696-cov-6.987296_pt1 | contig 14696 bp, 13 predicted proteins | sample MGYA00382764_ERZ1066117 | MGnify/ENA primary metagenome ERZ1066117 (study PRJEB33369, sample SAMEA5778347) | biofilm metagenome | biome: Industrial cooling water; feature: Water cooling tower basin; material: Biofilm | place: United Arab Emirates | collected...
CCGCATGGCGCCGCCCTGGCGCGCGGTCGCCGCGACCTCGCCGAGTGGCTCGACTGGGGCCCGTGGAAGCTGCCGGGACGGCCGCTGCAGCCCAGCGACCTCCCCGCCGCGGCCATGGCCGGTGATCTCGGCGCGGTCGTGCGACTCGTCGCGCTGGGCCTCCCGGTCGACGCGGTCGACGCGCAGGGCTGCAGCGCGCTGCTCCGCGCCGCCGGCGGCGGCCACTTGGCCGTCGTCGACCATCTGCTTGGCCTCCATGCCAACGCCGCGCTCGCCGCGCGCACCGGCGCCACGCCGCTGTCCGCCGCGATCAGCATGCGCCACGCCGCCGTCGTCGACCGCCTGCTCGCGGCCGGCGCCGATCCGGAGCTGCCGATGCCGGGCGGCGTGACGCCGCTGATGCTCGCCGCCGCCCTCGGCTTGCCCGACCTCGTGTCGCGATTGCTGCGCGCCGGCGCCAGCGTCGGCGCGCGCGACGCGCAGGGGCTGACGCCGCTGCACTGCGCATCGCTGTTCGCATTCACCTCGCGCGAGCGTGCCCGCGTTCTCGCGCTGTTCGACGCGCTGCTGCTCGCCGACGCCGACGCCGACGCCGCCAGTGCGTCGGAGCAGACGCCCACGCTTCTCCTGCTGGGTGCGCGCGCGGAGGCCGGCGCCAGCGTGGACGAGGACGTGCTGCTCGCCGCGCTCGATCGCCTGCTCAGCGAGGGGGTTTCCCTGGCGCAGGTCGAGCATCGCGGCCTCACGGCGCTGCACCTCGCGGCGCTGCACGGCATGGGCCGCATCGTCGAACGCCTGCTGCGCGAAGGCGCCGACCCCGGCGCGCGCGACCGCTTGGGCCGCACGCCGCACGACCTCGCCCTGATCCGCGGCTTCGTCGACATCGCCGCGCTGTTCCAGGCCAATCGCTACGCCGACGCCAAGCCGGTGCACGCCGCCGATCCGGGCGTTGCGCGCGTGGGTCCGGCGACGCCGCGCAGCGACGACGACGCCTCGCCTCCTCCCGCCGCGAACGGCGGCGCGACTGCGCCGACCGGCGTGCTGCCCTCGCTGGCGCGGCTGCTGAAGCCGCGCGATCCCTGATCTGCGCGCGTCGCGGAGACCGGCACGCCGCGCGACGACGTCGCGACCGGTCGAGGCGGGTGGCGCTTGCCGACGCCTCCGTTCGCATGGCAGCCTCGCTCGGCACTTCCCCCCGAGACAGGAGTCTTCACGTGCGATGGATTCTTTCCGCGGCGTTCGCAGCGCTGTTCTCGGCGCTCCCCATCGCCACCGAGGCGACGCCGGCGTCCGCCAAGCCGCTGCTGCGGCACTTCGTCGCCGAAGCGGACGGCACGCTGACCCTCGAGCCGGATGGCACGGTCAGCGCGGCGACGCTGCCGGACACGATGGAGCCGGCGCTACGCGACGCTTACCTCGCTGCGATCCGACGGTGGACGTTCGAGCCCGTGGTCATCGATGGCCGCGCCGTTCGCGCCATCGGCCACATGCGCCTCACGCTGGGCATCACGCTGGAGGGTAGCGCCCTCCACAGCGGACGCATCGAGAGCGTGACCTTCACCGACCCGTCCGGCCATGACGGTCGGTTGGGCCCCGAGGCGGTGCTTCATCCTCCCCGTTACCCTATGGAGCTCGCTCGCCGAGGCATCAGCGGCGAAGTCGTGCTCGCGGTCGAGACCGATGCCGAGGGCCGCATCGTGCGGGCGGCCGCGCAGTCCGGCCGCATCTACGCCGACGTCCGGCCCCGCGACGAGGCCCGCGCGCAGCGCGACTTCGGGCTGCTGGTCCGCGCCAGCGTGCAGGCGGCGGCGAATTGGCACCTGCCGGGCTGCCGGTCATCCGTCTGCACGGTGCCGCTGCGCTACACCATGCTGAGGAATCTCGACCGTCCGCCGTTCTGGTGGCCGTCGTACGCGGTGCCGGTCACGCCGGAGCCGTGGGCGCTTGGCGCCGGCATCCTGGCGCTCGGCGCCGATGGCGCGGCTCCGTCGCCTCGATTCCGGCCCACGACCAAGGTCGATGGCGTTGCGGTGCTTCGGGCCGGCGGGTGACCGCCGGTCGCAAGCCTCCCCCCCCCCGCTTCCCCCCAAAGAAGGATTCCCATGCGTCTTCTCCTGCTTGCGGCCGCTGCCGCCGTTCTTGCCATGGCGGCCGCGCCCGTCCCGGCGTCCGAGGTCCGGCTGCGCAACGGCCAAGGCATCGCCCTCGAGCCCGGCCACGACCGCCGGAGCCCGGCGCGCTTTGAAATGAGTGGCTCGGGCTCCCTCGTCATCGAGGCGGATGGCCGCGTCTCCGACGTCATGCTCGACCTGCATCGGTCGGTGCGCCGCAATTTCCGCGAGGCGATCTCGACGTGGCGGTTCGCGCCCGTCGAGGTCGATGGCCGCGTCGTGCGGGCGAAGGCGCATTTCCAGATCGAGGTGTTCGGGACACCGATCGCGGGGACCGACCGCGTGCAGCTGGGCGTCAAGAACGTCTGGTTCCTGGATCCACCGACCGGTGACGCCGAAGCGGGTGCGCACGCGACGAGTCACCTGGCTCCGCCGTCCTACCCCTCGCAGGCCGCGCTGGAGGCCTACGGAGCCACGGTCCTCCTGCTGCTCAAGATCGATGCCGAAGGTCGCGTCGCCGATGCCGGCGTGGCCGATCTCACGCTGGACGTCTGGGGCGTGCGTGATCCGGCGCGCGCGGAGCGTTTCGCCCTGCGCTTCGCCGAGCGATCCCTCACCGCTGCGCGCAACTGGACCTTCGCAGCGCGCGACGATGTTCCGCTTGAGGGCACGGTGCTCGTGCCGGTCACTTTCATCCCGCCGCAGCGTCCGCGGGATGGATGGCGTCCACAGGTCGACGTCCATGTGGAGGCCCTGCCCTGGATGCTGGCCGCGCAGGCGGAGGCGGTGTCCCTCACCGCCGGCGGGGGGCGGCCCTCCACGCGCTTCCAGCTGCTCGACGAGGTTGCCGGCACGACGGTGAATTGAACCCGGTCCGTCGCGATGTCCATGGGGCTGGCGAGGCCCCCAACGACAAGGCCCCGTGTCCCGGGGCCTTCGCTTTTCCGCAGCGCCATTTGGTAGCAGGTGCCCCAAGACTCCCTTGGGGCACATTACTAGACTGAGGGCATGACTTGGCGAACTCCCGCAGCCCTCTTTTGGATGATCGGCAAGCATGCTCGATTGCACGGTGCAATCCGGGCCAAGCAACAGATCGCCGATGAACTGGCGGCGAAGTTGGAAGAGCACCGTAAGGAGATCCGCGACGATTGGGCCAAACTGAAGGCTATTGAGAAGACGCTTGGGCTGCACGAAATCAAGGTCAGCCCAGATGACATCGCACCGATTCGCCCGAAGGGTCCTCGGCAATTCGCCAAGTCTCGTTATGGTGAGCTGAGCCGCCGCATCTATGCGGCACTTGGGCGGCGGGGGGCGTGGTTCAGGACCGCGGAGATTCTGGAGCACGTGACCGGCAGCACGCCAGAAAACACGGAGCGGGAAGAGTACGAGCACCTTCGGCGGTGCATCCGACGTCGCCTGCAGGGCATGCACTACAAGGGTCAGGTTGAGCGTCAGGTCTGCAAGAAGTGGAGCGGAACGGATCAGCGCCACAACCAGACGTTGTGGCGCCTCCCGACTCCTACTGAGAAAGAGGCCGTATCGGCCTATGCGCCGCGCAGGAAGTAGTCCAGTCCAATCTCATCCTGGCGATGCTTTCCTTGCCAGTAGCCGGTCCACCACGCGGACTTTGGCGCGCTAAGCAACGCGCTGAGCACGGCGGTAACCCTAGCTTGCTGCGAGCTTTTTCGATGCGTATGCCGCCACGCCTGCTCGCACGCGTAGTCTTGGAGATACTTCGGTCGGAAGCCGTGCGAGATCCCATACTCGTTCCGTCGAAAGCGGCTGTTCCAAGCTTCCGCGAGATTGCAGTTCACCCCGTCTGGGTCGCAGTGTTCTTTCGAATGTTGGACGGCGTAGTGCTCGACCACCGTAGAAAGCGACTGAAAAGCGCTGGACTCGTCCGTCATGATGATCGAACCAGGCTCCACAAATCGCTTCACGATCGCCAGCGCGTCCTTCTCGTTCTCGGAGCTGCACACGAAGGCCAGCACGCGGCCTGATCCATTGCCTTTCCCCGCGGATTCGCAAAGCGAAACAACGACCCTCTTGTTCCGTCGCTTGTCCCAGTTTTTCTTTGTCATTCCTGCTGACATCCAGGGCTTTGAGGCATCCGCCGGCTTCATCTTTCCGAATCTGATCTTGAGGGCGTTCTCAGGCATGCGCATGCGCCGATTCGGTTTCCTCGGCTTCCCGCAGACGTAGATGCCATCCATGTGGATGACCCCCTTCATCGGGGTCACGTCCATGCCGTTCACCGTCACTTCCCGAATCCTTCCAAGGGCGACCTGTGCGGTTTTCGGGGTGATGCCGAGCCGGCAAGCCAGCGAAAGGCTGGACACGCCGTTGGCGCTGGCAACGAACTCGTGTGCGACGGACACAATGGCGGAGAAAGGCAGCTTGTGACCGTGGAGCGCGGTGCCGGTGGTCACGGAGAACTCGCGACCACAATCGGCGCAGCGCCAGCGCATTCGTCGATGCCTGCGATAGTGCCGTCGGACGCTGCCGCAATGCGGGCAGACTTGCTCGGTCTCGCTCCTCCAGCGAATCTTTTCCAGCAGCTTTTCGGCGCCTTCGTCAGTTAGGCGTCTCACGGTGGAGGCAAAGTTGCGTGCTTCTTTCGAGTGCAGTTCATGCTGAGCCATGGGCTCACTCCCGGGAAAATGAAGTCTTGGCCGCAACGGACCCCCGTTGCGGACTTCAGGAATTGGCGTTCGCCAATCCACCGGGCGCACGACTCCGTGCCCCCGTCAAGGCGGGGGTTGCGCTGGTCGGGCGGAGATGCATAATGGGATGGCAGTCCCTACAAGTTCTGCGCCCCTCAAGAGCCTAGGTGTCCCGTGCAAGGGCCCTGGGCTTTTGTATGTCCGGCTCCCGGATTTTCAAAGCTCGGTTCGTCAGGTCATGGCCGCCTCCTCACTTGTTGGTGCTTGTAGCGCGACGGACGGCGCCATATGAACTTCGTGCGCTGCTCTGATTGCTTTCCCCCGATGAGTCTGCCGTTTTCGTAGATCGAAGCCGTGCGGGTCGCGTTCCTGCTTGAACGATGGAATCCTCGGCATTGACGCTTGACGGTCCCTGAGCGTCGGGATGCCCGTCAGCGCACGCTGACATAGGGCATGTGGACACCTCTAGCCGCGCCAACACCCCTGCTAAGGCGCGGGGTGTCGTGTACCAGCCTCTCCGGTGCGGGAGCTTGGTCACCTCGACGGGGAGACGGCCACGAAGTCTGGCGGCCCTTACGGCGCCCACGCTCGGATATCTAAGTAGGCCTGCCAAGTCGTCCAAGCCAAGCAGGTCGCCGTAGCGCTCTCGCAGCGAAATCTCGATCTCTTCGACTCTGGAACGGCCCATAGGACTCTCCTGCGTGGCGGCGCGAGCCCGCCGAGTGGTGCTTGAAGTATTGCGTGGTTGTGCTGATTCTTGGCCGGTCAACTTGGAACACCCATATGGGATGGAACTTGACCCGGCTGATTTACAAGATTTGCCGTACAGGTCTGCAGACCCCACCGGCGAAGTTCGTTCTCCCCCTTCAGCGCATGCATTCACCGGGGCAATGACCCCGCAGAAGTCAACGAAGTCCTTGGATTGGCGCAAGCTGAGGGGGCGAGTCACTCTTTCGTTCGCTGTGATGAGCAGCGGACTGGATGAACGCGTGTTTGCTCGAGAGCACGTGTATAGGGGGAGAACGGATTCGCGCCTTTTCGATAAATGGCGATCAGATGAGACCGCTTTGAGCAGAATCTCTGCCGAACGATTGGACAGGTCATTGCCTGGAACGGCAGACCTTTTCTCACTGCCGCTGTTCGAGCTTTTGTCTGCAGAGCCACTCGGATTGCGCCGGATCAGACAGCTTCTTCAGCCCTATCGAGCCCCCTCCGCCACCTCAACGTTTGGGCCGCACTGGAGGCTTCTTCGCAACTCAGGGAGCGATAGCCGCACTTCCTATGTTTACGCGTATTCAGAGGAAGACACACATGGCTTGTTCGAGTCCAACAGTCTCGACGCCTTCATCATCATCCTTGGAATCGTGAGGATGTCCGAGGTGAGCGGCAATGAGCTCAAGCATCGATTTGCTCTTCAGGATTTGTTTCGATCACTTCCAGTCGTGCTAAGAATTCCTTGGTTCCGTGCGCATGCCGAGCTTCTGATCAAGCTAATTGAGAACGTTAGGAGCAAGGTCTGGAGTTCAGTACAGATGTTCGACGTCGACATGGAGGTGATATTGCGCCAGGCCGATGATCCAGATCATCAGCCGCGGCTTGAGCTCCGTCCGACGGATCCCCTTACCGGACGCGTGATCGATATCCAAGACCCCATCTTGCATGCAGAGGTCGTACTGGGATCCGAGGTGCGACGTAAGGAGTTGATGAGGAGAGTTCGCCGGCAGAAGGCATCCTCCTGACAAAGTGCATCAATCAACCCCTAATGTCGCAGCCATCTCTCAACATCTCGTATGCAAGCATCATTCGCGAAAAACTGCGCACGGTCCCGGTTCAGTGCTTGAGGCAAGGACTCTTCAATCCTAGGAGTTAGCATCAACTCACGTCGACGAGTGTTTGTACCCCTGATGCACGGACTCACTGCTCTCTTGCACTACAACTTCCCCGCATGCGTTGAGCGGATTCGCGTCTTCAATAGCGATGAGCTTGTTGTCGATGCGATCCTCATGACCACGGTGATGGCAAGGGGTTGGGAACTTTGCCAGCATCAACGCCTACACGTCGTCGGCTGCGAAGGGGGCATGCACGGCATTGATTTTGTAGACATAAGTACGATGATCCTTGGGCGATATGGGGATTCCGATGCCCGTATCGATCTCGCAGCAACTACGGACCTCACTCTGCCGAAGAAGGCGCGCGGCTTCAGGCTGGGTACGTTGCTTGTACGTCGATCAATCCGATTTGCGCATCGGCACGGAGACAAAAACGCGCAAGTTTCTGGGATACTCCTTAGCGATGTCGATGCCGCTGATCCAGAAGACAGGGCCCGCCGAGATCGGCTATGGACTGAGGCTGGCTACCTCGCATCAGGCTTGGGAGGTCCTTTATCCCAGTTCATTGAAAAGCCTGATCCCAGTGAATGGGGTTCGTTCCGGATGCAGATCGACACACTTGATGCGCGGGCAATAGCAGGAGTGTTCGTCCAAGCTTTGCGCAAAGAGGTTGAACTTCAAGATGCTCAAAAAAGAGCGAAAGACGCCAGCGATAGATTCTCGACCGCCGTTTTGACGTCAGAGCTGTTCTGGCGTCGCCTGGTGATTTTTGGTTTTCTACTCGGTGCAATAGTCGGCGCAACGGGCATGTGGAAGCTTCTGGGCTAAAGCTTCGTTCGATTTTCCGCATCCATGCACTCAAGGCGCCCGCATGCCGGCGTTCGCGTCACGCAGGAACCCGATGATCCTTTGTTGCGAAAACCGCTCCTTCACGTCCAACCTCTGTCGTCTCGGCGAATGGACGTCAAGCGGCTGTACGCAATATCCGGTGGGCATCGCATAAGCGCCGACGCTTTCGGACAATCGCCTGAGCAGCATTTCGATGGGCCAACGATTCTCGCTAGAGTGGTTTGGCGGAACTGAAGCCGAGCGCGTCGCGTAACTGCCCAAAGGCATCCACGTGATACCAATCCGGATGGCGCCGTGAGCGCGGGAGGCACCATCGCTCCTTCCAGTATTCGCCCCAACTCTCGTCACTGAACAGCGAAGGCTGCGGAAGGGCGCCCGAGCGACAGACGTCAACGAAGTTCTGAACAAGCTCGAAGATGAACACCTCGCGCCGCACACCGTGCTCGAGATAGCGCGTCGGAAGCTCCAGCCCTTGCAGCGTTCGGATGATGTTCTGCCACCGCACCTTTGGGCCGTTTCCGAAGCCGGCGGGGACATGCATCCCCTCGGCTTGCAGCCAGCGCACCATGCGAGGGTAGAGATGTTCCAAGTGAACCGTGCCGAAGCCTTTCGTGTATCCCAAAGGTTTGGCAAGCAAACGGTCACCAAACTTCAATCGACTGTAGATGGAACTTCTGCCAAACGCACTCGCAGTAGTGATTGCCAACAGGGGCTGCGGAATTCTGACGCCCAGCTGTGTCGTTAGCTGATGGCCGTAGGTGCGCCAGTACTCTTGACGAATTATGTTGGAGTGAAGCAATCCCGCGACGAGCTTGCCGGCAAGCAATGGCGCAAACGCCGGCGTGGCACCCACTGTGTAGGCATCTAAGGTGTTATTTGTCAGATGCAGCTTGACGCTCTTCTCGACACCCATGTAGCTGTCGCGACAAGCGAGGTCGGCAGACGGTGACTGGAGTCCGATGATGCCGATAACCGCTTCGGAAGCCGTGTCCATGACGATGAATCGCAAGCGGCGCCCGTAGCCCTTGGAGTACGGCATCGACCAGAAGCCGCGCGTGATCTTAAAAAGATCCTCTTCTAGGGAGCGCGGGCGAACCGGGATCAATCGCGGCCTGATTCGCTCCGGATCAATCTTCGCGGGAGACGGAAAATAGCGACGCCGCGCAACGAGCTTCCTCCGAAGAGCGCCATAGTTGACGGTCCCGTCAATGCTCTTTGCGTCTAGGTGCAGGCCGCGAATCAAGGCCTTGTCGCCCTGGTCAATCGCGCGCCGGCAGTGCTCCCAAGCCGCACTGATATCGCCCGCCAGTGCAAACGGATCTTCTCGCCCATCCGCAGGGGGGGCTGTGTCGGGCGGCAAGGCGCTGACGACGTTGGATTTTCGAGGATTGGCGCCCATGGGAGTCCTAGCTAGCGGGGTGTATTTGGCCAGCTACCCCCAGGGTCTGTCAACGAGGGCTGGAGTGCCTTTCACCTGCGCTGCCCACCTAGATGGACCAAGGCAGATGGGGGCTACTGCTTTCCCGGCCCGCCACGAAGTCCAAGCATCAAGCCAGCCATCAGAAGAACAAAAACGAGCGTCGGTACGACGAAATCCCCTAATGCGAGCGATTTCGAAGACTCAGGCATCTTGAAGCTGGCCACTGCCGCGGCCAGAGCAACCAGGAAAGAAGCCCAGCGAGGCATCCAGCGCCCCACATGCAATCCAAGGTCATACCGGGCAATCACGATCTCTCGGCGGTCCGACGCGCCAACCAACGCCTCCGCCGGACCATAGCTTTCCGCCGCAACAAGCGCATCAGCTGTTGGCTGGGCTCTTGCTGGCTCAAACTGGGTGACGAGTACGGCGACGTGACCATGGGCGGTTCGGAACAAAGGGCTGGCCTCAATCCTCAATCGCTTCACGTCACGGCGAGAGTCCACGCGAACGCGCTTCGAGGTGATGACTCGCGCATGCTCGCTGCTAACGTCCAGTCGAACTTCACCGAGAGGGTTTCTAATCCCGCGGCCCTCCGGGGACCACGCCAAAGTGTGGATGTCCAGCTCCAGAGTCGCGCCGCTCTCCATCTCGAGCTGGCCACTGCCGCGCAACCGACGACCGACGTCGACAGGCAGGTCGTGAATCAAGTAGGCGAATGGGAGGGGCGTTTCTCCGGCAGACGATTCTAGGCTCATCCTATGCGCTTCAAGAAGGCGGTCGGCCGCACGTTCCCACGCGCTCACCGTGACCTCGAAGCGAAGCGCGCCCGGCCTCCGACGCGCACCCTGCACAAACCATCCTTCGCCTCGTGAAACACCGCTCACGTTCGACGGAAGGTTTCGCAACTCCAGCGCAAGCTCTTGCCACGCAGACCCGATCGGATTCTCAACGACGAAGCCCCCAACGGCGCAGTCCACCACGAGCAGGCTGCCCTGAATTTGAACGCCCACAACCTTTGCGAGGCGAAGCGGTGCGAATTGATCGTCTCCGAATGAGTTCGTGGCAGCAACAGTGAACAGCACCTGGACGGGCTTGAGCACGTCGTTACGCGCAACGCGATTCCAGACATCTGGAGACACGTAGGGCTTGCGGTAGCGAAGCCGAACACGCGAGCCCTCAGGCAGCCCGACAAAGTGAAGGGCATCCTCAATAAATCGACGGTGCCAAAGAGCGCTGATGCATACCCAGAGCTCCGGATCAGGGCCGTTAACGGTTGGCATGGGCAGAACTAATCGTGATGGTGCCGACGTCGAGCAGCTGATCGAAAAGCTTATCCAGCGGTCCGAGGTCAATCTGATACGCAGCGCCGATACCCCTTGAGTAGCTTTTCGCGTTGAACACCCTCGGGCGAGCGCCGATGAGAGCCACTTCTGATCGCGCGCCGAGAGCGAGCGCTGCGCCCACCGCTTGCATCTTGGTCCCAAGGTGAATCAGGGAGACATTGTTCCCGGCAAATTCGTCCACTCGCTCGATCACCACTTGCAAGGCATCGCGATAGCTCAGAACGTCGCACAATCCGGAAAACGCGTCATCTAAGGCCGCGGGGCCACTCTCGTCGGTCGCATCGCCATGCAGCAAGCGGAGGATTGCGGTCTTGGTCGCCTCTTGGCGCCAGTGGTGGGACTCGTCCGTACTCGAGGGCAGGACCCAGTACACGCTTCGCTCGCCGCCCCCAAGCGGTGCCGCTCCCGCTTCTTCCAGGCACCGCTGCAGTCGATCCGGCACGATTGATGGGAAAGCGATCGCAAAGCTCGGGAGGCCGTCATGGTGAAAGCCGGCATACATCTCGTTTCGCACCACATCCGAAACACCGCTTTCCCGACTCGAGTCTTTAGGCGGTTGTCCTTCACTTTCACGGTCTGGGCCGTAAGACTTCGCGGTCGCGTAAAGGATTCGGAGCTGCACGCGACGGCCGCTGAGGCGAAGCGCACCGATGACGTTAAAAATGAACTGTACAGAGGCGCCGCTCACGTCGAAGGCAACATCGACGGCAGGAACCTCGGGAATCTGGCCGAGCAGTCGGCCCAGCGTCTCGCGAACAGACTCTGGGCTGTCCGCCCTCATTTCGGTTATTGACGAAGGATTGGAGGCCTGCAGCAGGGGCAGTAGCTCGCGAAGTCGATCGTCGTTGTCTTCCGGATTGGTGTCATAGCGGCCTAGAGCAATGGCATAGGGCGTCTGGCCCTCGTCGCGCGCCAAGCGCGCCGGCGAATGAAGAACGCGCTCCTCGAATCCGGCTGCGCAAACGAAGACGTGCGGGGTGCGGACGGATGCAGGCATCGGTGTCGGCAACGGCAGGCCAGCGACCGCATCAGCAGCCGACCTGCTCCGGACGACGAACGGTTTGGGCAGAGACTTCATGCTTCCGTCTCAGCAAACAGATCGCGGTGCGGCGGCGTGGCGGCATATCGCCGATAGATTTTCGCGCAAGCGTCCTCAGGCTCAGACAGTAGTTCGACGAAGTCGCTGATCTTCTTGATGTCAATGTAGGACTCTCGGACCAGCGACGTCCCGAAGCTCGGCAGAAGAGATGAACGGAGCTGCCAGCGAAACGTTCTTCGCTCTGCCGATTCTTTCGCGCGGCTGGACGGGAGCTCAATAAAGATGGCACGCCGAACCAATTCACGTCGAAGGGTGACCAGCTCCTCGCCGACGTCAGGGAATTGCGACTTAATCTCACGGTCCAGATCGGCCCCTGTCTCCAGACTCAGTTCGATGCGATACCTCCGATGGAGCGCCTCTGGGGAGCCCGCGTCCTTGGGAGCTTCGACCAGCAGCTTTCTTGCCAAATCGCCGAAAGATCGGAGAATCCGCGACATTTGCTGCCCATGCGGATGGAATCCGTCCACGCGATCTCGCAGCGCGCCGGACACCGCCACTATTGATTTGTGCTGATCGCCTTTCCCTATGCGCTCGTTGGATGTTGGCCCGACGCCGGCCCGAGCGAACATGTCCCGAACCATGTGCAAGATCGTCGCGACATCGCCGCTCCAGGCATCCGCCAAAACGTGAATTCCGTTGTAGTAGTAACGTGCGCCTTGGCGATCGCCCTTGGTCGAACGGATCACGTTAGCCAGCTCTGGGTCGGTCTTGGATTCACTCGGCCCAATCAAGGTCTCGACCCTGCCAACGTACTTGGCGGCTTCTAGCCGCTTGTCGAGAAGCTTCGTAATGAAGTCGCGACGCGCGCTGTTCGCTTTACTGTCAAGAGACATTCGCCCAACGTCGATTGGGACGTATTCCCGATTCTCATCAATCTTGGCGCCGTCAATGTGCGTCGCCTGAAATCCATAGGGCTCGCTGGACACCTTAAAGGAGTGACTGCTGTCGCGGATCCACAGCACGGCATTGAGCACTTGTTGGATGTCGGAAGACAGGCGCTGCGCGGTGTAATCGTCCAGCAAAAATGTGATGCGAATCGTCTGAAAGCGCGGTGCTTCAGCGGCAAGGCGGCGGCAAAGATCCCGCAGGAACGTCTGCGGCAACAGGATGGGTGCTTCGCGCGATCGCAGGAGCGCAGAAGCCATAGAAAGTCTCATCCGCTCGAGTGCATCGGCGCAGGCTTGGTAGGGATTCATCCCTGCCAGTCGCATGATCTCGAGCCGGGAATCGCTGAGTTCACGAAGGTGCTCGGATAGCGCCGCGCCCAGTCCGGGCGTGATCTGAAGTTCAGCCGCGACCCGCTGATCCCGGCTCGCCAAGGCCAACGATCGGAACAATTCCCGAGCCACGACCAGACAGAAGTAGGTCACTACGTCGTCAGCGCGTTCGGCCACCCGCCCCTTCACTCTGGCAAGCCACGCCAAGTCGGCCCCCAAATCGCTGCCGCAACCGATGTAGACGCCAAAGAATCCCAGGCGCTCAATCGCAGCCCACGCGTCCGCCGGCTTCACGAAGTGGGTGCGGGCGGCCAAGTAGCGGAAGACCATGGACTTGCCGCAGCCGCGCGGTCCCGAAAGAACCTGCGGCTCCGGCTTTTGCACCATGTCGATCCACGGAAGATGGCTGACGAAGAGATCCAGCAAGACCTGATCGTTGGCCAAGTGCTCGGCACTGATTGCCTCAAAGGGCGTGAAGCGTTGCCTGCCCGTGGGAAGATCGGAAATGCTGTCGCGGATGTCCTTGACCCGGCGGATGTAGTCCTGAGGCGCGGGGAAATAACGCCCAGCATCCTCGTCGGCCAAATCATGGATGTACTCGCTCAGCCCGCGTAGAAATCGTGGGTAGCGCGAAGCCACCGCCCTATTGCGCTGGATGCAGTTGAATAGCTCTGCCAAGCACTTCGCGAAGCTGGACCAGTCATCGTCCAGCTTCGGCGTGAGCGTGTTCTTTCGCTTGACGCTGCCCAAGTCAATGATCTTGAGATGGTGGTCCGGCTCGTCGGGATCGATCTGGGCCATCGGGTTTGGCACCAGCATGATGTTTCCCAGATGCAGGTCATCATGCTTCAGCCCCTTGCTCTCCAAAACGAGCAACGCTTGAACCATCACACTCGCAACGACTGCGATCAACGCCGGGGTGACGGCAACTGGTGTTTCTGAGACGACCTCGCCGAGGGTTTTTCCCGGCAGCCAATCACTCAGGATGCAAACCCATGGCTCCCGATCAGGCTGCGACTCGAATGCTTGAACGTCGCCTACCGCCCGCGGCAACACGAACATCGGCTGGTTGCCAAGCTCCTTGGCATAGGCCAGCTCGGTTTCCAATGAACCGTCCGCATACTCGGCCGGTATGCAGAACTTTGCCGCCATTTCATAGCGCGTGTCGCGATCGCGCACCTTAAGGACAAAGCCCTTCTTACCCCGACGCCGGCCATTGAACAAGGGCGTGACGACACCGTCCTCGCTTCGGTCCAGCACCTCGAGCTCGTACCGAATCTTCGAGGACACCAACGTTATCGTCGCTGGGAACGGCCCTCCACGATCGAGCCACTCGCAAATGTGAGCCCCCATAACTGGGCCGCTTGGCACTACCTGGTCCATCAGCTGGTCACTCTCGCGTTAGCCCAACGAAACCTAGTCGATGCGCCAAACAGCGCGTCGTTCGTCGCACTTGGGCGGCAGAAGCCGCCTTTTTCGCCAAACTTCAAGCGATCGAAGAAGTCGCATGCAATTGATTGACGCGCCGACACTCCATCTTGGCGACTCGAGCCCGCAGCAATCAAGCCAAGAAATGTCAACAAACCTCTCTCAGCCACCTCGCGGATGCTTCTTCACCGCGCGATTGTTGCCCCCCGTTACTGAAAGCGGGGGGACGCCAGGGCATACCCATAGGCTCTACGAATAGAGGGGTGTTGAACACCTGAGCGGGTTCGAGTCAGGTGCCGACAATCTGCGTGACCAGCAGGTTCGTCTGCGAATCGACCAGACCAACCTTTTTGCCTTGGCGCACACCCTCGTTTGCCGCGATGTACAACACGATTGCCTTGCGCAAGATGTCACTTGGGGTCTGGGAAGTGGCATGTGCGACTTCGTCGATCTTCGACTTTAAATCTTCACTCATTTGGACGGACAGGCTGATCATGAGGATTCTCCAAATGCACGCCATGCCGGGTGGGGCGTTTGCTAGTGGTCGCGTCGAAACCTGAGCGCTAGCGCCTTCGCTACGCCGCCGGTTCAGATTCAGACTAGCCGAGGAGTCCGCTTCCGGTCTTGGGGCACCTGCTACCAAATGGCGTTCCGCAGCGGTTCGATGCGGCTCCCGCCGCGTCGCCTCAGCGCTTCATGAAGTTGAAGAACTCGTCGTTCGACTTGGTGTTCTTCAT
>ERZ1066117.1110-NODE-1110-length-14691-cov-9.731006_pt1 | contig 14691 bp, 10 predicted proteins | sample MGYA00382764_ERZ1066117 | MGnify/ENA primary metagenome ERZ1066117 (study PRJEB33369, sample SAMEA5778347) | biofilm metagenome | biome: Industrial cooling water; feature: Water cooling tower basin; material: Biofilm | place: United Arab Emirates | collected...
GGCGAGCTCCTTCGCGAAGCCTTCGGTCATGTTGACGATGCCGGCCTTGGTCATCGAGTAGATGCCTTGGCCCGGCGCCGGGCGCTTCGCGTTCACCGAGGCCACGTTCACCACCGCGCCACCGCCGGCCTTCGCCATGCGCTTCGCGGCCTGCACCGTGGCCCAGAAGTAGCCGCGCAGGTTCACTTCGACGGTCTTCTCGTAGGCGAGGAGATCCATGTCGATCATCGGGCCGAAGTAGGGGTTGGCCGCCGCGTTGTTGACCAGCAGCGACACCGTTTTTCCTTCCGCATCGAAGGCCGCGAACAGCGCCTCGATCGCCGCCGCGTCGCCGATGTGCACCGCGCGGGCCTCGGCGCTGCCGCCCGCTTCGCGGATGGCCTGCGCGACGGCCTCGCAGGCGTCGAGCTTGCGGCTGGTGCACACGACGTGCGCGCCCTGCGCCGCCAGCAGGTGCGCGATCGACTCGCCGATGCCGCGCGACGCGCCGGTGACGAGGGCCGTGCGGCCGGCCAGCGAGAACAACCCGGCGGCAGCGGAAGACGAGGGGGCGATCGACATCGGACTCTCCATGCGAGGCGCGGCTTTGCGTTAGGCTCGCGAACCTACCACACCCCTCCGTACGGACTGCCGATGGCGACTGCTTCCCCTTCGAGCGCGCGCGAGCGCGTGCTGATCACCGGCGGCGGCAGCGGCCTCGGCCTGGCCCTCGCCCAGCGCTACGCCCGGGACGGCGCGCAGCTGCTGATCGCCGACCTCGACGCCGCGCGCGCGCAGGCTGCGGTGGCCGGGCTGCCGGGCAGCGGCCACCACGCCTTCCAGGTCGACGTGGGCGACGACGATTCGGTGACGGCGCTGAAGGCCCAGGTCGAGGCGGTGGTCGGCGGCGTCGACGTGCTGGTCAACAACGCCGGCATCGCCAGCGGCGGGCCGCTGCTGGGCACCGACATGGCCGAGTGGCGGCGCCTGATCGAGGTCGACCTGCTCAGCGTCGTGCGCGGCACGCTGGCCTTCCTGCCCGGGATGGCCGAGCGCGGCCGCGGCCACGTGGTCAGCACGGCCAGCTTCGCGGGGCTGGCCGGCGCGCCGGGCATCATGAGCTATGGCGTGGCGAAGGCCGGCGTGGTGGCGTTCTCCGAGCAGCTGCGCGCTGAAATGCATGGGACGGGCGTCGACGTCTCGGTGCTTTGCCCGGCGTTCTTCCGCACCAACCTGCTGGAGAATTTCCACGGCGACCCGAAGGTGCGCGGCATGGCGTCCCGGATGATGGACCGCAGCCCCGACACGCTGGATTCGGTCGGCGACGCGACCTATGCGGCCCTCAGGGCCCGCACCTTCCTGGTGCTGCCGACGAAACACGAGCCCCTGCGCTGGCGCCTCAAGCGCTGGTTCCCGAACTGGTACTTCAAGAAGCTGGTCGAAACCGCCGCGCAGATGCGCCGCGGCTGACGGAGAGAACGCAATGACGTGGATGATCTACGGCGCCAACGGCTACACCGGGCGGCTGATGGCGAAGGAAGCGGTGGCGCGCGGCATGAAGCCCATCCTCGCCGGCCGCCGCCGCGACGAGCTCGAAGCGATCGGCCGCGAACTCGGCGGCCTCGAGGTGCGCGTCTTCGGCCTCGAGGCGAGCGCGCTCGACCTCGGCCTGCGCGGCGTGACGCTGGTGCTGCACTGCGCCGGACCGTTCTCGGAAACCTGCGCGCCGATGCTCGACGCCTGCCTGCGCGCGAAGGCGCACTACCTCGACATCACCGGCGAGATCGACGTCTTCGCGCACTGCCACCAGCAGGACGCGCGCGCGACGCAGGCCGGGATCGTCGTGCTGCCGGGCGCCGGCTTCGACGTCGTGCCCACCGATTGCCTGTCGGCGATGCTGAAGCGCGACCTGCCCGACGCGACCTCGCTGGTGCTCGCTTTCGAAGCCGGCGGCGGCCCCAGCCCCGGCACCGCGAAGACCAGCGTCGAGGGCCTCGGCAAGGGCGGCCGCGCGCGCATCAACGGCGAGATGAGGAAAGTGCCGCTGGCGTGGAAGCACCGCACGTTCGATCGCGACGGCGAGGCGCGCAGCGCGATGACGATCCCCTGGGGCGACGTCTACACCGCGTACCTCTCCACCGGCATCCCCGACATCGAGGTCTACATGGCGGTGCCGCCGGCGGTGATCGGCCGCGTGCGCCGCCTGCGCCTGGTGCAGCCGCTGCTCGGCCTCGGCCCGGTGCAGCGCTTCATGAAGGCGCGCGTCGAGAAGACCGTGCGCGGGCCGTCGGACTCGAAGCGCGGCAAGACCGACACGCTGGTCTGGGGCGAAGCACGCACCGCCGACGGCCGTGAGCTGAAGCGCCAGCTGCGCACGCCGAACGGCTACGACGTCACCGTCACCGCCGCGCTCGGCATCACCGCGCGATTGCTGCAGGGACCGGCCGAGCCCGGCTTCAAGACGCCGTCGATGCTGATGGGGGCCGATTACGTGCTCGGCCTGCCGGGGGTGACGCTGGTAGGCTGAGGGCTGCCCCGGGAGAGCCCATGCCGTTCGACGCGTCCCCCGCCAACTTCGCCATCCTCGGCCTCGTCGGCTTGATGCTGGTGATGCTGTTCGCGCTGTGGCGGGCCCGCCGCCGCGAGGCGCGGGACAAGGAGCGGTTCGCCCTCATCGCCCGCGCCACCAGCGACGGCATCTACGACGCCGACCTCGAGCGCAACACGCTCTGGCGCAGCGAGGCGTTCTGCCGGATGTTCGGCCTGCCGGCGGACGCCGCCGCTCACGAGATCGCGGACTGGCTCGCGAAGGTGCATCCGGAAGACCGCGAGCGCGTCCGCCAGGGCTACGCGCAGGCGCTGAACACCGGCGTCGGCGAATGGGAGGTGGCCTACCGCTTCCAGAAGCCGGACGGGAGCACCGGCCATGCGCGCGACCGCCTGCTCATCCTTCGCGACGGCGCCGGCCATCCGCTGCGCGCCATCGGCGGCGTCACCGACGTCAGCGACGAGCTCGGCGCGATGGAGCGCCTCGCCCTGCTGAAACGCGCACTCGACGCCACCACCACCGGCGTTGCCATCGTCGACGCGCGGCAGCCGGGCTGGCCGACGGTCTACGTGAATGCGGCGCTCGAGGCGATGAGCGGCTACCCCGCCGCCGAGCTCCTCGGCCGCAACCTGAACTTCCTGCAGGGCGGCGAACGCGAGCAGCCTGGCCTCGAAACCCTGCGCCATGCCCTGCGCGAGGGACGCGACGGCCAGGTGCTGCTGCGGAACTTCCGCAAGGACGGCAGCAGCTACTGGATCGACCTGGTGGTCTCGCCGGTCCGCGACGCCCACGGCCAGCTCACCCATTACGTCGGCTCGCAGATCGACGTCAGCGAGCGCGTCGCGACCGAGCAGGCGCTGGCGCATCGGGCCACGCACGACGAGCTGACCACGCTGCCGAACCGCCAGCTGTTCCGCGACCGCCTCGCGCAGGCGCTGCGCGAGAGCAAGCGTTTCGGCCTGAACCTCGTCGTGCTGTTCGTCGACCTCGACAACTTCAAGCTGGTCAACGACTCGCTCGGCCACGCCGCCGGCGACGAACTGCTGCGCACCGTCGCACGCCGGCTGCAGGGATGCCTGCGGCAAACCGACACGGTGGCCCGCTTCGGCGGTGACGAATTCGTCGTGCTGCTGCTCGGCGAAGTCGAAACCGACGTGCTGCGCGTCGTCGACCGCATCACCGAGGCGCTGCGTCGCCCGGTCGAGCTGGCCGGCGCGATGCACTACGTCACCGCCAGCATCGGGTACGCGCGCTGCCCGCAGCACGGCGACGAGGCCGGCGTGCTGCTGCAGCGCGCCGACATCGCGATGTACCAGGCCAAGGCGCGCGGACGGAACTGCGCGGTCGGCTACGAGCCGGACTTCGATCGCGGCGCCACCGAGCGGCTGTTCCTGATCTCCCAGCTGCGCGAGGCCGTCGAACGTCGGGAGTTCGAGCTGCACTACCAGCCGCAGTTCCGCTGGGACGGCCGGGCCCAGGGCATGGAGGCGCTGCTGCGCTGGCGGCACCCGGTGCGCGGCCTGTTGGCGCCCGGCCACTTCATCGACGCGCTCGAGGAGAGCGGCCTGATGGTCGAGGTCGGCCGCTGGGTGCTGCGCGATGCGGCGCGTCGCCACGCGACGCTGGTCGCCGAGGGCCTGAGCGACGTGCGCCTGTCCGTGAACGTGTCGGCCACGCAGCTCCACCACCACCTGCTCGAGGACATCGAGGCAATCGTCGCCGAGTTCCAGCTGCCGCCGGGGGCGTTCGAGCTGGAGCTCACCGAGAGCGTGCTGATGGTCAACGCCGAGAGCACCATCGAGCAGATGCGCCGCGTGGCCAAGCTTGGCGTCGGCATCGCCGTCGACGACTTCGGCACCGGCTACTCCTCCCTGTCGTACCTCAAGCGCCTGCCGATCCAGAGACTGAAGATCGACCGCAGCTTCGTCCGCGGCCTGGGTGGCGACGCGGACGATGAGGCGATCTGCGCGTCCGTGATCCTGCTCGCCAGCAGCCTCGGGCTCGACACCGTGGCCGAGGGCGTCGAGACCGAAGCGCAGCGCGACTGGTTGGCCGAGCACGGCTGCGGCGAGCTGCAGGGCTACCTGCTGGGCCGTCCGGCGCCGTTCGACGTGGTGCTGGAGACGATCAAGGGGCTGCGGGGGTAGTCGGCGGCGATTCGCCTGATGCGATGCGGCGTGCGCGTTCCAGCGCGGCGTCGCGCACCTGACCACTGGTTGGCATCTCGACATCGGGGCTTACCGGCGCGAGCCGTGGATCACCGCTGGGGCGCACGAATTCGCGGGCCGGAATGTAGGCGAGCAGGCCAGTCGCCGGGAGCACGAAGGGCTCCATGTTGCCGGTCTGGTTACCGAAACCGCCGGTGCTTTGACCGACCAGGGTGGCGACGCCGTGATCCTGCAGCATCGTCGCGAAAACGATGGCCGCCGAGTACGTCATCGCATCGACCATCAGGACGATGCGACCGTTGAATCGATGCGTCGGCGCAAGCGGTTCGACGACGCCTTCGTCTCCGAGTTCGATGTCGCGAACGCTGCCTGGGGCACCACGCCAGCCGAACATCCCGTTGTTGCCGTCATGCAGACGCTCGCGGGCGATGGACACCGGGGTCATTGGCCGATCGATCAGATAACGCGCCACGACGGCACCGGCCTCGCTCTGTCCGCCGGTGTTGCCACGCACGTCGATCACGAGCCCGCGGTAACCCGACTCGCGAATGGTCGCGAACAGGGCGTCGATGGCCTCGGCGAAGCGATCGGGGTCGTCGTCGACGTCGAAGGTCGGCAGGCGCAGCCACGCGACATCGGGCGAGAGTGCATCGAGGGATGGCGTCCAGCGCGCCGTATCGCCGACTTCCGGCACCCAGCCATCGTTGGTCGACACGCGCAGTGCTCCGCCGCGCAGGCCTGCGAACCGCACGTCGAAGTGCTTCGTCCAGCCGTGGAGTGCATGGAGCCAGTCGCCGAACATCACCGCCAGCATGTGGGTTCGCAGCGAGGCGGTCTCGCCGTGGCCGTGTCGCGCCATGCCGGCCAGCAGCGCGTCCGTCGGAAGCGCGTTGATGGCGAGGATCTCCGTGCCTGCCGCGAGCGCCAGGCCGTCGCTCTCGCGCCGCCATCCCCGTCGCAGGAAAAGTCGATCGCCGTCGACGCGAAGATCGAAGGGGAACAGCGCCGCATCGCCGCCGTCGGGCGGCACGGACGTCGGCATCAGCAGGGTGTGGGCATCACGGAACACCGGGTTCAGCGTCGAGAAGCGCCGGAAAGCCTCGTGTCGGTCAAGCGGCGTATCGATGGTGGCGGCCACGTCGTCGAAGGCCTGGGCCAGCACGGAGTCGTCGGCCCGCCCCGACCATCGCGGATGACGCTCACGCACCGCCGCCTCCCAGGCCTCAAGGTCCGCGCGCAGGGCCTCGACGGGGATCGGGGCGTCCGCCGGCGGGGCCGAGCAGCCTGCGAATGGCGTCGACAGAGCAAGGGCGAGAAGAAGTGAACGGGCGTGCATGCGATGGCCTCCAGGCGGGGCACCAGCCTGGCCCGGACGGACTCAAGCCAGACTCAAGCGACCGGCGACGCCAGCGCCAGCGCCACCTCCGCGCGATGCCCGTCGATCACCACGCGGAGGGCGACGCCGTGCTGCTCGCAGAGCCGGTGTGCGATGGCGAGTCCGAAGCCGCTGCGGTCCGCCGTTCGCTCCGCTGAAGGTGATGGTGGAATCTCGTTGCCGAGGCGGAGCCACGCGCCTTCCGTTTCGATCCGCAGTCGCCCGCCCGCGGCATGCCGACACGCGTTCGCGATGAGGTTCGCGAGCAGCAGGCCAAGAACGTCCTGCGGCAGCGCGACGCGGGCATCGGCGTCGACCTCGATGTCGAACGCAAGCCCGGCGTCGTCGCGCAGCAGGGCCAGATCGACCAGGACACGTTCGAGCACGGGACGCAATCGACAGGGCGCTGCGGCCGCGCTCGGTGTGACGCCGCCCGACAGGGCCAGCAGGGTCTCGACCGTACGACCGAGCGCCCTAGCGGACTGCGCCATGTGCCGGCCGGTATCGCGAAGGTCTTCCGGCGCACGCGGATGGGTGGCGATCTGTTCCGAGGCGCTGCGCAAGGCCGCCAGGGGGGTTCGCAGCTCATGGCTGGCGTCGCGGCTGAACTCGCGCTCGCGGCGAAGCAGATCACCGACGCGCGCCAGCAGCACATCGAAACCCTTCGCCACGTCGTCGAGCTCGGGTGCGCCGCGCCCGGCCGTCGCCAGGGCCGCGGGCGGGTTGCCCGGATCCGTGGCGGCGATCTCGGCGGCGAGGCATTCCAGCGGGCCGGTCGTGCGCCGTGCAACCCGGTGCGCCATAAGCATGGCTAAGCCGACCAAGGCCGTGCCGATGATCGCGAAGGTCGACAGGATGCCGCCGCGCCATTCGCGCACCACCAGTCGCGACGTGGCGTCGAGCAGCAGCCAGGCGTGGCCCGCGTCGGTGACATCATCCTCGGCAAGGAGCCGCCGCAGGTGGTAGTGCCGGCCATCCGCCGCCGTGAACTCGACGCGTTCGGGCTCGTCGCGCAAGGCGGCCGCCAGATCAGGCGGCAAGGCTTCACCGGCGTTGACGAGGCGGATCGTCTCGTCGATCGGCGGCGCCCAGCGCCCGTCGCGTGCCCGAGCCACGGTCTGGCGGGCAACTTCCTCATCGAGGCGCTGTGACAGGTAGGCATCCTCCACCGCCCAGAGGAAGGCAAACGCCATGGCGGCGAACAGCAGGGCGGTGCAGGCCGTGAATGCCGCCAGCACGGACAGCAGGCGCGAATGGAGTCCGCGCGCCCTCATGCTTCAGCGTCCAGCCGATAGCCGACGCCATGGATCGAGCGAAGCAGCGTGTTCGCTCCCGCCGCTTCGAGGGCGCGGCGCAGGGTGCTCAGATGGGTCCGCAGCGGGTCGGATCCGGGAACGTCGTCGCCCCACAGCTGCTCGACGAGCTCACTTCGCGTGATCGCGCGCGGATGTGCTTCGGCAATCGCAAGAAGCAGGCGCCACGGCAGCCCTACCAGGTTCAGCGGGGTCTGGTCGATCATCGCCTCGTGGCGCTGGCGGTCGATCCGCAGCGGGCCGATGCACAAGAGGTGACGGCGGCCCAGCCGATGGCGTGCCGAGAGTGCCTGGCATCGGGCCACGAGCTCTTCGCCGTCGAAGGGCTTCGGAAGATAGTCGTCCGCGCCGGCGTCGAACCCCGCGAGCTTGTCTTTCAGCTCACCGCGCGCGGTGAGCATCAGCACCGGCACATGCCGGTCGGCCTGCTCGCGCAGCGCACGGCAGACGTCGTGGCCCGACAGGTCGGGCAGGCCGATGTCGAGCACCATGACATCAGGCGGTTCAGTCAGCGCCAGGGCCAGCGCCTCGCGTCCACGTGCGGCGAAGTCGACGCGATGCCCGCTGGCTTCGAGCAAGCGCCCCAGCGAGCGCCGCAGTAGTGCGTCGTCTTCGACAACGAGGATGCGCAGAGCGGCCGCTGGTGCGTCACTGGCCATCAGTCGTACAGGAACCCCGGCAACCACGTCGCCAGCTCGGGCACGAACCACAGGGCCAGCAGCATCGCCAGCTGCAGCGCGATGAAGGGCAGCACGCCGCGGTAGATCGCCATCGTGTCGATGCTCGGCGGCGCCACGCCGCGCAGGTAGAACAGCGCGAAGCCGAACGGCGGCGTCAGGAAGCTGGTCTGCAGGTTGACGGCCATCATCACGCCGAGCCAAACCGGGTCGACGCCGAGCGCGAACAGCACCGGTGCCACGATCGGCACGACGATGAACACGATTTCGATGAAGTCGAGCACGAAGCCCAGCAGGAACATCAGCAGCATCACCGCGAGGACCGCGCCGTCCGCGCCGCCGGGCAGGCCGGTGAGCAGCTCGTGGACGAGGTCGTCCCCGCCGTAGCCGCGGAACACCAGCGAGAACAGCGCCGCGCCGAACAGGATGGCGAACACCATGGCGCTCACCTTCACCGTCTCGCGCGCCACGTGGCGAAGGCGCGTGAACGAGAGCCGGCCGCGCAGCGCGGCGAACGCGCTGGCGCCGACCGCGCCGACCGCCGCGGCCTCCGTCGGCGTGGCGAAACCGCCGAGGATCGAGCCCAGCACCAGCACGATCAGCCCCAGCGCCGGCACGACATCGCGCGCGATCTCGAACAGCGACGGGCGAACGGCGTCCGCCAGCGCGGGAGCGCGCGTCGGGTGCCGCCAGGCCACCAACAGCGCATAGCCGAGGTACAGCGCGACGAGTCCGAGGCCCGGCAGCAGGGCGCCGGCGAACAGGTCGCCGACCGAAATCGTCTCCGGAGCGAAGTTGCCAGCGGCGAGCTGGGCGCGCTGGTAGGCATTGCCGAGCTGGTCCCCGAGCAGCACCAGCACGATCGACGGCGGGATGATCTGGCCGAGCGTGCCGGAGGCGGCGATCGCTCCGGTGGCGAGCTTCGGGTCGTAGCCGGCGCGCAGCATGACCGGCAGCGAAATCAGCCCCATCGTCACCACCGTGGCGCCGACGATGCCCGTGCTCGCCGCGAGGATCGCGCCGACGAGGATCACCGCGACGACGAGGCCGCCGCGCGTCTGCCCGAACAGCGCCGCCACGCGCGTCAGCAGCGCCTCGGCGAGCTGGCTGCGTTCGAGCATCACGCCCATGAACACGAACAGCGGCACGGCCAGCAGGGTCTGGCTGGTCAGCGTGTCGAACAGCCGGTTCGGCAGCGCCTGCAGGAAGCTCGGATCGAAGTTGCCGAGCAGCGTGCCCAAGCCCGCCAGCAGCAGGGCGACGCCGCCGATCACGAACGCCACCGGGAACCCGCTGGCGAGGCCGGCGCACAGGCCGAGCAGCAGCAGCGCGAGCATCAGGATGTGCTGGTCGTGCAGGCTCATGCGCTCGGCGTCCTCTCGGCGGCGTCGGCATCCACGGCGCCGCGGCCCAGCGCCACGGGCAGCGCCCGCAGCAGCTCCGCGACGCCTTGCAGCGCGAGCAGCCCCGCGCCCAGCGGCAGCAGGGTCTTGGCGAGGTAGAGGCCTTCGAGCCCGCCGGTGCTCGCCGAGCGCTCGCGGATGCGCCAGCTCATCGCCACGTAGTCGGCGCTGAACCACACCAGCGCCGCCGCGAACGGCAGCAGCAGGAGCAGCAACCCTGCGACGTCGACGCGGGCCCGGGTGCGCGCGCTCCAGCGCGCCGCGAAGACGTCGATCCGCACATGGGCGCGGTGCTTCAGCGCGTAGCCCAGCCCCAGCATGACCATCGCGGCGTTGAGCCAGAGCACGAGGTCCTGCACCTTCACCGATCCATGGCCCAGGCTGAAAGCGAGCACGAGCCCCGCCGTCAGCGCGACGAGGAGCGTGGCGCAGGCGGCGGCCAGCTGGCCGCAGGCCTCGGCGACGGCACCGAGGCCGTCGACGATGCGGGCCGCGCGATCCGGCGCGCTGGCCGGCGGGCTGGGGGTTCCGGTGTCGTGCATGCGCCCTCCCGCGCGTTGGCGACGCGCGAGGATGGCACCGCCGCGCGGCCCGATACAATCGCCGCCTGCCGCTTCCGGTGAACCCCATGCCGCGCCTCGTCCTGATCGACGGTTCGTCCTACCTGTACCGCGCGTTCCACGCGCTGCCGCCCCTCACCGCGCCCGACGGCACGCCGACTGGCGCCTTGTTCGGCGTGGTCAACATGCTGCGCGCCACGCTGAAGGAGGCGCCGGAGTACGCCGCGTTCGTGCTCGATGCCTCGGGCCCGACGTTCCGCGAAGCCCTCGACCCCGAGTACAAGGCGAACCGGCCGCCGATGCCGGATGACCTGCGCGCGCAGGTCGAACCGATGATCGCCATCGTCGAGGCGCTGGGTTTCCCGATGCTGCGCGTGCCCGGCGTCGAGGCCGACGACGTGATCGGCACGCTGGCCGTGCAGGGCGCGGCGCAGGGGCTCGCAGTCACCGTCTCGACCTCGGACAAAGACTTCGCCCAGCTCGTCCGCCCCGGCATCACGCTGACCAACACGATGAGCGGCTCGAGGCTCGCCACCGACGCCGACGTGATCGAGAAGTTCGGCGTGCGCGCCGACCAGATCATCGACTACCTCTCGCTGATGGGCGACAGCGTCGACAACGTGCCCGGCGTCGAGAAATGCGGCCCGAAGACGGCAGCGAAGTGGCTGGGCGAGTACGGCACGCTCGAGGCCGTCATCGCCAATGCCGACAAGGTGACCGGGAAGATCGGCGAGAACCTGCGCGCCGCGCTGCCGCGCCTGCCGCTCAATCGTGAGCTGGTCACCATCAAGACCGACGTGGCGCTGGACCGAGGTCCGGTCGATCTCCACCTGCGCGACCGCCATGTCGACACGCTGCGAGCGCTTTACCTGCAGTACGGCTTCAATGCCGCCGCGCGCGAACTCGATGGCGGGGCGGCTGCGCCGTCGTCGAGCGGTGGCGCCGCCCGGGGTGCCGCGCGCGGCTTTGGCGGCAGCGGCGACGCAGCGCCGGTCGCGCCGATCAATTCGGCGTGGTCGGCAAAAGGCGAGGTCGAGTGCGTGCTCGACGAGGCGTCGCTCGCGCGTTGGGTCGAGGCCCTGCGCGCCGCGCCGCTCATCGCCTTCGATACCGAGACCGACGGGCTCGATCCCCAGCAGTGCCGCCTCGTGGGGGTCAGCCTGGCCGTGGAGATCGGCAAGGCTTGCTACATCCCCATCGCGCACGCCTATGCCGGCGCGCCGGCGCAGCTGCCGTGGACCACCGTTTGCGAGGCGCTGAAGCCGATCCTCGAGGACGCCGCTAGCCCCAAGCTCGGCCAGAACGGCAAGTTCGACATCGAGGTGCTGGCCCGCCACGGCATCGACGTGCGGGGCTATGCCGAGGACACGCTGCTGATGAGCTTCGTGCTCGATGCCGGCCTCAACCGCCACGACATGGACGCCTTGGCCGAGCGCCACCTCGGCTACACGACCATCAAGTACGAGGAGGTCTGCGGCAAGGGCGCCAAGCAGATCAGCTTCGACCAGGTCGACCTCGAGCGCGCCACGGCCTACGCCGCCGAGGACGCCGACGTCACCCTGCGCCTGCACGCCGCGCTGTCGTCGCGTCTGGCGGCAGAGCCGACGCTGGGCCCGGTCTACCGCGACATCGAGATGCCGCTGGTGCCGGTGCTGGCGCGCATGGAGCGCACCGGCGTGCGCATCGACGTCGCCGAGCTGAAGCGCCAGAGCGCCGAGCATGCCAAGCGCCTGCACGCCATCGAGCAGGAGGCGCACGGCATCGCCGGCCGCCCCTTCAACCTCGATTCGCCGAAGCAGCTGCAGGCCCTGCTGTTCGACGAGCTCAAGCTGCCCGCGCTGGTGAAGACGCCCACCGGCCAGCCGAGCACCAACGAGGAGGCGCTGGAGGCGATCGCGGACCAGCACGCGCTGCCGCGCCTGATCCTCGAGCATCGCGGCCTGGCCAAGCTCAAGAGCACGTACACCGACAAGCTGCCGGAGTCGGTGAACCCGCTCACCGGCCGCGTGCACACGCGCTACAACCAGGCCGGCGCGGCGACCGGACGCCTCTCGTCGAATGACCCGAACCTGCAGAACATCCCCATCCGCACGCCGGAAGGCCGGCAGATCCGCCGCGCCTTCGTCGCGCCGGAGGGCCGCGTGATCCTCGCCTGCGACTACTCGCAGATCGAGTTGCGCATCATGGCCCACCTCTCCGAGGACGCCGGCCTGCTGCGCGCCTTCGCCGACGGCCTCGACGTGCACAAGGCCACCGCCGCGGAGGTTTTTGGTTTGCCGATTGAGGCTGTCGGCAGCGACCAGCGCCGCGCGGCGAAGGCCATCAACTTCGGATTGATCTACGGCATGAGCGCCTTCGGCCTCGCGCGCCAGCTCGGGATCGATCGCGGGCAGGCGCAGGACTACATCGGCCTGTACTTCAGCCGCTATCCCGGCGTGCGCGCCTACATGGACCGCACGCGCGAGCAGGCCAAGGAGAAGGGCTACGTCGAGACCGTGTTCGGGCGTCGCCTGCACCTCGCCGAGATCCGCTCGCGCAACCAGGCGCAGCGCACGGGCGCCGAGCGCGCCGCCATCAACGCGCCGATGCAGGGCACCGCCGCCGACATCATCAAGCGCGCGATGGTCGCGGTGGATGCCTGGACGGTCCCGCGCGCGGATCGCATCGCGATGCTGATGCAGGTGCACGACGAACTGGTGTTCGAAGTGGACGCCGGTTTCGTCGACCAGGCGAAGGCGGAAATCCTCTCGCGCATGGAAGCCGCCGCCGACCTGCGCGTGCCGCTGCTCGTCGAAGCCGGCGTTGGCGCCACGTGGGACGAGGCGCATTGACCGGAAACCGTGCGGGACATCTGTGCAGGAATGCTGCTTCGGCGATTTCCTCACGACCCCCTAGCGTTTCCGTCACGCATCGCTGACGTTGCGGTGAATCCCTCCTGAATTCCCGTGGGAAAAGGCGGTGGAGTTCACGAACTTCTCAGAGCCCGGATGGTCAGATGTCGGGCAACGGATGCAACGTCCGTTGCCGTGGACTCGATCCCTCCCCTGGTCGACCCACACCGATGCGGCGGGCCTCCCCTCTCGCCGCATCACCAGCCCCGCGAGTCTCCCCTGGCTCGCGGGGTTTTTAATTTCCGCGGAACGCGCGATGTGGCATAAGGCCGCCATGCGTTCATCGTCACCGCCACCGCGTTGGTATCTGCGCCACCTCCACGAGGTGGGCGAGTCGTACGTCGACCATGCGCGGTTCGCGCTCGGCATCGCGGGGCGCTGCGCGTGGGCGGCCCTGTTGCTGGTCGTGCACGCGATCCTCCCGTTCCTGCTCGAGCGCAACGGCTCCGCGACGCTGCAGCGTATCCACGACGACGTCGTGGCGCGGGCGGTGCGCCGCAAATCGCCATGACGCACGACCTCGCCGTCATCGGCGGCGGCCCGGCGGGCGTCGCCACCGTGCTCGCCGCGCGGGCGCTGGCCCCGCACTGGCAAGTGCTGTGGTGTCGAGGGCCCCGCGGCGACGCGGAGGATTTCCTGCCGGCCTACGGCGGCAATGACCTCGTACACCGGCTCAACGTGCCGGTCGAGCGCATGGGCCTCGACGCCGAGGCGCCGGTCGACTTCTTCGATTGGCTGCGCAGCGCGCATCCCGGGCGCGAGGTGCAGCCGGGGCAATTCGTGCCGCGGCGCTGGTTCGGCGAGTACCTCGGCGCGCGCGCCGCGGACTGCAGCGTGGCGCAGCGCTTCGGCGACGTGTCGCGGCTCGGCCGCGAGGACGGGACGTGGCGTCTGGCCTTCGACGCCCACGCTGCGCCGGACGCCCGGGCAACGCGCGTGGCGCTGTGCCTCGGCATGCCGGCGGGCGCGCCAATGCCCGGCGCGCCGGCCCACTGGATGGCCGACCCGTGGGCGTGGTGGCGTGCGCTGGACGGCGGGCCGTCCGCGCTGCCGGGCCTGCCGCCCCCAGCGGCCACCGTCCTGATCGTCGGCAGTGGGCTGACCGCGGTGGACATGGTGCTCGGCCTGCGCGAGCGCGGCTTTCCGGGCCGGATCCGCGTGGTGTCGACGGGCGGGCGCTGGTCGCAGGCCCATGCCCCGGCTGCCCCCCTGTCGCCCGAGGCGCGCGAGGCGCTCGAGTGCGCTCTGGACGAGGCCGTGACGGCGCGGGCGCTGCTGCAGGCCCTTCGGACGGCCGCACGCCACCATCCGTGGCGCGCGGTGGTCGATGCGCTGCGCGCCGACACGAATGCGCGCTGGTCGTCCCTTGCGCCCGACGAGCAGCGGCGCTTGCTGCGGCACGCGTTCGGGCACTGGAACCGGCATCGCCACCGCATGGCTCCGGACGTGCTGCAGCGCCTGCAGGCCGACGCGGGGCTGACGATCGAGCCCGGTCGCGTGCACGTCGTCGACGGGGCCATCGTCAAACGGCATCGCGGCGTCGAGGAGGGCCTCGACGTCGCGCTGGCGCTGGATTGCCGCGGGCCCGGTTTCCGCTCGGCCCTCGCCGGTCACTCGCTGCTCGCGCGGCTGGTGCGCGACGGCGTGCTCGAAGCGCATCCGCTCGGGACCGGCGTGCGTCCGCCCGCCGATCCAAGCCTTGCGGTCGTCGGCGCCGCGCGCTTCGGCGAGCGCTTCGAGACCACGGCCGTGCCGGAGCTCCGGCAGCAGGCGGTGG
>ERZ1066117.1111-NODE-1111-length-14683-cov-8.553322_pt1 | contig 14683 bp, 12 predicted proteins | sample MGYA00382764_ERZ1066117 | MGnify/ENA primary metagenome ERZ1066117 (study PRJEB33369, sample SAMEA5778347) | biofilm metagenome | biome: Industrial cooling water; feature: Water cooling tower basin; material: Biofilm | place: United Arab Emirates | collected...
TGTACGGGCCCGAGGTGTCGTAGACCGCCAGCGGCGCGTTCTTCTCCACGCCCACGGTGCGCGGCGTGGGGCTCAACGCGATCTCGCGCATCGGCACGCGCAGGTCGGGGCGCGAGCCCTCGAGGTAGATCTTGGTCGAGCCCGGGATCGGGCGGGTGACTTCGGCGGACAGCTGCTGGGTCTTGTCCAGCAGCTCCTTGGCGACGGCGTTCATTCGGTGCGCTCTGCGACGGCCTTGGCGGCCATGAAGGGCGATGCCGGCCCGTGGGGCGCGACATCGGACAATCGGCAGGAGCGCGTGGCGCGCGTCGAAGTCTCCCTACGGCGGCATGGCCCGCATCAGGTTCGAAGGGTCTCTCTCAGCCGGATCCGGGCACCCCTGCTTCCGGGGCGCATTAGAGCGCGAAAGCGGGCATCGCGCCACGACGGCCGGAACGGCCCCGTCGAAGGAGGATCGCCGCCGGGCCGCCGCAAGCGACGGGGGAGGGAGCCGGGTCGCGACGACCCGGCGGCGAATCGGTGGCCGGCGCGCGCGGCTCCGGCGAGAACGCGGCGAAGTGGCGCGATCTCAGTAGGCTGGCGCGCGCTCCGGCGCCTTGATGCGGAACCACGCGGCGTACAGCGCCGGCAGGAACAGCAAGGTCAGCGCGGTGGCGACGATCAGGCCGCCCATGATCGCCACGGCCATCGGGCCGAAGAACACGCTGCGCGACAGCGGGATCATCGCCAGCACCGCGGCCAGCGCGGTCAGCACGATCGGGCGGAAGCGCCGCACGGTGGCGTCGACGACGGCCTGGAACGGCGGATGGCCCTCGGCGATGTCGTGCTCGATCTGGTCCATCAAGATGACCGAGTTGCGCATGATCATCCCGGACAGCGCGATCGTGCCGAGCATCGCCACGAAGCCGAACGGCACCTGCGGGATCAGCAGGAACCAGACCACGCCGATCAAGCCGAGCGGCGCCGTGAGCAGCACGATGACCGTGCGCGAGAAGCTGCGGAGCTGCAGCATCAGCAGCGTCACCACCGCGAACAGGAACAGCGGCATGCCGGCGGCCACCGAGGCGCCGCCCTTGGCGGATTCCTCGACCGCGCCGCCGGTCTGCAGCAGGTAGCCCGGCGGCAGCGCGGCGCGGATCGGCTCGAGCGTGGGCAGGATCTGGTTCGTCACCGTCGGCGGCGTCACCTCGCCGGCGACATCGGCACGGATGATCACCGTCGGCAGGCGGTTGCGGCGCCAGATGATGCCGGGCTCGAAGCCGTGGGTGATCCTCGCCACCTGCGACAGCGGCACGCTCTTGCCGCTGGACGTCGGCACGGCCAACGAGCCGAGCAGCGACAGCCGAGTGCGCTCCTCCTCCGGGCCACGCAGCAGGATCTCGATCAGCTCGTTGCCCTCGCGGTAGGTGCTGACCGGCGTGCCGGACAGCGAGCCCTGCAGGAAGCTCGCCACCTGCGCCGAGCTGACGCCCAGCGCGCGGGCGCGATCCTGGTCGATCTCGAGCCGGACTACCTTGCTCGGCTCGTCCCAATCGAGGTTGACGTTGCGCGTGTGCGGATTGGCCAGCACCTGCGCCTTCACGTCGCGGGCGATGCGCAGCACGTCGTCCGGGTGTTCGCCGGAGACGCGGAACTGCACCGGGAAGCCCACCGGCGGGCCGTTCTCGAGCCGCGTCACGCGGCCCTGCACGCCGGGGAATTCGGCGTCGAGCACGCCCTGCAGCCAAGGCTTGATCGCCTCGCGCGTTTCGATGTCTGGCGTCAGCAGCACGAACTGCGCGAAGTTGGCCTGCGGCAGTTTCTGGTCCAGCGGCAGGTAGAAGCGCGGCGAGCCGGTGCCGACGTAGGCGACGAAGCTCTCGACGCCTTCGTGGTTCTTCAGCTTCGCCTCGAGCTGCTTGGCGACCGCCTCGGTGGCGCGCAGCGAGCTGCCCTCGGCGAGCTCGAGGTCGACCATCAGCTCGAGTCGCGTCGACGACGGGAAGAACTGCTGCGGCACGAAGCGGAACATCGCCACCGAGCCGACGAAGGCGAGCACGGTGACGGCGATCACCGTCTTGCGATGCCGCACGCACCAGGCCACCAGCCCGCGGAAGCGCGCGTAGAACGGCGTGTCGTAGGGGTTCTCGTGGTGCGCGGTGTCCGGCGTGACCCAGGCCGCGAGCGTCGGCGGCAGGCGCTTCGCCAGCGCCTTGCGCAGCGCGCCGGTGAAGCCACCGCCGTGGCTGGCCAGCATCTGCTCGCGGTCGGGCAGCAGCTTGTCGCCGAGGTAGGGAATGAACACCACCGCGACGATCCAACTCAGGATCAGCGCGAGCACGACGACCTGGAAGATCGAACGCGTGTACTCGCCGGTGCTCGACGCCGCGGTCGCGATCGGCAGGAAGCCCGCCGCGGTGATCAGCGTGCCGGTGAGCATCGGGAAGGCCGTGCTCTGGTAGGCGAAGGCCGCGGCCTCCAGCCGACCGAAGCCCTGCTCCATCTTCACCTGCATCATCTCGATGGCGATGATGGCGTCGTCGACCAGCAGGCCGAGCGCGAGGATCAGCGCCCCGAGCGAGATCTTGTGCAGGCCGATACCGAGGAAGTACATCGCCGCGAAGGTCATCGCCAGCACCAGCGGGATGGAGAGCGCGACGACGAGGCCGGACCGCCAGCCGAGGCTCAGGAAGCTCACCAGCAGCACGATCAGCACGGCCTCGGCCAGCACCTTCACGAACTCGCCGACCGAATCCCGCACCGCGGCGGGCTGGTCGCTGACCTTCGACAGCGTCATGCCGGCCGGGAGAGTCTGCTGGATGCGGGCGAACTCGACCTCGAGCTGCTCGCCCAGGCGGATGATGTCGCCGCCCTTGCGCATCGACACGCCGATGCCGATGGCGTCCTGGCCCATGAAGCGCATGCGCGGCGCCGCCGGGTCGACGAAGCCCCGCTTCACGTCGGCCACGTCCTGCAGGCGGAAGGTGCGGTCGCCGACGCGGATCGGGAACTGGCGGATCTGCTCGACCGAGTCGAACGCGCCGGATACGCGCAGCTTGACGCGATCGCTGGTGGTTTCGAAGAAGCTCGCGCCGACCACGGCGTTCTGCTCGTCGATGGCGCGCTGCACCGCCTCGAGCGGGACGCCCAGCGTGGCGAGCTTGGTGTTCGACAGCTCGATCCAGATCTTCTCGTCCTGCAGGCCGATCAGCTCGACCTTGGCCACGTCCGGCACGCGGTGCAGCTCGAGCTCGACGCGCTCGGCGTAGTCCTTCAGCGTGGCGTAGTCGAGGCCATCGGCCTGCAGCGCGTAGAGGTTGCCGAACGTGTCGCCGAATTCGTCGTTGTAGAACGGGCCGATCACGCCGGCCGGGAGCGTGTGGCGGATGTCGCCGATCTTCTTGCGAGCGGTATACCAGAGCTGCGGCAGCTCGGCCGAGACCATCGAGTCCTTCGCCATGAACTGCACCAGCGACTCGCCGGCGCGGGAGTACGAGCTGATGCGTTCGTACTGCCCGGTCTCCATCAGCTTCTTCTCGATGCGGTCGGTCACCTGCGCAGCGACTTCTTCCGCGGTGGCACCCGGCCACATCGTGCGGACCACCATCACCTTGAAGGTGAAGGGCGGATCCTCCGACTGCCCAAGGCGCTGGTAGCTGAAGACGCCGACGATCGCGAGCACGATCATCGCGTAGAGCACGAGGGCGCGGTTCTTCAGCGCCCAAGCGGAGAGGTTGAAGGACGAGGCCATGGCGCGTCAGCCCGCGATCGCGGCGTCGAGGCGGGCGGCGCCGGCTTCCAGTGCGGCGCTCGCGTCTTCATCAAGGGCCGGATCGGCGGCGCCCGGCGCCACGCGCACCGGGCGGTTCGCGCGGTCGACCGGCGTCACCGGTTCGCCCTCGCGTAGCAGATGCACGCCGCTGATCACCACCCAGTCGCCCGGCTTGAGGCCGGAGAGCACCGGGACGTCGTTCTCGCCGAAGGCGCCGGCCTCGACGGCCACGGGCTTGGCGGTGCCGCCGTCGAGCACCCACACGGTCGGCCGGCCGGCCCGCTCCGTCAGCGCCGACAGCGGCACGCTCAGGGCGGGCGCATCGGCGTTCGCGGCGTAGACGCGCGCGCTCTGCCCGAGCTCGACGCGCACGCCGTCCGGGAGCGCCAGCGCCACGCGGGTGGCAAACGTGCGCGCCTGGGCGTCGGCCGCCGGCGCGATTTCGCGGATCGTCCCCGGCACGCGACGGCCCGGCGCCGCCCAGAGCTCGACCAGCACCTCCTGCCCGACCTGGAAGCGCGCGACGTCGGCTTCGGGGAGCGCAATCGCCACCTCGCGCTCGCCGTCTTCCGCAAGGCCGAAGGCCATCTGCCCGGCCGCCACGACCTGCCCGGCTTCGATATTGCGCAGCGCGATCACCCCCGCGGCGTTGGCGCGCAGCACGCCATACGCCGCCTGGTTGCCCGCGACGTCGAGCTGGGCGCGGGCCTGCGCGACGCGGGAGTTCGCGGCGTCGAGGCTGCTCTTGCGCGCGTCGTACATCGAGCGGCTGACGAGCTGGCGCTGGTACATCACGTCGATGCGTTCGAACTCGGCGGCGGCCAGGCGCGCATCGGCCTGCGCGGCGGTCAGCTGGGCCTCCGCGGCCGCGCGGTTCAGGCGCAGGTCCTCGGCATCGAGTTCGGCGAGCGCCTGCCCCGCCAGGACGCGGTCACCGACGTCGACGAGGCGCTTGGCCACCTTGCCGCCGACCCGGAAGGCCAGCGGCGTCTCGTGGCGGGCGCGGACCTCCCCGGCAAACGCCTGCACGGCGCCCGCGGCCGGCGTCGGCTGCTGGACCAGCACCGGACGGGCGGCGGGGGCGACGTCCTCGCCTCCCCCGCAGGCGGCAAGCCCCACGGCCAGCAGCGCGGGCAGGGCGAGGCGCGCGACCCAGCGCGGCGCGAACGGGACGGAGATCGGAGCGACGCGGCGGGCGGGCATGGGGGCGACCACAGTTTGTGAACTCGTGGGTATGGTATATTTGCTGAACTCGTGAGTTCAATAAATTTCTTGTGACGACGAAGCCCCGACCCGCGGCCCCCGGCCGGCCCAAAGATCCGGAGAAGCGCGCAGCGCTCGTCGAGGCCGCCGGCCATCTGTTCTGCCAGCACGGCTTCGACGCCGTGAGCTTGGACGCGGTGGCGCAGGCGGCGGGCGTTTCGAAGCTGACGATCTACAGCCACTTCGGCGACAAGGAGGGCCTGTTCACGGCCGCCGTCGAGGCGCGCTGCGAGGACCAGCTGCCGCACAAGCTGTTCGAGTTCCAGCCCGACCTGCCGGTGGCCGAGGCCTTGCGACAGATCGGCCTCGGCTTCGTCGACCTGGTCTACAGCGACGACGCCGTGCAGCTGATGCGGATGATGGCGGCCCAAGCGGCGCAGGCCGGGCAGTCCACGCGCCTGGCCCAGCTCTATTTCCAGGCCGGCCCGAAGCGCGCGCTCGAGGAGATGGAGGGCTTCCTCGCCATCGCCCGCGAGCGCGGCGACCTCGCGATCGATGACCTTCGCCTTGCCGCCGCGCAGTTCTTCGTGCTGCTGAAGGGCCTGCAGCACTTCCGCATCCTGCTCGGGCTGGAGCCCGCCCCGCCCCCGGCCGTCCGCGCGGCGCACGTCGAGCGCTGCGTGGCGATGTTCCTGCGCGCGAACGCCCCCGCGGGCAACCGCCAATGACGGCCCGGGCGCTCGTGCATCGCGCGGCGACCATGACCTCCGTCGCGGTGACCTTCGTCACTGCCCCGGGACGGCGGCGTCCGGCACTCTGCCGGCGTCATCGGGGCCGCGCCCGTACACTATGCGGCCCTGTTCCGTAGGACACCTTGCCATGCCGATCGACTTCAACCAGGCCCGCCACGCGATGGTCGAGCAGCAGGTCCGCCCCTGGGAGGTGCTGGACCGCCGCGTGCTCGATGTCCTCGGTGACGTGCGGCGCGAAGACTTCGTGCCCGTGCCGCATCGCAAGCTCGCCTTCGCCGACCTCGCGCTGCCGCTCGGCCACGGCGAGTTCATGCTGAAGCCCGTGGTGGAGGGCCGCCTGCTGCAGGCGCTCGACCTCGCGCCCACGGACGAGGTGTTGGAGATCGGCGCGGGCAGCGGCTTCCTGACCGCCTGCCTGGCGCGCCTCGCGCGCTCGGTGCAGGCCATCGAGATCAACGCCGATTTCGTCGCCGAAGCCCAGCGCCGCCTGCAGACCCTTGAAGCCGCCAACGTCCGCCTCGAGCAGGCCGACGCCGCGACCTGGGACACCGCGCTGCGCTTCGACGCCATCCTCGTGGGCGGCGCCGTCGCCGTGCTGCCCGAGCGCTTCCAGCGCTGGCTGAAGCCCGGCGGCCGGTTGGTGGCCGTGCGCGGCAACGCGCCGGTGCAGGAGGTCGTGTGCCTGCGCCACGAGGCCGGCGGCCTGCGGCTCGAGAGCCTGTTCGAAACCGACATCCCGTACCTCCGCGGCTTCGCCCCGGAAGCGCGCTTCGCCCTCTGAACGATCCGATCGAAGGAAGCCCCATGCGTCTGCGTCCCCTCGCCCTCGCCCTGCTCGCCGCCGGCCTCGCCGTGCCGGCCAGCGCCGCCGACCTGCTGCAGGCCTACGAGCTGGCGCGCAAGGGGGATCCGCAGCTCGCCGCGGCCGAGGCCCGCGCCGCCGCCGCACAGGCGGGCGTTGCGCAGTCCCGCGCGGCCCTGCTGCCGCAGATCAGCGCGCAGGCCAGCCTGACCGACAGCCAGGGCGACAACACCTCGTTCGGCGCCTTCCCGGCGCCGACGCCCACGAACCCCGACGCGGTCGGGTTCGGCGAGAACGTCAGCTCGTCCGACACGCGCAACCGCCGCTACGGGCTGAACCTCTCGCAGTCGATCTACGACCACGCCGACTACACGCGGCTGAAGGCCGCGAAGGCGCAGGCGGCGCAGGCCGAAGCGCAGCGCGTGGCCGCCGAGCAGGCGCTGGGCGTGCGCGTGTCCCGGGCCTACTTCGACGTGCTGACGGCGATCGAGTCGCTCGCGTCGGCACGCGCCCAGGAAGCCGCGGCGAAGCGCCAGCTCGACCAGGCCGAGACGCGCCTCGAAGTGGGCCTGGCGCCGATCACCGACGTGCATGAGGCGCGCGCGAGCTACGACGGCGCCCGGGCGAACGCGATCGCCGCGGCGACCCGCCTCGACGACGCCCGCGAGGCGCTCACCGAAATCACCGGACAGCCGATGGAGTCGTTGAAGGGGCTCGGCGCCGAGTACCAGCCGAAGCTCGACGACACCGAAGGCCTGCAAGCCTGGGTGGACAAGGCCCTTGCCGACAACCCGGCGCTGCAGGCCGCGGCGCTGGCGCTGGACGCGGCCGAGGCCAACGTTTCCACCGCGCGCGCCGGCCACCTGCCGACCCTGACGCTCTCCGGCGGCTACAACGACTCCGCCACGTGGGGCAGCAACACCACCTCGACGCCGGTGAGCAGCGTCACGTTCCCGTCCGACAACCTCAACGATGGCCACAACGTCGGCATCACGCTGACCGTGCCGATCTTCAGCGGCGGCGCCGTTCGCGCCGGCGTGCGCTCGGCCTTGGCCAACCGCGACGCGGCCTCCGAGCAGCTGGAGCAGGAGCGCCGCGGCGTGGTCCGACAGACGCGCAACGCCTACCGCTCGCTCGCGGCCGGTGCGGCCGAGGTCGAGGCGCGCCGCCTCGCGGTGGTCTCGGCGAAGGCCGCGCTGGAAGCCGGTGAAGCCGGCCTCGAAGTGGGCACCCGCACGGTCGTCGACGTGCTGCTCGCGCAGCAGACCCTGTTCGCGGCGCAGACGCAGTTCGCGCAGGCGCGCCACAACTTCCTCGTCAACGAGCTGTCGCTGAAGCAGGCCGCCGGCAGCCTGACGCCGGCCGACATCGAAGCGGTGAACCGCCTGCTCAGCGCGGACGCGGAAGCGCTGCTCGACGCGACGAAGTAAGCGCCCGCCAGCGCCATGGACGCGACGCGAAGGCGGCCCCCGGGCCGCTTTCGCTTTTCCGGGCGGGCGCCGCCTCAGGCGATGCGGCGCAGCCCGGCCACGTCATCGATCAGCGCCAAGGTGCGCTCGAGCGCGCCGCGCTCGCGGTCGATGCGCTGGCGACCGGCACGGCCGCGGGCCCGGGCCTGGTCCGGATGGGTCAGCAGCCAGTCGATCGCCGTCGCCAGCTGATCCGCATCGGCGACGATCTCGAGCGCACCGACGTCCTTCAGCAGCGCGGTCATCTCGACGAAGTTGAAGGTGTGCGGGCCGCTGAGCACCGGCACGCCGAGCGCCGCGGGCTCGAGCAGGTTGTGGCCGCCCACGTCGCACAGGCTGCCGCCGACGAACGCGACGTCGCCCGCGGCGAGGAATCCGGGCAGCTCGCCGAGGCTGTCGATCAGGAACACGTCGCAGCGCGCGTCCGGCGAGCGCTCGACGCTGCGCCGGCGCAGCGCGAGACCGGCGTCCTGCACACGCGCGGCCACCGCGCCGAAGCGCTCCGGATGGCGCGGCGCCCACAGCAGCAGCGCGGCGGGGTGCGTCTCGCGCAGGCGCTGGTGCGCCTCGAGCACGGCCGCCTCCTCGTCCGCGTGCGTGCTGGCCGCCACCCAGATCGGCCGCGCCCCACAGGCCTTGCGCCAGCCGATGGCCTCCTCGCGCGAGGCCTGCGGCAGCGGCTGGTCGTACTTGAGGTTGCCGGTCACCTGGATGCGAACGTCATCGCCGGCCAGCACGCGGAAGCGCGCGGCATCGGCCTCGGACTGCGCCGCGATCAGCCGCACGCCGGACAGCGCGAGGCGGATCAGTGACGCCATCCAGCGGTAGCCGCGCAGCGAGCGCTCCGACAGGCGGGCGTTGGCGATCACCACCGGCACGTCGGCGCGCGCGCAGGCCACGAACAGGTTGGGCCACAGCTCGGTTTCGATGACCACGGCCAGCGCCGGCCGCACGCGCTCGAGGAAGCGCCGCACCATCCCATGCAGGTCGTAGGGCAGGTAGACGTGGTGCACGGCGTCGCCCCACAGCGCACGCACGCGCGCCGACCCGGTGGGGGTGATGGTGGTGATCAGCAGCGGCCGGCCGGGATGGCGCTGGCGCAGCGCATTGACGAGCGGGATCGCCGCGTTCACTTCCCCGACCGACACTGCGTGGACCCACAGCGCGCCGGGCGGCAGGTCGGGCAGCGAGTCGAGCTGCGCATACCGTTCGCTCCAGCGCAGCAGGTACTCGCGCTGGCGCAGGCCGCGCCACACCAAGTGGTAGAGCGTGACCGGCACCAGCAGCCACAGCAGGGCGGAGTAGAACGCCAGCAGCAGGCGCCGGCCAAGGCTCAAGGACATGGCGGAAGGGTAGCAGGCGGCCGCGCGCCGACGGCGGAGCGGACGCGGCGACGGCCTACAATACGAGGCATGCCGACGCCCGACGACGCCGCCCCTCCCCCGCTCGCTCCGCGGCATTGGCCGACCTGGCTGGGCGTGGCGTTCGGCTGGTGCGCCGCGCGCTCCCCCGCCACGCTGCAGCGCGCCGTGGGCCGCGCCTTGGGCCCGCTGCTGGGGCACGCCTTGCCCGCGCGGCGCCGCGTCGTCGAAGCCAACCTCGCGCTGTGCTTCCCCGCGATGGACGCGGCGGCGCGCGAAGCGCTGGCGCGCGAGAACCTCGCGCAGACGGGCATGGGGCTGTTCGAATTCCTGCGCGCGTGGTGGGGCCGCGTGTCGGACCACTCGCCGCGCTACACCGTCGAGGGCCTCGAGCACCTCGAGGCGCTGCGCGCGGCCGGCCGCGGGGTGCTGCTGGTATCGGCCCACTTCGTGCACCTCGAGCTCTGCGCGCGACTGCTGACGCGCCACGTGCCGGTGGCGGGCATGTACCGCCCGCACGGCGACGCGGCCATGGAGTGGGCGGTCAAGGCCGGGCGACTGCGCTACGCCTGCGCGATGTTCGCGCGCGACGAGCTGCGCCCGGCGCTGAAGCACCTGAAAGCGGGCGGCATCCTCTGGTTCGCGCCGGACCAGGAAAGCCGACGGGGCGACAGCGTGTTCGTGCCGTTCTTCGGCCGGCCGGCGTGGAGCCTGACCTCGACGCACCAGCTCGCGCGCCTGTCCGGCGCAGCGGTCTGCCCGTTCTTCCACGAGCGCCTCGACGACGGCTCGTACCGCCTGCAGGTGCAGGCGCCGCTCGCCGATTTCCCGTCGAGCGACGCGACCGTCGACACCGCACGGGTGATGGCGGCCCTCGAGACGATGATCCGGCGCGCGCCGTCGCAGTACCTGTGGCTGCACCAGCGCTTCAAGACCCAGCCGGACCGCGGGCGCGGCGACACCTACCGCGCGTAGGGCGAGGCCTCGCCGCCGGGACGCGTCTTGAAGCGTCGATGCACCCACAGGTACTGGTCGGGTGCGGCGCGCACCGCGTCTTCCAGCACCTGCAGGTAGCGCGCGGCGAAGGCCGGCGGATCGTCGAGCAGCGCATCGAGGCCGGGGTCGATGACGCGGACGCGGTAGCGACCGTCGGCGCCGCGCGCCATGGCGAAGAACCGCACGCAGGCGCGGCCGGCGCGCGCGAGCTGCGGCACGGTGGCCAGCGTGGCGGCCGGCACGCCGAAGAACGGCACGAAAACGTGCTGGCTGCGGAAGTCCTGGTCGGCGAGGTAGGCCAGCCTCGCGCCCTCGCGGAGGCAGCGCACCATGCCGCGGGTGTCGAATTTTCCGTAGGTCGGCCCGAGCCGTCCGCGACGCGCATCGTCGAGCAGGGCCTCGAAGCACGGATGGCGGTCGTAGCGGCGCACCACGCTGCTGATCGCTCCGCTGCCCGCTTCCACGAGGAAGCGCGCGGCGAGCTCGCTATGCATCAGGTGGCCGGTGAGCAGCAGGACGCCCTGCCCGCGCGCCGCCGCCTCGTGCAGGTGGTGCAGGCCTTCGACGTCGGCGGCGCCGCGCAGCCGCGATGCCGGCGCGAAGCCCGCGCGAACGAGTTCGACCAGCGCGATGGCCAGCGAACGCTGGTGCGCGCGCAGCCGCAAGGCCCGGCGCCCGGGCGACTCGTCGGCGAAGCACAGATCGAGGTTGATGCGCGCGACCCGCCAGCGCGAGCCCAGCCACGGCCGCGCGACGGCGGCCAGCGTCGCGCCGAGCGCCAGCAGCGCGCGCTGCGGCAGCCGCGCGACGGCGGCGAAGAGCGCGCCGACGAGGCCCCAGCCGACGCAGCGCATCAGCCCGCCGCGGGCGCGGGGGCGTCGCGCCGCATCAGCGCACCGGCGTACAGGGCCGCCAGCAGCAGGGTCACGCCGCCCCAGAACGTCGAATAGAACGCAAGGTGCGTGTTCAGCGGAAACACGGTGACGAGCAGGGCCAGCGCCGGTGCGGCGGCGCGCTCGCGCACCTCGGGCGGGGCGAACCGCCAGGCACGCAGCGCGATCGCCACCGCGGCCAACCACAGCAGCAGGCCGACCATGCCGGTTTCGGACAGCACCTCGAGCACGATCTGGTGCGCATGGAACGCGCCGGGCAGTCCGTTCTCGACGAACTGGTCGTCGGGCGACGCGTAGGCCCGGTAGGCGCGCTGGAAATTGTCGGTGCCGACGCCGGTGAGCGGGTGGTCGAGGATGATCCGTCCCGTCGTCTGCCAGAGCACGAGGCGGCCGGAGAGCGCGAAGTCCACCCCCTCCTCCTTCATCTGCAGCGCTTCGAGCGTGCGCTCGATGCGCGGGCCGAGGAAATCGCTGGTGCTGGCCGCGACGACGGTCAGCACCCCGCCCACCAGCAGGCCGAGCCCCGTGCGCCGCCAGCCCCAGTGGCGCAGGCCGGTGATCACCAGCGCGAGGCCGAAGCTGATCCACGCCGCACGGGCGCCGGCGAGCAGGATGACCACGCCCAGCACGGCCGCGACCGCCAGCCACGGCAGCACGCCGCGACGCGCGGCGGGCAGCAGCGCGAACGGCGAGAGCGAGGCCAGCACGAGCCCGAGCTTCAGGTTGTCGGCACCAAAGATGCCGGACAGCCGGTCGGCCACGGCCGGACCGCCGAGGCTGTAGCCCGTGGTGGCCTGGGCGAGGCCGTCGACGGCCCACAGCCCGACGAGGACGCCGAGGCCACCCGTCACGAGCCGTGCTCCGCGGTCACTGGCCATGGCCATCGCGGCGAGCCACAGGAACGGCAGGTAGCGCAGGTCCTTCAAGGTCTCGATCGCGGTGTTCGCGGGGTCGATGGCGAGCGGGATCGACAGCAGCTGCGGCAGCCAGTAGCCGAAGAACAGGATGGTGGTGAGCGCCCAGGCTTCCGGGCTCAGCACGCGCATGCCGCCGCGGAAGCGCGTCGCGATGATGATGCCGGCGCCGAGCAGCGCACCCAGGGACAGCACCACTTCGGCCAGGCCCCGCCACGGCCAGCAGGCGACCTGCAGCAGCACCCACCCCGGCGCCACGCGGGCGAGGCGTTCAACCAGCGTGTCGGGCATAGAGATCGAGGGTGGCCTGCTGCATCGCCGCCAGAGTGTAGGGAATGCGCGCCGGCGGCGCGGGGGGCGCGTCCAGCAGCCGCTTCGCGCGCGCCGCCAACGTCGCGGCGTCGCCCAGCGCCACGGCGCCTTCCGGCTGCAGGGCCGCGAGCTGTTCGCCGACGCCGCCGTGCGCCCAGCCGAGCACCGGCACCCCGACCGACAGGGCCTCAATGACGGTGCGGCCGAAGGCCTCGGGCTTGCGCGACAGCTGCAGCACGAGGTCGCTGGCCGCGTAAGCGCTGACCACATCGGCGCGCGGCGGGGCGATGCGGAGCGTCGCCTCGATGCCGCGCGCCGCGGCCAGGGCGCGCAGCTCGGCGACGTAGGCCTCTCGACCGGGCTCCTCGGTGCCAAGCAGCCACAGCGCGGCGGGAACGCCGTCGGCGCGCAGCGCGGCCAGGAGGTCGATGGCGTCGGCGTGGCCCTTCAGCCGGGTGCCGCGACCGGGCATCAGCAGCAGGCGCGCGTCGGGCGCCAGGCCCAGCTCGCCGAACACGGCGGCGCGCGCGGCGGCGTCGGGCCGCGCCCGCCGCGGGAACTGCGCGGGATCGACGCCGCGCGGGATCACGGTGATGCGCGGGCTCGCGTCGGGCCAGTGCGCGCGGACGTGCTCGCGCACCGTGTCGGACACGCAGATGACGGCATCGCCTCGGGTCATCACGCCGCTGTAGACGCCCGGCGAATTCAGTCCGTGCACGGTGGTGATGAACGCCGGCCGCGGCGCGAGGCCGCGCAGCGCGCCCAAACCGACCCAGGCCGGCAGGCGCGAGCGGGCGTGGACGATGTCGGGCGCCAGCGACCGCAGCAGGCGGCGAAGCGCGAGCGCCTTGAACGGCGTGGCGAGTGACTTGGCGCCGATCGACAGGGCATGGTGCGCGCTGCCCTGGGCTTCCAGCGTCGGGACCAGCCGTCCGCCGGCGGAGACCACGTGGGACGCGTGGCCGGCGGCGACGAGGGCCGCGGCGATTTCCAGGGTGGAGCGCTCGACGCCGCCCGACGCGAGCGCGGGCAGCAGCTGCACGACGGTGAGGCGGCGCAAGCGCCCGCTCCGCGGCGTCAGTCGACGAGCTGGTACTTCGCGCCGCAGTACGGGCAGATCGACGTGCCGCCTTCGTTCTCGATCGGCAGGTAGACGCGCGGGTGGGAATTCCACAGGCGCATCTCCGGCGTCGGGCACGACAGCGGCAGGTCGGCGCGCTTCACGGAATAGACGCGCTCGGTGTTGGCGGCCTTCTGGGCGGTGGCGTCGGTGGGCAGCATGCGGGCGGGCTCGAACGGCGGAGGCGCGCATTCTAGCGCGGCGGGGCCGATGCGCCGTCGCGCGCCGCGCCGGAACGGGCTAGGCCGGCATCTCGACGACCAGCAGGTCGGCGCCGAACGACGACACCAGCGCGAAGGCCGATTCGTCCGCCGCGCCGAGGCCGTCGCCGCCGCGAAGGAAGCGCCCCCGATGCGCCAGCTCGCCGCCGATCACCTCGACCCAGCAGGCCGACCCGCGGGTCGCCGGCACGGCGAGGCTTGCCCCGGGCACCACGCTCTCCCGGCGCACGGTGGCCCCCGCGCCCCAGGCCAGCAGCGCATCAACCGGGGCGGCGATGCGCGACTCGCCAACGGCAGGCGTCGCCCGCGCCTGCGCCGGGACCGCATTGCTGTGCGTGGGCTGCACCCAGAGCTGGAGCAGGCGCAGCGTCGCCGCGCCGTCGAGGTTCTCCTCGATGACGTCCACGCCGACGCCGGCGCCGAGCCGATGCCACTGTCCGGCGGCGATGGGGCCGGAATCTCCGGCCTGCGACTGGACGCGGTACGTGCCGGCGAGCACCAGCGTCAGCACCTCCATGTTCGCGCGCCGCGCGGCCGGCAGGCGCGCGCCGGGCGCCAGCTCGACGCGATTGAGCACGCGCAGGGCATGGAAGCCGAGCCAGTCGCGATCGAAGGCGCTGGCGTGGCTGAAGGCGGCGAGGCCCCTCAGGCCGGGATCAACGAGGCGGCCGCGATCGGCGGCAGGGCGGAAAACCATGGGCATGCGCGATTGTGCCGCAGAAACGACGACGGGCCCGAAGGCCCGTCGTGCGTGTGCGAGGCCGGTCGGTTCAGGACTTCGGGAGTTCGCGGTTGAACTCCGTCTCGATGCGGATGGTCACCTGCGCGCCGACGGCCGGGGCGTACTTGTCGAAGCCCCACTGCGTGCGGTCGATCGTCGTGGTCGCCG
>ERZ1066117.1113-NODE-1113-length-14676-cov-24.596471_pt1 | contig 14676 bp, 13 predicted proteins | sample MGYA00382764_ERZ1066117 | MGnify/ENA primary metagenome ERZ1066117 (study PRJEB33369, sample SAMEA5778347) | biofilm metagenome | biome: Industrial cooling water; feature: Water cooling tower basin; material: Biofilm | place: United Arab Emirates | collected...
CAGGGCGCAAGAGCTTATCCGACAAGCGCTCTAGCTCACTTGTCACCCCCTCAGAGCCTTACTATAAAGTAGGCACGTTCGGAAACCGTTTTGAAGCTAAAATCACGGAACAACGCCATGAGTGGGATGGAGAGTCCTGCTATATCAAGCGTTATGTTTAATAGATTTGTTGTTTAGAAAATCTTTAAATACAGACTTATAGAGCTTTGTTAGGGTAAGCAAAAGCTGCCGCCGCAAATTATCTTGCATCCTCAGGGCATCAATGAGGCAACCTGTCTGGCCTGGGATATTAGCGATATGAGGTGTACAATCGTGAAAATGGCAGTGACATACAACTTATAGACGGTAGTTCAAGCTTACTTGCCAACGCAAAAATTCACTATTGTCCTCACATGATTGATGGGTTTGAGCATTGGCATTCAAGATTATGCTAATAAAGCATTAATATGTCGATGCACAAGATATTGTTGTTGTTCTGCTGAGAACTGTTCAGGGCAGATGACAGCTCCAGTGGCAATGCCATCTACTAGAGCGATGAGTGCATTAACTTCGAGGTTTAGATCAAGATCAACTCGAATCAACTTAGCTGCTTGTAAATCAGTGAACTCTTGGTGAAGGATCTGCCGTAAGCGCTCATAGCGTCTTCGGTGTTTCTGGATCAGGTATTTGCGTCCAATCGAATACCCCAAAAAAGCAATCCAAACTTTCCAATCAGCTTTGTCAATTTCCTCTAAAGGTAGCGCTGTAAAGATCATCTGTTCTAATCTGTCAATTCCTTGTCGCCCCTTGGCAACCTCTTGCATGTGCTCTAGAGCGTTTTCAAATACTTGTTCTAGGGCAAATAGAATCAGCTCTTCTTTATCTCGGAAGTAGTGAGTGATAACCCCAGTTGAAGAACCCAGTTCTTGCGCGATCGCCCGCATACTGGTGCGATCCAATCCTTCACGGATAATCACCCGCCATGCCGCTTGAGTCACTTCAATTCGCCGATCGTCAGAACTCATCACTCTCCTCAGTTTGCAGTCCTGTTAAGCAATTCCTTTGACATCTCATCATAACAGCTGTTATATTTCATGCAGCATAACAACTGTTGTAATGTTGATCCCCATTGGCTTACTTAACTTTGGGTTGAGCTTGGATCGAGACTTGGGCGTTGGAACTCTCATTCATGAGACTGTCTATACCCCAACCCCACCTTCGATCATGTCTGTGACTAGTTTGACACCCTGATGGAGTTCACTATGATTAGACCGAGTACATCTGATGACACGATTACAATCATTGCTCTAGCCGAAGCTATCGGCTTCCAATTAAATGAGCTTGAGGTATTGAGAAAACTACTAGTTGATTACTTTGGAGACAACAGTAATAGCAATTCTCTACGAGACGGTCAAGCTGAACGCTTCTGGCTCGCAGATGACGAAGACAAAGATGGGGTGGTGGGCGTTGCCTATTGTGAACCGGAACGGATGACCGATCAAACGTGGAACCTACAATTAATCGCTATTCGCCCTGATTATCAAGGACAAGGACGGGGTGGAAAATTGCTGCATTACGTGGAAGAAACATTGAAGGGACGCGGTGGTCGCATGCTGCTGGTAGAAACGTTAGCAAGCTTCGATCTAGCACGGGCTTTCTACACGAAATGTGGCTATGAAGAGGAGGCGCGCATTCGAGATTTCTACGCAGCAGGTGATGATAAAGTTGTGTTTCGTAAAGTGCTAAAGGCAGAATGAATTGGTTAGAAGTTTATGGCGATCTCTTCCTTTCTAGATCGTAAATTAGTTTGTGCCAGAAGCCAGAAATGAGATTTATTGATTTGGCTCTTATGTTTTTCTATAGGCCTATTTATAGCCTAAGTAAATATAAGCCATAAGATAATAAAAAAGCTTTCCATTACTCCGCTAAGAATTATATTCACCGTTCCAAGGTAAATCCATATCCAACCGGTTATCGTCAAACAGAACGTCACTTTGCTCAGATAGTTGCGATCGGGCCTTGACATTGCTCGATGGGGTGATTGAAGCGAAGCTATTATGAGATGCAGTTAGCCTGCAACCCTTATGGGGCAAAGAATTGAGAGAAGTTTCTATGTACTAAAAGACTCTGTTGTCGTTCTAATTTGCCTCTACGGCTAACGAGTTTACGTTATTTCAAGGTTCAAATGAAACGTAATTGCACCTGGTGACACGCTCGCTTCAATTACCCCGGATTGTCATGGTCCTGCATCGGCCGTACAAAAGACAGAGTGAGTAAAGGAATTTTATGTCTGCACCCCTGTCTGGTTTCGATGGCTACGATGTTTTCCTGACGGATATCAAAAACCGTATCCGCACGGCTCAGGTCAAAGCAGCCCTCGCCGTGAATCAGGAACTGATCCTGCTTTACTGGCACATCGGACGGGAGATTCTGACCCGCCAGCAGCAACAGGGCTGGGGAGCGAAGGTCATCGACCAGCTATCCAAGGATCTGCGCCGGGAATTCCCGCAGGTGAAAGGCTTCTCTCGCACAAACCTGCTGTACATGCGGGCTTTTGCCGAAGCCTATCCCGATCTGCAAATTGTCCAGCAGCTTGCTGGACAAATTCCCTGGTTTCATAACTGCGTTCTGCTGGACAAGGTGAAAGACCCGCAACACCGGCGCTGGTACATCGAGAAAACGATTCAGAATGGCTGGAGCCGGGCAGTTCTAGAGCATCAGATCGAGAGCCGCCTCCTGGAGCGGACCGGCACCGCGATCACCAATTTTGAACGGACCCTGCCCAAACCGCAGTCGGACCTGGCGCAGCAGCTTGTCAAGGATCCCTACAATTTTGAGTTCCTGGGGATTGGCGAGGAAGCCAAGGAACGTGACCTTGAACAGGCGCTGCTACGGCACATGCGGGACTTTCTGCTGGAGTTGGGGGTCGGCTTCTCGTTTATGGGCAACCAGTACCACCTGGAAGTCGGCGGCGAGGATTTCTACATCGACCTGCTGTTCTACCATGTCCGGCTGCGCTGCTATATCGTCATCGAACTCAAGATGACGGAGTTCAAACCGGAGTACTCCGGCAAGATGAATTTCTACGTTGCTGTTGTTGATGACCAGTTGCGCCATCCACAGGATCAGCCGACCATCGGCATCATTCTCTGCAAATCCCGCAACAAAACCGTGATTGAGTATGCATTGCGCGATATGAATCAGGCAATTGGGGTGTCAACCTATCACCTGGGTGAGCCGCTGCCGGAACAGCTGCAAGCCTGCCTACCGACGGCTGAGCAACTGCAGCAGGAGCTGGAGACAGTGACAGTTCCCCGAGAAGAGGAGACCGACAGCGATGAGTCAGTTCTTGAAAGCCCTTGACCCAGGACAGATGGCTGCCCTGCTGCACGCTGCCCAGTAGGTCCTGAACGCCGAGATTGGGGAGGCGGATCGCTTTGATGTCACGCGGGATGCTGACCGCGTTGTGGTGGTCTACGTGATGGGACACTTTGAGGAGGACAACAAGCTTAGTTTGCTGCGGGAACTCTTGCAGTTCGGGGAATTCATTGACCTGACCACCTGGGAGAAGGGGGACCAGATTTTCGTGCGGATCCCTGCCACGGTTCCAGTACCACCACACCTCCGCGCCAAGTTTCCTCACCTCAAGCAACTGGTGCCCAGGCTGTGCGACCTCAGGAACCGCATGCTGGAAGGGAACCAGACACCAGCTGCATCATAAAACTCAACCGGAATTCTGCTTTTTTGCGTATGCAAAATTATAGGAGATGGTTCGAAATCAAGCATTTCATACCACCAGAAGTTTTCGACACATGCACATTGATCCGAATCTGGAACTTGACTTTTATCCTTCTTCCCGATGTTTGAGAAATTCTTCCTTCCCCTGTTGAATTCGAGGGCCAGCCCCCTGGCCGACCCTCCTGTCTAGACAGCAGTGAAGGCGAAGCCCTTGACCATTGAGGCTGAGACGCAGCTACACGTTTTCCACAGAGCAGCATGCTCGTCTGTAAAAGTTTAAAAACTAAAGGTGTATATAAAGGTGGGGTGTACCGTTTCAGCGTGCGGAAGCCTGTCACCTCGGGAGGGATTTTATGAGCGTTGCTAGGCGGTCTTGCCGGTCTTATCGTTAGCTTCCACTTAATAGGGATGATTGAAGCGAAGCTGTTATGAGATGCAGTTAGCCCGAAACCCTTATGGGGCAAAGAATTGAGAGAAGTTTCTATGTACTAAAAGACTCTGTTGTCGTTCTAATTTGCCTCTACGGCTAACGAGTTTACGTTATTTCAAGGTTCAAATGAAACGTAATTGCACCTGGTGACACGCTCGCTTCAATTACCTCTCGATCGGAGCATAAAACCTGGTCTTGCAGGTTTTCCTGGTAAGGTTCGCTTTTTCAGTACTCCTTCTATCTGAAATAGTGTTGGGGACTGTTATGTCGAAAATATTCTTCCTAGCTGGAACTGGGATAGGGACCATCATCGTCTTGAGTGGAACGTACTCTATCCTCGCCAACGTCCGCAAAGCTGAAGTTTCCTATGCCCTATCTCCATCCCCTTTACAGGGAGAGGCAATGAATTCCTGTTATCCCACCACTTTTTACTCACCCCAACAGGTGCGATACGTAGATGCTGGTAATGGGTACCGATATTATGAGGCGATCGCTCAACCCCGGTTCGAGACTTCTGGTCCCTATGCAACGCTCTACATTCGTACAAGTGGACAGACTTGTAAGTGGCTGAACCGAAATGACCTGGCTAGTGGACGGTTAACGTTTATGCCTGAACCGGTAGCGATCGCTCTGGCCAAACTGCAATATTCAGAACTTCTCGACCAGTGTCGCGCATCCCTGACCCAAGGCTCTGGCTTTGGTAGCTGTACCGAGCAGTTAGAATCAGAAATTAATCAACCTCCAGATTGGACAGCCGCGCAAATAAACTACCTCTTCCCTGATGATGCCCTTGCCCTGAAGGAACTGGGGATTAAAACGGATAGAGTGTTGGTCGTGCGATCGGTCCAAGAGTTGGAAAACCTTCGGCCCAAGATAAGTACAGCCCGATGACTGTTGAAGATATCCCCATTGCTATCCAGAACAGATTTCCCAATTTCTGCCGCTTAGTTAGGGAAAATCAGAACCGGCCTCGCCTTCCTGAGGGCTACCAAATTGATGTCATCTACACCTGTCTTGATGATGTTCCCTGCGACACTTATAAGCAGGATTACCGATTTAGCACTAATCTGCCACCAGAAGCTAAGTTCACTACAGCAATGATTTACTTTAATCAAGAAGTTGTTTGGGCTTGGTGCGCTGGTAAAATTCATGTGAATCGTATACCGGAGAATTTTGACGTCAACTTTGAAACTGAGCTTGGGAACAACTATCAGTATGCTTCCCAGGCAGAAGATGCCCAAAAATTAGAAGTTGATTGGTGTCCCTTTAAGACGGAAGAACTTGAAGACGCAGTTATTGAAACTCAGGATAGTTCTTCAAAAGTAGCCAACACACTACTGACCGATGAGGAGATCTATCAGATTATTGGCAAGGTCATTCATAATACCTATTTTTCTAAAAAATTAAAGCCTGATTTTAATCAACTTCCACCCTTACCTAAAAATATTTTGGAACGTATTTATCAAAAGATCAATGAGGCGATTGCTGATAAAGCTCTATCTGATTTCTAAAGTGCGCTTTCCTGTTATGAACCATATCTAGAACAAGTTGCTTGGTTTAGGTATGAGTGCATCTACTCCCCCATTGGAAAAGGGTGATATGTCCGCTGCAGAACGGGCTAATCTCCGTCAAGCTGAACAGATTATGGTTTTGCTAGTTCAGTCCCTACGCAAAAATGCAAATCTTTATCCCAAAAAATTACAAACTGCTCTCTCAGATCCCAGAGCTGATACGAGAGTGGAAATTACGATTGGCGGTGAAACAGTTTATGGTGCCAACCTGAGAGCTGATGGCAGTATAAAGAATACTCAGGTTGATGCAATCACTGAGCCTGAAGCTCACTATCTTAAAAATGCCCTTGCTAAACAAAAGGGAGAGCAGGTTGATATTCCCCAGTTCCGCAATATGCGTGTTCTGGTCAATGGTGAAGTTCTGTTTGAGATGCGAGATGGAAAAGTACTTCAAAACGACTTGCCCCTGGAATTCACTAGAGCGATCGTCCCCAAAATCCAGTCTCAACCTGTTGACCTATCCGTGAGCTCGAAGCTGCCTGAGCATCCATCTTCTCTAACACAACAACTTGAATCTCCTAACAGTTCATCTCCCTCACCCCCTTCACTAGACCTGCAATCATCCAGAGAAGAATTTTCATCGGTTCCCACAGAGGATGAACCCAGTCCTCAGAGGTCAACCCAATCTATCTCTAGCGGTGAAACAGCCACAGCCAACCCGCAGCAAGAGAGTTTAAATCGCGAACTGATGGTCCAGGCGGGGAAGGCCCTGGACATCCTTCGTCCGGGACAACCGCAAGGGAATCGCAGTTGGGTGCATCCCAAGTACTCGATCGCCGAAAACGAAGGCGTCAGAACTGTCTATATTGCTGAAACCGGCTCAACCATTCGCCAGGAAGGGGAGACGATTACCGGCATTGCCCGTGAGAAAGATGTGGAGGCGATGAAAAGCCTCAGCCATGCCTATGCCCAGCAAGCGCAACGCTCGGCTAGCCCAGAATCGGAGGTGGAATGGTGAAACCATTGCTGCAAATTGATCCCAACGATCCGCAGAACTGGGGAGCTGCTCTCGATGGGTTAATGCAGTCCAAGTATGCCAAGCCACTGGTACTGGTTGTTGTGCTGGGGATTGTCTGGTTAGTGCTGGCTTACCGGGGCAAACCCAAGTTGAAAGATAGTGCTGCCTGGGCTACCCGAGACCATGTCCGTCGGTGCCGGTATCTGGTTGCAAAGCAGAACATCATCAGTGGCAAGGACAATGTGGGTCTGGAGTTAGGAAGCAATCTTCCCCTCTACGATGCCGTGACCTCCCTGATCTCGATCGGTGCCCCCAAAACGGGAAAGTCGTTCAGCGCTGTTCTCGCAGCCCTCTACGCCCACCTGAAGCTGAACTATCCTGCCGTCCTTGTGGATGTCCAGTACCCTGTTCAGACTGAGCAAGTGGTGTGCCTGGCCCGACAGCTAGGTTATGCGGCAGAGGATATCCATATCTTTGCACCAGGGTGTCCTGAGTCTGGGATTTGGAATATCTGCGAGTATGCCCAGGGTTCCCATGCCGCCAATTTAGCCAAAATGCTCAACGATAACTTTGCCACATCCGGCAGCCAGGGGGGCGATCGCTTTTTTGATCCTGCCGGAGAAGCCCTGATCTCTGCTGTATTGCAACTGGCCCGAACGATTCCCGGATTGAATGATGTCGTTGGGGCTCAAGCGATTCTGGGATTGAGTGAGTTGCCCAAGCGAGTGCGACTGAACGAGGACAGAATTGACCCCTGGGTGTATCGGGCCTTCATGCAATTGCTCAGTACCGAGAAATCAGAGAAAACCGCTGCCTCGATCGCCGGAATTGCGTCCAACCTGTTCAAACGGTTTACTGAGCAAGATATTGCACCCGCCCTCGTGGGACAAACCAGCTTTCCGTTGTTCCTGGATGGTGCCAAACTGCTGATCCTGGGCGTACGCTCGGACCTGCGGGAAGTGATCATGCCGATCCAGATGGCATTGTTGTCCCTGCTGGTCGATATTAATTCCGTTCCCACTCGTAAAAAACCATTGCAAATCTGCTTTGATGAATTAGCGGCGGCGACCTACCGCAGTTTACCCAGCCGGATCAACGAAAACCGCAAGTACGGGGTTTACTTCAACCTGGCCTTCCAGAACTTGTCTCAGTTGGAAGAGAAGTATGGCAAAAACTTGACTACAGCTATCCTTGGAGCCTGCGGGACACAAATCCTGTTTAACCCTCGGGAGCAGCAGACGGCAGAACTGATCTCCAAGATTGTCGGGACGCAGAAATATCGGGAATCCCAGCGCTCCCGCTCGGTGTCTGGTGGTAAAGTCTCAAACTCCACGTCCTCCCAGGTGAAAGAGCGTCCGCTCATTCCACCCCATCAGGTGCGGATGATGGGCCAGGGTTGGGCAATTATTCTCAATGCTGGTTTTCGCGCCAGGGATGGATCTAGCGAGTATATTCCCTATCGCTGCAAAATTCGAGTTTTTGAGGAATACAAACAGCTCACCCGTTGGTCAGCCTCCCAGTGGACCCATGCCCGTAAGGTTTTCATTCAGCGTTCGCCCCAGCAGCCTGTAGATCCGGCGTATTTGAAAGCAGGCGTAAAACTGGCTGAAGCCGTTCTGTCCTTGCCCTCAACAGCAGGCCTGGAGCGGCAGATCGCAGACGAAGCCCTGTCAGGGTATTAACTGTGCGCTTTTCGACAGGGCTTCCTATCTGGATCAAACCGATTTGAACGGAGGCATTTATGTTGACCCTGGACCAACAGGCCCAACTCGCTAAGCTTCCCAGGGAGGTTGTCCTGACTCTCAAAGACTACCCCTCTGTTGCCGAAAATTATCTGGACAATAAAGACCTGCCACCGCTCTCCCAGAATCATGAGTGCCGGTTGCTGGAATTTTATTACGACTGTGCCGAGTTGCCCATCCTGACGATCGAGAACGGCGTTCTGTCTTCTCATCCGGCTGCTGCTGTCATCCCGACCATTATCGAAGTCATGGATGAAACCAGCTTTGTTTTCATTCAGGTCAAGGGCACGGTCATCCTTAACCGGCTGGGGGGTCATTTACCCCAGGTTACATCCATTCTCGTGGAGCTCTAGTATGGCTGAGATTCAACAACGCCTGGAGCAGATCGCCACCCAATTTGGCGATAAAGACAAGATCAGTATTTTCCTGGGGCGGGACAAACTGTATTCAGGGAAAGCGATTAGCGAGGCTACCCTGGAACGGCTGGAAGTGGCCTTACGATCGCCGGCTTCCGAATCCTTGGTGTTGCGAGTGATGGAAGGGAAAGAGTTAATTTATCGCAGTGCTAAAGGGGAGGTGACCCTTGATGCCAAAGGAATGGGGTCCCATTGGCAAGCTCAGCCAGCGCCAGAACTTGAAGCCAGCAACGAGAGCGAAAAGCAAATTTTGAATGAAGGGCTTGCAGCAAGCCGTCTAACGGACCGAATTCCCTCCCTCTCCCCCTCTCTTTACCCTCAACAGGTTGTTAATGCGTCCCATTTACCAGAACCCATTGCCCGGGCGGTGATCGAACCCCAGCTCATCGGGCATCTGCACTCCCAGTCTGAATCCGAACCCACACAGATAAGCAGTTCCCTCTCCTCTCCAGCGGGCGCGATCGTGCTGGTGGACTCGCGCAAGGACCTGGTTCCCTTTCCCCTTCAGCCGACTGAACCCCAACTGGATCAGCAAATGTGGCAGATCCTTAATCCCCCCGAAGCTACTAATTATGCCTCTCTGGAGCAGGCCCTTGTCGCTGCCAATGCTCGTATTGATGCTCTTCAAGCTCAATTGGAGCAAACTCAGGTCAAGCTTTCAACACTGGCGAAGGAGGTTCAGGAACAGGGCCTACAGCACTGGGCCCAGAGCAAAGTTCAGGAAATTAGCCACACCTCCAGGCTCATTGCTGAGCAGGCCAAAACTCACTTAATGCAATGGATGCAGGTCAAAACTGAGCAGGTAAAAGAGGTCATGACTGAAAAAGTGACTGAGCTAAAGACCGTTACACAGGAGAAAATTGATGGCGCCAAGGTGGCTGCGGCTGAAACAGTTGAAGGCCTGAAAACAGCGGCACAGTTAGGGGCAATCGCCCTGAAAGAGGGGATCAGAACTAGGGTAAATGAGTTCCTCAGTCCGGTCAATGCCCAGGACGTTGACCGGGTCGGTCGGCATATTGTCCAAACCTATGGAGATGGCAGAACCTATGAGCGGGCAGCGACCCATGCCTTTCACCTCAGCAGTGGTGGCGAATTCTCGGTGACACGGCGATCGGATGGCAGGATCATTTTTGCGAATGGAGAATTGACCCAAGCAGCAGATGCCCGTGACATCCTCAAGCTCAATAGTCTGCCTGGACTCCTGGACCAGATTCAAGCCAGGCAACCTCAGAGGGGGCAACAGATGGAGGTGGGAGCTTGACACAAATTATTTTCTACCAAATTCCTGCCAGTGAAATTGAGTTTCTATTGCGACAACTGAAATCGCCTTACTACTGGAACCCGGCTCATCCCTACCTGATGCGTTGGGAAGGACACTGGACACAGACTGAGCTTCGAGTCGAAGCAGATCCGCTCGATCGAATTGCAGCACTCACTGGTGAGATTGTGCTGGAAGGGTTGCTGGAACAGGGCTTGTCTACCCGCCTCTATCATCAGTTGATCAATGCCTTTCGGGCAAATCGGTCTCAAACCCTCTACCTGGTGGGCGAGCGGATCCACTGTCCTGAAAATCTGTTTCCCTTTGTTCAAGTCCAGTACTGGCCACGTCCTGATTCGGTGGCTCTCTCCCAGTTTTTGCAAGCCAGAGGGCTTCACTCAGAAGCGCTCTATCGGGCAACCCTGGGATTGTGCTGCGGTGAATTAGCTAACCTTTTATCCAGGCATACAGGCTTAAACGAAGATAGGCTTGCAGAAGCGATCACCCGTTACAAAATCAGCAAATTGCAAGGGCGGGGCATTACCCTGGTTCCCCAACCCGATTGTCGAGCAGTGGGGATGGATATTCTGGATAGCCTTCTCTCTGAGATCAGTGATCTCTTGAAGCCAGAAGCTTTTGCTGCGGGCTTACCCTTTCCCAGAGGGGTGATCCTGATTGGGCCACCGGGAACAGGCAAAAGTTTGTTTGCCAAAAATACGGCCGCTCGTCTGGGGCTGCCCCTGCTCTGTGCCGACTGGACGGGGTTAATTTCACCCCTGCCGGGGGAGAGTGAGGCTAATTTAAGGGCCTTGCTCCACGCCGCTGAAGTTTCAGCTCCCTGTGTCCTCTTCTGGGATGACTACGATAAAGCTTTTGCGTCTGCCGATCTCTCCAGAGATACTGGGATCGAGAAAAAGCTGGCTGGGATGCTGTTGACCTGGCTACAGGAGCGCACGGCATCCGTCTACACGATCGTTACGCTCAATCGGATCAATCAAATTCCTCCAGAGCTGCGCCGCCGCTTTGACCGCACCATTTTTGTTGATCTTCCCCATGAGGGAGCCCGGTACGAGATCTTCTGTACCCATCTGGAGAAATATTGCGAGCTTCCCGACTGGGGCGATCGCGATTGGAAGATCCTGATCTCGGAGTACGGCGAATGTACCCCGGATGAAATTGGGAAAGCGGTTTACCTGGCTGCAGTGCGCTCCTACCGGCAGGGACGACCCCGGCACATTACCGTTGAAGACCTGCTTTACCAGCGCAAACAATTTACCCCCGCGAATATTGCTAACCCGGGCCAGATCCAATCGATTCGTAACCATTCCAAGTTTGCGCTCAAAGCCTCCAGTGAAGACCGCTCCCGCTGGCGGGTGGAACCTGACCCCCTGTTCAAAACCATGCTGGGGAGGTAAGGGTGGACCAAGTCAAACGCTGCCATGGAACCCGATTCCCCTGTTTCCCAGCTCTGCTTGCGCTTACGTTTACCATCTCGATCGTTGCTCCTGCGGTTCCGTCCAATGCAGCTTCGGATCAACAAGCTCCATTGAGACAGAACATTGAGGCGGGCTTACAACAGGCACTTCAAGAAGGGCGGATTAAGGAACAAAGTGCTTTGCATCTGGCTGTTAAAGCGCTGCTTTCCCAGCTCGCTCAGGGTACTTCCCTAGAAACGGCAGCTCAAGCATCTGGAGTATTCATTGAGGTTGCTTCCCAATTAGCGCAGCAGGGAAAAGCGCTTTTCCCTATGTCTGCCGGAAAGCCTCAGCCCGTCAATTCTAAAGTAGAGCAAAAGAATAAGCCTTTCCAGCAAGCCGCTTTAACCCAACTTCCTGCCCAGAAGGGACAGGGGATGGGGAAGCCATCAGCAAACGCCCATACCCTTGCCAATGCCCTTGTGCGGGGACTAGCAGTGGCAAATCGCACGGGTGAAATTGGCTACAGAGATGATTTGAGCTTTCAAGTTCAGAATGTTGTCCGCTATCTACGCCGGGGCAATACGCTTGAACGAGCAGTCCAGTCTACTGGTATTTCCCGTCAGACGGTTGAGCGTCTACTGGTCCTGGGTGGTTATCGAGCAGGGCAATGATGTTAGGGCAGGAGGAATTAGCTCAATTCTTCGCCGCTCAATTTATCCAGGGACATCGCTATCGCACTATTGTTGAAGCCCGGCAGCAGGTACGGGTGCGCCTGAATCAGCCTGTTCTCCCAGGTTCTGCCTTGGCTAAACAGGTGGATGAAGCCGTGGAAGCAGGACTGGTAAGGGCTGCACGGGAAATAGTTGCCCAGGGATTCCTTCCCTCTCAAACCTATGAGTTGCTTGTTGATCTCCACGATCGCCAGCCCAACCTCTCGGTTCGGTCTTCTACCAGCGTGCGCCAGCAGGCCTATAGCACCGTTCTCCCGATCGCTTACCTGGCAGCAACTCTAGCGGGGATTGATGCTAACACAACCGTCTATGAACCCACTGCCGGGCATGGAGCATTACTCCTTTGCGCTGATCCAGCCAAAACAACTGTTAATGAGCTCAACCCGGAGCGAGCAGCGGACTTACGCGCTCAAGGTTTTAGCGTCACTCAATACGATGCGGCTGATTACCTCCCCAAAGAGGTCCATGATGTTGTCATTGCTAATCCTCCATTTGGGCGGGTAAAGGGTGAAGCTGGACGGGCGAGACAGTTCACTCTTGAGGGTAATCGCAGGGGTACAGCTCAGATTGATCAGGCGATCTCGCTACAGGCTTTACGGGCAATGAAACCCAACGGCAGGGCAGTGTTGATTTTGGGAGGCAAACCGGAAAAAGAAGAGCCTGATCGTTCCGAAAGTTACAACACGCTAGAAAGCCGTCGCTTTTTCTATATTCTTTATCAGCAGTACAACGTCACCGCACACTTTACAGTTGCAGGGGAGCTATATCGCAAGCAAGGAGCCGCCTGGCCCATCGATCTCATCGTCATTCAGGGGCGAGGCAGATCATCCAGACCCTTACCAGCAGTCCAACCCCCCCTGATTTACACCTCATTTATTACGCTGAAGGAGTTATTGAGCGATGGTCAGAGTCACAAGCCTTCAGGATTATCAGAGGTTCCAGCAGGTCTGGTTACCCCGGACGGAGGAGAATCAAAGCCTGTTTCTGGTGAGAATCCCCTCGGCTCTAACCCAGATGACGTGGACGTTTTACCGGGAACTGATGGTGGTACGGGTGCAATGGCTGATCGATCAGTGGATGACGACGGAGATCGAGGATCAGAGTCAGACCCATCAGCGATTGGTGGAAACGCTCTACCGGCTCAGTTCCAACGAAATTCCCCCGGACTTAACGGAGGACCCTCTCTGGGGGTGGGCACTGGACTGGGGGGAAGCCCTGATTCTGAACAACGAAACCTGGGGGGTTCTCTTCCAGGGCAGCACAGAGCAGGAGTTTCCCGTGACCTTACCAGAGGCGACATCCTCCCAAGCCACCCTGATGGAGTTACACGACGAAGTGAAGCTGGATCAATTTCTGGCAGACCTCGCCTACGGACTTTAACTGATCTCTCTCAGCAACCGATCGCTTCAACCCCACAGGTTCCTATGGCTGACACTTCCGCAGAGGCTCCAACCCCTACGCCCCTCAATACTGCCTACGTTCCTCGCAGTCAGGGTCCCTCCCCCGGTACGCTCATTCCGACAAATATGGCGGTTTCAGCCCAGATTGCTCTGGAGCGGTTGGAGAAAGAGCGCGGCAATATTGACGAGTTTGTCATGAGCCGGTTGGGATTTGATACCAAAGAACAACTCTGGGCAGTCCTTTATGCCGAACAAATTGACTCCCTTGCTTTAGCCTTTGACCAGCGCAGCAAAGGGCGAATTTTTCTCAATAGCGATCAGACCGGGAATGGTAAAGGACGGTTTGGAGCGGCCAACCTTATTGATGCCCGGCGGCAGGGCTACGGGTAGGACAACGATTCGTGCGAAATTGTATCACAGCAGGCTTGAAAGCCTTGTATAGCAATACTTTTAGCGATCAATTTTTTGAAAGGGTGTGAACCGTTTTAGGGGTTAGCTGAAATGAACCCTCAGTTTGTATTGGCAGAGTATTGCCCATACTCTGCTGCTTACCAATATTGGAACTCAAAGTGTACATATTAAAGCAGCTAGTTTAAAAAGCATTATCCCCCACTCTAAGTCGTATAAAAGCGTTTTGTGCTGCTGCCTCTGCTCGCCCAGAAGTCACCTTTTGATAGCGTAATGTGGTTTGAATATTTTGATGTCCCATCAGCGCCCGTAATTCTTCAATACCCATTAACCCCACACGCTCAGTGGCAAAGGTATGACGCAGATCGTGAATCCGGATACCCTGAAGCAAAGGATGGTCGTGGGTAAACTGCTGCCAGTAGGTGTACACCGTCCGGTAGCTCAAGCGAGCTATCTTCCCAGTTAAAGGATGCTCAGCCGTAAACAAAGCAGGGCAATGATCGTGACGGTATTACCGGAGATACTTATCCAATGCCCGTCCTGCATCTTCGCTATAGAAACACCAACGTTGTTTATTAGAGTTGTTGGGAAATAATATTGGCATAAAGACAGGTTTTTCCGATTCTC
>ERZ1066117.1118-NODE-1118-length-14614-cov-9.479909_pt1 | contig 14614 bp, 12 predicted proteins | sample MGYA00382764_ERZ1066117 | MGnify/ENA primary metagenome ERZ1066117 (study PRJEB33369, sample SAMEA5778347) | biofilm metagenome | biome: Industrial cooling water; feature: Water cooling tower basin; material: Biofilm | place: United Arab Emirates | collected...
ACCGCGAAGAACAGCGCCGGGATCAGCGTGATGAACAGCTGCGCGAGCAGCTTGCCGGTCGGCACGTCGCTGTTGCTGCGGCCCTTGAGGGCCTTGACGAGCCCGGGGAGCGCACGCCGCGACAGCGTCTCGGAGATGCGCTTGGTCAGCGGCGGCAGTTCGACGTGCCGCTGCTCGGCGGTCAGCGGCGGCGCCCACTCCGGCTTGAGCCAGGCCACGCCCATCACGTACAGCACGTACAGGCCGGCCAGCATGATCCCGGGGAAGAACGCGCCCGCATACAGCTGCACCACCGACACGCCGGCCGTGGCGCCGTAGACGATCAGCATCACCGACGGCGGGATCAGGATGCCGAGGCAGCCGCCGGCCGTGATTGCGCCGGCGCCGAGCTTCACGTTGTAGCCCGCCTTGAGCATCTGCGGAAACGCCAGCAGGCCCATCAGCGTGACCACCGCGCCGACGATGCCGGTGGCGGTGGCGAACACCGCGCAGGTGAAGATCGTGGCCACCGCCAGCGAGCCCGGCACCCGCGCCAGCGACAGGTGCAGCGACTTGAACAGCTTGTCGATCAGGTTGGCGCGCTCGACCAGGTAACCCATGAACACGAACAGCGGGATGCTGATCAGCACGTCGTTGCTCATCACCTTGAAGGTCGACTGCACCATCAGGTCGAGCGTCTTGCCGACGTCGCGGTCGTAGGCGATCCAGGTGAAGATGATCCCCATGCCCATCAGCGTGAAGGCGGTGGGGAAGCCCAGCATGATCGCCACCACCACCAGCGCCAGCATCAGCAGGCCCAGATGGCCGCGGGTGATGGTCTCGGCACTGGCCAGCACGTAGGCGGCGCCGAGGATGATCAGCCCCATGATGATGAAGCCGAACCACAGCTCCTTGCGGATCTTCATGTCGCGTGTCTCCCCGCCCTACTTCTTCGCGCTGGCGGCCGGCGCCTCGTGGGTCACGTACTTGTCGGCGGCGAGGATGTCCGCGTCGCTCACGTGCACCATCTGCTTGAGTTTTTCGACGTCGACTTCCTCGACGTCTTCTTCGCGGCTGGGCCACTCGCCCTGCTGCAGGCACTGGATGCAGCGGACGATCTCGACGATCCCCTGCAGCAGCAGCAGCGCGCCGGCGAACGGGATCATGAATTTGAACGGGTAGATCGGCAGCGCGTCGGCCGAGAAGGTCTGCTCGCGGATCGCCGCCGATTCCGACGCGAAGGTCCAGCCGGCATAGGTCAGCGCCAGGATGCCGGGGATGAAGAAGATGATGTACAGGATGAGGTCGAGCGTCGCCTGCGTGCGCGGGCGGAAGAAGCCGTACAGCACGTCACCGCGCACATGGCCATTTTTGGCCAGCGTGTAGGCGCCGGCCAGCATGAACAGCGTCCCGTACAGCATGATCTGCACGTCGAGCGCCCAGGCGTGCGGCTTGTTCAGGATGTAGCGCGAGTACACCTCCCAGGTGATCAGCGCAGTGAGCGCGATGATCAGCCAGGAAAACAGGTGCCCCATGAAGGTCGACAGCTTGTCGATTGACAGCAGGATGCGCTGCATCGATCTCTCCCCGGTGATGCTGGTCTGGCGCTGACGGCCACTGATACAAAAAACTGCCGTCAACAACAGCGCGCCCCTCAGAACGAGGGGCGCGCTTGCTGCAACTACCTGTCAGAGAGCGCCATCACTTCTTCGGCGCACCCTTGGCCGGCGCGGCGGCACGGCGGAAGTAGTGGTTGTAGGCCATGCGGAAGTCGACGTTGGTGTCGAACGCCCAGCCGCCGGCGCGCTCGGCAAAGGCGCGCTGCGAGTCGAGCACCCGCTTGAAGAACGGGTTCTCTTCGGCCTTCTTCGCGGTGACCTTGTCCCAGGCGGCGAGCTGCGCGCGCAGCACCGGGTCCGGCGTCTTGAAGAAGTTGACCTTGTCCTTGGTGCGCAGCTCGATGTAGTCCTGGCTGTAGCGATGCACCGCCTTCCAGCTCATGTCGGCGCTGGCCGCCTGCACGGCGTAGTCGATGACCGCCTTCAGCTCGGCCGGCAGCGCGTCGTACTTGGGCTTGTTGAACAGCACCTCGAACTGCTCGCTCGACTGGTGGAAGCTCTGCAGCATGCAGTTCTTCACCACGTCGGCGAAGCCGAGGATGCGATCGGAGGTGGCGTTGTTGAACTCGGCCGCATCGAGCAGGCCGCGGTCGAGCGCCGGCACGATCTCGCCGCCCGGCAGCGGATTGACCGCTGCACCCAGCTCGGTGAACACGTCCACCGCCAGACCCACCGTGCGGAACTTCACGCCCTTGAGGTCTTCCGGCCGCGTGACCGGCTTCTTGAACCAGCCCAGCGGCTGCGTCGGCATCGGGCCGTACAGGAACGACTGCACCGGCAGGTTGAGCGACTTGTAGATGTCGTCGAGGATCTGCTTGCCGCCGCCGTAGTAGTGCCAGGCCAGCACCTGATTGGCGTCCATGCCGAAGGCCGGGCCCGAGCCCCACAGCGCCACCGCGGAGTTCTTGCCGTACCAGTAGGCGACCACGCCGTGGCCACCGTCGAGCGTGCCCTTGCCGACCGCATCGAGCAGGTCGAACGCGCGCACCACCGCGCCGGCGGGCAGCACTTCGATCTTCAGGCGGTTGCCCGCCATGTCGTTGATCTTCTTGGCGAAGTCGTTGGCGTACTCGTGGAAGATGTCTTTCGCCGGCCAGGTCGACTGGAAGCGGAAGCTCACCGTCTGCGCGCGCGACACCATCGGCACGCCCAGTGCTGCCGCACCGGCGGTGGCGGCAGCGGCACGGCCGAAGAACTTGCGGCGCGTAGCGGAGGTTTCAGGGGTCGCAGCGGTCTCGGAGGCGGCCGCCTCCTTGCGCTTCAGAAACTGCATGAAGGTCTCCTTGGGAAGGTCTGGCGATCCAGCGTTGTTATTGCGGGCGCGCGGCTGCGGATCGCTTCTCGGAAGCCGCCGGTTAAGGCAACGCCTCGGGCCATTCTAGGGCCACTTGCCCCTGAAGCGCACGGTCAGGGTCCGCGCCATCAGAAGAAACCGACGCCCACCTGGAACAGTTTCTCCACGCGCGGAATCAGCCGCTTGTTGGCGACGAACAGGATCAGGTGGTCCTCGGCCTCGATCACGGTGTCGTGATGCGCGACCAGCACGCGCACCTGCTCGCCGCTGCCGCGCACGACGGCGCCGATGGTGGCGCCGCGCGGCAGTTCGATCTGCTCGATGCGCCGGCCCACCACGCGCGAGCTGCGGGCGTCGCCGTGCGCGATGATCTCCAGCGCCTCGGCCGCGCCGCGACGCAGGCTGTGCGCGGCCACCACGTCGCCGCGCCGTACGTGCTTCAACAGATTCGACAGCGTGGCGTGCGACGGCGAGATCGCGATGTCGATCTGCCCGCCCTGCATCAGCTCGCCGTAGCTCTTGCGGTTGATCAGCGCGATCGTGCGGCGCGCGCCCAGCCGCTTGGCCAGCAGCGCGCTCATGATGTTGTTCTCGTCGTCGTTGGTGAGCGCGCAGAACAGATCGCACTCGGCCACGCCTTCGTCGGACAGCAGGTCCTCGTCGGTGGCGTCGCCGTGCAGCACCAGCACGCGCGACGACAGCTGGCGCGCCAGCTCCTCGCAGCGGCGCTTGTTGAACTCGATCAGCTTGACGTTGTAGCCGCCGCCCCAGTTGTCGATACCCTCGCCGGTATCGAGCGCGCGCGCCAGACGCAGGCCGATGTTGCCGCCGCCGGCCAGCAGCACGCGCCGCACCGGCTTGTCCATGCGCCGCAGCTCGCTCATCACGCTGCGGATGTGCTGGCTGGCGGCGAGGAAGAACACCTCGTCACCCGGCTGGATCATCGTCGTGCCTTCGCACTGGATGCTGCGGTCGTTGCGGAAAATGGCGACGATGCGGGTGTCGATGTTGGGGATGTGCTTGCGCAGGTCCTGGATCGGATGCGACACCAGCGGCCCGCCGGCAAAGGCGCGCACCGCGATCAAGCTGGCCGCGCCGCCGGCGAACTCCAGCACCTGCAGCGCCTCCGGGAACTCGATCAGCCGCAGCAGGTAATCGGTGACGCTCTGCTCCGGCCAGATGATGTGGGTGGCGCGAAAGCCGCTCTCGCCGGTGAGTTCCGGATGCTCCTGCAGCTCGGTGTTGCGAACGCGCGCGATGCGGGTCGGCACGTTGAACAGGTCGGCGGCGATCTTGCAGGTGACGAGGTTGGTCTCGTCGGTGCTGGTGACGGCGATCAGCATGTCGCAGTCGTCGGCGCCGGCTTCCTTCAGCACCGAAGGCAGGCTGGCATTGCCGACCAGCCCGCGCAGGTCGTAGCGCTCCTGCAGTTCGGCCACGCGCGGGCCGTCGGTGTCGATGACGGTGATGTCGTTAGCCTCGGACACCAGGCTTTCGGCGACCGAGGTGCCGACGCGACCGGCGCCGAGGATGATGATCTTCACGCGGGCGGGGCGGCGGCGAGTCGGCGCGGATGCTCGGGCGAGCGGGTCGTGCGGCGGAAGCGCCGATCAGGCCACGTCCGAGACGTCGCCGGCGCCGCGCGCGGCGCGCAGGTCGCGCAGGTCGCCGAGATCGGTCAGCTCGGCCGGACCGCGCGGCGCCGCCGGCGCCGTGCGCGGCTCGGCGTCGGTGTGACTGCCCACGCGGCGGCCGCCGCGCGCCAGCTCGACACCCAGCTGCTTGAGCTTGCGATACAGATGGGTGCGTTCCAGCCCGGCGCGATCGGCCACGCGCGTCATGCTGTAGTTCTCGCGCGCCAGGTGGTATTCGAAGTACACGCGCTCGAACTGGTCGCGCGCGTCGCGCAGCGGCTGGTCGAGGCTGACGCCGGCGGTGCTGGCGGCCGGCGGCACCGCATGGCGGCTGCGCGGCTCCTCGGCCGGCGGCTCGACTGCCGGTTCCACCACGCGCGTCGGCAGCGGCGTGGCCGCGGCCAGGCTGCCGGCGGCGCGCAGCGTGCGCATCAGCCGGCCGCGCTCCAGCCCGCTCTTGACCGCGTTCAGCAGCCGCGCCAGCGCGATCGGCTTCTCGAGGAAATCCAGCGCGCCGAAGCGCGTCGCCTCCACCGCGGTGTCGATGGTGGCGTGGCCCGACATCATGATCACCGGCATCGTCAGCGAGCCGGCCGCCGACCACTCCTTGAGCAGCGTGACGCCGTCGGTGTCGGGCATCCAGATGTCGAGCAGCACGAGATCCGGCGGCTCCTGCTGGCGCAGGCGGCGCGCGGCGGCGGCGTTCTCGGCGGTGAGGACCTGATGGCCTTCGTCGGACAGGATCTCCGACAGCAGCTCGCGGATGCCGACTTCGTCGTCGACGACGAGGATGGTCGACATCTCAGCCGCCCCGGATCAAGGCCCGGTCGATCGCCCGGGCGCACAACGACACGCAACAAAAGACAGCGGACAAGAAACGACTCCTCACTGCTCAAGCCACCCGGCGCGCGGCTTCGTCGGTCGGCGTGCCCGCCGCGTCGGCGGCCGGCGCCAGCCGGCGGAAGACGATGGTCACGGTCGCGCCGCCGGGCGAGCCGACGTGGCGATTGACCAGTTCGATACGGGCACCGTGCTCGTCGACGATCTTCTTCACCATCGCCAGCCCGAGCCCGGTGCCGCTGGGCTTGGTCGTGACGTACGGCTCGAAGGCGCGCCTAAGTATATTCGTCGGGAACCCCGGGCCATTGTCCTCCACCGCGAAGCGTACGCCGGTTGCCCCCGCTGCCTGCGCCGGGCCGGCGCCCTCGTCGACGCGGACCGGCTCGGTGCGAACCACGATGCGCGGCGGATCGGCCGCCTCGGGCGCGTCGGCGCCACGTGCGGCACGCGCTGCGCCGATCGCCTCCTGCGCGTTGGCGATCAGGTTGTGGATCACCTGCCGCAGCTGGCCGGCATCGCCCAGGATCGGCGGCAGCGCAGCGGCCAGCTTCAGTTCCACGGTAGCGCCGGCGGTGCCGTACAGCGCGGCGACCTCTTCGATCAGCGCATTCAGATCGAGCGGCGCCAGCCGCGCCGGCGGCACCCGCGCATAGTCGCGGAAGTCGTCGACCATCCGCTTCATCGCCGCCACCTGGCTGACGATGGTCGATGCGCCGCGCATCAGCACGTCGGCCTGCTCGGGCGGCAGGCGCGGCGACAGCTTCATCTGCAGCCGCTCGGCCGCCAGCTGGATCGGCGTCAGCGGGTTCTTGATCTCGTGCGCCAGCCGGCGCGCCACCTCGCCCCAGGCCACCGCGCGCTGCGCGGAAATGACCTGCGTGATGTCGTCGAACACCACCACGTAGCCCGGCCCGTCATCGAGCGGCAGGCGCGACCCGCGCGCCAGCAGCGCCAGCGGCTCGGCGCCCGGCACGCTGCCGGCGCGCGGCACTTCCAGCTGCTGCTGCCACGAGTCCTTGGGCGTGGCCGACAGCGCCTGATCCTCGAAGGCGCCCGCGAGCTTGGCGGCCAGCACCGGCACCAGATCGCCCAGCGCCTCGCCGACGCGCGGCGCCAGCGGCAGGCCGAGGATGCGGCTGGCACCGTAATTGGCGGTGACGAGCTTCCAGTCGTGGTTGGCGACGATCACGCCGGCCGACAGGTTGGCCAGCACCCGCTCCAGGTAGGCCTTGGCGTTCTCGAGCTCACGCTGCTTGACCTCGACCGCGTCGCGCGCCGCGCCCAGCTGCGCGGTCATCGCGTTGAACGAGCGCGCCAGCACGTTCAGCTCGTCGTTGCCGCGAAACTCGCGCACGCGGCGGCGGTAGTCGCCTTCGGCCACCGCGCGCGTGCCCTCGGCCACATGCAGCAGCGGTGCGGTCATCGAACTGGCCAGCAGCACCGCCGAGGCCATCGCCGCGAACACTGCCAGCAGCAGCGTGAGGGTGAGCGTCAGCGTGTAGATCTTGCGCAGCCCGCTGCGCGCCAGCGACAGCTCCTGATACTCGCGGTAGCCGTCCTGCAGTGCCTGCGCATTGGCCGCCACCGAGGGCGGCACCTGCTGCACCAGTTGCAGGAAGCGCCGCTCGCCACGCACGCCCGGCTCCGGCGCCGGTTCGCGCAGCGCGAACGGCAGCCGCAGCGAGGTGGTCGGCAGCACGCTGCGCTCGGCCGCGGTGGGCAGCGGGATCGGCACGATCACGCGCGTGCGCAGGCCCAGCCGCGGGTCGGTCGACAGCGGGTCGCCCTCGATCACCGCCACGCTGCGCTGGGTGCGCGCCTGCCGCAACGCGGTCGGCGAAGGCATGTCGGGCGCCAGCGCCGTGCCGCGCGCGCTGCTGGTGCCCACCAGCGTCCCGCTGGCCGTGACCAGCAGCGCCTCGTGCACGCCGGCGCGCTCGCGCGCGCGGTCGAGCGCGGCCAGCTGGCCGTTGTCGGGCACGTCGGCCAGCTCCAGCGCGATCGCGCGACCCTTGGCGTTCAGATCGGCCAGCTGCGCTTCGAGCGCTGCGCGGCCGAGCGTGAGGCCGGATTCGAGCGCGCGATCCACGCGCACGTCGAACCAGCTTTCGATCGAGCGCGACAGGAACTGCACCGACACCACGTAGATCAGCATGCCGGGCAGCACGCCGACCAGCGCGAACGCGATCGCAAAGCGCGCCATCAGCCGCGCGCCGAAGCGGCGCTGCCGCAGCCGCCGCACCAGGCGCGCCACCAGCAGCACCACCAGCACCGCCAGCGACAGCGCGACCACGCCGTTGATCGCCAGCAACGTCGGGTAGTGCTGCTCGAATGTGGCGGTGTTGCCGGCAGCCGCCGCCAGCAGGTACAGCAGCACCCCGCCCAGCGCGAGCGCGACGAGGAAGCCGTACTTGAGCGAGCGACTCATGCGGGTTTCGAGGCCGGTGTCGATGATTCAGCGCCGGCGGTGGCGCCGCCGCGCAGCGGGTCAGCACCGCTGCGCATCGGTGCGGTCGATCGCGGCCAACTCCGGCCGGCACCCGGGCGACCGCGGTCGGCGGCGCGGCTCCCGACATCGCTGAGCGTCACGGGTGCCGCCGCTGATCAACGCGCCAGGTCGGCGCTGACGTTGACGTTGCGCCAGTCGGAGGCCAGCGTCCAGTCGCGATTGGTGAGCGCGTTGATCTGGAACGGCTTGGGCAGCTGGCTGGTGTCCAGGCGCATGCGCAGCTGCGCGCGGTAGTCCTCGTCCGACTTGAGCGTGCCGCGCTCCAGCACCTTCCAGCCGCGCACGCGGCGCAGCGTCGCGAGCGCATCGGCCAGCGTGTCGAACGGCAGCGCGAGCGATCCGCGCGCCAGGCGGTACTGGCGCGTGAGCGCGCTGTAGGTCAGCCGGTAGGTCAGCGTGCGCTGCGTGACCTGGCGGTCGAACCAGTACCAGCGCTCGCGGTACAGCTCGAAGTCGATCACGAAGTACAGCGCGATACCGCGGTTGACTGCGTCTTCCAGCACGTAGGGCAGCTCGAAGTCGAAGTCGGCGTCGAGCGTGACCCCCGGCTCGCCGCCGTCGACCACCAGCGACAGCTGCGCACTGGTGACGGCGATGCGGTCGGCGGCAAGACTGCTGCGCGGTGCCGCCGCGACCAGCAACCCGGCCAGCAGCAGCAACGAGAAGATGCGGACGAGCACGCGCCGCCCGGGGTGGCCCGGGGCGCGTGGTGCCAGAGTCCGGGCCGCGCACTGCATGGGTCGGGCGGGTCAGTGTTCTTTCTCGAGCAGCGCGTAGAAGAAACCGTCGTGCACGCCGGGCAGGCCGTCGGCGTCGCCAGCGCGCTCGCTGGGGACCAGCTGCAGCGCCGGTCCCGGCACGGCATCGGCGGCACGGCCTGCCAGCGGCAGCAGCCGGGCACCGCGCGTGCGGGCGACGAACCGATCGATCTGCAGCGCAGCCTCGTCGGCGAAGACCGAGCAGACTGCGTAAAGCAATCTACCAGCGGGTGCCAGCAGCGGCCACAGCGCGTCCAGCATTCGCGCCTGCTGCGTTGCTAATTGCACAACATCGGCGGGCCGCCTCAACCACGGGATGTCCGGATGCCGACGCACGATGCCGCTGGCCGTACAGGGGGCATCGAGCAGGATGCGGTCGTACGCGCCCGAGGGCAGTCGGCCGTCGCGCGCAGCGGCGGCCACGTCGTCGATCAGCACCTGCACGCGCGCGCCGTCGTGCATGCCGAGCCGCGCGAGGTTGTCGTCGATGCGGCGCGCGCGCAGGCGGTCGCTGTCGACCGCGGTGAGCTCGATCGCGGCGAGCGCGGCCAGGTGCGCGGTCTTGCCGCCCGGCGCGGCGCAGGCGTCGAGCACGCGCATGCCGTCGGCGACCTCGAGCCAGGGCGCGGCCAGCTGCGCCCCCGCGTCCTGCACGGCGAAGGCACCGTCGGTAAAGCCGGGGATCTCCTCGACCGCACGCGGCTGCGCCAGCAGCACGCCATCGGCCCCCACCGGCCGCGCGTCGATGCCGGCTGTCGACAGCGTCTGCATGAAGCCGGTTCGCGTGGCGCGCAACGGATTGACCCGCAGCACGAGCGGCGGCGGGCGGCGCTGCAGCTCGGCGATCTGGCGCCACTGTTGCGGCTGATCCTGCTGCAGACGGGTCAGCCACCACGGCGGCAGGTTCAGGCGCACCGCCTCGTCCTGCTCGCAGGCCGCCACCAGCGCGTCCAGCTCGCGCAGCGCACTGCGCAGCACCGCGTTGATGAAGCCGGCCGCCGCGCGGGTGGCGTCGTCGGCCTTGGCCGCCTGCACCGCCTGGTCGACCACCGCATACGCCGCATGTCGCTGCGCGCGCAGTTGCGCCAGCGCCGCGCTCAGCAGCGCATGCACCGGCGGTGACGGCGGCCGCGTGGCCAGCCGCGCGATCAGCGCGTCGGTCAGCGCGCGATGGCGAGCGGCGGTGTAGGCCGCGTCCTTCGCCGCTGCGCCAGCGCGCGCATGCAGCCGCGCCGGGCCGCGCAGTTGGGCGGCGACCGCAGCCTGCCCTTCCGCCAGCCCGCGGTCGAGCGGCACGCCGTCACGCAGCCGCGCGCCGGCCACGGCGGCGATCCACAGCGCCTGCCACAGCGGCGGTGCGCCCCGCAGCGCGACCGCGGCGGCGTCCTGGCTCATGCCGGCGCCGGCACCGGCGGCAGCGCGACCTGCGCGCCGGGCGCAATCGCACCGGCGGCCAGGAACTCGCGCACCGCCAGACGCCGCCCACCCGCGCGCTGCATCTCGGTGATGCGCAGTGCGCCGCGGCCGGTGGCGATCAGCAGGCCGGCCGCATCGGCGGCGAGCACGGTGCCGGGCGCCGCGCCGACCGCAGCGGGTTCGGCCTGTGCGCGCCACACGCGGATCACCTCATCGTCGAGCCGGATCGCGGCGACCGGAAACGGATCGAACGCGCGCACCTGGCAGGCGAGCGCGGCCGCATCGCGACGCACGTCGAGCCAGGCCTCGTGCTTGGCGAGCTTGTGCGCGTAGGTCACGCCCTCGGCCGGCTGCACGCAGGCGCGCAGCGTGCCGCGCGCAGCGGCCAGCAGCGCCTCGACGATCAGATCGGCACCGAGCGTCGCCAGCTCGGCGGTCAGCGTGCCGCCGGTGTGCGTGTCGGCGATCGGCAGACTGCGCGCGAGCAGCATCGGCCCGGTGTCCAGCCCGGCCTCCATCTGCATGATCGTGATGCCGGTCTCGCGGTCGCCGGCCTCGATCGCGCGCACGATCGGCGCCGCGCCGCGCCAGCGCGGCAGCAGCGAGGCATGGATGTTGAGCGCGGTCAGCCGCGTGCCGTCGGCCTGCGGCAGCCCGGCCGGCAGGTCGAGCACGGCTTGCGGCAGGATCAGGCCGTAGGCCGCCACCACCAGCACGTCCGGCTGCGCCGCACGCAGCGCGTCGTGCTCGGCCTGCGCCGCCTCGCCGCCCTTCTTGAGGCTGAGCGTGAGCGGCGTGCGGGCGGCGATGCCGTGCGACGCGGCCAGTTGCCGCACCGGCGAGGCGGTCAGCTTCATGCCGCGGCCGGCCGGACGATCGGGCTGCGTGAGGACCAGTGGCAGGGTCCAGCCATGAGACGGTGCGACCGCGATCAGCCGCGCGAGGGCGGCCGCCGCGAACTCGGGCGTGCCGGCGAAGACGATGCGCATCGGCCGATTGTATGAGCGCATGGCGAGCCGCTCCGCCGGCGCGCAGGCATCGATCGAATTGACGCGCCTTCGTCGGCCACCAGCGGGTGGCGCCTGCGCCGTCGCTGCGGACAATCGACGCGGCGTCAACCGACGCATCCGCTGCCGCGCTACAACCCTGCCGTCATCGTCGGGCCTGCCCCATGTGCCGCTTCATCGCCTACCGCGGAAAACCGGAGTTCCTGGACACGCTGGTCTGCTCGCCGGTGCGCTCGCTGCTGCATCAGGCGCTGCATGCGGAGCAGGCCAAGGCGGCCACGCAGGGCGACGGCGTGGGCATCGGCTGGTACGGCGAGCGCGACGTGCCGGGCCGCTACCGCGAGGCGGCGCCTGCGTGGTCCGACGAGAACCTGCAGTCGCTGTGCCGGTCGCTGCGATCGCCGCTGTTTTTCGCCCATGTGCGTGCCGCCACCGGCACCGCGACCGCGCGTGCCAACTGCCATCCGTTCGCGCACGGGCCGTGGCTGTTCATGCACAACGGCCAGGTCGCCGGCTATCCGCGCATCCGCCGCACGCTGGAGGCGCTGCTGCCCGATCCGCTGTACGCGGCGCGCGCCGGCAGCACCGATTCGGAACTGATGTTCCTGCTGATCCTGGCGCAGATCGAGCGCGGCAGCGCGGTGCTCGATGCGGTGGCCGCCGTGCTGCGCACGGTAGCGCTGCAGATGCGCGAGGCGGGCGCGATCGGCCCACTGCGCTTTGCCGCCGCGCTCAGCGACGGCCGCTCGCTGTACGCCTTCCGCGCGGCCGACGATCGGCGGCCGCCGTCGCTGTACCTGACCGAGCGTGACGACGGTGTGGTGGTGGCCTCCGAGCCGCTCGACACCGACGCCGGCTGGCTGCCGGTGGCCGACGGCGAGGCGCTGGTGGTCGACGCTGCCGGCTGGCGGCTGCAGCCGCTGCCGGCCTGGCAGCCTGCCAGTGCGCCTGACGCACTGGCCGCCGCGCAGCCCGCCTGACCGCCGCTACATCTGCCGGAACAGGCCGACGTACTGGCGGGCCACCGGCAGTTCGCGCGCGTGGTCGCGCAGCCGCACGTACAGCTTGCCGGTGACATCGCGGCGCGTGCCGGCCACCGCGTGCAGGTTGACGATCACCGAGCGGTGGATCTGCGCGAAGTCGGCCGGGTCGAGCTGCTGCGCCAGTTCGGTCAGCGGCACCCGGATCAGCCACTCGCGCAGTTCGGCACGGCCGTCACGCCCGCGCTCGCCGGCATGGATGCAGGTGTACTTGTCGTCAGCCTGGATGTAGACCACGTCGGCGACCGCGATCTGCTCGGTGACCTCGCCGTCGCCGCTCTTCTTGCTGGCGCGGATCCAGCGCAGGTGCTGGCGGGGCGCCGACAGATGCTGCGACAGCTGCGCCAGCAGCGCCTGCATCGCCTCGGGTGCCGGCGCCGGCGCCGCGGCAGCGACCGCCGCGCGCAGCTTGTCGACCGTGCGCGCCAGCCGCTCGTCATTGACCGGCTTGAGCAGGTAGTCGATCGCATCGGCCTCGAAGGCCTGCACCGCGTACTGATCGTAGGCGGTGACGAACACCACGCGCGGCGCGCGCGCCACGCCGCGCAGGCCCTCGGCCACCTCGATGCCGGTCGCGCCCGGCATGCGGATGTCGAGGAAGGCGATGTCGGGCGCGTGCGTGCGGATCGCCTCGGCCGCCTGCGGTCCGTTGGCAGCGGTGGCGACGATCTGCAGTTCCGGCCACAACGCAGCGAGCTTGCCGCGCAGGTAGTCGGTCAGGTGCGGTTCGTCGTCGGCGATCAGGGCAGTGGGCATGGGACGGGTGACGGTGGGTTCACAGGGCACGCGCGCGCAGGGACCAAGCAACGGCGGCGCGCCGCCATCATGCCGGGGCCGCCGCCGGCCCGGCAGACAGCGCCGCCGTCGCGGCCTCGGCCTGCGGCAGCCGCAGCCGAACGCGCGTGCCGGGCTGCGCGTCCTCGATGCTCATCCGCGCGCGGCCGCCGTGCAGGGCTTCCAGCCGCTCGCGCAGGTTGGACAGGCCGACGCCGCCACCGCGCGTGACGGCACCGAAGCCCACGCCGTCGTCCTCGACCACCAGCTCCAGCATGCCGTCGTTCAGCGCCGCGCTGACGCGCAGCCGACCGCCCTCCACCTTGGGCTCCAGGCCGTGCTGGATGGCGTTTTCCACCAGCGGCTGCAGCAGCAGCGGCGCCAGCGGACGCGCGCGCAGCGCGACCGGGGCGTCGATCGCGAACTGCAGCCGGCCGGCCATGCGGATCGACAGGATCTCCAGGTACGCGCGCAACAGGTCGAGTTCGGCGCCGAGCGTGGTCTCGCGCGCCCGGCTGGCTGACAGCGACCCGCGCAGCAGATCGATCATCCGCTCCAGCATGCGACGGGCGTCGGCCGGGCGGGTGTCGATCAGGCTCACCACGTTGGCCAGCGTGTTGAACAGGAAGTGCGGCTCGATCTGCGCCTGCAGCGTGCGCAGCTGCGCATCGAGCGCCTGCCGCCCGAGCTGTTCAGCGCGCGCCTGTTCGGCTGCCCGCTGGCGCTCGGCCTCGGCAATGCGCGCGCGATCGGCATAGAAGCGCCAGAACAGCAGCGACAGCACCGCCCACACCAGCAGCACGCTGGCGACGAACCAGCCGGAGAACCAGCGTGCGGCGACGAAGCGCTGATCGATGATGCCGATCAGCACGAAGGCGATCGCGTAACCGATGAACACGCCGGCCAGCACCAGCAGCGAGAAGAACCAGCCGCGTTTCGGACCGGGCCAGGCGTCGATGCGCGCCTCGCCCACCGCCCGGCCGGCCGCCCCGATGACGGCAAAGATCGCAAACCCGATGCAGTGCGCGGTCAGCAGGTTCATCCACAGCATGCGCCCGAGGTCGAGGCGGCCGCTGGACATCACCCAGAAGACCGCCGTCAGCGCCAGCCCGATCGCCGTGTTCCACAGCAGCGTCACGGTGAGCGTGGCCCACAGCGGCACGCGCTGGCTGGCGGCGAAGGTCGGCGACCACCATGCGGCCCAGGCCTGCTTTAGCGTCGGCGCAAAGCTCACGGGCGGCTCCGCTGACGGTCGAGCACTTCACGCAGCTTGCGCTGCTGCCAGTCGCGGCCGAGCCACAGGTTGCGGCCGAAGGTGTCGAACGCGGAGACCGCGAGGGCGAGGCCGAAGCCGAAGATCACCCAGGGGAACCACAGCTCGCCGCCCTGCGACAGGTTGATGATCGCGGTCAGCGCGATCACCAGCACGGCCACCAGCAGCAGCTGGTAGAAGTCGCGCAGGCGCTTGACGTACTTGCGCGCCTCGGCGACGTCGGCCGGCGAGGCGTCGGGGGGAACAACGGGGTCCATCATCGGGCTCCGGCAGGTGCGTTGGCGAGGCGCGCACTGTGCCGCGACAGCGCACGCCGCGCCGGGCCACAGCGCCGGGCGGTCAGGGCGCGGCGCCAATCGCTCCCACGGCGGCGCCAACGGCGGCGGGCGCCGCCGCAAGCGCGCCTGCGGGCGGGTCGCTAGGCCGCGCGCCGCTTGCGCAGCTTGGTCTTGATCCGGTCCTGCTTGAGCG
>ERZ1066117.1119-NODE-1119-length-14613-cov-5.713834_pt1 | contig 14613 bp, 13 predicted proteins | sample MGYA00382764_ERZ1066117 | MGnify/ENA primary metagenome ERZ1066117 (study PRJEB33369, sample SAMEA5778347) | biofilm metagenome | biome: Industrial cooling water; feature: Water cooling tower basin; material: Biofilm | place: United Arab Emirates | collected...
CATCACGCTCGATGTCCGCTCGCTGGCATTGTTTCGGATTCTCCTCGCCTGTCTGATGCTGCTCGACTGGATCGACCGCATCCCCGACCTGGAGGCCCACTACAGCGACGAAGGGGTCGTGCCGCGTGAGTTACTCAACGGCACCTTTTACGCTTTTTCGCTGCATCTGTTCTCGGGCGAGGTGTGGTATCAGGGCCTGCTTGCCGGGGTGGGGATCGTGCTCTCCCTCGGGTTGCTTGTCGGCTATCAAACACCCCTCATGTGTCTGCTCAATTTTATCCTGCTGGTGAGTATTCACGGGCGCAATCATGCCTTGATGCAGGGGGGTGACCATCTGGTCCGCTGCATGGTCCTTTGGGGCATCTTTTTACCTCTGGGCGCCGTCTGGTCGCTCGACTCCCGCCATCCCGATCATCGGCCCCGCTCGCCCCTGGTCTGCTCGCTGGCCACCGCCGTTCTTCTCGGCCAGATCGTGATCATCTACCTGTTTGCGGCGGTGTGGAAATGGGACGAGCAGTGGCGTGAGCGGGGCACCGCCCTGTATGTGACGCTGACGAACGAGCAATTCACGACGCGATTTGGCTATCTGGTCCGCTCGCAACCGTGGCTCTGCAAGTTGTTGACGCACTTTACCATTTACCTGGAAACGCTCGGCCCCGCCCTGCTCTTTCTGCCGTTCCATGTGGGGTTTCAGCGACTGCTGGCCATCCTCTTGTTCGTCGGATTTCACGCTGGCATCGGGCTGTGCATGGAACTGACCCTGTTTCCGTTCGCGGGCATGGCCATCTGGACTGCCCTGATTCCCCCTTCGTTCTGGGATCGACTTGGGCCGCAATTCCCGGATCTGGGCCGTCTTCTGCCGACGTGGATTCCGGAAAAGCCAGCGAGCGTGCCGGGGTGGCAGCCTCCCAGTGGTGTGGTCCCGACCGCCATGCTCGCTCTCATGGCGACATATATTCTTTTGTTCAACATCCAGGGTTACCTGGTCACTCGGCAGCAGTTGACGAACGAGGGCAAGCCGCTCCTCCCGATTCAGTTTAGCCAGCTGGGAGTGATCACGGGGCTGGAACAAGGTTGGGGTTTGTTTGCCCCACGACCCACCCCCGTTGCGGGGTGGCATGTCGCTCTGGGGACGCGGGCCGATGGCTCCCAGGTCGAATTGCTGCGCGGCACCGATCCGGCTGACGTTTCCCAACCCGAATTGCAATCAACCACGTATCGCAACGGTCGTTGGCGACGACTCACGCAGGTGCTGGGAGTACCGGAGTTTGGGGCGCTACCAGTCACGACGGCACGATACCTGATGAACGAGTGGAACCGCAACCACCGGAACGATCCGCCCGTCACGAAGGTGGAGCTATACTTCTACCGCTACACCACGTACGAGCCGGGTCAAGAACGTCCGCAGGTCGAAAAACTGTTGATGGCGACTTACCCGGCGGAAGAGAAGAAAGCGGCTCCGAAATGATCCGTGTGGACAAACTCCGCAAATCGTTCCGCGATCTGCGTCGCGGTATTGTTCACGCCGTCGACGAGGTCAGCTTCGAGGCCAAACCCGGCGAAATCTTCGGGCTACTTGGTCCCAATGGGGCGGGCAAAACCACCACCATGCGGATCCTTTGCACCGTGCTTCGTCCCACCTCGGGCACGGCTGTGCTTGCTGGGCACGATGTCGCCACCGCGCCCGCGCTAGTTCGGGCCAACATCGGATTCATGTCCGCAAACACCGCCATCTACGATCGCATGACCGCCTGGGAAATGGTCGATTACTTCGGCCGGCTCTACGGGATGAGCGAAGAACGGCTCAGCGAGCGGCGGGAGTTTGTGTTCAAGACGCTTCAGATGAACGATTTTCGCGACATGCTGTGTGCCAAGATGAGCACGGGGATGAAGCAGAAGGTCTCAATCGCTCGTGCGTTGATTCACGACCCGCCGGTGTTGATTTTCGATGAACCGACGATTGGCCTGGACGTACTCGTTGGCCGAGCGGTGCTGAAGAACATTGAACTGTTGCGTGAGATGGGGAAATGTGTGCTTTTTTCGACGCACATCATGCGCGAGGTCGAGCGGTTGTGTGATCGTGTCGCGATCATCAGTCGTGGCCGAGTTGCGGCGTGCGGGACACTTGAAGAGTTACGCGAACTGCACCAGGAGAACGACCTGGAAGAACTCTTTTTCCGTCTGGTTTCCTAAGCGCAACGAGCGACCCGGGGTGTTCGGATCGCTCGTCGGTTTATCGATCTCCTGTGCAAAGAGCACCAGGGAGATGGTCGGCGGTTGCCTAGAAGCCGCTACTCAGGCTACCCGCACCCAGACCGATCTTGCCACCGGCCAGGCCGAACTGGCCACCGAGTTGTCCAAACTGACCGCCGAATTGGCCCCCAAGCTGACCGAACTGACCACCCAGCTGGCCAAACTGGCCACCGATCTGGCCAAATTGTCCGAACTGCCCCCCGATTTGGCCAAACTGTCCAAACTGGCCGCCGATCTGCCCAAAGTGGCCAAATTGACCGCCGAATTGACCCCCAAGTTGACCGAATTGTCCACCGAACTGGCCAAACTGACCACCGAATTGCCCACCTAGCTGGCCGAACTGGCCACCAAATTGACCGAACTGACCACCGAGTTGGCCAAATTGACCGCCGAACTGGCCGAACTGGCCGCCGAGTTGACCAAACTGGCCACCGATCTGCCCAAATTGGCCGAACTGACCACCTAGTTGACCGCCCAGTTGCATGCCCAACTGACCACCTAGTTGACCGCCCAGTTGCGTGCCAATCTGGCCACCGACCTGGAAGCCATTTCCACCGACGCCGACGTTAGCGTAGGGGAGGTTCGGGCGTGGAGGTAGGGGAGCGGGACCAGGACGACCGGGGAAGCCCCCGCGAAAGGACCGTTGACCAGCCGATTCGCCGGGCAGCGTGAAGAGGAGCAGAAGGGCGACCAGGGTAACAGAGTAGGCAGCCTGGACCAAACGCGCGCAGGAGAACATGAGGCAAACTCCCGAGGGAATATGTAGGGTTACATCAGCAGTTCGACTGCTGATTCAATAAGGCACGCAAACTTCCCCATCGAGAGGGCACCCAGCAAGGGGATGATTGGTTTTCCTTTCTCCCTTGCACCTCTCCATCATTTATTCTCCCTCTCTTGACCGAGAAGTCAACCCCCCAGGAAACAAAAAAAGAACCAGGGAGTTTCTCCTCCCTGGTTCCGAACGGGTGCAGGTGATTCGCGTGGCAATTTTTGGCCCCTCGCTGGCCGTCAGGCTCGTCCACGGGCGACGAGGCGGCGATCGCGAGGCTTAGAATCCGCTGGAGAGGCTGCCGGCAACGCCGAACTTACCGCCACCCAGTCCGAACTGGCCACCCATCATACCGCCCATTTGCATGCCCATCATGCCACCCATTTGCATGCCCATCATACCACCCATCATACCCATTTGCATGCCGCCCATCTGCATACCACCCATCTGCATGCCCATCATACCACCCATCTGCATACCCATCATGCCGCCCATCTGCATACCCATCATGCCCATCTGCATGCCGCCCATCTGCATGCCCATTTGCATCCCCATCTGCATGCCCATCATGCCCATCTGCATGCCGCCCATCTGCATGCCCATCATCCCCATCTGCATGCCCATCATGCCCATTTGCATGCCCATCTGGCCCATTTGCATGCCCATCATACCGCCCATTTGCATGCCCATCTGCATCTGCATGCCCATCTGCATCTGCATGCCCATCTGCATGCCCATCATGCCCATCTGCATGCCGCCCATCTGCATGCCCATCTGCATCCCCATCTGCTGGCCGCTCATCATCCCCTGAGCGCCAACACCGGTATTGGCGTAGGGCAAGGAGGGGCGGGCGGGAGCGGCAGCGGGACCAGGACGACCGGGGAAGCCACCACGATAGGGCCGAGGCTGTGCCGAGGTCTCGCCGGGGAGGGTCAGAGCTAGCAACACCGTGACGACGGACAGGGCATAGGCTGCCTGGAGGAGACGCGCGCAGGACAACATGATAGGAGGCTCCCGAAAATGTGTAGATGATCACACGCAGACACGCTTGTGTCTGAATCGATGGTACCGTTGTTTTCCCTCACCAGCGAGCACTAGGTCAAGCCTAGCCAACTCTCTCCGCCGGAGGGGGGTAGCCATAGGGATTATGGCCTATTCTCTCTCGGAACAACCTGCACGTCAAGCCATTCCGATCCGATTCCCCTCTTTTCCTGAAAACTTCTTCTCCCATTTCGATGGGATCGGTCGTTTTTCAGTTCCCGACAAGCACCGTCCAGCCGAACCAGCCCAATCCAAGCGTGCTTGCCACGACCTGGATCAGACGCCGATCGGCTGCCAAAATCCCCCACAGAGCTCGATAGCCGGGGATCGGAAATACAACGTTGAGTGTCGTCATAAGCACCAGACGTTGGGGTACCAGCATCACCACACTCTTGATCCGCGAGAGCTCTTCACCGACGGGCCACTCGGACGTATCCATCCCCATCCATAGGCTGTAGGTCCGCTCGGCCAGGTGCCAGTTGAGGAAAAAGAGGAAGACCAGGAGCATCACGCCCGGGGTGCGGATGGACTCGCCACTGCTCGCCCGCAGGGTGCGCGCGAGGAAATACCCATACAGAAGGGTGGTCGTCCCCCAAACCCCCCACCCAAAGGCATCCGAGGCAAGCACTGCTTGAAGGTTCATGGAGCCTGCACCAGCGGAAGACTCGTCCGATTCGTCGGCTCCGCCGAAGGCGTAACCGGTGCAACCGGCTCGATGGTTACCTTCACCGCCTTGAAGGCTGGCGTCTTCGACTGCGGGTCGACCTCGGTCGGCACCAGGACATTCGCCTCGGGAAGATACATCGCCACGTTGCCGGCTCGGATGTCGTACTCCCGCACCAGGATGTTGTGCATCACCCCGGCCGAACTACGGACCGTCACGCGTTGATCGATCTTCAGTCCCAGACGCTCGATGTCCGTTCGATTCAGCAAAACGATATCACGCCGGTCCTGGCCACGGTAGATGTCCTGCTCCTCATAAACGACCGTGTTGAACTGCCCCTCGGAGCGGATGGTCATGAGCCGCAACTCCCCCTCGGGCCGCTCGGGAATCGCGATGGCCTTGAATTGCGCTCTGCCGTCGGGTGTAGGGAACTGCGGTGTGTGGAAGATACGGTTGGGGACGGTGAATTCGCGTTTGGTCTGGTCGATCCGGGCGATCTCCTCCCAACCCGGCACCACCTTGGCGATCATCTCGCGCACATGGCAGAACTGGCCAAGTGCGGCAAAATCGACGGGCGAGCGATCGCCGAGCACCCTTCGGGCCAGTTCGGTGATGACCGCCACCTCGCTGCGGGCCAACGGTTGTCGTGCTTTGCCACCATCGCTCAGGCGGACGAAGTTGAACATCGACTCCTGGGTAGTCGGTTGCGGTTCCTCGTCACGGGCCAGCACCGGCAGGATGATGGTTTCACGAGCCAGTCCGTGGGCGTGCGTGGTGTTGAGCGTGGTGTTCAGGTACGTCACCTGCTCCAGCCGGCCGATCGCTCGTCTGGCGAACGCCAGGTCCGGGTTGGCTCCGTACAGGTTACCACCCAGACAAAAGGCCGTCCGCATCGTCCCGGCCTCGGCCGCCTTCATGCAACCCATGGTGTCGAGGCCCGGGGTGCGCGGCAAGCTCACGCCCAGGTGCGTCTCCAGATTCTCCAGGATCGATTTCTTCAGTTCCGGCGTCACGCCCATCGAGCCCATCGCCTGCACGTTGCTATGGCCACGGATGGGCAGCAAACCGGCGTGGGGTCGGCCGACCATGCCGCGCATGAGAGCGAGATTGACAATCGCCCGCACGTTGTCGACACCATGCAGGTGGTGCGTGATGCCCATGGTCCAGCCAAACACAGCCGATTTCGCCTTGCGGTAGCGCTCGGCCACGTCGACGATGGTTTCCTTCGTCACGCCCGAGGCGGCGACCAATTTGTCCCAGGGCGTTCCCTTGGCCAGCGCCTCGAACGCATCGTAGCCTGTGGTGGCCTGATCGATGAAGCCACGATCGACAGCGTTTTGCTCGATCAGGTGCTTGGCGATGCCGACGATCAGCGCGATGTCGCCGCCGATGTGCGGTTGGACGTACAGGCTGGCGATCGGCGAGCCGAAGAAGAGCGACCAGACATCACTGGGCACGCTGAAATTAACCAGGCCGACCTCGCGCACGGGATTGACGACGATCACCTCGCCACCCTTGCGACGGATGTTCATGAAAGTGCGCATGAGGCGCGGGTGGTTGCTGGCCGGGTTGCCACCGATGAGGAAGAACAGGTCGGTGTTTTCGACGTCTTCCAGGGTGACGGTGGCGGTGCCTGTGCCCAGCGATTGACCCAGGCCAACGCCCGAGGCCTGATGGCAGTAGAAGGAGCAGTTGTTGACGTAATTGGTACCGAAGAGTCGGGCGAAGAGTTGCAGCAGAAAGCCCGCCTCGGTGGAGGAGCGGCCGCTGGCGTAGAAGAAGATCTCGTCGGGGGCGGTGGCGCGCATCTGTTGGGCGATGCGCTCCAGTGCTTCCTCCCAGTCGATCACCCGATAATGGGTGTCGCCTTGCCGGGCGATCAGCGGCGTCGCGATTCGGCCGCACCATTCCAACTCACGCGGCGAGAGACTGGCCAGCTGTGCGATGGAAAACTTCTCGAAAAAGGCAGGCTCCAGCCCTTTTTGCATGTCAGCGACCATGGCCTGCAGCGACTTCTTGCACACCTCAGGCCAGTGGCCCGCCTCGTTACGCATGCCGCCCTTCTGGCCACCCATGCCCAGGGCGCACGTCTTGCAGGCGTTCCTGGACCGCATCGCGCGCCAGAGTTGCCAGGGACCGACCTTCCACGCCTGCCGCAGAGTATACAGAACAGCAGCCCAACCGCCGCCGGATGTCATACGTTTCATGCGAGCGCCCTCCGATGGGGATAGTGTACCACCTCGGGCCGCGCGGGGCGACTCATTCAAAGAGCCGGGCCACCGGCACCGCGAAGCCGGGCAGGATCTCCGGCAGCGTCCACACCTCGTCGGCCCGGAGAATCTCCTGCGACACGGCGTCGCGATAAACGGATACGGTCCGCCCCTCGGCGTCCATGATCACCACCGCCTCGACCCCGGCCGCCAGGTACTCGGCCACCTTGGCAAACAGTTCGCTCCACCGGTCGGAGGGCGATTTTACCTCGATGGCCAGATTGGGCACCACCTCGAGCAGCCCCCCAGGCACTTCGCCACGCGGCAATCGGTCGTAATGGAAGAAGCACACGTCCGGCCCGCGAACCGAATCCGGCCCTTCGGTGGTGCGAATTCGCGAATCGTTGGACATCGCATGGCCGATGTCGTTCGCCTCCAGGTAGCGCATCAGGTGAAAGCCAACGGTCAGGCAGAGCTTGCCGTGCCGAGGGTAAGTCATGGGGCGCTGCCTTACCACGCCGTTCACCAGTTCGACAGGTTCAGAGGCGAACCTCGCCATAAACCGCTCTGCCGTCCACAAGTCAGCGCTCGGTCCAGCGCCTGCGGGCACGGGTTGAGGTCGAGTCTGCACGGTCATCGCCTGGCCCTCCATCACGATCCAACATACCCCCTGGTTCCATGAGAAGAAAGCTCAGGGCACCACCAGACGCGCGGTGCGATCGGCCGTGCGGATGGTGGCCACGCTGCCGGCGTTGAACGCCAGCGCGTCGGCCTCGACACCGTCGCTGAAGATGACGCCGCCCTCGGGCATGTGCGACTCCAGGGTGAGGGTTTGTCCCGGCTCGATCATCCCTGCGGTCAGGTTCACGTCCGACGCCCGGCTTCGGAATGGCTCCCGGACCACGAACGCCAGGCGTGGATCGCTCCACGGCAGCCGTACGCCGGGAAATCGCACCTCGTGCTCGCTCAGCCAACTGGCCACCGATTTGGCCATGTTCTGGGCAGAACTTAGCCAGCCCGTCGAACCGGCGCCGGTCGAGACGATCACCCCACTGGACGATTGCCGTTCCGTCTGCCCACGCCAGCGCAAGCTGTAGCGCGACGACACGTGCGTCCGCTGGCCGATGTAAAAATCATTGAACGCGAGCAATTCCTGCCCATCGTTCAGCTTTACCTCGGCCATCGTCACTTCGCGCACGGGGGCGGCTCCCCTCAGCACAAGAGGCAGGAGGCGTCCGACCTGCTCGGGTGCAAACGGCACCAGCACCCCGTCAATCCGCGAGGGGTCGGGGTTCACCGCCACGATCGGCTGACCGTTCAGATACTTGGCCGTGTTCACCACCAGTCCATCACGGCCAACGACGATGACCGCATCGCGCGGATCGAAGACAAACGTGGGCAGAAACGTCCAGTCGATGCGCTGCACCTTGCGCTCGCCGGCCTCCAGATCGCGAAGCACTCGACGGGCCGAAGCGTGGAAACCCTCGTGTTCGATGCCATATTCGTCAAAGTCGAGACCCATATGCTCGATGTAGAAACGCGCTTGACGAAGGGTGTTGAACCGTTCGATCAACTCCTCCAGGCGCGTTTTCCGCGTGACGACGACAATTTTTTCCATGATGGTTCTCCCGAGAAGAGTTTTTACCACGAAAAACACCAAAGGCACGAAATGCGAGCAAGAACGATCGCAACAACAACCACCGTGCTAATCCACCTGGTCCTTGTAATGCGTGGTTGGACTCTTATTTCTCTTTAATCTCCCTTTCGTGCCTTTGGTGTTTTTCGTGGCAAAAACTCTTCCTCTTACTTCTTTGTCTTCAGCAGCGTGTCGAGCAGCTCGGGCGAGATATTCAGGTTGCCCACCTTGGCGGCGTTGGTGGCCAGTTCCTGAAAGGCCATGGCGACCATCAGGCGGGGGTCCACATTTCGTGCGGCCAGCACCTGCAGCGCCTTGGGGTCCAGGCTGGTCAGTGGCTCGATGGTCGCTCGCACCAGATAGGCCTCGGCGTCGGCACGGGTTCGGCTGTTGGCTGCCTCCATCTCGACGAGTTGCTTGCGTTGCTCTTCCAGGGCGATGCGGCCGGCGAGCTTCGTTTCCTCGATCTGGCGCTGCTTGGCCTCCACGGCCACCTCGGTGTTCAATTCGTTTTCACGGATCATGCGCTCTTGCTCCACCGCGTTGTTCCGACGGTTGTAGATCGCGTCGTCCGACTCGCGGAGCAATCGCTCGCGGGCCTCGGCCTCCAGTGCCTTGGCCGTCTCCGGCTGCGGTTTGATGGCCAGCACGGAAAAACTGAGCACCTCGACGCCCAAGGCCTTCAGGCCACCCTCGTTGGCCAGGGTTTCGGCAACGCGCCGCGAGACGGCATCGGCCTCCAGCAGCGCGGACCGAAGGGGACGCGACTGAATCTCGCCGCGCACGGCATTCTGGGCCGCATTGGTGATCCGGGCTTGTAATTTGCTAGGGTCATCACTGGCATAATCGCCGTTGGGCTTGAGGGAGTAATCCAGCAGCGAGGCGAGCCGTTTGGGGTCCTGCACCCGGAAGGTGAGGTGTCCCTGGATGCTGACGTTCTGGAAATCACTGGTAACGCCGTTAAAAATGAACGGAACATCGGTACTGTGGATGGGTACGGCTACCAGAGTGGTCCAGGGAGCGAAGTAGTAGAACGAGAGACCGGCCCCCTCGCGCTTCACCCGCGAGCCGGCATAGTGCAGCACGAAGGTGGTCGGCGGGGCCTTGTAGTAGCGGATTCCGAACATGGGATCGACTCCGAAAGAGAGGGTGATTGAGCCGTCACTGGAATCGTATCCCCTGTTTGTGTAAAGTCAACACTAAGTTGCCCGGTTTCGGATTGTTGCCATGACACCACGCACCTTCCGCTACGACTACCCACGCCCGGCCGTGACGGTGGACATCGCGCTGTTCACGGTCGCGGGCAGTCTGCAGCATCTGGGGTTGCAGACCTTGCTGATCCAGCGGGCCGAGCCGCCCTTTGCCGGCATGTGGGCGCTGCCCGGCGGTTTCGTGCGTGAAGATGAGGATCTTCCCGTCGCTGCCGCGCGCGAACTCGCCGAGGAGACCGGCCTGAGTAACGTCCTCCTGGAACCGTTCGCGGCCGTCGGCACTCCGGGACGCGATCCACGGGGTCACACTGTCACCGTCGTTCACGTTGGCCTGGTACGTGGCGATGCGGCCCTCCAGCCGAGCGGCGACGCCCGTGCGGCGCGCTGGTGGGATGTGGCCATGCTGCCCCAGTTGGCGTTTGACCACGGTGCCCTGCTGAGCGCTGCCTTGGCCCATCTACGTCGGCGGATTGGCGAGGCGCCGTTGATGTTCGCCCTGTTGCCCGAGACGTTCACGCTAAGCGAGTTCCAGGCACTACTGGAGGCGATCCTCGGCCGGACGGTCGACCGCCGCAACTTCCGCCGCCGGGTGCAGGAACTGGGGCTGGTGGCCGAGACGGGAGACACCCGCCGCGAGGGAGCCCACCGCCCCGCTGCCCTGTATCGCGGCGTGCCGAGCGCCTACGACGCCCTGCGAGAGCGCGAGTTGCCGTTTTGATGGACACGTTCAGCCCTGCCATCCATTCGCGCTCGGCGTAGACTAGAAGGTATCCGTCCGCGCCTGGCGACCCCGAGATTGCACCATGCTGAGCCTGACCATCAACGGCGAGAGCCGCACGCTTCCCGAACCGCTTACCGTCGCCGATCTATTGCGGCACCTCGGGCACGATCCGCGCAAGGTGGCCATTGAGGTCAATCGGGTCGTGGTACCAGCCCGGCAGCATGGCGAATACTGCCTGACCAACGACGACACCGTCGAGATCGTCACGCTGGTAGGGGGTGGCTCGAATGAGCCGACGCCCCCAGCCGATGGCGACCTGGTCGTGGGCAAGTTTCGCTTTCGCTCGCGGCTGTTCACGGGCACCGGCAAGTTCGCGACCTTTGACCTCATGCGCGACGCCCTGGCCGCCAGCGGTTGCGAGGTAACCACGGTGGCCGTGCGTCGAGAGCGGCTCGTGGACAAGGAGGGCCGCAACATCCTCGACTATCTGGATCTGTCGAAACTGACGATTCTTCCCAACACTGCCGGTTGCTTCTCCGCCGAGGACGCGATCCGGCACGCCCGACTCGCGCGTGAACTGCTCACGAACCTCGACAATCCCGGCAGGGACTGGGTGAAGCTGGAGTGTCTGGCCGACACCAAGACGCTATTGCCCGACCCGATCGATACGCTTCGCGCCACCGAGACGCTGGTGAGCGAAGGATTCACCGTGCTCGTCTACAGCAGCGACGACCCGGTGTTGGCCAAGCGCCTCAAGGCCGCCGGCGCGGCGAGCGTAATGCCCGCCGGCAGCCCGATCGGTAGTGGCCAGGGCATCCTCAATCCTAATAATATTCGCATTTGTCTGGAATATCTCAAGGATGGCGACCCCGATTATCCCGTGATCGTCGATGCTGGAGTCGGTACGGCCAGCGATGTGAGTGTGGCCATGGAACTGGGTTGCGATGGTGTGCTGCTCAACACGGCGATCGCGCATGCGACCGACCCGGTGCGGATGGCCTGGGCAATGCGTTACGCCACCGAGGCTGGTCGCTGGGCGTACCAGTCGGGTCGCATTCCGCGCAAACTCTATGCCTCGGCAAGCAGCCCCATGGAAGGCCGCATCGCCCCAGCACGGCCCAGCTAACGCCCACGCGGCCGATCAGCGGTCGAGTGTCCAGCGAAGGTTCAGCAACTGCGGGCCGAATACCTCGCTTCGGGTGAGCGCCTGGGTGCTGCCCAGGCAGGCAAACTCGGCCGCGAGGGTTTCCCCACGCCAGGCGCGAGCACCCAGACTGACGCGTCCCGTCGCCCCGCGATAGGGCACGAAACGCAGGCGGTCGGTCGGCAACAGCAACCGTGCCCGACCGTGGTAGACCCGGCCGATGTCGTGCCAGGTCTCGCCCTCGTCGCGCGAGTATTGCCAGACGCCTGCCCCATCGCAACGGACGACCGCCAACCCGGTGCCACAGACCGCCTCGACACGGAACGAGACACGCCACGGAGGCGGCAGTTGCGGCAACGTGACCGGAGCGAACGGCAACAGCACCGGTTCGGGAGTCGCCACCTGCGCGGGTGCAGGTTGCTCCTCAGCGGCGGGAGGCGTGAATCGTGGCGGTGATGCATCGGCGATGACGACGGCCTCCTCCGTGGTCGCAACGGTGGTCTCTTCCACTACCTCGCTCGTCGTCTCGGACAGCGCGGGCTCGGCAGGCGATTCGACGATTGATTCGCTGGGGGCCGGCGGTTCGGGCAGGAGGATGTGGATCTCGACGACGGGGATCTCGCCGGCCGGCGTGGTGAACGTGAAGGAGTCCACTCCGCCCTGGTCGCCGTCGTGCCGATAGGCAATCCGTCCGCAATCGACATCTTCCTGGGTGAAGAGATCGCCCGCGGAAAGCGCGAATCCGTCTCGGAGCAAGGTTCCCTGGCGTGGCGCGGTGAGCACCAGCAGGTCGATCAGGACCGGTAATGGACCCGACAGTTGCAGGATGTCCGGCCCCAGCAGCACCGTCTCTCCCCAGACGGCCAGCAGGTCGCCGACGACCGCGAGCGAGGGGATGGGGGGCACCGGTTCGGGGGTGGGTTCGGGAGTCAACTCCGAGGCTAACTCGGGGAGTGGTTCGGGAAGTGTTTCAGGGGAAGATTCAAGGGGAGATTCGGGGACCAGATCCACCAGAGGATCCACCGGGAGGTGAGCAACCACGTCCACCTCCTCGTTCTCCGTCGATCCGCCATACACCTGACAGCCACCTTCGACGGGGAAGGTGTAACCGACGAAAGAATCGAGGTCGTGAACGGGGGGAGCGGGAGCGAAAAGGGCCTCATCGAGCCTGGCTCGATCGTGGGTGGACGGTTCCATGTGCAGCCTCCATGCCGACGAAGATGCGGTCATGGTACGCGCGATCGGACTCGGAACGCAAGAGCGACTGGTGCTCGGCCAAAAGTGCACGAAAGCGATTTCAGGTTGACATGTCGCAAGGTCGAGATATATTTAGGCAGAGAGGAACACCCATGATGATCCCCCCCCTGCTTGACCTGGATCGGCTCGCCCTCGCCGCCGAGTGCCTGAAAACCCTCGCGCATCCGCACCGGCTCCGCATGGTCGAGATGCTCCTGCGCGATCGCTTCACCGTCGGCGAGTTGGCCGATGCGTGCGGCATCCCCAGTAACATCGCCTCGGGCCATCTGCGGCTCATGCAACGCTGTGGTTTTCTTGCCCCGCAGCGCGATGGCCGCCATGTGTACTATCGGATCACCGAACCCTGCCTGGAGGGGTTCATCGGCTGCATCCGCAAACGCTTTGCTGACGACGCCACCCCGTCGTGAGGGACTGGGTCGTTTATTTTTGCTCGATAGGTCGAAAAGTCTCGACCTCTTACTCTCTCAGGAGGTTTTCCGAATGATTCCTACGATCAACCCTCGCGATCTCGATGCCAAACGCCTGGCTGGCCAACCGATTGAGGTCATCGATGTTCGCACGCCCATCGAGTTTCGCGAGGTTCACTGCTCCTTCGCTCGCAATGTCCCTCTCTCCGATCTGGATCCCGCCCGGGTCATGCAGTCCCGCACTCGACCTGCCGACGAACCGCTTTTCGTCATCTGTCGCTCCGGCAGTCGTGGCAAGCAAGCCTGCGAAAAGTTCCACTCGGCTGGTTTCACCAACGTCATCAACGTCGAGGGCGGCACCCAGGCCTGGGAGCAGTGCGGTCTCGCCGTCCAGCGTGGTCCCAGGATGATTTCGCTTGAGCGGCAGGTCCGGATCGCGGCAGGTTTCCTCGTGCTGGTCGGAACGGTGCTCGGATTTCTCGTGCATCCGGGTTTCCTGGGCGTTGCTGCCTTTGTCGGGGCGGGGCTGATTTTCGCCGGCGTGACAGACACCTGTGGCATGGGGTTAATGCTGGCTCGGATGCCCTGGAACCGGGTCGCGGCACTGGTGCTGCTGTCCGTTCTGGGCACCTCGGTCAGCCTGGCCGCCGAGCACACCAGGGATACCCCGAAGCAGGTGCAGCAGGCCCTCGCGGACAACAAGGCCGTGCTGCTGGATGTGCGAGAGCAGAGCGAGTGGGACGCCGGCCATCTCCAGAGTGCGACCTTGCTACCGCTGAGTGTGCTGAACAAGGGCGTCGCCGCAGAGACATTGGCGAAGGTCGCGCCCAAGGACAAGATCGTCTACCTCCATTGCGCCTCGGGCTTGCGCTGCCTGAAGGCCGCCGACGTGCTCAAGAAACAGGGCTACGATGTCCGCCCCCTGAAGGCGGGCTACGCTCAGTTGCTCAAGGCCGGCTTCAAAGCGGCGAAGTGATCTCTCCCACCCTTCAAGGAAACCACGGATGAAACTTCTCATCATCGGCGGCGTTGCCGGCGGGGCCTCCGCCGCCGCTCGCGCCCGACGCCTCTCCGAGTCGGCCGAGATTGTGCTCATCGAGCGCGGCCCGGATGTCTCGTTTGCCAATTGTGGCCTGCCTTACCACATCGGTGAGGTGATCCCCCAGCGCGACAAACTGCTGGTCACGACGCCCCAGCGCCTCCGCGAGCGTTTCCGTCTCGATGTCCGCACACGCACCGAGGCGCTCCGGATCGATCGAGCGGCACGAGTGGTCCATCTCGTCGATCACAGCAACGGTCG
>ERZ1066117.1123-NODE-1123-length-14551-cov-30.702125_pt1 | contig 14551 bp, 12 predicted proteins | sample MGYA00382764_ERZ1066117 | MGnify/ENA primary metagenome ERZ1066117 (study PRJEB33369, sample SAMEA5778347) | biofilm metagenome | biome: Industrial cooling water; feature: Water cooling tower basin; material: Biofilm | place: United Arab Emirates | collected...
GGGCGTCGCCACCGCCACGCGCGGGACGGGCGGCCGGACGCGCGCGCCCGGCCGGCTCGGCGGCGCCGCGGCGGCCACGAGGTTCGCCCGGATCGGACTCGCCGGCGTTGCGGCGCGCGCGGGCGGGCGCGCGTCCGCCTGTCTCTGAGGTCATGTCCCTCGCGCCAGGCCGCCTGGCGCGCGACGGGGCGCGACGGCCCGGCTCCGGCGTCATGTCCCGGGCCGCCTGGCGGCCTCGCGTCGGTCGCGTGGCCGCGTCGGTGCGGCCCGTCCGGCCCTGGTTGGTCGATCGCTTCATGTTCGCTGCTCCTCTCGCGCCCGGGCTTCGGGCGCTCACTCCGCGGGCTCCTCGGGGTCGCCCGCGGGCGCCCGTGGCGCGGTCTGATCGTCGCTGTCGTCCTCGCGGACAGCCGCGGCGTCCGGCGCCGCCCCGGGCGTCAGGTCGACGTCCCCGTCAGGTGCGTCGGCGCCGAGATCGCCGCCGTCGTCGGATGTCGAGCTCTCGTCGTCGGTCGGGTCGGGGTCCGGCTCATCGGCGCTCGCGTCGCCGCGGGCGCCGTGCTGCGCGGGCGGGTCGTCCGGCGCGTCTTCCCCGCCTGGCTCCACGGACATGTGTACGCCGAGGTCGCCCTCGCCTGGCCCGGTGAACATGTCCTCGGCGACGTCGCCCGCGCCTGACCCGGTGGACATGTCCTCGGGAGCATCGCCCTCGCCTGTCCCTGCGGGCATGTCCTCGGGCGCCTCGTCCTCACCTGGCCCTGTGAGCACGTCCTCGGGCGCGTCGCCCGCGCCTGGCCCTTCGGCGGTGTCCGCACGGTCGTCCGTGCCTGGCTCTTCGGGCATGTCCGCGCGATCGACGTCCTCGCCTGGCCTCGCGGACATGTCCTGCGCGTCAGGCGGCGCCTCTCCGGGCGGCTCGCTCGCCGCGGCGGCGCTCGCCAGCGCGTCCTGGGCGGCGAGCAGCTCCTCGGCGGCCGGGACGGCATCCGGGACCTCGGCCGGATCGACGATCGCGCCGGGACCGGCGCTCGGCTCGGTCGCAGGCGCCTCGTCGAGCGCGCGCGGGGCGTAGGCGGGCGGCCCGTCGCTCTGCCCCGTCGCGCCGCCGGCGCTGACGTCGGTGGTCTCGGCGGCGTCACCTGGCCGAGGAGTCCTGTCCTCGGGGACATCCATCGGCAGGACGTCGCGCGGCCGCTCGTCCTGGGCGACCAGGCCGTCGGGCTCGACGTCGCCGGGGGGCTCGTCCCCGCCGGCCAGCGCCTCGCCCGCGGCCGCGTCGCCCTCCGCGGGCGCGCCGTCTTGTCCAGCGAGCCCGGCCGGCGCGGCCTCGCCCGGCGCTCCGGCCTCGCCCGCCTCGGCCGGGCCGATGAAGCCGAGCACCTCCTGGCCGAGGGCCTCGGCGACCTGCAGGTCGCCGAGCCGCTGGCGCAGGGTCGCCTTCGACTCCTCCGACAGGTCGCGGAAGTCGCGGAGGGTCGGCAGGTCACGCAGCGTGCGGAGGTTGAAGAACTCGAGGAAGCGGACCGTGGTGCCGTAGAGCAGCGGCCGGCCGGGCTCCTCCTTCTTGCCGACGATCTGGATCAGCTCGCGCTCGAGCAGCGACTTGAGCACGGCGCCGCTGTCGACGCCGCGGATGTCGTCGATCTCGGGGCGGGTGATCGGCTGGCGGTAGGCGACGATCGCCAGCGTCTCGATCTGCGTCCGCGACAGCTTGGTCGGCTTGGCCTGCAGCATCTTCTGCACCCAGACCGCGTTGTCGGGGTGGGTGCGGAACTGGAAGCCGCCGGCGACCTGGGCGAGCACGACGCCGCGTGTCCGCGTCGCCTCCATCAGCGAGCGCAGCGCGAGCTGGATCTGGTGCTGGCTGGTCTCCTGCAGGACCTTGCGCAGATCCTTGACCGACATCGGCTTGGCCGCGGAGAAGAGCAGGCTCTCGATGATCGACACCAGCCGCGCGGAGGCCTCGCCCTCGACGCCGCGCAGATCGTCGTCGGGGTCGATCGGCAGCTCGTCGCTGAGGACGACGCCGGGCGGCGCCGCGCGCGGGCCGGCCTCGGCGGCGAGGGCTGCGGCGAGCGGGTCGGCGGGCTCGTCGCCGTCGTCATCGCCGAGCTCGCGGTCGGCGCCGTCGTCCCCGCCGTCGCGCGCGCTCGCGGGCTCGCCGCCCGAGTCGTCGTCGTCGCGGGTCGTGTCGCGCGCGGGGGCGCTGTCGGCGTCGTCACCCTCGTCTTCGTCAGCGCCGGTCGCGTCATGCGCGTCGGCGGCCTCGCTGTCCTCGGGGGCATGTCCTTCGGCGCCGGTCGCCTCGCTGTCCCCGGGGGCATGTCCCTCGGCCTCGGTCGCCTCGCGCGCGTCCTCGTCGCTGGTCGCCTCGCTGTCCCCGGGGTCATGCTCCGAGGGACTGGTCGGCGCGGCCTCGTCGGCGTCCTCGGCCGCGTCGTCGCCGCGCGCGGCGACGTCGCGCGGCGGGGCGGTCTCGCCGGCGTGGACCTTCGGCGGGGCCTTTCGGCCGGTCTTGCGCTGCTTCACCATGGGGTCACTCCGGTCGGGCCGCGGCGCTCACGGCTCGTCCTCCTCGGGCGCGTCGTCGGGGCCGACGAGCGCGCGCTCGCCGAGCCCGCCCTCGGTGTTGAGGAACAGGCCGCCGGTGTCGTTCGGCTCGCTGGGATCCTGCGTGCCGGCGGCGCGCGCGGCCGCCTCCTGGGCCTCGAGCGCGGCCAGCTCGGCCTCGAGCGCGGCCAGCTCGCGCGCCTCGGCGTCCTCGGCCTCGGTGAGCTCGCGGGCAGGCGACGCGCCCTCGGGCGCCTCGTCGTTGGCGGCCGGCTCGTCGGCCTCGGACTCGTAGCGGTCGACCGCCTCCTCGGGCTCCTGCACCGCGGCGAGCGCCTCGGCGAGCAGGGCCGCCTCCTCGGCGACGTCGGGGTCGATCGCCGGCGCCGCGGGCTTCGCGGCCGCCTCGTCCTTCGGCGGCGGGGCGCCGAAGCTGAGGTCCTCGTCGTAGTCGCGGATCAGCTGGTGCGCCTCCTCCACCGTCGCGCGGCGGTAGATCCGGATCGTCGTGCTGTCCTGCGGCTGCTGCACGCCGGCGACCCCGAGCTTGACCATCTCGAGGACCGACATCAGCGTGACGACGAGCATCATCCGCAGCTCCTTCTCGCTCGACCAGGTGCGGCCGAGGAACAGGTCCTCGAAGTCGAACGCGGGGCGCTCGTCGAGCATCAGCGTCAGCTGCTGGATCCGCTGCGACACCGTCACGGCCTCGATCGTGACGTCGTGGGTCGACTTGACCTTGGCCCGCGTCAGCACGCGGTAGTAGGCCTCGGCGAGGCTGAACAGCGAGACCGGCGCGAGGCCGGGGTCGATCGGCGGGGCCTCGATCTCGCTGCCGCGGGCGAACACGTCGCGGCCGGAGATCGGCAGCGCGTCGAGCTCGGCGGCCGCCTGCTTGAAGCGCTCGTACTCGAGGAGGCGGCGGATCAGCGCCTCGCGCGGGTCCTCGCCCTCCTCCTCGGTCGCCTCGCCGTCCTCGCCCTTGCGCGGCTCGACCGGCAGCAGCTCGCGGCTCTTGAGGTAGGCGAGCGTCGCGGCCATCACGAGGTAGTCGCCGGCGATCTCGAGGTCGAGCGCGCGCATGACGCCCAGGTACTCGAGGTACTTCTCGGCGACGAACGAGATCGGGATGTCGAGGATGTCGAGCTCGTGCTTGCGGACGAGGTGCAGCAGGAGGTCGAGCGGGCCCTCGAAGACCTCGAGCTCGACCGAGTAGATCGCGGTCGGCGCGCTCTTGCGCTCGCGCGCGCGGGCGACACCTTCCCCGAGGCCCGTGGTCCCCTGCTCCATCGCCTCGCTCCGTCTAGCCCCTGCGCAGCAGGAGCATGTAGGCGTCGATCCAGTCGCGGTCGATCAGGCTCATGCCGCGGAACACCAGCAGCATGATCGGGTCGAAGAGGAGCGACAGCGCCGGCGTCAGCAGCAGCGCGAGCAGGATCGCCCAGCCCCAGCGGGTCAGGAAGTCGTCGACGCCCTGCCAGCGGGCGGGCAAGAGCCACGCGAGCACCTTGCCGCCGTCGAGCGGGTGGACCGGCAGCATGTTGAACACCGCGAGCGTGACGTTCATGACGGCGAAGATGCCGAGCACGCCGAACACGCCGGGGTAGGCCGACGGCGTGACGCCGGCGAGCACGAGGCCCCACACGACCAGACCGACGAGCAGCGCCTGCAGCAGGTTCGACAGCGGGCCGGCGAACGCGACCAGCGCCATGCCGGCGCGCATGCTGACCTTGCGCGTGTAGTAGCGCGGCTGGGTCATCACCGGGCGGCCCCAGCCGAACAGCGGGGCGCGCGTGAGGCCGGCGAACAGCGGCAGCGCGATCGTGCCGATCGGGTCGGCGTGCGCGAGCGGGTTGAGCGTCAGCCGGCCCTCGTTGGCGGGGGTCGGGTCGCCGAGCCTGTCGGCGGCGAAGGCGTGCGAGAATTCGTGGACCGCCGTCGCCAGCACGAGGCAGACGACGTAGATCAGCATGCGCCGGACGTCGGCGGCCTGGGCGCCGATCAGGGCGAGCACGGCGAAGGATGAGAAGGCGCGATCCACGGCGGACGGCCGCGCACGGGCGCGGGTCGGGCAAAATTACCCCCCGGAGCAGCCGGAGTCAAACCCGCACGCCCGCCCGCGCGCAGCCCCCTGCCCCGTCCGCCGGCCCCGGGCGTGAGCCGGCGCAAGCCGACGGCCCACCGCGGTCCGCGGCGCGGCGGCCCCGCGGCGCCGGCGAAACGATCGGACATGTCCGATCGCGCAGGGCCGCGAGCCCGTCCGGCCGGCGGATCGATCGAGCATGTCCGATCGCGCAGGCGAGCGAGGCCGCGGCCGCGCGACCGGCGGGTCGATCGAGCAGGTCCGATCGTGCAGGCGAGCGAGGCCGCGGCCGCGCGACCGGCGGATCGATCGAGCAGGTCCGATCGCGCAGGCGAGCGAGGCCGCGGCCGCGCGACCGGCGGATCGATCGAGCAGGTCCGATCGCGCAGGCTCCGAACGTGTACCTCGGAACGGCTGACCGATCGGGCATGCCCCGGCGAGCATGCGCCCGGGTAGCTGGCAGGGCTTGCACGCGCCTGCGCGCCACGCGGTCGGGCGCCCCGCGGTCAGGCGCGCGGGTGGTGCTTGCGGTGGCGCTCGCGCAGGTGCTCGCGGGTGACGTGTGTGTAGATCTCGGTGGTGCCGATGTCGACGTGGCCGAGCAGCGTCTGCACGGCGCGCAGATCGGCGCCGCCCTCGAGCAGGTGGGTGGCGAAGCTGTGGCGCAGCTTGTGCGGCGAGACGGCGCGGGTGATGCCGGCCTGCAGCGCGTACTGCTGCAGCTTGAGAAAGAAGCCCTGGCGCGACAGCCTGGCGCCGCGCTGGTTGACGAACAGCCAACGGACGGCGCCGCGGACCAGATCCGGGCGGCCGGCGGTCAACCACGCCTGCAGCGCCGCGACGGCCGGGGCGCCGAGCGGGACGAGCCGCTGCTTGTCGCCCTTGCCGGTCAGGCGGACGATCGCGCGGTCGAGGTGGAGGCGGTCGAGCGTCAGGTCGAGGGCCTCCGAGATCCGGCAGCCGGTCGCGTAGAGCAGCTCGAGGATCGCCGTGTCGCGCAGCGCGAGCGGGCCGTCGGTGCCCGGCGCGGCGAGCAGGGCCTCGACCTCGGCGCGGCTGAGCAGCTCGGGTAGGCCGCGCGGCAGCCGGGGCAGCCGCAGCGCCTGCGCCGGGTCGACGTCGAGGCGGCCCTCCTCGCGGAGGAAGCGAAACAGGCCGCGGACCGCGACGAGCCGGCGCGCCTGGCTGCGCGGCGACAGGCCGGCGCGCGCGAGCTCGCCGACGAACCGGCCCAAGAGGCCCGGGCTGACCGCGGCGAGCGCGGCGACGCCGGCCGCCTCGGCGTGCGCGAGGAAGGCGGCGAGGTCGCCGGTGTAGGCGAGCAGCGAGTTCGGCCGCAGCCGCCGCTCGACCTTGAGGTGCTCGAGGTACTCGTCGATCGCGGCCGCGAGCGAGCCGGCCGGCTGGCTTTTCGGACCTGTCTCTTCGACCTTGCGTGGAGGCGCCGCACGGCCCGCTGCGCCGGGCCGCGGGCGGCCGGTCAACGGTCCTCCAGGCCGAGGATCTCGCGGACGAGCTTGATCACCGCCGGGGCCTGGATCGGCTTGGTGATGTAGGCGTTGGCCCCGAGCGAGAGCGCGCGCTGGCGGTCCTCGGCGGCGCCCTCGGTCGTGATGATGATGATCGGGACGGTCTGGTAGGTCTCGTCGGCGCGCAGGCGCTTGACGAGCTTGAGGCCGTCGAGGATCGGCATGTTGATGTCGGTGATGATGATGTCGAACTTGGTGCCCGAGAGGCGGCGCAGGGCGTCGACGCCGTCGTCGGCCTCGACGACGCTCAGCTCCTTGATCCGCGACAGCGCGAACACGATCATCTTGCGCATCGGCGGGCTGTCTTCGACCACCAACGCGTTGAGCCGGCGAGGTTCTTGGGTGTCCGTGGTCATGCTCCGACGAGGTGCTCCACAGCCTGCCGCTGCAGCGAGACCGCCTTGGCGTGGGCCCGGATCCACGCCGTCTCGATGGCGATACCTGCTTGCTCGGAGATCATCGAGAGGAGGCTGTAGTCGTTGTCTTCGAAGCCCGACTTCTGGGCCAGGAAGCTCTCCAGGCGCAGCACGGCGACCGTCCGCCGGATGCTGACCAGAGGAAGATACATCATCGCGTCGTCGTCGGCGTATGCGGGATCTCCGCGGGTCCACGGGCGAGCGCGCTGCAGCATCGCCGCGAGCGGGCCGTCGTCGCCGCACAGGACCTCGCCGAGGCCGTCGAGGTCGCCGCCCTCGCGCGCGATCGGGAAGAGCACCCGGCGCTCCTCGTCGAGCACATACAACGTGAACGCGCCGACGCCGACGAAGTTGAGCAGGACCTCGGTGATCGTCTGCACGACCTCGGCGAGCGTCCGCGCGGCGTGGAACTGCCGGCCACCGACGTACATCGACGCGAGGTGGTAGTTCTCGTTCTCGAGCTGCTCGAGCTTCTGCCGCAGCGCCGCGTCGCCCTTCGCGGGGGCCTCGGACCGCGGCGACTCGGCCGCGACGCCGCGCGCAACTTCGCGCTCGAGGTCGGCGACCCGCCCGAGCAGGCCCTCGATCACGCTCGCAGGGGTCAGCTCGGGCAGCCCGGGCCGGTCGGGAAAGGCCGCGTGCAGCTCGCTGCGCAGGCGTTCGTTCTCCGCGATCAGCTGGCGGACGAACATCTCGCCCCGGCCGAAGAAGCCGCGGAGCGAGGCGCCGGTCTTGTCCTCGAGGTCGCCCTGGGCAGGGTCCTGCACACGCATCTCCATGAAGATATCACGCCGGGCGGCGAGTTCGGCGCCGCAATCCCGATCCCGTCGCCGCGAAACCCCCGGGCCTACGGTGGGCTGTCGCTCTCCGAGCGGCTCCGGCAGGCGTCCGCAAACCGCTGGATGGCGACCGGCAGCTCCTCGAGCGAGAGGACCTGGTCGACGACGCCCGCGTCGATCGCGGCGGCCGGCATGCCGGGCATCACCGCGGTGTTCGGGTCCTCGGCGAGGACGGTGGCGCCGACCCGCCGGGCGAGCACCGCGCCCTCGCGGCCGTCCGACCCCATGCCGGTCAGGATCAGCGCGCAGAACCGCGGGCCGAACACGTCGGCCGCGGTCTTGAAGAGGAGGTCGCCGGACGGGACGATCGTCGCCCCGGCCTTCGGCGGCCGGACGCGCACGCGCGCGGCCTTGTCGATCCCGGGGCCGCCGGGCCCGAGGTCGACCTCGATGTTGGCCGCGCCCGGCGAGATGTAGACGACCCCGGCCTGCAGCACCTGGGCGTCGGTCGCCTCGACGACGTCGAACGAGCAGATCTTGTCGAGCCGCGCCGCGAACGCCCTGGTGAAGCGGGCCGGCATGTGCTGGGCGACGAGGATCGCGATCGGCAGCGCCGAGGGCAGCGCGCACAGCAGCTGCTGGATCGCCGGCGGGCCGCCGGTCGACGCGGCGATGCCGAGCAGGCCGAGCGGCGGGCCGCTGTGCTGGTGCGGCACGATGTCGAAGCGGCCGCTCTCGATCGCCGGCAGCTCGATCGTCGCGCGCTCGCCCCGCTGCTCGGCGAGGTGCTGCGCGCGCTGCAGCAGACGGACGACGCTGAGGCGGCGGACGACGCGGATCTTCGCCAGCAGGTCGCCCTGGACCAGCTTGAGGTCGGGCCCGATCTGGCGCCCGGGCTTGGCGACGAAGTCGAGCGCGCCGAGCTCGAGCGCGCGGAACACGTTGTCGCGCTCGGCGTGGCTGCTGACGACGATCACCGGCAGCGGCCGCTTGGCCATCAACAGCCGCAAGAACGCGAAGCCATCCATCTCCGGCATCTCGAGGTCGAGCGTGATCACGTCGGGCTGGAGGTCGAAGACCATCCGCAGCGCCTCCTTGCCGTTGGAGGCGCGCCCGATCACCTCGAAGCCGGGCTCCTGCTCGAGCATCGCCGCGAGCGTCTGGCGGTTGTAGGCGGAGTCGTCGACGACGAGGACGCGGGTCTTGCTGCCGTCCACGGTGCTCCCTTCACCCCGGCTTGCGGTAGACGAGGTCGGTGGTGAGGTTGACCAGATCGAAGCGCGTCGACACGCTGATCAGGCTCTCCGAGTGTCCGAGCAACAGGTACCCCCCTGGCACGAGCGCCTCGTAGAACCCCTCGACGATGCGCCGCCTCGCCTGGGTCGATAAATACATCAGGACGTTGCGGCAGAAAATCGCGTCGACGGCGCCGAGCTCGGCGTAGCGCGCGGTGTCCAGCAGGTTGAGAGGGACGAAGTTGCACATGCGCCGGATGGGGTCTTTGACCCGCCAGCCGCCGGTCGTCTGCTCGAAGTAGCGCTCGCGCATCGCCTCCGGCGTGGTGCGGAAGCTGCTCGGGCCGTAGACCCCACGCTCGGCGGCCTTGATCCCGCGCCGGCTGATGTCGGTCCCGATCACGCGCGAGCCGCCGCGGGCGTTCTCGGCCAGCAGGATCGCGATCGTGTGCGCCTCCTCGCCGGTCGAGCAGCCCGCGCTCCACACCGTCAGCGGCGCCGCGCCGCGGCGGGCGATCAGCGCCGGGAGGATCTCGCGCTGGAACCCGTCGAGCTGGAACTGCTCGCGGAAGAAGTAGGTCTCGTGGGTGGTCACCCGCTCGACGCACTCGGCGAGCTCGGCCGGGCCGCCGAGGTCGTACGCGAGGTGGTGGTAGTACTCGAGATATGTCTGAAAGGACAGGGCGTCGATCCGCGGCGCGAGCCGCCGCTCGAGCAGGAACGCCGCGTCGCCGCCGAGCGCGACGCCGCAGTGGTCCTGGATCAGCTCGGCGAGCAGCCGCGCCTCCTCGGCGGTGATCTTGACCCGCACGGGCGGCTCGATCCCGCGCGGCGGCGCCTGGCCCGGACGGTCGGTCACGGCGAGGCCCCCGCGTCGGCGACCTGCTCGAGCCGCGCGGCCGCGGCGGCGAGGACCTGCCTGACCAACGGGTCAGGTTCGACGGCGTGGACCCGCCGCAGCGGCGCGAGCGCGGTCCGGTCGCCGCGCTCGGCCAGCGCCTCGGCGGCGGCCCACCGGACGTCCCAGCGCGGGTGGTCGAGCAGCCCGAGCACCGCCGCGGTCGCCCGGTGGGCGCTGCGCCGGGCCAGCCCGCGCGCCGCCGCCTTGACGACCTCGTGGTCGTGGGCCCGCGTCAGGCTCATCAGCAGGACGAGGTCCTGATCGCTGCTCGAGCGGCTGAGGCCGGCGACCGCCTGGATCACCACCGCCGGCGAGGCGTCGGCGAGCACGACCTCGCGCAGGCGCGCGAGCGCGATCGGGTTGTCGAGGCCGACGAGCGCCTGCACCGCCGCCGCGCGCACGCCCGGGTGGCCGTCGCGCGACGCGGCGAGCAGCGCCGGCGCGGCTTCCGCGGCGCCGAGCTGGCCGAGCCCGCGGCAGGCCGCCGCGCGCACGCCCGCGTCCTCGTCGTGCAGCGCGAGGCACAGCGCCGCGACGCCCTCGTGCTCGCCGCCGATCTGCCCGAGCGCCCGGGCCGCGAGCAGGCGGACGCCGGCGTCCGGATCGCCGAGCCGGGCGATCAGCGGCGGCACGAACGCGAGGTCGCCGCCCTGGCCGAGCAGCCCGCACACGCGGCACAGGTTGCGCGCCAGCGGACCCTGCGCAGCTGTCCCCTCGGGCAGGTAGGGGGCGACGAGCGCGTGGCGCCGACCGAGCGACCGCGACACGACCGCGGCGAAGCCGACCGCCGCCGCCTCGCCGGCCGGGCCGTCGAGCGCGAGCGCGCGCGCGAGCGCCGGCAGGACGTCGGCCCCGCCGAGCTTGCCGAGCCCCGTCGCGGCCATGCACGCCGCGTGGGCGTCGGGCCCGGCGAGCGCCGCGACCATCGCCTCGCACAGCCGCGGGTGGCCGCCGGCCGGGCCGAGCGCCCCGGCGAGCAGGAACAGGTCGCCGAGCGCCTCGGGAGCTGTCCGTCCGACCATGTCGACGAGGACAGGCTGCGCCGCCGCGCCGAGGCCGCCCGCGAACTCGACTGCGCGCTCGCGGAACTCCGGATCGGACATGGCCCGGAGGACATACGGCAGCGCGCCGGCGTCGCCGAGCGCCCCGGCGAGCGCGAGCGCGGCCAGCTTGACCTCGAGCTGGCGGTGGACGACCAGCTCCCGCAGCTGCAGGCGCAGCGCCTCGCCGTCGACCGCCGCGAGCGCCTCGGCGACCGCGAGCGGCCGGCCGGTGTCGCGGGTCGCCAGCGCGGCGTGCAAGCGGACCAGGGCGACCGCCGCCGCCGCGCGCACGCCGGGCATCGGGTCGCCGAGCAGCCGCGCCAGCTCGCCCGCCGCCTCGGGATCGGCCGACAGGCCGAGCAGCGCCGCGGCGGCGCGCCGGGTCACCGGATCGGCGAGCAGCGGGGCGAGCCGCGCGGGCGCCAGCTGGGCGCCGAGCCGCGCGAGCGCGTCGAGGGCGAACAGCCGCAGCATCTCCGAGCTGTCTGAAAGGACATCCGTCAGCGCGCGCGCGGCCTGCGGCCCGCCGAGCGCCCCGAGGGCCGCGGCCGCCGAGGCGCGGACGTTGTCGTCGCCCGGCGCGGCGAGGATCGCCGCGAGCAGCGGGACGTCGTCGTCGGTGCCGACGTCGGCGAGCAGGTCGACGACCATGCGCAGGCCGGGCCCGCCCGCGCGCAGCCGCCGGCGGATCGACGGCACGCAGGCGACGCCGAGCCCGGCGAGGACCTCGTGGCAGGCCGAGCGGGTCGCCACCGAGTCGGGCGTGACCAGCCCGTCGAGCAGGCGCTCGACCAGCGCGGCGAGCTCGTCCGGGGCCGGCGGCCGCTCCTTGACCGCCGCGAGCAGGTCGCGCGCCGCCTGCTTGCGCTCGCGCCAGCCCTCGCTGGCGAAGCGCTCGTAGCAGCGGGCGAGGTCGGGCCGGAGCGCGCTCACCGGGCCGCGGCCTCCCCGTCGCCGAGGTTGAAGCTGCGGATCAGCTCGTCGAACGCGGCGCCGATCGGATCGTCGCCGTCGACCGGCGGGGTCGGGTTGATCTGGCGGTACAGCGCGCGCGCGCCCTCGAGGTCGGCGGCGAGCAGATCGCGCGCCTCCGCGGCCGAGCGCGCGCTCATCACCTTGTCGCCGGCGTAGAGGATCAGGTCGGCGACGATCAGCTCCGACAGGCGGCCGGTGCGATCCTGCTGCTCGAACAGCCGCTGGTCGCCCTCCTCCTGGAAGGTCGCGAGCACCGCCTCGGCCTCGAGCATGCCGGCGAGCGCCGCCGGATCGTTGCCGAGCAGCCGCCACAGCTTGCCCGGCAGTTGGTCGCCGAGGTGGTGGATCTCGACGTAGTCGTCGGCGCCGTACAGCTGCGACGGCTTGCGCTTGTAGCTGGTCTTGCGGAACACCGACGCGACGAGCACGACCCCGACCGGCGGCACCAGGCCCTTGGCGACCTGGATCAGCTCGTAGCAGAGCACCGGTCCGGGCAGCGCGACGTCGAGGACGAGCGCGGCGAACGAGCCGTCCTGGAGCGCCTTGACGGCCGCCTCGCTGTCGCTGACGACCGCGACCGAGAAGCCCTGCGCCGCGAGCACGTATTGGATCGCCTGGCCGAGCGCGGGGCGCTCGTGCGCGACCAGGATCTGCGACTTGTCCCTCGGCCTCTCCATCGCGTCCTACTTTCCCCCCGTGCGCAGCAGCGCGTCGAGGTTGATCACGAACACCATCTCGTCGCCGGCGCGCGACACCCCGCTGAAGATGTTGGACTCGGGGCTGCGCTCGGCCTCGGGCCGCAGCATCGACGGCGCCGGGCGCAGGCTGCCGGCCGGCACGCGCAGCTCGCCGAGCACGCGGTCGACCTTGAGGCCGGCGATCCGCCCGGCGACGCTGACGATGATCAGCTTGTTGAGGTGCTCGATCGCCGGGTCGACGGCGACGCCGAAGCGGCGCCGCAGGTCGACGACCGGGATCACGACGCCGCGCAGCTGGATCACGCCCTCGACGATCGCCGGCGCGTACGGCACCGGGCGGATCGGGTACGGGCGCGCCTGGATCACCTCCTTGATCCGCATGATCTCGATCCCGTACAGCCCCGCGCCGACGAAGAAGCCGGCGAGCTTGAGGTCCTCGTCGCCGAAGCTGCCGCGCCCCTCCCTGCCCTCGCGCGCGTCGCTCATCCGCGGCCCTCCTCGACCGGCGCCGCCGGCCCGAGCTTGACGAAGTCCTTGGCGTCGAGCAGCGCCGGCAGGTTGAGGATGATGACGATGTCGGAGCCGTCGCGGCCGAGCCCGCGGATGTACTCCGCGCGCGCGCCGGTCAGGCCGCCGGGCTTCTCCTCCATCGACTCCGGCGGGATCCGGATCACGCCGAACACCTCGTCGACGACCAGCCCGTAGGGCTCGTCGCTCAGCTGCACGATCAGCACGCGGGCCGTCCGCCCGCGCTCGGTCGCGCGCAGGCGCAGGCGGCGGGCGAGGTCGACGACCGGCATGATCCGCCCGCGGACGTTGCCGATCCCGAGCAGGAAGTCGGCGGTGCGCGGGACGTGGGTCGTCGGGAAGACCTTGCTGATCTCCTCGATCTCGTGGATCGCCAGGCCGTAGATCTCGCCGCTGACGCGGAACGTGACGTACTGCTGGAGGTCCTGCCGGACCTCGCGCTTGTAGCCGTGCTCGTAGTCCTCGTCGGTGGCGACGGCCTCGCCGCTGCGCAGCAGCGCCTGCCACAGATCCTCGCGCTCAGCGGACAAGGCCACCTCCGATCGAGAAGCTCGCGTCGCTCTGGCGGACGCCCTCGTCGACCAGCCGGCCGACGTCGAGCAGGAGCACCGTGCGGTTGGCCCCGAGCTCGGTCGCGCCGGCGATCCCGGGGACGTTGCGGACCGCGCTGCCGAGCGGCTTGATCACGACGTCCTGCTGGCCGAGCAGCTCGTCGACGACCAGGCCGACGCGGTGCTGCGCGAGCCCGACGACGACCACGTAGACGCGCGTCGGGTCGCGGTAGCCCTTGTGCAGCGGCCGCAGGCCGAACAGCCGCGACAGCGGCAGGAGCGGCAGCGTGCGCCCGCGCAGCGTGATCACCTCGTGGCCCTCGATCGTCCCGATCTCGCGGGTCTCGACCATGATCGACTCGAGAACCGAGTTGAGCGGGATGCAGAACGTGTGGCCCGCCGACTGGATCACCAGCGCCTGGATGATCGCCAGCGTCACCGGCAGCGTGATCGAGAACTTGGTCCCGCGGCCGAGGTCGGTCGCGACGTCGATCATGCCCGACAGCTTGGCGATGTTGGTCTTGACGACGTCCATGCCGACGCCGCGGCCCGACAGCTCGGTCGCGGTGTCGCGGGTGCTAAAGCCCGGCTGGAAGATCAGGTTGACCGCCTCGGCCGGGGTCATCGACGCCGCGTCCTCGGGCATCACGAGCCCGCGGCGGACCCCGACGTCGCGGATCTTGGCCCAGTCCATCCCGCGGCCGTCGTCCTCGACCTCGATCACGACGCGGTTGCCCTTCTGGAACGCGCGAAGCTCGATCTTGCCGGCCGGCGCCTTGCCGAGCGCGCTGCGCTCGGCAGACGGCTCGATCCCGTGGTCGATGCAGTTGCGGATCATGTGCATCAGCGGGTCGGAGAGCTCCTCGACGATCAGCTTGTCGAGCACCGTCTCGGCGCCGGAGATCACCAGGCGGATGTCCTTGTCGAGGTCGCGGCTGAGCTTGCGGACGACGCGGGCGAGCTTGTCGAAGACCTGCCCGATCGGGACCATGCGGACGTCGAGGATCCCCTGCTGCAGCAGCGCCAGCTTGCGGTTCATGTCGCGGATCTGGACCTGCAGGTCGCGCGCGACGTCGGCGCTGTGGCTGAGCTGGCGGACGTGCTCGAGCACGCCGCCGAGGTTGGCCTGGACCAGGCCGAGCTCGCCGACGAGGTTCATCAGCACGTCGAGCCGGCGCAGGTCGACGCGGACCGTCTGGCTCAGGCTGCGCAGGCTGGTCTCGCTGCTCGCGGCCGGCTCGGCCTCCTCGACCGGCGCGGCCG
>ERZ1066117.1125-NODE-1125-length-14527-cov-5.607794_pt1 | contig 14527 bp, 14 predicted proteins | sample MGYA00382764_ERZ1066117 | MGnify/ENA primary metagenome ERZ1066117 (study PRJEB33369, sample SAMEA5778347) | biofilm metagenome | biome: Industrial cooling water; feature: Water cooling tower basin; material: Biofilm | place: United Arab Emirates | collected...
CTTGCAGGCGTGGGTCGAACGTGGCGGTGAACAGGGCGTTGTGACCCCCCAGCGAGTGGCCGATCACCCCGAGACGCGAGGCGTCCACGTCGGCACGGTTGCACAGCAGGTCGATGGCGCGGCGATTGTTGGCGATCGCCTTCATCGAACCCGAGGCGAACTTGCTTTTGGTAAAGTCGGTGCGATACTCGCCGAAACTCGGATAATCCGGCGCGAGCGTGACGTAGCCGCGCTCGGCCAGATGGTGGGCATAGGCGAGGTCGGCGTTCTTGCCCAGGCCGGCCGGTTCGTCCTTGCCGATGGTGACGGTCTGGTGCAGGCAGAGCACGGCGGGCCACTTTTCCTCGGGCGGTTTGCCGTGAGGTACCAGCAGCCAGGCCGGCACGCGATCGCCCTCCGCACCTTCATAGGTGAGGCGTGTGAGCATGTAATGCCGGAGCTTGCGTGTCCCGAGGATCTTGACCGCGAGTGGCTCGCCCTCTTTGGGCAGTTCGCCCATCGCCGCCTCCATGCCGCGTAGAATCTCCGCGCGCCGAGCGGGCCAGTCGCTTGCCTTCGACACGTCGAGTGTGGGCGGCTGCAGGGCGATCAGCAGCCCGACGATCCCGACGAATCCACACCCCGTCACTTCTTTTCTCCGATGCACCACAGCGTTTGCCGTGAGCGGATGTAGAGTCGACCGTCGACGATGGCGGGCGACGCGCCGTAGTCGAGCGATTCGCCCGGCAGTTTGTTTCGGCCCACGATCTTGGGCGTTTCACCCGGTTCGACGACGACCGTCGTGCCCTCACCGAGCGTCCAGAGCAGTTTGCCACGAACCAGAACGGGCGAGGCCATCGCGTTGGCGCCCCGCTTGAGATCGAGCGTCGCGGTCTTCTTGCCGTTCTTGATGTCGAAGACGGTCAGTTGCGCGCCCTTGTCAACGCAGTAGGCCCGGCCATCCACAACGATCGGCGAGCAGACATCGCGCTTGCCGCGCGTCGCCGTATGCAGGACGTGCGTTTTGGTCACGTCGCCCTCGTTGGGCATCTTTACCACCTGCCACGGCCCGGTACGACCCGACAGCACGAAAAGATGTTGGCCATCCGTCACAGGCAAGGGCTCACCGAATTGATGCTGGTCCTTGGGATCACTACGCATCACACGCCAGCGTTCCTTGCCCGTCGCCGGATCGTAGCCTAACAAGCCCGCTGGGCCGTTCAGCAGCAGATCGACGCGGCCCGTGGCCGTCTTCATCAGTACCGGCGTGCTGAAGCCACGTCCCTGATCGCGCGGTGTCGACCACACTTCCTTGCCGGTCGCCTTGTCGAGTGCCACGAGCGCCGCCGGTGCCGCGCCGGGGCCGCCATCGTTGTCGCAGTTGACGATCACGGTGTCGCCATGGAGATAGGGCGAGGCCGCGGTACCCCAGCCGGCCTTGCTGGTGAAGGTGCCGAACTTCTTCTCCCAGACGAGTTTGCCATCGACGGTGTAGCAGAACAGGCCCGGCGATCCGAAGAAGGCGTAGACATACTTGCCATCAGTGGCGCACGACGGCGAGGCGTAGCCGTGCCAGGCGTGCGTGCGCTCCGCCGGTTGCCCCTTGGCCGCCGTCTGCTTCCAGAGCTCCTTGCCGGTGACGGCATCGAGGCAAAAGACATGAAAATCCTTGCCGCCCGTGCTGCCGGTGAGATAGATGCGTCCATTGAGCACGATCGGCGAGGAGTGGCCATCGCTGGGGAGCGTCGCCTTCCAGAGGATGTTGGTCTTCTCGTCCCAGGTGAGCGGCACCTTGTCGTCGTTGACGTAGCCCTGCTCGGTCGGCCCGCGCCAGTGCGTCCACGAAGCCGCCGGCGTGCCCGGCTCGCGAGCCGTCGCAAACGCCGCCAGGGCGAGCACCAGGGTAAGCAATCCACCGTAACGCATGAGAGGCACCTCGGCTGGTAGAAAAGGCGGGGATGGTGTTATGGTATGGGGAGCGGTCCGCAGAGGCATGTCCTCGCTCCGCTCTCGGCTTTCCTGATGTCGCTTCATGGAGGAAAATCGATGAACAGGTGTTATATCGCATTGAGCCGAACCAGTTTGATCTTGCTGTCGTTCATCACGTTTATGTCCTTGGGCCTCGTGGTCAACGTCGTTCAGCGGGCGCGTCTGGCAACCGCTCCGGTTGCCCCCCAGGTAACGGCACAGCCTCCGGCGATCCAAAAAACGCTGCCCGATGGCACGATCGTCAAGAACCTGCCCGATGGCACGATTCATAGCACCTTGCCCGATGGCACCGTTGTCAGCCGGAAGGATGGCTACTCGCTCTCCCTGAAGATCGAACTGCTCGGCGACTGATCGACCGATCCGCCCCGTCGTGCCGCCCTGCCCTGCCCGCGCCGCCCTGCCCGTGCCTCTGGGAGCGCGGCGGGGCGTTTGCTATCATGGCTCCTATCTCCCAGGAGGCCATCATGCTCGTTGTTATGCAGGCGAACGCGACTGCCGCGCAGGTCGAAACGGTTTGTGACGCCATTCGCCGAATGAATCTGACCCCGCATCCTCTCCCCGGGGCTACCCGTACCGCCGTCGGCATCACCGGAAATATCGCCGCCGTCGATCCGCGCTCGCTCGAGGTGTTGCCCGGCGTGCTCGAACTCATCCGCGTCACCCGGCCGTACAAGCTCGTGGGACGCGAGATGCGACCGGACGACACGGTGGTCACGACGCCGCAGACGCGCTTCGGTCCGGGCACATTCACCATCATCGCCGGCCCCTGCTCCGTCGAGAACGAGGAGATGATCCTCCGCACGGCAGAATTTTTGCGCGGCGAGGGCGTGAACCTGATGCGGGCCGGGGCGTTCAAGCCGCGCACTAGCCCCTACGCGTTTCAGGGCATGGGCCAGAAGGGGCTGGATATCCTCGTCAAGGCGCGTGAGAAGACCGGCATCGGCATCGTCACCGAACTCATGGACACCGATAATGCCGACGCCGTCGAACAGGCGGCTGACATCATCCAGATCGGGGCGCGGAACATGCAAAACTTCGCGCTGCTGCGGCGAGTCAGCCAGGCGCGAAAGCCAGTGCTGCTCAAGCGCGGCATGGCCGCCACCCTGGATGAATGGCTGATGGCGGCCGAGTACATCATGGCGGGCGAAAACTACAACGTGCTGCTCTGCGAGCGCGGGGTGCGGACCTTCAGCGACCATTCGCGCAACACGCTCGACCTGTCGGTCATTCCACCGGCCAAGTTTTTCTCGCACCTGCCCATCCTGATCGACCCCAGCCACGGCACTGGCAAGCGCGACTATGTGCCCGCCATGGCGATGGCCGGAATGGCGGCCGGGGCGGACGGATTGCTGGTAGAGGTGCATCCGGAGCCGGATCGCGCCATGAGCGATGGGGCGCAATCGCTGGACTTCGAGGGATTCCGTAAGCTCAGGCGTCGCCTGGAGGAACTCAGCGCGGTGTTGGGTCGGACCCTGGCGTGAGGTCGATGCCCCACACCGGATGCACCGCTCGATAGTTGACGTCCAGCAGGCTGACATTGGCCAGCACGGTGTTGCCGTCCCGATACTCGCCGCGTCCTTCGTGAATGTGGCCGAAGATCGCCAGCTTCGGCCGAATAGCCCGGATGCGCTCCAGAAGGCTGGGCGAACCGGTGTGCTCGATCACGCCGCCACCGCGTGGCACGGCATCGCCAATGCCATGCGGTGGGCCGTGAAGTACCAGGAGGTCGGTGCCTTCAGGAATCAGTGCCCACTTCTGCTTCAGTTCGGGCTCGTACAGGTTGAATGCCCAGTCGAAGAACCACGGCTGCCAGGGGGTGCCCCAAAGGCGGAACCCCTCGATTTCGCAGCCGCTATCGCGCAGGTAGGTCCAACGCAGGTCGTTCGGCACCGCCTCGGGTAGCTTCTCAAAGACGAAATCGTGATTCCCTGCCACACCGACAATGTGCCGGGCCGGCACCGCTTCGAGCCAGCGGCGAAAGATGGTATCGAGCCATTCGGCCTGGAAACCGATGTCGTGATTGGACACCGGACAGAGATCGCCACCCAGAAGGAGGAGATCGCAGGGTGGAATCACGGGTAACTGCCCGTGCAGGTCGCTGACGGCCCGGATATGCATGATGTCACCCTCGTGGTCTGCCCCTCACCCTAGGGGAAATCGGGCAAAATGCGAGCCGCGCTGAACCGTCGGTCGTTCCGGAGCGTCTTCCGTACAGAAATGTTCCCGACCCGACCGATTGTAACGAAACGACAACCAGGGTTGACGAAATCGCCGAGGTTGCCGATAGTAGACCAATCAGGGTTGACATCTGTTCGGGTTCTCCGACCTCCGGAAAGGAGTGACGTCGGCATGAGTACCACGTATACCTCAACGATCGAGGTCAACGTCTGGAAAGAGCATACCTGTTCCTGTTGTGGCACCAAATATCGTTATCTCTTCAAACGCACCAAGCAAGGTCAGGGTGCGACCCCCGACGCTGCCACGACCAACGCCCACAATGCCGTCATCAAGGCGCTCGAACACGAAGTGGACATGCAGCCCTGTCCCGGGTGCGGCACCTACCAACCGGACATGATTGGCACCCAGCGCTCGGGGCGCCACTGGTGGGTCTTCTGGTGCAGCCTGCCTGTCTTGCTGCTACTGGTCATTCTCGTTTGGGCGGACGTGTTCAGCGCCAGCACGGCCGGCTGGCTTCTGGGCATCCTCGTGGGCATCACCCTGCTGGGCAACCTGCTCATCGACTTTGTGAATCCCAATGCCAACACCGCCGCCAACCTCGAACTGGCCCGTCAACGGGATTCCGATGGCGATCTCTGGACGCCCGAAGGCATTCAGGATAGGGCCGGCGACCCGGTTGGCTCCGGCATCAACATGGGTCACTACATTGGCTATGGGCTCCTTCTGGCGGCCATGGGTGCCTTCTTTGCCCCGGCGGCTGTGATCCTGGCCATCGGAGGCAAACCCAACCCCAACTGGTATCCGCAGGTACTCGGACCCGGCGACGAAGGTTACCTGTACTTTGCCAAACGCGTCGAATGCGTCGGCGGCCACTGGCGCGGCACCGTGGACGTGCAGCTGCTCAATGCCAGGGATCTGGGCCTGGACGGTGCACCGATTCAGATCCGTGGCCGAACGCGTGAAGACCATTGGGGCCAGACCATCACCATCAGCCGTCGGGGCAGCAAGACGAGTTCGCCCGCCCTGTGGGCCTATGTGACGATTCCCGATGACTCGCGATTGGTGGGAAAGACGCTCGAACTTCAGATCAACATGCGAGTCAACTATCCGCGCCTTATTGGCTCCGATAGCTATGATGACAGTCATATGGAAGCCGTTTCCGAACGTCATCAGATCATCCTCTCCTCACCCCGCTCGGGCACGACATCCCGCATGGTCTGGTGGTTTGGCGTCATTAGTGGGTTGTTCTGCTTCACCGTGGGCGGCATCCTTCTCCCGATGGCATCGAACGCGTTTTCCAAGCAGGCGCATGAAACGCGGATTTTCGATCCCTCCGAGGCAGCGGGTGGCAGACGGGGCCGCTCTCGCGACGACGAGGACGACGACGACTATCGTCGCCGTGATGAAGAGGATGACGACCGCCGTCGCGGTGACGACGACGAGGAGGACCGACCACGCCGACGACGCCGAGATGAGGATTACTGATGATCACCTGGTCGTACCTGATGACGTGGCTGCCCAGCGCCCTGGGATGGATTCCTGGTGGCGTCTGGGTGGTCTGGTGCCTGTTCTGCGTCCGCTGGAGCGAAGTCTGGCCCGTCCTCGCCCGAGGCGGTTGGCTGGCCGTGGTGCTGCTGGGGCTACTAGCAGCGGGGCTATGGACGAGCCTGTTTCCGCGACCGCTGTTCGGGTTGCCGCCCTTCGCGGGCCAAAGCCTGGCCGTCGCCCTCCTCATCGGCGTTGCCCTGGTTTGCGGCTGGCTCCAGGGCCAGTTCACACCGACAACGGCCAGTAATGCGTCACGCCCCACTCGCTGAAACCTGAAACCTGGCCGAATCGGGGCGAGTATCTAAATTACCCGGGACAAGGATACTCGCACCACGGCCAGGAGTCGTTTCATGTGGGTCCGTAAATGCGATCTGGATACGCCCGATGAGGCCACGCCCATCCCCACGCGGATCATCTCCAACGAAGAATTCGTCCCCCCCCCTCCTTCCGACGAATTGAAAGAAGTCGATGCCCGCCTGCGTGCATTGGCCGAGGCAGAGGCAGCTCGCCGGGGGGTGGGTCGGCGTGACTTCTTGCGTTCCGGCAGTGGCATGGCTGCCGCCTTGCTCGTCCTCAATGAGGTGTTCGGCCGCTGCTACGAGGTGGCCGCCGACGAGGTCAAGGACGACAAGAAGTTTGAGGAGAAGAGTCCCAAGGATCAGTTTATCTTTGATGTGCAGACCCATCACGTTGATGTCAGCAAGAAGTGGTATGACACCACGCCCGACGGCAAGGCGGTGCGGAACTTCTTCACGATGCTTCGTCCTGGTGCCAAGTCCACCGACCACGCCCTGGAACTGCTCAACCGCGTCCACTATGTCAAGGAACTCTTCGGCGATTCCGACACGGTGATGGCCATCATCTCCGGAGTGCCGACACGTGACTGGGACAAGAACCCGTTGCCTCCCGATCAGATGGTAGCGACGCGCAAGTATGTCAACGATCTGGCTGGCTCGACACGCGTCCTCTCCCATGGATTGGTCCGACCGAACCTCGGCAAGAAGGAACTCGACGAGATGGACCGGCAGGCGACCGTATTGAAGGTCGACGCCTGGAAGATGTACACAGGCGCGGAGATCGGCGAGAAGGCGTGGCGGCTAGACGACGAGAAGGTTGCCTACCCCTTCTGGGAGAAGACGAAAAAGCTGGGCATCAAGAACATCTGCGTCCACAAGGGACTGCCGCTGTCGACCTTCAATGAGAAGGGCTGCATGCCCGACGACATCGAGAAGGCCGCCAAGGATTTCCCCGAACTGAACTTCATCATCTACCACTCGGCCTACCGTGGTCCCAGTGGGTTACTCACGGGCTGGATCAGCCGGGGGACCGGCGAGCGTGTGGTGGACAAGCCGACCACCGACCCGCAGGAGATTCCCTGGACCAGCGATCTGTTGCGGATGCTGAAAAAGAATCCGAAGATCAAGAACGTCTATTTTGAACTTGGCAGCACGTTCAACATCCTCTCGGGATCTGATCCCAAGAAATGTCTGCACATGCTCGGGCAGATGATTCAGGTGGCCGGGGCCGACCACATCTTGTGGGGCACCGACTCGATCTGGAACGGCAGCCCCCAGGGGCAGATTGTCCGCTTCCGTCGCTTGAAGATGGATGACGATATGAAAAAGAAGTACGGCTACCTCGATCTCACCGACGAGATCAAGAATCAGATTCTGGGGCTCAACGCCGCCAAGCTCTTTGGGATCGACCCCAAGAAAGCGTTCAAGGCCATCAAAACCGACAAACTGAGTGCGGCGCGGGAGGAATATCTCCGCAATCCCGCGCCCAGCAACACTCAATACGGTTGGGTGTGGGTCGGCGACGGCGAACCGACCACGCCCGTCGGCGAGACCACGGGCGAGACGGACAAGTCGGAGACATAGCGCTTCGATAGCCCAAAAGCGCAAGCAAGAGGCCACGATTCGATAGCCCAAAGCGCAAGCAAGGATCGAATCCGCCTGGTTACGGTGGACTCGACCCATGCTTGCGCTTCGGGCTATGGTTTCGGAGCGTGTCTCAATGCGTCTCGGCGTGCGTGGGCAACTTGACCGTGAAGGTCGATCCTTTGCCCACCAACGATTCCACCCGGATGCGGCCATTGTGCTGCTCGACGATTTGCCGACAGACGCTCAGGCCCAGGCCGGTGCCGCCGTGGCCGGATTCGTCGGGCTCCTTGGTGGTGAAGAATGGCTCGAAGATGAGACGAAGACGTTCCGGCGGGATGCCCTGGCCGGTATCACCGACACGCAGTTCGACGAGGCCCGGCTCTGCGGCTTCGCGGACTTCCAGTCGCAGGCTACCGCCGCGGGGCATGGCCTGACGGGCGTTGATGACCAGGTTGAGCAGGATCTGCTCAATCTGCGAGGGCACCACGTAGGCACGCGGGCGGCCCTGATAGCGCTTCTCGACATGAATGCGATGCTTGAGCAGGTCCTTCTCGGCCAGGACGAGCACTTCCTCGACGAGCGAGACGAGATCGGTATCGACGCGAATGTTGGCGTTAGCCCGCGCGAAGCCGAGCATGCTGTTGACCACCGTTGCCGCCCGTTGCGTGCCCTTGAGAATCTTCTCCAGAGCTTGCAGGCGGCTCGCCTCGTCGGTCGAGGGCTTTAGACCGAGCTTGGCGTAGTTCATGATGGTGGTGAGGATGTTGTTGAACTCGTGCGCCACGCTGCTCGCCAGCGCTCCGACGCTGCTGAGCTTCTGGGCCTGCAGGAGTTGTTGACGGAGCTGGTCGGCCTCACTGCCGCTGCTCATCACATCCTCGCCGATCATGCGGACATCCCCCCTGGCGTTGCGACCCCTGGCGATCTGAAATCCCCGCCAAGGGACAGGGAAAGTATCGACCCGAATGCGGCGGCTCCTTCATCGGAAGTCGTTGCAGGACATCGAATTATGAAGATAAAGCGAGCAATTCGCACAGCCTGCGAACCCCACGCGAACCGGGCTTCTGAGGCAAGCGACGCAGCCCTCACTTGCCAGGCATTTTGAGTAGCTTGCGTTCCTGCAACCAGGGGATTACCTCCTCGGCCCAGTTCTTCGAGTCCGCCTTCATCTTCAGCCCCAAACCCACACCGTGCCCGCCCTCGTCGCTTAGCCGTAATTTCACAGGCACGCCGGCTTTGACGCACGCATCGCGGAACAATTCGCTGTGGACTGGCAGCACCACCTTGTCGCCCGTCGTGTGAAACAGATACGTCGGTGGGGTTTCCTTTGTGACACGGGTGTGGGTCGAAAGAGCCGAGACGAGTTTCGCCTCGGGTTTGTCGCCCAGTAAATTCTTGCGCGAACCGACATGTGCCCGGGCTCCTTCGAGGTCGATGACCGGGTAAGCCAGGACGGCAAACGCGGGTCGAGAAGTCAGGCGCTCCACAGGGTCGTCGCTCTTGGCGTTGCCTGCGTCGAACAGGGTGGCCGCACAGGAGGCGAGATGGCCACCCGCGGAGAAGCCCCAGACCCCGATGCGTTCGGGATCGACGCCGTCGTCCTTGGCCCGCGACCGCACCAGCCGCATGGCCCGTTGGACGTCATTGAGGGGCACTGGATGACGATAGCGCGGCCCGTGACGGTAGCGAAGCACATACCCTGCAATCCCGCGCTCGGCGAGCCAGCGGGCGACTTCGACCCCCTCATAGCTCATGACGACCGTCCCGTAGCCACCCCCTGGGCAGATGACCACGGCTGTGCCCGTCGCCTTCGCTTTCGCCGGCAGCACCACCGTCAACGTCGGTCGATCGGCTTCCGTGGTGCCCAGCGCCCCCGGTGCCTTGTCGGGGTACAGCGGGATCACGGTCGGCTCGGCCGCCAACAGGAGCAGAGTAAGAGTCCACATGGGAGGTTATCCTTCCGAAAGATCGCGTTGAAGCATCCACAGGCCAGTCCCCAGGCCGACAAAGGATGCGAGGGTGAAAACGATGCCGTACGCAAAGAGACGGGTTCCGACACCCACGCCCGGCCCGCCCATCCAGCGCCAGCCGATGAGGATCATGGCCGGCCCGACGACTAGGCCGATGCCCGCGCCGATGAGGGTGCGGATGGTTGCGGGACGAAAGATGAAGTCAGAGCGGCCGGGACGAACCTTGATGGGTTCGCGGAGATTCCCGCCGTGGCACTTCGGGCAGAGCATGCCATACTCCATCTCACGCCGGCTCATCTTGCGCTGGTAACCGCAATTACGGCATTCCATAAGAGGCATGGGGGGTCTCCAGACCGACGGTGCGTCGAGGAAAGATAGGGATTATCCGTTCAGGAGCCAAGACGGAACTTGTCCGCAAGACAGCGAAGAGATAGAATAGATCTATACCAGGGGGCGATCTGGTATCGACCGGGTCACACGAGGTGAGGGTCGCGTGCCGTGGTTGATCGATGGGCCACGTAAAAAGTCGATCAAACTTCAACTGCCAACACGCAGCTTGAAATGGCTGCCTAATTAACTAGGCATCCCTGCGACCGGTGGCTTCGCCTGAGAGCGACCGGGAGCAGTCACCAAATCAGGATCGTTCTGGCCGGCTCCGGGGGAGGCCAGGATTAAACTTCACTCTCGGATGGCGTTTTGCCCCCTGCTCGTAGGGTAAGCAAAAGGCGAGACACCAAGAACGAGCTACGCACGTAGAAGCTTTCATTGAGGTACCACGGGACCGGGGTTCGATTCCCCGCGCCTCCACTTGAAACGCCACTTGCGATTGCCGCAAGTGGCGTTTTTTATTGGACTTGCGATGTGCTACGAGCATGTGCTACGACCGGAACAGGCGTGAACCATAGGATTTCACCATCGGATTCCATCGGATTACGCCCCCTCTCGCTCCCCTCTCGACTGCTTTTCGTTCAAAAACTCCTACGGAACACCGACTTGTGAGGATGGTGTCCGTGGCTACTGTACTTGCAGTCACTTCTCTTCCTTGGTATGCTACGGAGGAATGGAACCTGATTCTTACATCACGGAAACGGGAGAGTGACAATGGGACGCAGGGCGAAAAACGGGGGCATTCCCGATCTCAAGCCGGACGGCGACGGCATCTTCTATCGTGAACTCGGCTGGAAGCAGGGCAAGGAGCCGGGCAAGTTCAAGCAGCACAAGTTCTATCTCGGCAGCGACAAGACCGAAGCCCAGGTCCGCTATCTGCGGCTCGATCAGGTGTGGGTGGCGACGGAGAAGCGTTGGGTGCGAGAGGGCGAGTCGGGGCGTCCCCTTTGGGACGAGACGACGCTCGCCATCGCCCAGGCTGTCTCGCGCGGCGAGACGGTTTGTCGGCTCGACCTCCCCCGCTGGGCGATCCAAGACGACCTTGACGCCGAGACGATGGTGTGCTGGCTGCGGAGCTTGCAGCAGGACTTCCACATGATCCGGCTCTCCTTGGCCGACGAGGAGATGCAAGCCGAAGGCGAACAGCAGTGGCACGACCATGCCGTGCGGATGATCGCCCACGGCAAGAAGCTCTTGCAGCGGAACACCCGCCAGACCTTGCATGAGGCACTCGACGCCTTTGGCGAGCATCTGCGCCAGCGTTACTCGGACACCGCTGGGAGGCTGTCGCTGACCGGGCAAGTCGCCGCCAAGGAAATCCCCCTGCTCAAGGATCACATCGCCGACGTGCCGCTGGGCGATCTGGACTTGGCGGCTCTCGACCGCTGGGTGGAGTATTGGGCGAAACGCCCCCTCACGAAGCGGAACAAGCCCGCCGCGCCGAAGACATGCACCAACGCGATCAAGCGGATCAGGATGTTCGTGCGGTGGCTGCACCGTGCGACCGAGTGGGAGTGGCGGAAGCCCGAAGACTACGAGGTTCTGCCGATCAAGGTGAAGGTGTCTGCCGTCGAGTTGGCGCGCAGGGCCACCAGCGATCAGGTGGAGACGTACACGGACGACGAACTCGTCACGCTCTACAAGCACGCCAAGCCCAAGGAGCGGCTCTACATACTCCTCGCCCTGAACACCGGCGCGGGCATCGCCGAGATCGCCTCCCTCCAGTTGAACGAGATCCTCCTCGACCAGCCGCACCGCAAGTACGGCGGGCGAGGGAACTGGATCATGAGGATCAGGCTCAAGTCCACCGTCTACGGCGAGTGGAAGCTCTGGGATCAGACGGCTGATGCGATCCGCTGGTACATGGGGGTTCGTCCTCAGAACGGGCAGACCGCCTTGGTGCTGACGGAGGCCGGCGAGCCGGTCCTCGACCAGACCGCCGGCGGCAACCGCGCCCAGACACTGCCGAACACCTGGGCGCGGCTGACGGCTCGCGTCCGCAAGTTGGAAGACAAGAACTTCAGGCGGTTGTCTTTCAACAAACTTCGCAAAACCTCGATCAACGCCATCCGTGACATCGCCGGCGGCGAGACGGCGGGAGTTTTCGCCTGTCATGGCAAGCCGGTGCCGACGGACGGGCTGATCGACTTCTATTCCAACCGCGATTTCCGCCGCGTCCACGATGCCTGTGTCAAGTGGGGCGAGCGGCTCGCCGCCATGTTCGCCGCCGTGCCGGAACCGTTCGTCGCCGCCAAGCGGAAGCACAAGAAACCGGACGAGATCGTGGAGAAGCGTCAGCGCGTCGTCGAACTCCGGGGACAGGGCAAGACCCTTGCACAGATCGGCGAGGAGATGGGGCTGTCCATCGGCGCGGTGAGGAACCACCTCGCCAAGGCGGTTGCCGAAGCCCCCGCGACCGCCGGTGCCGCCGGGTAGAATGACGGAGGATGCGTGGCGTGGACACGGCGAGCCACCCCTTGCCGGGATCGACCGGACAGCCCGTTGAGGCCACCCGCAGACCGGGTGGCCTCGTTCGGTTCACAACCCTCGTTGACCGCGAGCGACGACATGGCGAAGAAGAAGACTGACCCGGTGGTGGCCGCTTGGCGCAGGTCGCTGCACTGCCTTGTCCATCCCTATCTGCCTGTGCTGGAAACCCTCCAAGAGATGGAGGGCCGGCTCGATTCGGTGAAGGGCTTCCTTGAGAGCCTGGACCCCGCCGACAAGGTGCAGGCGGCGCAGGGCGTCGAGGTCGGGACGATTGCCGTTGCCTACGCCGACGAACTACTCGATCACTTCGGGCTTTGGGACGGCGAGGCCGCACCGCCGCCAGCCAACCTCGCTCAGGCCCGGCTTGTCGTGGGCAACATCCTGGCCTTCGTTCAGGAGCGAATTGCGACGCGGAGGATGGCCGAGTCGCCCGATGACGAGGAAGAAGTGGTTCAGGCCAGCCAGCCGGTTGACGATGGTGAGGACGCCGCCCTCGCCGCCATCGTGCAACACGTCCTCGCCGGGCGCGAGAAACCGCCCTCCCCCGTGCCAGCCCCGGAGAAGGAGACACCGCCCGACGTTCCTGTGGTTGATGACGGGTCGGCTGGGCTTGTCGTGGACCGAGAAACCTTCAGCGTGCGGTGGCGCGGGAAGAAGTGTGACCTGGGCCACACCAAGGAGTTCATGCTGATCGAGAGCCTGAACCGTAGGGTCAACCGCTTCGTCTCCAACGTGGATCTCATGGATGAGGTTTGGGAGGGCGGCGACCCGGAAGCGAACACGATCCAGAAGACCGTCTCTAACCTGCGCCGCAAGCTCAAGGTCGCAGAGATGGGCGACCTGACCATCGAGGCCCAGCGCGGCCACTACGCCCTGAAACTGCCCTGACGCCGGCCTGATCTCCACTTTCAGCCCTCTTTCAGCGATCTTTCCTCTCCACGTCCAGCTTCCCTTCAGCGGCCTCTGCGATACTTCCCTTCGTCGGGCGGCGACAGTGCTGCCCCACGAAGGAAGGAGTTTCACAGATGAAGACAGCATTGCTCACGAAGAAGGAGGCTGCGGATCGGCTCCGCATCTCCGTGCGGTCCCTCGACCGGCTGCGGTCGGCGGGACGGATCGGCACCGTCAAGGTGCTGAACTCGGTGCGGATCGCCGAGATCGAGATCGAGAAGTTCATCACCAAGAACACGGCGAAGACCGTGGCGTGACCAGAAGGGAAATCCACCAATGAAGTACGACAAGCGCATGTTCAAGGAGTTTCTCATGCACCTCGCCGGTGAGTTGGGCGTGCAGAAGCTCGGGCTTGAAGGCAAGCCCGCCGGGGCAAAGTTGCTCCACGGCATCCAGCAGTTCAGGGCGAAGTACGGCACCAGCCTGCTGCCCGCCATCGACATCAGCGACATCGTCATCAGCACCGGGGGCGACGATCAGCACCAGCAGGACGCCGCCCGCAAGGCGACGGTGCAGAAGCTCTCCGAGCGGATCAAGCACGTCCTCGCCGTGATGGAGATGCTCGGGGAACTCACGCTCTGCGAGGGTGTCCCGACCGAGACGGAATGATCGTCACTCTCACCGACAACCCCGGCTGGTTCGGCCAGCCGGGGTTGTTCAGGGAGCCGCCGAGGGGGGTTATCAAGGGAGGAGAAGATAATAGGGGACGCATGACCCACCTTGGGACACAACCATGTCCCAGAACGGGACAGATAGGTGAGGTCGGCTGGAAGAGGTTTGCGGCGACCTGTTGCAGAATTAAAAACTCCGAAACTCGCTTGCAAAACCCCTGGCGTTCGGTCCCATCCGCCCCGCCCTGGACAGCCTTGCCGACCACCTCGTTTGTGTGTTCACACATTAAGTTGTTTGCTTGCAGGGAGTTAAGTTCTGTTGTGGGAGAGGTACAGGAGGGTTTCACAAGGGGATGCTGGACCCTCTTTTGATCGGGCGGGCGGGGCGGCGGCGACGGCGGGTAAGGGATTCGTGTCGGCGGCGTGCGAAAAACACGGCCTGCTGCATAGATACGCACGGAGGTAAAGCATGACACCCACGAACAAGGACAACATCGTAAGCGATGGGCTGGAGCGGATTTCCGACGCCGCTCTCTTCCTC
>ERZ1066117.1129-NODE-1129-length-14509-cov-4.592016_pt1 | contig 14509 bp, 12 predicted proteins | sample MGYA00382764_ERZ1066117 | MGnify/ENA primary metagenome ERZ1066117 (study PRJEB33369, sample SAMEA5778347) | biofilm metagenome | biome: Industrial cooling water; feature: Water cooling tower basin; material: Biofilm | place: United Arab Emirates | collected...
TCGCCGATTTCCGTGACCTCCTGCTGCCCAGAACCACGCTGACGATGCTGGCCCCCGGCAGCGGTGCCCGGGATGTCTCCGGTACCGTGACCGTCGAGGAAGCCGTGGCGGCAGAAGCCGCACGCTACGCGGCGCAGACCGCCAACGACTTCGCCGCGATGGAACGTCTGTTCGGGGACGACCTCGTCTACATCCACTCCAGCACGGCGATCGACACCAAGGCGAGCTTCATCGAGTCCATCCGCTCGGGCGCCGTGCGCTATCGGCGCATGACGCCCGGCGAGGTCACCGTCCGCACGTACGGCGGCATCGCCATCGTCACGGGCTCGGTCCGTTCCGAAGTCACCGTGCAGGGTCAGGACCTCGCGCTCGACCTGCTGTTCCATGCCGTCTGGGCACGCCGGGCGGGCGGGCTGCAGTTCGTGTCCTGGCAGGCCACCCGGCGCCCCGCCCAGCCCTGATGCCGCCCGCCCGGCGCAGTCCTCAAGGGCCGGGCGCACTCCCCGCGGTGTCATGACCGGCACCGCCGAAGCGCCGCTCGCCACGCCGGCATCCCCCCGGGCGCTGTTCATCACCTTCACTCTGCTCGCCCTGCAGGGCTTCGGCGGCGTGCTCGCCGTCGCGCAGCGCGTGCTCGTGGAAGAACGTCGCTGGCTCACGAACGCGCAGTTCGTGGACATCCTTGCCGTCGCACAGGTGCTGCCCGGACCCAACGTGTGCAACGTGGCGCTCATGGTGGGCGACCGCTTCTTCGGCAGCCGCGGCGCCTTCGCCGCGCTGGCGGGGATGATGACGGTGCCGCTGATCATCGTGCTCGTGGTCACCGCGGCGTACGCGGAATTCGCGTCGGTGCCGGTGGTGGCCGGCGCGCTGAAGGGCATGGGCGCCGTCGCTGCGGGCCTCATCGGCGGCACGGCGCTCAAGCTGCTCGACGCCCTGCGCGGCAATCCGGTGGGTCTGCCGGCAGCGGCGGTGCTCGGCTTCGCCATGTTCGGGCTGGTGGCGCTGCTGCGCTGGCCCCTCGCCTGGGTGCTGCTGGGCCTCGGCATCGTCGCTTGCGCGTGGGCCGCCTACGTGCTGTCGCGCCCGCGGGAGACGTCCTGAATGCCGGTGCCGTGGCTCGCCCTGTTCGGGCACTTCCTCGTGTTCTCCCTGCTGTCCATCGGCGGTGCGATCACCGTCGCACCCGAGATGCACAGGGTGCTGGTGGACACGATGCATCTGCTCACCGACGCGCAGTTCAACGCCTCCATCGCGATCGCGCAGGCCTCACCCGGTCCGAACATCCTCTTCGTGGCCGTGATGGGTTTCCAGGCGGCGGGGCTGCCCGGGGCCGCGGTCACGCTCACCGGCATCATGATCCCGTCCACGACGCTCGCGCTGGTCGTGTCGCGCTGGGGACACGCCCGGCAGGACTGGCTGGCGGTGCGCGCCTTCAAGGCCGGGATGGCGCCGCTCGTGATCGGCCTGCTCGCGGCCACCACCTGGCTGCTCGCCGCGCAGACGCCCGGCCGTGCGCACGTCGCGCTCACGCTCGTCTCCGCGATCCTGGTCTGGAAGACCCGCGTGCACCTGCTCCTGCTGATCGCGGCAGGCGGCGCGCTGGGTGCGTTCGGCTGGGTCTGACCTGCTACGATCCGGTTCGCATCCCGCGCTCATCCCGGAGACCGTTCCATGACGAAGCTGATCCTCGGCCTCGTGCTGTTCCTCGGCGCCCATTCCATCCGCATCTTCGCGGAAGACTTCCGCACCCGCCTGCGCGAGCGCCTCGGTCCGGGCGGCTACAAGGGGCTGTACTCGCTGCTGTCCCTCGCGGGTCTCGTGCTCATCGTGATGGGCTACGGCGAGACGCGCGCGACGCCGGTCGATCTGTGGATGCCACCGCGCGGCATGGCCCACGCCACGAGCCTGCTGACGCTGTTCTCGTTCATCCTGCTGGCCGCGGCCCAGGTGCCGGGCAACCACATCAAGGCAGCCGTGGGTCATCCCATGGTGCTCGGCGTGAAGGTCTGGGCGTTCGCGCACCTGCTGTCGAACGGGCGTCTCGCGGACATCGTGCTGTTCGGCACGCTGCTCGTGTGGGCCGTCCTCGACTTCCGTGCCGCGCGCCGGCGCGACAAGGCCGAGGGCGTCACGCGCGCAGCCGGTTCCGGTGCGAAGACGGGAATCACGGTCGTGGCCGGCATCGTCGCGTGGGCCGCATTCGCGTTCTACCTGCACGCCGTGCTGATCGGCGTTCAGCCGATGGGCGGCTGAGGCGTCCGGGGCCGGTCCGGACACGACGATCGTGGCGTCCGTCTCCGACGCGAGGGAACGACGCCTCCGGAATCTGCCGCTGGTCCTCACCATCAGCGCGATCGCGCTCGCCGTGATCATGGGTGGCGCGTTGCAGACGCCCCACCCTTACGGCCACCCGGAGTTCGTCGTCGACGTCTTCGCGCCCGAGGTGGTCGCCAGCGCATTTCTGGCGGCCGCGACCGCGCTGCTGTTCCCCTGGCGCGCGATCGGCTGGCGATGGCCCTCGAGTGGCCCGATCGCGGGTATCGTGCCGCTCATCGTGCTGGCGGTCGTCGGGCTGGGTTGCTGGCTCGCGGCGCGTGCGACCCTGCCCTCGGGCGCCGAGGCGATGGCCGGCCGTTCCCTGCTCATTCTGCGCACCACGCTGCTCGTCGGCCTCAACGAGGAATGGATCTTCCGAGGCCTCCTCCTCGCGACGCTGTCCCTGCGGCTCGGGCTGCGGCGCGGCGCAGTGCTCGCGGCGCTCGTGTTCGGCCTGTTCCACACGCTCAATGCCTTCGCGGGAGAAGCCCTGGAGGTGGCGCTGATCCAGGCCGCAAGCACGCTGCTCATCGGGGCGGTATTCGTGCGGGCAGCCATCGCCACGCGCTCCCTGCTGTGGCCCGTGCTGGCCCACGCGCTGCACGATTTCGTGGTCCTGGATCTCGCCCGTTTCGCTGCCGCTGGTGCCCATGCGGCGCCGGTCCTCGTGGTGACACTCACGGCATGGACGCTGGGCGTGATCTGCCTCGTGCAGCTGTTCCGCCTGGAAGGCGAGCCGCCCTACCGGTAGCCCTGAACCCTCGCCCGCCCGGTGGAATCGCGCATCGGGCTTCGCCGTCTGCGTCCTCGGCAGGAACAGCATGACCATCGCGCCGATCAGCGAGCGCACCGTCAGCGCGTAGAACGCCGCCTCGGCAGCGCCCCCGGCCGCGGTGCGGATCGTGCCGATCAGGTCGGGGCCGGCGTAGCCGCCCAGGTTGCCGACGGCATTGATCCACGCGATGCCCGCGGTGGCGGCCGTCCCCGAGGCGCGGGCCGGTCAGAATCGGAACGTCGCGCTCAGCATTGCGCCGTCGAGGCCCTTCAGTTCGTCCACGTCGAACCGCTCGTACTCGAGACGGATACCCACTCGCCAGATGCGATAACCGACGCCGATGCCGAACATGGGAGCCGTCCCGTTGAAGGACGTGGTGGACGTCCCCCACCGGCGGTCGAGGTCATACTGCAGCACGCCCACCTTGGCGAACACGTCCGCGCCGAGGAACGGGAAGATCGCGAGGACCGCGGCGTCGAAGCCCTTCGTCTTGTACTCGGCCGGCACCCCGCCGATCGTGGCGCTGGCGCTGCCGAAGCTGCGATAGCCCGCCTCCGCCGCGAAGTCGAGGATCGGGATGAGGCCGAGCCGGTAGCCGGCGAAGGCACGCCATGGCGTGCTCTTCTCGTCGAACAGTCCGTTGCCGCCAGGGACCACGTAATCGGTGGTCACCATCTGGCCGGTGCCGAGGCCGGCGTACAGACCCTGGTCGGCGGCGTGGGCGACGGTCGAAACCGCCGGCAGGGACGACACGGCCGCAGCGGCCAGGACGGTCGGAATCAGGGTACGCATGGCACTGCTCTCCTCGCGAAAATGACGCCGGCGTTTCCGGCGCGTCGGATTGAACGGATGGTGCGGTTCCGGGCGTGCAGGCGCCCCCCGGCGCGGGGCTCGACGATCAATGCGGACGACCAACGGCTGGGTCCGCCTCCTCGAACACCCACCCCGGCTCGTCGACAGCCGGCGCGTGATCCGGTTCCGTCCCAAGGCCCGGCACGTGCACCGGAACACCGTCCCGGCGGACGATGACCAGCTGCTTGCGCTCCCAGGCAGGTACGCCGGCTTCCTGAAGCAGATTCTTGAGACTGCGGCGCGGTCGGTTCGTGGCGATGCGGATACGTTCCCCGCCGATACGGGGCGTCAGGGTGATTTCGCCCCCGGTGAGCGAGGATGCGCGAACGCCGGCACCCAGCGCGCGACGCGCCGTCCAGCATCGTCCGTCAGGCAGCGTGAATACGGTCTCGCCGCGCCACTCGAAACACCACGGGCGGACCTCGGCTGGCGCGGCGCCGACCACATGCAGCCGGTCCCGGTAGCGCATCAGGCGATGCCCACCGAAGCAGAGCTCAGGCTGGGCGTTGTCCGAGGCCGTCACCATCTGCGCCAGCCCCTCGAGCAGCGCATCGCGCGGGGGCGCATCGATGCCCTGCCCGCGCAGCCACGTCCGCACGACGTTCGCGCGACGGACCGGGTCGAGCACGGCGAGCGCGGCGATGGACAGACCGCCCGGCGTTTCGCAGGTGGTGAGGTCGAGTCTCCCGAGCACCTCGGCGAGATGCGCGGCGTCGGCCGCATTGCGCGCGGCGCGACCGAGCGTGCCGCGGTAGCCGGCGAAATGCCGATCGAGAACCGGGATCAGGTGGCGGCGCAGCGCGTTGCGGCGATACCGGTCGTCGGCGTTCGATTCGTCCTCGACCCACGCCAATCCGTGCGCCACCGCGTAGTCGAGCAGCACGGGACGCGGGAGATCGAGAAACGGGCGAAGGAGCAATGCGCCCGAGCGCAGCCGGCGGCGGCCCGGCATCGCCGCGAGCCCCGGCAGACCGGCCCCGCGCAGCAATTGCAGGAGGACCGTCTCGGCCTGATCGTCGGCATGATGCGCGAGCGCGACGGCGTCGGCCGGCTCGGCCTCGTACGCATCGTATCGCGCGGCACGCGCGGCGCTCTCGATGCCACGCGGGTCGTGCGGGTCGATCGAGACCCGGACCACCCGGAGCGGCACCCGGCACGCTTCGCACAGATTCGCGCAGTGATCCGTCCACCGGTCGGCGTTGGGGCTCAGCCCATGGTGGACGTGCAGCGCGGAGAGAGTCAGGTCGAAGGCGCCCGCCTGCGCGGCGAGCGCGTGGAAAAGCACGACGGAATCGAGTCCGCCGCTCAGGCCGACGGCAAGGTGCCGCCTCGCGAGTTCATGACCGACGAGACACTGCGCGACGGTCCGTTCGACCGGCGGGCCATTCACCGCGATGGGACGACTTCCTTGTACTTGCCGTAGGCGAGGACCTTCTCGAAGCGGGACTCGACGAGATCGTCCACCGACTTGCCCTGCAGTTCCTTGAGCGCCTCGGCCAGGGCCTTGCGCACCGACTGCATCGTGGCACCGTGATCGCGGTGCGCGCCTCCCAGCGGTTCGCCGATGACCTTGTCGATGAGACCGAGGGTCTTCAGCCGGTTGGCGGTGATGCCGAGGGTCTCGGCGGCCTCCGGCGCCTTGTCCGCGCTCTTCCAGAGGATCGAGGCACACCCTTCCGGAGAGATCACGGAATAGATGGCGTACTGCAGCATCATCACGGTGTCGCCTACGGCGACCGCCAGCGCCCCGCCCGACCCGCCCTCGCCGATGACGGTGCAGATGATCGGCACCCGCAGCTCCGCCATCACGAACAGGTTGCGGCCGATGGCTTCGGACTGCCCACGCTCCTCCGCGCCCACGCCCGGGTAGGCGCCCGGCGTGTCGACGAACGTGAACACCGGCAGGCCGAATTTCTCGGCCATCTTCATGAGCCGCAGCGCCTTGCGGTACCCCTCGGGCTTGGGCATGCCGAAGTTGCGGTAGATCTTCTCCTTGGTGTCGCGGCCCTTCTGGTGACCGATGACCATGCAGGGCTGGCCGCCGAAGCGCGCGATGCCGCCGACGATGGACGGATCCTCCGCGAAGGCGCGGTCGCCGTGCAGCTCGTCGAAATCGGTGAAGAGGTTGCGGATGTAGTCGAGCGTGTAGGGGCGCTGCGGATGCCGCGCCACCTGCGAGATCTGCCAGGAGGAGAGCTTGGCGTAGATCTCCTTCGTGAGCGCACCGCTCTTCTTCTGCAGCCGCGCGATCTCTTCCGAGATGTCGACGGCGGAATCGTCCTGCACGTACCGCAGTTCCTCCACCTTCTGCTCGAGCTCCGCGATGGGCTGCTCGAAATCGAGGAAGGTGGTCTTCATGGCGGGCGTGGCGGCATTCGGCATGGGTGACCTCATCGTCCGTAGTTCGTGCTCAGGTAGTCGATGATCGTCTGGGTCTCCTCGGGCGGGACGGGCGCGCCCATGACCTTGATCATCTTGTTCACCGAGGCTTCCCAGCCCTTGCGGTCCAGGAAGGGGGAGTTCATGGGGATGTAGTCCAGGCTGTGACACGTCACGCAGCGCGTTTCCACGAGGTCGCGCCCCGGGCCGGGCTTGAGCTCGATTGCGTCCTCGCCGGCGAATACGACGAGGGGCGCGGCGGCGAGCAGCAACGGCAGCAGGCGTCTCATGTGCACTTGATCCGGACCGTCTGGATCGCGTTGTGGTGGTAGCCCGCCGGATTGAACACGGCCTCGAAGCCCTGGGTATCGCCTCGCGCATTCGTCGCGCGCGCCATCACCACGTGTTCCCCCGGCTCGGGGTTGAAGGCCAGCGACCACTGGCGCCAGCTGAAGCGGCCGAGGTCCGGGCCCAGTTCGGCGACTGCCCACGTGGTACCGCCGTCCACCGAGACCTCGACCTTCGCGATGCCGGCGCCGCCGTCCCAGGCGATGCCGCGCACGAACAGGGGCGTACGCGAGCGATACATCATGCGGTCGCGCAGGCTGGTGATGAGCGAGTTGACCACCATCTCGGTGATGGGCGTGGTCTTCTCGTTCTCCTGCGAGACGAAGCGCTCGACGGGCGAGAAACGGTCGCGCGGAATCCGGTAGGCCGGGTTCATCCAGAAACCCGCGAACGGCGCGGACAGCACGTCCACGCGCGTCAGATGCTTGATCCAGTAGGTGGCCGTCCAGCCCGGTACCACGAGCCGCACGGGCGCGCCGTGCCACCGGGGCAGCGGCTCGCCGTTCATGCCGAAGGCGAGCAGCGTGTCCGGATCGAGTGCCTTCGCCACGGGCAGGCTCTTCACGAAATCGGGCGTCCTGTCCGACACCGCCGCGTCCGCGCCGTCGAACGCCACTTCCACGGCTTCCGCTTTCACGCCGGCACGCTGCAGCACGTCGCGCAGCCGCACTCCCGTCCAGCGCGCGTTGCCCATCGCTCCGTAGCCCCACTGCACTCCCGGCACGTGCGGCGACGACAGGCCGCGGCGGTTGCCTGAGCACTGGCACACGGCGGCGATCTCGACGGTCTCGAACTCCCGCTTCAGGTCGGCGAACGAGAACTCGACGGTGCGACCGGCGGCGTCGCCACCGACACGCAGCCGCCAGGTGTCGGCATCGACTTCGGGAATGCTCGACAGGTGGTAGCGGACGAAGAAGGCGTCGTTCGGCGTGAACGCCTCGCCGAAGTAACGCACGGGTGTCTCGAAGTTGGGGGGCCGGTAGGACTTCTTGATGAGCGGCAGCTTGCCCGGGAGCGTGTCATACGTGGAGGATTCGAGCGTGCCCTCGGGCAGGCTGGCGGGTCCGAGGTCGGGACGCGCGAGCGCCGCGCCCGACCAGGCGCCGAGGGCACCGAGCATCAGTCGCCTACGCGTGATCATGCGGCAGGGTGGAATCCGTTGGCATGGGCCGGATTCTGACACATCGGCCCCCGGACCCGCCGCCCGGGCGGCCTGCGACCGCTCAGAACAGCACCCCGGCCTTGCCTCGGGGGTCGCCTTCCACGACGACCGTCCCGGTGACGCGATGCACGAACACCGCCTGCATGTTGCCCCAGCGGCGCTTGCCCTCCTGCACGGTGTGCCCCTTCGCCGCAAGCCCGCTCACCCAGGCGGGCGGAAACGCGCCCGGTTCCACCTCGACGCGATCCGGCAGGTACTGGTGGTGGAACCGCGGTGCGCCCACCACGCGCGCGATGTCCACCTCGGGCAACCGCAGGTGTTCCAGCAGGCCCAGGAGCACCATCGTGATGATCCGCGAACCGCCCGGCGTGCCGAACACCAGCACGCCGCGCGCGTCCTCGACGAACGTCGGGGACATGCTGGACAGCGGCCGCTTGCCGGGGGCGATGGCGTTGGCGTGGAAACCCGTCAGGCCGTACAGATTCGGGGTGTCCGCCGAGATCGCGAAGTCGTTCATCTCGTTGTTGAGCAGGACGCCCGACGTGCCCGCCATCCAGGCAGCCCCGAACGGCGCATTGATGCTGAGCGTCGCCGCGACGCGGTTGCCTTCGGCGTCCACCACCGAGAAGTGCGTGGTGTGCTGGCCGTCCTGCCATTCGGGCGCGGCATCGAGCGCGGCGCTCGGCGTGGCCTTGTCCGCGGCGATCCCCGCCGCGCGCAGCCGGTGGTAGCCCGGACTGCCCAGACGCTCCTGCGGCACCTCCACGTAGTCGGCGTCGCCCAGGTAGCGCGCGCGGTCCTGGTAGGCCCGGCGCAGGGCCTCCACGACAAGATGCACCCGGTCGGTTTCGGTCAACGCGGCAAGGTCGAACTGCTCGAGGATGCCGAGGGCCTGATCCAGTGTGAGCCCGCCGCTGGACGGGAGGGGCGCCGTGGTGATGATGGCACCGCGATAGCCTATTCGGTAAGGCATGCGCTCCACGACACGGTATCCGGCGAGATCCGTCTCGGACCAGATGCCCCCGCCTGCGCGCACCGCGCGCACCATCTCGGCGGCGACGGCGCCCTCGTAGAACCCGGCGCGCCCGCGTTGCGCGATGGCGCGCAGCGTCCGGGCGAGGTCGGGCTGGCGAACCACGAACCCCCTCGCGGGGAGCTTCCCGTCCTGCAGGAACAGGGCCGCGGACGCGGGGTCCGCCTGCAACGCCTTCTCCCGCCAGCCCGCGGCGCTCACGTAGCGGCCGTCGACCTCGTAGCCTGCTTCGGCGTAGCGAATCGCGGGTGCCAGGAGGTCCGCGAGCGGACGCGTGCCGTAACGGAGCGCGATGTGATCGAGTCCGGCCGCCAGACCCGGAATCCCGGCGGCTTTCGCGCCGTCCAGGGATGCGCGCGGGTCGACCTTTCCGTCGGCGTCCTTGTACATGTCGCGGGTCGCCGCGCCGGGCGCGGTCTCCCGGGCATCGACCACCACCTCGTGCCCGTCCGACGCGCGATGCAGCAGGAAGAATCCGCCCCCGCCGAATCCGGACGAGAAGGGCTCCACCACCCCGAGCGCCGCCGCCACGGCCACCGCCGCGTCGAAGGCATTGCCACCGGCCTCGAGCACGGCCTCGCCGGCCTGGGTGGCCAGCGGATGCGCCGACGCCACGCCGAAACGCGTCTGGGCATGGACCGTGACCGCGACGGCCCACAACAGCATCAGGCCAGCCGCGAACCGGGCAGCCGGAAGAAGTCGTCTCATCGGAACCCCTCGGGAATCAGGCCTGCGCGGGCCGGCGCACCCGGAAGGCGAGCGCGTAGAGCGCGGGCAGGAACAGCAGCGTGAGAACGGTCGCCACGAGCAGGCCGCCCATGATGGTCACCGCCATGGGCCCCCAGAAGTTGGACCGGGCAAGCGGGATCATCGCGAGAATGGCCGCGGCAGCCGTGAGCATGATGGGCCGGAAGCGGCGCACGGCGGACTCGATGATGGCCTCCCACAGGGAGTGACCGGCGGCGAGGTCCTGGTCGATCTGGTCCACGAGAATGATCGAGTTGCGCATGATCATGCCGGACAGCGCGATGAAGCCCAGCATCGCGACGAAGCCGAAAGGCACCCGTCCCACGAGCAGGAACAGGCTCACGCCGATGATGCCGAGCGGTGCCGTGACCAGCACCAGGAAGCTCTTGCGCACGCTCTGCAGGTGCACCATCAGCAGCGTGATCACGGTGATCAGCATGAGCGGCAGCACGGCGTTCACCGAGCCCTGCCCCTGCGCACTCTCCTCGCTGATGCCGCCCGTCTCGATGCGATAGCCGGGAGGCAGCGCCGCCTGCACGTCCTTCAGTGCCGCCTCCACCTGCGCGGTCACCACCGGCGCCTGAATGCTGCCCAGCACGTCACCCTGAACGGAAATGGTGGGCAGCCGGTCGCGGCGCCAGATGAGGCCCTCTTCCAGCTCGTAGCGAATCTTCGCGACCTGCGACAGCGGCACCCAGCGGTTGCCTTGGGTGGGGACGTTGATGTCCGCGATCTCGCCGAGGCTGCGGCGCTCTCCGGGCTGCGCCCGGGCCAGCACCTCGATCAGCTTGTCGCGTTCGCGGAACTCCGTGATGGAGTAGCCCGTGAGCAGCGAGTGCAGCGTGAGCGACAGCTCCTGGGAGCTGATGCCCAGGAGTCGCGCCTTGTTCTGGTCGATGTCCAGCTTCACGACCTTGATTTTCTCGTTCCAGTCGAAGTGCACGCCGCGCAGGTTGCCGTTGGCTCGCATGACGTCGGCCACCTGGCCCGCGATACGCCTGAGTTCGTCGAAGTCCTTGCCCATCACGCGGAACACCACCGGGTACGACACGGGCGGGCCGTTCTGAAGGGGTATCACCCGGAAGCGCACCCGCGTGAACTCGTTCTCGAGGGCGCTCACGAGCCGCGCCTGGACGGCGTCGCGCACTTCGGCACCCTTGGTCGTGACGACGAACTCGGCGAGGTTGGAACTGGCGAGCTGCTGGTCGAGCGGCAGATAGAAGCGCGGGCTGCCCGTGCCGATGTAGCTCACGTACTTCTCGATGTCGGGATCCTTCGCGAGGATCGCCTCGAAGCGCTTCGCCTCCGCCTGCGTGGCGGTGATGGACGCGCCCTCCTGCAGCCAGATGTCGGCCACGAGCTCGGGCCGGTTGGCCGAAGGGAAGAACTGCTGCTGCACGAAGCCGAAGCCCGCCACCGCCAGCACGAAGATGCCCAGGGTGAGGACGATCACGGTCTTGCGGTAGGTGACGCACCAGGTGACCAGCGCACGGAAGCGCCTGTAGAAGGGCCTCTGATAGACGTCGTGTTCGTGCCCTTCGCCGTGCGCGGGTGCCGGACCCGACGGCGCCTTCCCGCCGCGCAGCCGCCGCCACAGCCCGCGCAGGAAGCCCTCATGACTGGCCGCCCGGGTGTAGTCGGGCAGCAGGTGGAATCCCATGTAGGGAATGAACAGGACCGCCACGAACCAGGAAACGAGCAGCGCGATGCACACCACCGCGAAGATCGAGAAGGTGTACTCGCCCGCGTCGGACTTGGCGAGCCCCACCGGGAGGAAGCCCGCGGCGGTGATCAGCGTGCCGGTCAGCATGGACGGCGCGGTGGACGTGTACGCGTAGGCGCCGGCCTTCAGGCGATCCCAGCCCTGCTCCATCTTGATGGCCATCATCTCGACGGCGATGATGGCGTCGTCCACCAGCAGGCCGAGCGCGATGATGAGCGCACCCAGCGAGATGCGCTGCAGGTCGATGCCGAACAGGCGCTTGGCGAGGAACGTCATCGCAAGCACCAGAGGAATCGAGAGCGCCACCACCACGCCCGTGCGGAAGCCCAGCGACAGGAAGCTCACCGCCAGCACGATGATCACGGCCTCGGCCAGCGTGCGCATGAACTCGTTCACCGACCGGCCCACCACCGTGGGCTGATCCGCCACCTGGTGGACGTCGATGCCCACGGGCAGTTCGCGCGACATGCGCGCCATCGTGGCTTCCAGCGCCTTGCCCATGGCGATGATGTCGCCGCCCTTGCGCATGGATACCGCGAGGCCCATCGCCGGCTTGCCGTTGAAATGCATGAGGCTTTCGGGCGGGTCCGCGTAGCCGCGCCGGACGGTCGCGATGTCGCCCAGCCGGAACAGCCGGCCGTTCGCCTGGATGCCGATCTCGCGGATGCTCTCGACCGACTTGAAGTCGCCGCTCACGCGGATGAACACCTTGTCGTCCCGGGTCTCGAAGTTGCCCGCCGGGGTCATCTCGTTCTGGGCGCGCAGCACCTGGAACAGGCTGAGCGGATCGATCCCGAGCGTGGTGAGCTTCCGGTGCGACATCTCGATCCACACCTTCTCGGGCTGCTCGCCGAGGATGTCCACCTTGCCCACGTCCTGCACCTGCAGCAGTTCGCGGCGCACGTCCTCCACGTAGTCGCGCATCTCGGCGAAGCCGTAGTCGTCGCTCGTGAAGGCGTAGATGTTGCCGAAGGTGTCGCCGAACTCGTCGTTGAAGAACGGTCCGCGCACGCCCGTGGGCAGGGTCGCGCGAATGTCGGAGAGCTTCTTGCGGACCTGGTACCAGGAGTTGGGCACCTCCTTCGGGGACATGCTGTCCTTGAGGTACACGAAGATGAGCGATTCGCCCGGGCGCGAGAAGCTGCGCGTGTAGTCGAGATAGGGGACCTCCTGCAGCTTCTTCTCCAGCCGCTCGGTCACCTCCTGTTCCACCTCGCGCGCGGTGGCGCCGGGCCAGAACGCTCGGACCACCATGATCTTGAAGGTGAACTCGGGGTCCTCGGCCTGGCCGAGGCCGAGGTAGGACAGACCGCCTGCCACGGCGAAGGCGATCATGAAGTACAGCGTGAGCACCGGATGCTCCAGTGCCCATCGCGACAGGTTCGGGCGGGTGGGGATCACGGAGCGCGCGGCGTGAGGATGCGGACCTTCTCGTCCGGGAAGAGCTTCTGGACGCCGGCACGCACCACGGTCTCGCCGGGCTTCAGGCCGGCGGTGACCACCACGTGGTCGTCATCGAACTTGCCCACCGTGACGGGCCGGAGCTTCACCTGGCTCGACCCGGCATCCACCACCCAGACTGCGGTGTCGGAGCCTTTCTGGTAGAGCGCGGTGGGCGGCAATCGAACCACGCTCGGATCGGCGGCCACGTCCAGGAACACGTTGGCGGTCATGCCGAGCTGCATGGTGTCGTCGGCATCGAGCACCGTCACCTTCGCGAGATAGGTGCGGGTCACGGCATCGGCCGCCGGGGAAATCTCGCGGATCCGCCCGCGATACAGGTGATCGGGCGCCGCCCACAGGTTGACCCGTACGTCCATGCCCCGCCGCACTTCCTTGAGGCGGTTCTCGGGGATGCTGATCGCCACCTCGGTGAAGCCCGGCCGGGCGACGCGCAGCACGGTCTGTCCCGCGCCCACCACCTGGCCGGTCTCGGCGGCGACCATGGTCACGACGCCCTCGGAGGGTGCCCGGAGCGTGGTGTAGTCGGCCTGGTTGCGGTTGACGGACAGTTGCGCCCGGGCTTGGGACAGCTGCGCCGCGGCGACGTCGAAGGCGGCCTTGCGCCGGTCGTACTCGGCCGCGCTGATGAAGCCCTGCTTGTAGAGATCGCCGAATCGCTGGAAATCCGCGCGGGCCTGAGCGTGCGACGCCTCGGCCGCGGCCACGGTCTGCCGCGCCCCCTCGATGCCCAGCTGCTGGTAGCAACTGCCCCGGCTTCACGGTGTCGCCCACCTCCACCAGACGCTCGGTCACCTTGCCGGGGACCCGGAACGAAAGGCCCGTCTCGTATCGGGACCGCACGTCACCGGTGTAGCTGGCCGAGAGCGTGCCGTTGCCGCCCTCGATCCGCACCACGTTGACCGCACGCGGGAGCTCCACGGGCTTCTCGGCGGGCTTGCACGCGCCGAGGAGCAGCGGCACGACGGCCAGCGCACCGCACGCCGCAGCGCGCGCATGCATGCTCGGTCGATTCATCAGGGGGCGTCCTCCTGCGGCACTGCCGCTGACAAGGGGGTTGCGGGCACGGCGGCAGGATCGCGCGCCGTCAGCCGCCGCTTCAGATAACGTTCCAGATCGTCCAGGTAGGTGTAGACCACCGGCACCACCAGGAGCGTGAGAAAGGTGGAAGCCAGCACGCCGCCGATCACCGCGTGCGCCATCGGTGCGCGGGTCTCCGAGCCCTCGCCCACGCCGAGCGCGAGCGGCAGCATGCCGAACACCATGGCGGCGGTGGTCATCAGGATGGGGCGCAGACGCACCCTCGCGGCTTCGCGGATGGCATCGCTGCGCGCGACACCCCGCGCCACGGCTTGATTGACGAAATCGACGAGCAAGATCGCGTTCTTGGTGACCAACCCCATCAGCATGATGAAGCCGATGGTGGAAAAGATGTTCAGCGTGCTGCGCCACGCGAGCAGCGCCCCCAGCACGCCGATGAGCGACAGCGGCAGGGACACCATGATAGCAACCGGTTGCAGAAAGCTGCGGAATTGTGACGCGAGAATGAGGTAGATGAACACCACGGCCAGCGCGAGTGCCTGCACGGCGAAAGCGGAAGTCTCCGCGATGTCCTTCGCGGAGCCGCCCATCACGAACCGGTAGCCGGGGGGCAGTTCGATGCCCGCGAGCTTTTCCCTCACCTCTTTGGCGACATCGCCTGCGGGTCGG